>Ga0182035_10000186_pt1 | contig 26053 bp, 22 predicted proteins | sample flu12Cox44000170_FD_125969 | JGI IMG/M metagenome (GOLD analysis project Ga0182035, IMG submission 125969) | Lab enrichment of tropical soil microbial communities from Luquillo Experimental Forest, Puerto Rico - flux4day.12C.oxic.44.000.170 | ecosystem: Environmental > Terrestrial > Soil >...
CGCCGCTCCAGGCGGCTGGGTTCTGAACCGTTAGGCGTCGCGCTCATCACTAGCAGTATGCATCACTGCTGAGGATTTCGTCAGAAACTCTTGACTGAGCGTCCCCTTGTATGTGACGATTTCGTCAGTTCACTTGGAGAGGCTCATGGATTTGACGAACAACACCCACCGCGACCTGCACAGCGAGCACGGGGCGCTGCGCGGCGAACACCCCGGCCGGTCCCGCAACCCGGTGATCAAAGTCGCCGACCTCGCGTGGCTGGAGTTCGAGAAGCCGGACCTGACGCGTGCGGAGGCCTTCGCGCGCGCCTTCGGCTTCCAGACGGCACACCACGGCGCTGACGAGCTGCACTTGCGTGGCACGCAGGCGGGAGGACCCTGTGTGATCCTGCGCCGCGGGCCGCGCACGCGATTCGCCGGCGTGGCGTTTCGGGCATGCGACGAGGTCGACGTGCTGCGCCTGGCCGACAAATTCGGTGCTCCCACGCGGTCGCTGCCGGAGAACATCGGCGGCCTGACGGTCGACCTGATCGACCCCAGCGGCATGCCGGTGCGCGTCGTCGCCGGCATGCACGAGCTGCCCGAGCTACCCGGCCAGCAGCCCCACGTTTTCAATTTCGGGCACGACGTGCGGCGCACCAATACCGCCCAGCGTCCCCCGCGTGTGCCCACGCGAGTGCAGCGCCTTGGCCACCTGGTGGTGCAGTCCACGAAGTACCTCGCGGCGTTGAACTGGTATCTGGACAACTTGGGGATGATCGTCAGCGACTTCATGTTCTTCCCCGGTCAACGCGAACGCGGGCCGACCATGAGCTTCATCCGCTGCGATCGGGGATCGACGCCGGCCGACCATCACACCCTGGCGCTCGCGCTGGGTCCAGCCAACCGTTACGTCCACTCGGCTTATCAGGTCAGCGACCTCGACGCCCTGGCCGCCGGCGGCGAATACCTCAGGGAGCGGGGATATTTCCGTTCCTGGGGAATCGGCAGGCACATCCAGGGCAGTCAGATCTTCGACTACTGGCGCGATCCCGATGGCTTCCTTGTCGAGCACTTCGCCGACGGTGACCTGTTTGACGACACCCTGGAACCCGGCTGGGCGCCCTTCACCGCGTCCGGGCTAGCCCAATGGGGGCCACCGGCGACCAAAGACTTCCTCGGAACCGACCTGAAATCCACTCGCCACGAATTGGTTTCGATGATGACCGCGCTGCGCGCAAGCAATGAGTTCGATATCAGCCGCCTTGTCGGCCTACTGAAAGTGGCCACCTCATGACCGTTTCCGTGCTGCACACCGCCGACGCCTGGTGGCTCAAGACTGCCGACGGCGCCGTCAAGATCGACATCGCCGCCACCACCACCGCCGGGCTGCTGGCCGACCGAGCCGCGTTCGAAGCCGCCATCGCGGCCGCCTCTGCCAGCGCTGACACCGTCGCCGTGGACAGCCTGAAGCTGATCTCGCCCGTGACCCGGCCGTGCCGAGTGGTCGCCCAAATGACCAACTTCGAGTCGCATGTCAAGGACGCGGGCATGGACCCGGCATCGGTTCCGCTGACCTTCTTCCGCAAGGCCTCGGCGTCCATCAACGGCCCGTTCGACGACATCGTCAAGCCACCGCACGTCAAGCTGCTCGATTACGAGGTGGAGATCGGGCTGGTGATCGGGCGCGCAATCCCCGTCGGGACAACCATTTCCGACGCGAATCTGGCCGAGTTCATCGCCGGCCTGGTCGTCACCAACGATGTCTCCGCGCGTGATATCCAACTTCCGCAGACGCAGTTCTACGAGGCAAAGTCCTATCCGACGTTCACCCCGGTCGGACCGGAGCTGGTCCTGCTGACGGCCGACGAGCTCAAGCGGTTCGGCGATCTGCGGCTGCGCTTGAGCGTCAGCGGCCAGGAGCGGCAAAACGCGCTCGTCGACGGGGACATGCTGTATCGGCCACTGGAGGCGCTGCAGTCACTCAGCCAGTTCCAGGAACTCGCCGCCGGTGATCTGGTGCTCACCGGAACCCCGATCGGCACCGCGCTGAGCGCCCCGCCAAAGCCGGCGCAGCTCATTGCAAACCTGTTGCCGCCGGCCATGAAGTGGAAGATGTTCTTCACCAGCCAGGCCCGGAACCGCAAATACCTCCAGCACGGCGACGTCGTGGAGGCGTCGGTGGCCACCGACGACGGGGCCATTGATCTCGGAACGCAGCGCGCGACAGTCCGATTCGCGTGACTGAGAACGCCATTCAGCGCGTTCCCGTCGTCATCGTCGGCGCCGGACCGACGGGAATCACCGCCGCCACGCTGTTGGCGCAATACGGGCTGGATTGCCTGGTCCTCGACCGCTGGCCCGGTGTTTACCCGCAGCCACGCGCCGTGCACCTGGACGACGAGATCTACCGCGTCATCGCCCGCCTTGGCATTGCCGATGAGTTCGCGGCGATTTCGCGGCCCGCGCTGGGTTTGCGGCTGCTCGACAACGGATCTCGGCGATCGCGGGTGCTCGCCGAGTTCAGCCGGGACCCGTCTCGAAGTCCGAACGGCTTTCCGCAGGCCAACATGTTCGACCAACCGGAGTTGGAGGCGCTGCTGCGCGCGAATCTGAAGCGGTATCCAAACGCCCGGTTACGCGGCGACGCCGAGGTCACCGAGCTGACCGACAGCGGAAAATACGTACGCGTCACGTTCACAGATCGCTCCGATGGCCGCGTTCACCGGATCGACGCCGACTACCTGTTGGGCTGCGACGGCGCCAACAGCATCGTGCGTGCCCAGATGGGCTCGGCCATGCGGGATTTGAACTTCCAGCAGCGCTGGCTGGTCGTCGATGTCGCCAGCGATGCCGACCTCCATCAGTGGGACGGCGTGCACCAAGTCTGCGACCGGGTGCGCGCGGGAACATACATGCGCATCGGACCCGCCCGCTACCGGTGGGAGTTCCAGCTGCTGGACGGCGAAACCGCCGACGACTTCGGCAGCCTGGACGCACTGCGACCGCTGATCGCGCCCTGGACCGCCGATGTCGCCGACACCGAACTGACGCTGCTGCGGGTCGCCGAATACACCTTCCGCGCCCAAGTTGCGGATCGGTGGCGCCGCGGGAACGTCTTCATCCTCGGCGACGCGGCGCACCTCACTCCCCCGTTCGTCGGCCAGGGTATGGGAGCCGGGTTACGGGATGCGGCCAATCTCGCCTGGAAGATTGCTGGAGTCCACGACGGCACGCTGGCTGCTGTCGTTCTGGACACCTACGAGCAGGAACGTAAGCCGCACGCCCGGCACATGATTCGGTTGGCGTTGGGTGTCGGCTGGGCGATGACCGGCGGCGGCCGCGCGGGCAACGTGGCGCGGCGCGCGGTGCTCCCCCGCCTTCGGATGATCCCCGGTCTGCGCGACAAGGTTGTCGACTCCGCCACGCCGGCCCTGCGTGCTTCTGCACTGGTCCGCAAATCCCGCCGACCGCGCCGGCTCGCCGGCTCGCTGTGCCCGAATCCATTGCTGCCCAGTGGCCAACGGCTCGATGATGTGGTCGGCACCGGATTCGCGTTCATCACGACCAGTCGTCCCGGCGCCGCCGACGAAGCGTCGCTGCGGCGTCGCGGAGTCGTCGTACTGGATCCCCGACCGGACAGTGCACTGGGGAGATGGCTGCACCGGGGACGCGCCAATGCCGCGTTGGTGCGACCGGACGGGACCGTCATGCGCGCCGGACGCGACGTTGCGGCGTTGTGCGCGTGGACGGCCGACGTCCTTAAGCCCGGTTACGGGCTCAGCTAGGACGACGACGCCGGCTTCGCGACGATCACGGGTACCCGTACCGAGTGCACGAGCGTGTTGCTGACTGAGCCCAGCAGCATGCCCGTGAGACCTCCTCGGCCGTGACTCCCCACAACGACAAGCTGCGCGGATTCCGCCTGCTCGATGAGGTTTCGCGCCGGCCGGTCGCGCACGACCACTCTGTGCACCGTCACGTCCGGATAGCGCTGTCGCCAGCCTGCCAGGCTCTCGGCGAGACTGCGCTGCGCCTCCTCCTCCACCGTCGCCCAATCCAATGCCGGAACTTCGGTCGTGACGTCACTCCACGCGTGCAGGGCGATCAGATCGACGCCGCGACGAGACGCTTCGTCGAACGCGATCGCCGTCGCGTGTTCAGAAACCGCCGAGCCGTCGATTCCCACCAGGACCGGATCCTGTGGGTCCGGCAGTTCTTCGTCACGAATGACCGCCACCGGACAACCGGCGTGGCGCACCACGGTCGAACTGACCGAACCAAGCACGCCGCGAGCCAGCAATCCTCGTCCGGCGGTGCCCACAACGATCATTTCCGCCTGATCGGACATTTTGATCAGGGCCGGCGCCGGGCTGGAGTACACCAACTCCCTGCCGATGGTGACCTTTCGGTCCGCCGGCATCGCATCTTCGGCGATTTTCATCGCGTGCATGATGGCCTTCTTGCCCTCGTCTTCTAGTCGCACCGCCAGAGATTCGGGGTACGGAACGGGCGGCCAGGTCGTGGTGGGGGTGGCCACCGCGTTGATGACGGTCAGCGGAATGTTTCTCAGGGCCGCGTCGCGGGCCGCCCAAAAGGCGGCGGCATTCGATGCTGGCGAGCCGTCGACCGCGACAACGATGCCGAGTTGCTTGACGGGTGCTGACATTGGTTCTCCTTTCATCACGAGTGACGTTAGACGCCGCGACGGGCATCGGTAGTGAGGCTTTAGTCCCTAACCGTCGAGATAGAGGACCTTCGCTGGAACCGTTTGGGCGCGTTTGAGACTCGTCTGGCGGGTTACCAATTGGAGAACGAAGGATGAATCCCCTGAATCGGCGATCGACCGAAAGGCAAAGTGGCTCCCCTGGACCGAAACGTTCTTCAGCTGAACAGACTTTGCCCGATGTAGTGGCCCTCGGCTGGCGCGGGCGGCACAGCGAAGATAGCTGATCCGGTGTGGCGGATGTATTCGTTGAGCAGGTCGTGGGCGCCGAGTCGATTCTGCAGGCGAACAAAATTCTGCGGATCGTTTTGGTATGAGATGAAGAGCAGGCCGGCGTTGAGTTGGCCGTTGGCGTCGAGACCATCGGTGTAGTTGTAGGGGCGTCGACGGATCATGATGCCGTCATTGTTTTCCCTGGCAGCCAGGCCGACGTGGGATAACGGATCGATCAGCGGATTGCCGTCGGCGTCTTTTGTGGCGAAATTCGGCGTATCGAATTCGGCCTTGCCGCTCAGCGGCGCCCCTTCCTCTTTCGAACGGCCAAAGATCTTCTGCTGATTGCCGATCCGATCGACATCCCACGTCTCCAGGAGCATCCGAATCTTGCGGACGACTTGATAGGTTCCCCCGTTCATCCACGGCTGATCGCTGTTGTTGACCCATACGAAACGGTCGTACTCCGCGTCGGTGGCGATGTTGCGGGTGCCGTCCTTGAATCCCATGAGGTTTCGTGGGGTGTACTGGCCGGGGCCGGCCGAGGCCCGTCCAAAGCCCAGCACCGCCCAGAACGGCGAGACGATATTGCGGCCGAGGCGAGCAAGGTTGCGCACGGCGTGGTAGCAGACCTGGGGGTCGTCCGCGCAGGCCTGGACGGACAAGTCGCCGCCGACCAGGCGTGGGTCCAGATTGTCCCCGTCGAGTGGCGGCAGCCCGGTGAACACCCTGGGTCGCCGCGCGGCGAGTCCGAAACGGTCACCGAACAGCGACGGGCCCAACCCGATGGTGACGGTGAGACTGGCCGGGCTCAGCCCGTAGGCCTCGCCGGTATCTGTGGGAGGCTGCACATCCACCTGTGGCTGCACGGTTCCGACGGGCTTGCCCTGCTGCAGGACCGCGGCCCCGGCCGACCACCGCGCCAGGAGCGCCTGCAGATCGGCCCGGCTGGCGCCGGCGGCCAGCGAGAAGGACATGAACACGGCGTAACGCTGTGGGAGCGTGGCGATTCCGCCCTGGTGGACCTGGCCGTAGAAGGGGTAGCTGCGGCGCAGGTCGACGGTGTCGTCGTCGCCGCTGCCATGCCTGGCCCCGGCTGCGTAGCCGGCGTAGCCGCCCCCGACGGCGCCCACGGCGGCGCCGCTGAGCCCGGCCAGCATCGCACCGCCGAGCATGCGCCGGCGCGACACCGCGGCGTCGGCCGGCGCCTCGGTGTCAGGGAGCTCGTCGTCGGCCATGATCAGTTGGCGGAGACGACTTTTTGGGCGACCGTTGACAGGCTCTGATGGAGCGGCTGGATGACCGCGGTCAGTTTCGGTGCGTCGCTGGCCTGCAGCGCCGGGGTGTACGTCCGGTAGCCGCCCAGCGCGGACGGGTCACGATAGCCGTCCAGAACGTTAAGGACGGCCTGGAACTGCCGGTCGATCTGGCTGACCAGATTGCCGTCGATCTTCTCCAGCCCCGGCCGCAGCGAGGCGTAGGCCTGTTGAGCGCCTTCGACGTTGCCCGAAAAATCGACCAGATCGATGTGGCTGAAGGCCTCCTCCTCACCGGTGATCTTGGTGTTCTGCACCTCTTCGATCAGATCGCTGGCGCCGTTGGCCAGATCCTCGGGCTTGTATTGCAGGTTTGCGACGATGTCGTTCAATTTGGTTACGTTGCCGACCAATTCGGTGCTCAGCGCCTTCGTGCCGGGGGTGATCGCGCCGCCCTGCCACAGATCGCGCTCGATGGCGTGGAAGCCCTTCCACCCGACCTTGGCGTCGACCGGGGTGGACGCGCGCATGTCGATCAGGTAGTCGAGATTGCCGGCATTGTCGCCGACCGAGAAGCCCGGCAAGACGAAGCCCTGCACGGTGGCCTCCGAACGCTCCCAGAACAGCCGCGCTTTGGCGTAGGCCGCCTTCGCGCCGTCGAGGTTGCCCGACTGCACAGCGGCGTCGAGTGCCTTCACGCCGTCACCGAGCTGATGGATCTGGTTGACGATGTATGCCGCGTAGTCCTTGGTGCCCTGGCTGAGGATGCTCGCCACCGTGCCCGTCGGGGCTGCCGAGGCGCGGCCCGTCACCGTCAGAGTTTGGTATTCGGTGCTCGCGCCCGGGCAATACAGCTGATATGAGCCGCCGTCCAAGGTGACGGTAAACGACACCGGGTCCAGGCCGGGTGCGAGATTCTCCTTCTCGCCGATGATCCGCTGGTCCTTGAGCAACTCCATTTCGGTGATCGTTGGCGCGCTGGTGTTGACGACCGTGAAGGTCACCGGCCCGGCCGGCACGCTGCCGGTGTCCAGCGCGCAACCTTCTTTTCCACCGTTGTTGGCCATGGTGACCTTGACCGCATTGGTCGCGGCCGGTTTCGCGGGGCTCGAGTTGCCGTTCGAGTGGCCGCACGCGGTCGCGGACAACACCGTGACTGCGGCTAAAGCCATTGCGGCCGAACAGAATTCACGGGACCGGCACCTTGCCCGGACGTTGCGATTCGCTCTCAATCGTTTTCCTCTCGTGTTCGGCCCGCGGGTCGCCGCGCACCGCGATCATGGCGCTAAGGCCGCAGGCCAACGCAAAACCGGCCAGTACCAGCGGAAGCCACACTTTCCACAGCTGCCCCTCCGCGCGATTCCGATCGCTCGCGGCGATCCGCGCCGCGGCCGACCGGTCTTCGGCGCTGGGCGTGGACCAATCGGTGGGCAGCCCGCCGACGCTGACGGTCTTGGCCGCGGTGAGCCCGCCGCCGGTCAGGACGGCGGTGCGGTTGCTGGCCGCTTGGGCGCTCACCACCAGATCAGCTTGGGCAAGCACCGTGTACGCGGTTGTGGTCGCCCAGCGCGCCTGGAACGGACCCGGGGTGCGGGCGACGGAGACACCCACCGGCAGCCTGCCCCCGGTCATGCTCACCAGTTGGTCCAGCGTGACGGTCGGCGCGCCATCATCCTCTGCGGCCACCGTGGCCTGCCACACGCGCACCCGCACGCCGTCGACGGTTTGATCGCCGGCCGCGGTGAGCGGGATGCTGCGGGCGTTCGCGGCGCCCTCGGGGATGAAGGCCAATGTGCCGCCCCGCTGCCCGGCGGCCAGCGACACCCTGGCGGTGTGGCCGGCCCGGTCGGTCACGGTGCGTGTCTGCGCGCCGGCGGCTGGGCTTCCCGAGGGCATCATGATCGCCAGTACTGCGGCGGCAATGAGCAGCACCGCCGAGGTGGCGGCCAGTAACCGGGACCGGATTCGCGGCGCAGCGACAAGTCGGGCGGGCCACAGAAAGACGACGAGCACGGGCACGGCATAGAGCAGCCAGCCCAGCACTTCGATGAGGCGGGGGTCGGCCGGTATGCCGAACACCCCGGTGATGATCGCGCCCGGCACCGACTGGCTAGGCATCCAGGCGGAGAAGTCGAGCACCTGTTGTTGGCCGATGTTCACCCAGCCCGCCTCGTGTGCCGTCCGAAGCGCACCCATTACCAGCCCGGCGGCGATCAGCACCAAAAACACCCCGGTAACGCGGAAGAATCGGCCCACGTTGAGTTTCAGACCGCCGAAGTACAGTGCCACGCCCAGCGCGATCGACACCGCGATCCCCAGTGCGCCGCCGAGCACCGCGAACCACCGGTTGCCGTGCGACGTCTCGGCGGCCGCCAGCAGGAACACCGACGTCTCAAAGCCCTCCTTGAGAACGGCGAGGAACGCCATGGCAACCAAAGCGAGCGCGCTGCCGCGGTTGAGCGCCCGCTGGGCTTCGCGCTCGAGGTCGCCCTTGAGGTGCGCGGCGTTGCGGTTCATCCAGATGATCATCGAGGTCACAAACACCACGGCGATGGCGTTGATGACCGTTTCCATCATCTCTTGCTGGGACTGCGGCAGGCTCGCCGAGAACAGGTCCAGGCCGACGCCAACCGCAACGCTGATCAGGACGGCCGAGGCGACACCAGCAAACATCGGACGAGTCGTCTGGCCGTTTCGCTTGAGAAAGGCAGCGACGATGCTCACGATGAGCGTCGCCTCCAGGCCTTCGCGTAAGCCAATGAGGAACGTGCCGATGAAAACGCCGAATACGCCCTGCATGCACCCGATTCCTTGTCCCACGTGGGATCCCGTCGACTTAGCCTAGCCTAACCTGCGGTCGCGGCTAACCGGGTTGGGTCACAAAGTCGATGAGCTCCTCGACACGGCCGATGAGCGCCGGTTCCAGATCGTTCCAGTCACGCACCCTCGAACGGATGCGTCGCCAGGCCCTGGCGATGTCCGCCTGGTCGGCGTGCGGCAAGCCGAGCGCCGCACACGCGCCGTGCTTCCACTCGATGTGCCGCGGCACCCTTGGCCAGGCCGCGAGGCCAAGCCGCTGCGGCTTAACGGCCTGCCAGATATCGACGTACGGATGACCGACGACCAGGGTGTCGGCGCCGCCCGGCCTACGTCGCACCGCGTCGGCGATCCGCGCCTCCTTCGAACCCGCGACGAGGTGGTCGACGAGCACACCCAGACGGCGCCCCGGGCCGGGCGCGAACCCCGCCACGATGTCCTCCAAATCGTCGACGCCGCCGAGGTGCTCGACGACGACACCCTCGATTCGCAGGTCCTCGCCCCATACCTGCGCGATGAGCTCGGCGTCATGCCGGCCCTCGACATAGATCCGGCTGGCGCGGGCGACCCGAGCACGGGCACCCGGCACCGCGACCGAGCCGGACGCCGTCTTGCTCGCGGCGGGAGGCACCGGGCGTCGCGGCGCGGTAAGGACCACCGGGCGGCCTTCGAGCAGGTACCCGGGGCCGAGGGGAAAGCCACGGGTGCGTCCATGCCGGTCTTCCAGCTCGACGCGGCCGTATTCGACCCGCACCACCGCGCCGACGTACCCGGTCTCGGCGTCCTCGACAACCATGCCGAGCTCGGCCGGGTGCTCGGTCGAGCGAGGCTTGCGCCGGCCCGCGGCAGGAACATCGGTTCCGTAGCGATCCATCACGCGGCAATATTAGAAAGCCTTGCGGCCAAACATCGTTACGGCGCGCCAGTGGATCGCAGCACCACAGCGGATCGCGGCCCGACCTCCAACTGTTGTGCGGCCCGGCCGGTGCGTGCCGGGTCGAACGAGTCACACACGATCTCCCAGGGCTGCGGCACAAAACTGCCGGGAACGGAGAAGGTCAACGGCTCCCACCAGGCGTTGACGAACACGAGAAAATTGTCATCGACCAACGGCGTCCCTTCGGCGTCGACGTCGGGATCCGTTGAGCCGTCGATGAACAACACAATGCTGCGTGCGAGGGGATCCGCCCAGTCCTGGGACGTCATCTCGGCCCCTGACGGCGTGAACCAGCGCAGGTCCGCCGCGGCGGCTGCGGTGAGGAAGCGGCGCCTGCGGAACACCGGGTGGCGGCGGCGCAGGGCGATCAGGTCGGCGGTGAACCTGGTGAGCGCGTGGTCGGCCGCGGACCAGTCAAACCAGGTGATCTCGTTGTCCTGGCAGTAGGCGTTGTTGTTTCCCCGCTGGGTGCGGCCCAGCTCGTCGCCACCCAGCACCATCGGGACGCCACCGGACAACAACAGGGTCAGTAGGAAGGCGCGTTCTTGGCGTGCTCGAAGCGCCAGCACATCGGGATCATCGGTCGGCCCCTCCACTCCGCAGTTCCATGACCGGTTGTCATCCGTGCCGTCGCGGTTGTTTTCGCCGTTCGCCTCGTTGTGCTTTTGGTCGTAGGAGACAAGGTCTTTCAGCGTGAACCCGTCGTGCACCGTCACGAAGTTGATCGACGCGCTCGGGCGGCGCCCCTCCGCGCGATCGCCGTAGATGTCCGACGATCCGCACAGCCGCGACGCGAACTCCGCGAGGCGCCCGTCCTGACTGCGCCACCAGTCGCGGACGTTGTCGCGGAAGCGGCCGTTCCATTCGCTCCACAGCGGGGGAAAGCGCCCGACCTCGTAACTGTCCATCTGGCCCACGTCCCACGGTTCCGCGATCAGCTTTGCCTCCGAAATCACCGGGTCTTGAGCGACAACATCGAAGAACGCGGAGAACGCTTCAAAGGCGCCGCGCTCTCGGCCGAGGGTTGCTGCCAGGTCGAAACGAAAGCCGTCGACGCCCATCTGGGACGACCAATAGCGGAGGGAGTCCATGATCAGCCGCAGCGTGGTGGGATGGTCGGTGTTCAACGAGTTGCCGGTCCCGGTCGTGTCGAAGTAGCTGCTCGCGTCGGCCGCAACGAGCCGGTAGTAGGCGGGATTGTCCAGCCCACGGAAACACAACGTCGGTCCGCCGGCTCCACCCTCGGCCGTGTGGTTGAACACGACGTCGAGGATCACTTCCAAGCCGGCGGCGTGCAGGGCGTCGACCATCGCACGGAATTCCGCGATTTCTCCGCCCGCTTGGCCCGCCCGCGCCGCGGCCGAGTAGTTCGCGTGGGGCGCGAAAAATCCGATCGTGTTGTATCCCCAATAGTTGGTCAGGCCGCGGTCGACGAGGAACTGTTCGGGCACGCTGCGGTGGACGGGCAGCAGTTCCACGGCCGTCACGCCGAGGTCGACCAGGTGTTGCAGCGCCGCTTCGTGGGCAAGCCCCGCGTAGGTGCCGCGCAACTCTGTCGGCACCCCGGGATGGGTCGCGGTGAACCCGCGAACGTGGACCTCGTAGAGGATGGTGTCGGCAAGCGGATGCCGCGGCTTGGGCACCGCGGCGGAGGGGGCAACGGCAGCAACGAGGCTGCGCGGGACATGGCTGGCTGAATCCAAAGGGCTTGGCGCCGAAGGGTTTTCCGCCGAATGGCCGAGGACCTCCGGCCCGAAGCGCACATCGCCCGCGATCGCGCGCGCATAGGGATCCAGCAGCAGCTTCGCCGGGTTGTAGCGCAACCCGCGCCCGGGGTCGAATGGACCACCGACCCGAAATCCGTAGGCCTGGCCCGGCGCCACCCCCGGCACGAAACCGTGCCAAACGTCGCCGTCGCGGTCCGGCAGCACCAGCTGCGTCTCCGCTCCGTCGGCGTCGAACAGGCAGAGCCTCACCTCGTCACCACCGGAGGCCACCGCGAAGTTCGCGCCCCGCGCGTCGGGCGTGGCACCGAGCGGATCGGACCGCCCGGGCACGATTTTCGGTGTCATCGGTCCCCCTTTCGTGACACCTTTCAGGCCTGTTGCGCCGCAATACGGCCGGTTCCGACCAGCACTCTCGCCACCAGGAAACCGAACACGAATCCGCCGACGTGGGCGAAGAAAGCGATGCCGCTGCCACCGCTGTTCCCGTGCACGAGCGAGTAGTTGCTTTCGAAGAACTGGTACAGGAACCAGCCGCCCAGGAATACCCATGCCGGGATGCCGATCGGGATCCACAGCACGAACGTGAGGATGCGCGAGTTGGGGTAGAGCACCAGATACGCGCCCAGCACGGCGGCGATCGCGCCGCTGGCACCGAGGGTCGGCACCTGCGCATCGGATGCCGACCCGAAGCCCAAGGTCATCGCGGTCTGCGTCATCGTGGCGACGAAACCCCCGGCGAAGTACAAGACCAGGTAACCGAGGTGCCCGAACGCATCCTCGACGTTCTTGCCGAAGATGAACAGGAACAGCATGTTGCCGAGGATGTGATCCCAGCTGGCATGCATGAACATGGCCGTGATCCAGCCGACTCCCCAGGGAACGCCGATGTGGCAGGCATGGTCGACGTTGCACGGGTAGAACGACGCGCGATTAACCGCCTCATCCCCGTTCAGCAGTTCGTAGAACAGCCACACCGCGAAATTAGCGACGATGAGCGCGGTGTTGACGATCGGGAATCGGCGTGCCGGAATTCCGTCGGAGTACGGGATCATCCGGACACCCTTTTGCTGATACACGCGCGCGTCATGGGCTCCCCTGGGCTGTCGGTACCGGTGTTGGCCAGACAATCATCGCGCTGGAGCGGTCGGTCGTCATTGTTGGGGACTACATAAGAAACATAAAAAGGCGCGTAAGTAACCGTGGTGTTACCAAGCTGAGGACTTTGCCGCTGCTATGTTGAGTCTTGTAGTACAAACTGCCGTCCAAGCTAGTCGGAGCTAAGCGCACGGCGGTTAGCGAGGTGGAAGTATGAACCTGGCCCATTGGGTGTCCAGCATTGTCGCATTCGTGAGGGCCGGCTACCCCACCGGCATGCCGACTACCGGTTACGTGCCGCTTGCGGCCCTGTCGCCCCGGCGCGCATCCGAAGACGAGATCGCTGCCATCGCAAGCCAACTCATTATGCAAAGACGGCGGCCGATCAGCACCGCCGATGTCGGGGTGGCGATCACCCGCTTCACCGACGCGATGCCGTCACAGGACGACATCGCGCGTGTCCGGCGTCGGCTTGATGCGATCGGACGCACGCGCGACGAGCGCCGCATGACTGGATGACTCGGACAGCTCACGAAATTCGGTGGCCGTCCGTGCCGAAGAAATGCAAGTGCCCGGGTTCTGGATGCAGGCGCACGCGGCTGCCCTTTTCGGGTGGGTGACGTCCGTCGGCGCGCGCGACGACATGCTGATCGATCGCCTTGCCGGAGTCCGTGATTCGGCCATAAAGGTAAGCGTCCGCTCCAAGCTCCTCGACGACGTCAACTTCCATTTCGACGCCGAGGCCGCCCAGCTCGAAATGCTCGGGGCGGACCCCCACGACGACCTCGCTTGCGGCGCCGGCGATCTCACGCGGCAGCCTGATCGGCCAATCCCCCAGGCATACCGTGGAATCCACGACCGGAAGGGTGAACAGGTTCATCGCCGGGGAGCCGATGAACCCCGCGACAAACACGTTGCCAGGGTTGCGGTAGAGCTCGCGCGGTGCCGCGAACTGCTGCAGCACACCGTCGCACAGCACGGCGACGCGGTCACCCATGGTCATGGCTTCGACCTGGTCGTGGGTGACGTAGACGGTGGTAGTGCCGAGTCGCCGTTGCAGTGCGGCGATCTGGTTGCGGGTTTGCACCCGCAGTTTCGCGTCGAGATTAGACAGTGGCTCGTCCATCAGGAACACCTGCGGACGGCGCACTATCGCACGGCCCATCGCTACCCGCTGGCGCTGCCCGCCGGATAGGTCCTTGGGTTTGCGATCCAGATAGGGTTGCAGATCAAGCAGTTTCGCCGCGGCCAGCACCCGCTCGCGGATCTCGGCCTTCGGGGTTTTGGCGATTTTCAGCGCGAAGCCCATATTCTGCGCCGCGGTCATGTGCGGGTACAGCGCGTAGTTCTGAAAGACCATCGCGACGTCCCGATCCTTGGGATCGACACTCGTGACGTCACGGTCGCCGATCCGGATACGCCCGGAATCCAGCGTTTCCAGTCCGGCCACCATCCGCAGCGAGGTCGTCTTGCCGCATCCGGATGGTCCGACGAGAACGACGAACTCGCCATCGCCGACGGCCAAATCGAGGCTGTCCAGGGCTGGTCGATCGGCGCCCGGGTAGCGCCGCGTCGCTTGCTCGAAACTCACCGAAGCCATGACTACCCACCGAACCCGGTGACGGCGATACCGCGAACAAAGGAGCGCTGCGCAACCGCATAGATGATGACCAGCGGCACCATGATCAGCATGGAGGTCGCCATGATCACCGGCCACCGCGCGACATATTCGCCCCGCAGCCGGACCAGACCGAGTGTCAGCGTCGCCAAGCTGTTGCGCTGGAGCATCAGAAGCGGCCATAGAAAGTCGTTCCACACGTTGACCCAGGTAAGCACCCCGAGCACCATCACCGCGGGCCTGGCGTGCGGCAGGAGAATCCGCCAATAAATCTGCCAGGGCGTGCAACCGTCGAGGATGGCTGCTTCCTCGAGATCGGTCGGAAGCGTTCGGAAGAACTGCCGCATGAGATACGTGCCGAACGCGCTGCCGAACAGCCCCGGCACGATCATTGCCCACGGCGTATCGACCCACCCCACTGTCCGCATCAGGATGAACTGCGGGATCACCGTGACGGTCAGCGGCACCATCAGCGTGCCCAAGTACAAGACGAACAACGTGTCACGGCCGCGAAATTGCAGCCGCGCAAAGGCATATCCGGCCAGCGAGCAGAAAAAAACCTGGCCGGCCGTGACACACCCGGCGTACAGCACGGTATTGAAGAACATTCGCCAAAACGGCATCAACGAGAACACCTCGGTGTAGTTCGACCACCGCGGGTGCGCGGGCAACAGCTTCGGCTCGGTCACCTCGCCTTCCCTCTTCAAGGAGCCGGACACCGCCCAGGCGATCGGGAACAGCCAACACCACGCGATGCCGATCAGCGCGATGTAGACCAGCACGGCGCGAAAGACATTGCGCTTGAACACACGCTCAGCTGAGACCACGGGAAGCCTCCCAAGACCGCTGCCGTGTGAGCCGCAACTGCAGCACGGTCACCACCAGCAAAATGGCGAACATCACCCATGCCAGCGCCGACGCATAGCCGAATTCCAGGAACGAGAAGGCGTGCTGGAAGAGCATGATGCCGAGAACGTAGGTTGCGGTTTCCGGACCGCCATTCGCGCCATTGAGGACATAGACCATGTCAAACGCCTGGAACGCGTGGATGATCGAAATCACCACCACGAACGATATCGCCCCGCGGATCAGCGGCACCGTGATGGACAGGAACTGCCGCATCTCGCCGGCGCCGTCGATCCTGGCCGCCTCGTAGACGGTTTCCGGAACTCCTTGCATCGCCGCCAGCAAGATCACCGTGGCGAACGGCACGCTTCTCCACACGCTGACAATGCACAGCGAGACCATGGCCCATCGGGGTTCGACCAGCCACGGGACGGGGCCGATCCCGACCCAGCCGAGCATGATGTTGAGCAGCCCATTGTCAGTGTTGAAGACGAACTGCCAGACCACCGCCATGACCACCGACGAGATGGCCAGCGGCAGAAAGACGATGGTGCGAAAAATGCCTATGCCCTTGACTTTCCGGTTCAGCACGCCGGCCACGACGAGGCTGATGAGGATGGTCGGCACCACCGTCCCAAGGGTGAAGACCACGGTGTTGCGGATCGCGATGAGAAACAGCGGGTCAGACGTGAAGAGCTCGTGGAAGTTTTTCAGTCCCACGAACTTCGGCGGTCTGAAGACGTCCCACTGCTGAAAGCTCATGTAGAGCGAGAACCCGAGCGGAAAGAGCATGAACACCACCACCGCGGCCAGGTTCGGTGCGACGAACAGGCGACCGGCCCACGCACGTCGTCGCCAGGGACCCGGGCCTTTGGCGGTGACCGCGCCAGGCGTGGCGGTGGTATCGACCGATGTCATGGGTTGCGCAGTACCTCGTCGAGGGCTTGCGACATCCCGGCAAGCGATGTCGCCGGCCGGGATCCGCGCAGAACGGGTCCGAAGTTGCGGTCCATCAGAGCGACGATCTTTTCCCACACCGGGGTGACCGGCAGCCCTTCCGAATGGGCCGGTCCATCGGTGAGCACGGTTAGGTTGCCGATCTTGTGGTGCGATTCGGCGAATCCGGTTGAGTCGAGCGCGGATCGCAGCACCGGCACGAAAAGGGTGGATTCACCGGTCAAGGCCTGGCCGACGGGGCCGGTCGCGAATTTCACGAATTCCCACGCCTGCTCCTTGCGTCGACTGCTCGCCGAGATGGCCAGCCCGGTGGTACCGATGTTGGAGCATGCGGGCTGCCCCTGCCGACGTGGCCCTACCGGCAGCGGGGCGACGTCGAAATCCAGGGCATCGGCTCGAATGAACGTCTGGTAGCGCCAGTGGCCGGCCAGCCCGATCGCCGCTTTGCCCGCCGCGAACAGGTCTGGCGTAGACATCGACTGCACCTCGGATGCGTTGGGCGCCACCCTGTGCTTGTTAGCCAGATCGGCGTAGAACTGCACGGCCTCGACGAACGCGTCGTTACCGAAATTGAAGTGGGTCGGGTTCTTCAGCGGGGCGGACCACGGCACCCCGTTGTTCATCGCGAACAGCCCGGCCGAGTAGTACGAGACAAACATGTTGACGAAACCCCACTGCGTGGCCCGCCCAGATGCATTCCGCTTGGTGAGAGCGCTGGCGGTGTCCAGGAACTCGGTGAAGCTCCACGGCTGTTCCCATGTCTTGGGCGGCGCCGGCACCCCAGCCTCGGTGAAAAGCCGTTTGTTGTAGAACAAGTAGTTTCCAGACCATTGCTCCGGAAGCGCGTACTGGCCTCCGTTGAACGTGAAGATGTCATAAAGGGGCCCGATGCCGTCCAACTTCAGTTCGGCTGCGAAGGCCTTATCGCGGGCCAGCATAGTGTTGAGGTCCAGCAATACCCCCCGGGCGGCGAGTTCGGCATAGGTCAATTCCCACGCCATCAGCACATCCGGGCACTTGCCGCCTGCGCAAAACGTCGATAGCTGCTGCATCACGCCCGGCGCGGACAACACCGGCCGCACCTTGATGTCGGGATGGCGGCGCTCGAACTCCTCCACGATGCGCAACCTGCGATCCCGCTCTTCCGGATTGGCCGCAAAGAAGAAGGTCAACGCGTCGTCGTCGGGAGCGCAGCCAGCGGCCCACGGTGCCAGTGACGCCGCCGTGAGCGCGCCGGCGCCCCGCAGCAGGCTGCGCCGTCCGAACGGCTTATCGAGCATGGTGCTTCCGATCTTGCCCCTGTGTCCGATGTCCTTGGTACCCGATCGGCCTGGCGTGTTGCCGGCGTGGCCAACGCGGCAGCGCCAGAACGGCGCGAGGCAGGACGTCGGCATCACCGGTGATGTCGATGGTGTGAATGCGGTTGTCGGCTCGGACGCCGATCCGCAGCAGCACCTGGAGGTGTCGTCGGTCCGCGTCGAACCGTTGCGCGAGATCCGCGAGATCTTTTGGTGCGCTCATGAGTCACCTTCTTTGCACCGGAATCGTCAAGAAGATGACCGCATCCATCGAACTCTTTGTTGCAAAGGAGACCAGCAAGATGACCCTATCGATTGTGCGCCACGGCGTCCTCCCGAGGGATTGAACACACATGGACACCGCATTCGTCGTGATCACGCTGACAACCGCCGTCGTCACCGCGGGTATAGCCGTCGCCGACCTCGTTCCCGCCAAGTTCGTCCTGGCGAACGCAGCCGAGGTCGGAGTGCCGCGCTCGTGGATGCCGGCGCTGGCGGCGATGAAGCTGGCCGGGGCCATCGGGCTGGTTGTCAGGTTCCTGGGCATGCCGGCGTTGGGGATCGCGGCCGCCGTCGGCCTGGTCCTGTTTCTCGTCGGCGCGGTCATCACGCACCTAAGGGCTCACGTCCTCTACAACATCGCGTTTCCGGGCGCCTTCTTGTGCCTGTCGGCGACAACGTTGGCGCTGATGATCCTGCATTGACCGGGGCTGTGCTAGGTGGGCATTCGGTTCTTGACGATCTGGTCCTGTGTCCGGGCGATCGCGAGCACGATGTCTTGCGGAGCGGGATCGTTGGGTGAGCTGTCGAACTCCAAGTCGACACCCACCCTGCCCTCGGCGAACGTCAAATAGGTCACCGCTTTTGAGTTGTCGGGCGAAAGGCCCACCGCGATCAGTCCGTTCGTCCCGATGTCCAACGGCTGTGGGGCCGCCGTGACGTATTTGGAATAGGATTGGGCGCGTTCTTTGGCCTGCTGGGCGGCGGTCGCTGGGTCGGTAAAGACGACGACGAGGTCGTCGATGGTGCGTCCGCGTTCGGCGTTGCCGTACGTCACCCCCGCTCCGGCCACCCCGCCGGGATTCTGCGTCGGCGGCCCCGTAGTCGAGGCACCCGGGCCGACATCGTCCGGCTGGAGCAGCAAGTACGTGTAGTCGCCCAGTGGCCCAACCCCCGACGGTGGCGCGCTCGACGACGCCGATGCCGCTGCCGAACTCGACGACGACGTTGTTGCAGACGACGACGCCTTCGACGAGCTCGATGAGGGAGACGATTTTTCGCCGCTGCCGCAAGCTGTCGCAACGGCCAACGCGGCGGTGAACGCCACTCCGACGCCGAAGATCCGCACCACACCCATCGCCTACCTCCATTCAGTGCCAGCTATTTCTACGGCACTATCTCTTGCACGGCAATACTTAGAAACCATCGATGGGGCAAACTCGACCGCGGCGGGAGGCAGCGGAGTCGATCAGGCGGGAAAGTACCGGATCCGGCTGATCGCGTTGCCCCGCCACGCCACATCGGCGAACATGATGCCGCGCCCGTGAGCCGAGTTGAGCGAAACCACGACCGTGGGACCCGCGCCGACCACCTTGGTCCATTTCGTCGCGCTGAGTTGCCCGACGAGTTCGGCGATGTCGAGCGGATCGTTGTCACCCAAAGTTATTGCCGCGGTTGATGAAAGTGGATGCAGAGCGGCGAACTTGTCCCCGCGCGCGACTGCACAGAGGAACGTCTCCACCAGCCTCTTGTGCCGCGCGCCCACCCGCCGGAAGCCGGTCACGAAGCCGGCGGTCCCGCGCAACCCCTGATTGGCCAACAAACCGCGCGACAGTTGCAGCCCCGGCGACACCGCTCCCAAACCGGTTCGCAGGAACTGGAGCACCATCGTCGGCAACTCCCAATAGGCCCGCAATTCGGCAATCCGCCACTCACCGTTGGCCTCCCGGAGGTCATAGCGCAGGAACGCGGGAATGTACATCGTCACGGCCGAACCCATCGCCACCTCGAGCTCGAGATCGCGCAGCACGACGGTGCCGAACACGATATCGAGATCGCGATGGAACTTGATGTCGCGCGGACCGATAAACGTGTCGTAGAAACGGTAAATCTCCTCGAGCCCTACGTGCGGCTCCGAACCGACCGGATCTTCAACCCGGGCGTTAGCCGTGAAGGCACCGACCCAGCCGTCGCGGTCGTGCACAGTGAACGCCTGCGGCGACCGCTCGACCGCGGCGAGCAGCTGCTCTCGATTCACCGGCACGACCATCAGGACGCCTCGACCAATTCGATGCCGACGGTTCGCATCTCCGCCAGCGCTTTTGCCGCCGAATCCGGCGCCACGGCCACTGTCAGGTCCACCAGCACCCTGGTGGTTAAGCCGGCCCGCGCCGCATCCTCGGCGGTCCGGCGGACGCAGTGGTCGGTGGCAATGCCGACTACGTCGACGTCGTCGACCCCCCGCTGACGCAACCACTCCAGCAGCGGGGTCCCGTTCTCGTCGACGCCCTCGAAGCCGCTGTACGCCGCACCGTGGGCGCCCTTGCGGAATACGGCCTCGATCGGGCTGGTGTCGAGAGCGGGATGAAAATCCGCGCCGGGGCTTCCCGCAATGCAGTGCGGGGGCCAGGACGACGAATAGTCCGGGTGGTCGGAGAAATGGTCACCCGGGTCGATGTGGAAATCCTTGGTGGCCACGACGTGCTGGTAGCCGGGCTCGCGGGCCAGATAGTCGTTGATCGCGCAGGGCAGGGCGGCGCCGCCGGTTACCGCCAGCGAGCCACCCGCGCAGAAGTCGTTTTGCACGTCGACGATGATCAACGCTCGCACACGCTCCACACTATCGTCGCGCGACCCGCGGTACAGCCGCTAGCTGCGCCGATGAGGCGGCCGGTTTGTTTGCCGGTCGGCCGGGTAACCAGCTGCCATGTTGATCCGCAGAATCGCGCGGCCCCTGTTGTCGGTTGCGTTCATCGGCCAAGGAGTCGACTCACTGCTCAATCCGAAGCCGGCGGCGGAGGCCGCGGCGCCCATCGTGGACGGTCTTCGCGCCTTGCCGGATCCGGTGGGCAGCAGCATCCCCAGCGACCCCCAGACATTCGCACAAATCAACGCCGCCGTGCAGATCGGCGGCGGCTTACTGCTTGCCGTCGGCAAAGCACCGCGTGTCGCCTCGGCAGCCCTTGCCTTGACGGTGCTACCGGCCAACCTCGGTGCGCACATGTTCTGGAGCGAGAGCGACTCGCAGCTCAAAGCCCAGAAGCGCAGGGAATTCCTGACCGATCTCAGCCTGCTGGGCGGGCTGATGATCGCGTCCGCCGATACGGCCGGCAAGCCATCGCTGGGGTGGCGAGGCCGCCGGGCGGCGAAGCGGCTTTCCGAGCGGGTGTCCTCGGCGCTGCCAGGATCCGACGACGCGTTTGACGCCGACTTCGGGGAACTCGGGGAAAAGATCGTGCACGGCCTGCAGGTCGGTGCGGAACGCGGCCGCGAACTGGCCAGCACCGCCGCCGAAAGAAGCGCGCCATACGCCGAAGCCGCTCTCGAACGCGGCCGCGAACTGGCCAGCACCGCCGCCGAAAGGAGCGCGCCACTGGCCAAGAAGGCACGCGAACGCGGCGTCGAGCTCGCCGAAACCGCCCTGTCACACGGCGGTCAGCTGGCCGACGCGGCGCGCGAAAGAGTCGGCGACGGTGTCAAGACTCATCATCGGATGCGCCGCTGGTAATCGCGAGATCGTCTCGGCGCCAACCGATATGGCGCCGTCCGCGGAGATAAAGCGCCCATGACAGCGCGACGACTGCGAACCCGGTGAGCTGGACGCCGACCACCCAGCCGGCGGGATAGATCGTTCCGGTGAGGTAGTGAGCGATGAATCCCTTGGGCGGCAGCGGCGCCATTCCGGCGTTTCGACGAGCCCAGCGCTCCACCCAGGTCAAGGGGCAGTCCACCCGCTTCGTCGCGATGGCGATCCCCCAGATCACAGCCGGCACATGCAGCCACATCGTGCGCCGCCAGCGCAGCGCGAGGAAACCGCCGATGAGGACGTAAGCGATGAAGGCGAAGTGCGACGCCACGATGAGTCCGACCACGATTGCGTACATGGCTTGTAAATCCCTAAATAGAAACACCCACCGCCGGGTTTGTGAGATGCGGGCTCTGGGATGGGCACCCGATGAGCGCACTTTGCAGCGGAACTCCCACTGGCTCGGGATGTACGGTTTTGGCATGAAGCGTACCAATGCGCTGTTGGCGGTTGCTGCCTTACTCGTATTGGCCATTTCGGCGTGCGGTTCACGGCACGGGAAGTCAAGAAACGACTCGGCCTGGGAACGCGGGTTCTATTGGGGTACCGCCACCGCCGGCTACCAGGTGGAAGGGGATGCACCCGATAGCAACTGGCGCCGCTACGTCGACCGCACCGCAGGCAAGCCCCTGCCGGCCGACAATACGGGCCCACTTGCGCACGGGCCCATCGACCCGTACAAGCAGGCCGACGATTTCCGGCATCGCTACCGCGAGGATATCGCGAATGCACACGCCCTGGGCGTCAATACGTTTCGGTTCGGAGTGGAATGGGCACGGGTGATGCCCGAGCCTGGCAAATGGGACGAGAAGGAGCTGGCCTACTACGACTCCATCGTCGCCACCGTTCGAGAGAACGGCATGACACCGATGATCACGCTGATGCACTGGGTGTATCCGGGTTGGATCGCAGACCGTGGTGGGTTTATGAACAACGTCGCCGCGTTCGAAGACTTCGCAAAGGCGATCACCAAACGCTATGCCGGACAAGGCGTGTTGTGGGTCAGCGTCAATGAGCCACTGGCATTCGCCAGTATGGAGATGCAGACGGGGGCGATTAAACCCGAAGAATTCGACACATTTTTTGACCGGGTCGCCGAGGCGCATCGCGCGGTGTATCGTGCCGCCCACGCGGCCGACCCCAAGGCGAAGGTGACCACGAACGAGGCATACGCCGCGCCGGATGTGCTTGCGCAGTTCGCAAGTTACGGGATCAAGGTCGCCGAAGGATCGATCTTAGATCGGGTCAAGGACAGCATCGACTACATCGGATTCGACTATTACACCGGGACGGCCGCCGATAACCCGGCCTCAGCGCAGGATGCGGCGGCGCAGTGGACCATCAAGCTGCAGGCGGAGGACATCTACTACGTGTCGCGGTACTACGCGCAGCGGTATCCCGGGCTGCCCATCTACATCGTCGAGAACGGCATGGTCACCGACAACGGCATGCCACGGCCAGACGGCGTGACCCGTTCGCAGTACCTCAATGACACCATCTTCTGGGTACAGCGCGCCAAGGCTGACGGTATCCCGATCATCGGCTACAACTACTGGTCACTGGTCGACAACTACGAATGGGGAAGTTATCGGCCACGCTACGGCCTCTACACGGTCGACGCGCTGGGGGACCCTACCTTGACGCGGGTGCCCACCGACGCAGTCCAGACCTATACCCAAATCATCCGGGACGGGGGCACGACACCTGGATACCGTCCAGCGATGCCGGCAGCCAAATGCTCGTCCACGGTGGGGAAGGACAGCTGCGCGCCGCTCGATCCGAACGGTCCGGCGGTGCCGCTGCGGTAACGGCACCACCGGGTGCTCTCCACCGAGCATCCCGGCTGGCGTGCACTCCATGGTGGACGGCGCCGACGGGCTTCACCCACCACTTTCCAAGTGGCTCAAGTACCCGGGTGTTGTCGCGCCGTCGACCACGCCACGAAGGCGTCGATGATCGCGTCGACGTCTTGGCCGGCGTCCACCGTGGCACCGGCCTCATCGGCGCCAAGGGGTTCCAAGGTGTCGAATTGAGACCGCGGCAGTGCGGCCGGCATGAAGTGGCCGGACCTGACGGCCAGCCGCCCGCCGATGAGCTCCGGTGAACCGCTGAGGTACAAGAACTCGACACTCGGGCAGTGCGCCCGGAGTTGGTCGCGGTATTTGCGTTTGAGCGCTGAACAGCTCGCTACGCCGCCGTCGCGACGGCCGGCCAACCATTCGCCGACCCTCTCCAGCCAGGGATGGCGATCGTCGTCGTTGAGCGGTTCACCGGCGGTCATCTTGGCGATGTTGGCCTGCGGGTGCAGGGTGTCGGCGTCCACGAAGGCACCCGCAGCCGGTGTGCGAGCGCCGCCCCCACCGTCGACTTGCCCGATCCGGAGACGCCCATCACCACGACCGGTGACGACGCGGCGTCTACTCGGCGAGGTTTCAAACACATTTGGTATAAGCGGGCTTTGATTCCAGGTTTTCTCGGATGTTTTGGCGCCCCTTCCCTGCGGGATCACCTTTTCACAGCGCGCTTGCTCGGCGTAGCCGACCGCCTCAGCCTCATCACTTTTGGGATCGGTAGCCGGTCCCAAGGTCTGCAGTAAGACCCACGAGCAATCCGCGAGAGAGTGGGACCCACCCATGAGCGAGACCGTTGTCTACGTCGCCGTTGTGACATCCGTGGATGGCTGGGACTACCCCGAAATCGACCTGCTGGGCGTGTTCACCAGCTACGCGGGCGGCATCGATGCCGTGCGCGAATACCTCACCGCCGAGCACGGCGCCGACTTCGGCGCCATCGAGATCGGCCAGCGCCACGGCACCATCACCACCGGCCCGGTCTGTTACCACTGGTTCGTCCGCGAACAGGTCGTGCTCGACCAGCTCCTGTCGCCGAAACAGCTGCGTCCTGTGCGGGCGCTCGGACCGCGACGTGATCGCGACCGTGTCGAATCGGGTGAAGCAGCCACCGTAGTGGCGTTCAGGCCTCGCCCGCTCGGCGCGCCGCGGCGGGAGGGGTGTTGACAGCGTGAGCAGAGTCCGCGGCAGCGGGTTAACGGCTTATATGTCCTAGCTGACTAGACAGGTTGCGGTTCCATTCGACCCAACCGACGCCGGCGCGGCCGTCGGCTGTGCTGACGCCGACCCAGGCACGCGGGAACTGGCTCATCCGTCCATCGGCGGCGGTCAGGCCCACCGGGGCGTGGCCTCGCACGTCGATGTCCGCGGTGATGTCACCGGGGTTGAGATCCACGGTCGCGTTCAGCGGTAACCCGTTGTCGCCGAAGGCTTCCCGCGAGGTGACGGTCTGCAGTTCGATGACATTGCCGTCGGCGCCCTGGACGTAGCCGACACTGAACGCCGGCGCACCCGGAATTCGGATGTTCACGCCGTGCAGGTGGGTGCCATCGTCGAGGTGCAACGCGCTCCAGATCCAGTCCATGCTCCACCAGTCGCGCACACCCCAGGAGTGGTCGCGCTGCCCGGGAACCGAGTCGACGCGGTAGCTGGTGTCGTTGACGGTGACGGTGCCCGAGACGGTGCAGGGGATTTCGTAACGCGTTGTGAGCCGGTACTTATAGGGGGTGCCGTCGGTGGTCCACACCAAGTTCATCGTCGTCTCGACGGGGTTTCCCGGCTCGCCGCGTAACAACGCCGACGGGTCCGGGTAAGCCCGACCGCGCGCACGCACGTCGACGCGGTAGGTCCGCAGCGGGGCGGTGGCGGAGTGGGCCAACTCGAAGGCGTCGGTGCGCAACAGCCACGGGTCCGCCGGCAGCGGGACGTGCGCGTCGACGACGGCGACGGTCGGCATGTCGGGTCCGCACAGCAGCGCGTGCACCCATGCGGTCCGCTGGTTCGCTATCAAGCCGATGCGGAACCAGCCGCCCAATCCCTGTGCCGCATCGACGAAGTCGGCATACCAACTCTCGCTCCACAGCGGCTCGGCGGTCGCGGCGTGGGCGAGTTCGTCGTCCTCCGACGGTCGCAGCGGCTGCGGCGCCGCCGCTTCGGGCAGCGTCGCAAGCGCATCGGTGTCAAGGACGTGATCGCAGTTGCGTTGCAGCATCGTCATGAACATGTGGTCGCCACGGTCGGTGCGCTCCACGAGCATTGACGAGACGATCGCCATCATGACGCCGAAAAAGCTTTGGCGGCGGACACCTTCGCGAACCTCGGCGATGCTGATGGGCGCCTCCGGCCCCAGCGCCTCGTGGTAGGCCCGTAGCAATGCGTCGTAGTGCCCCCGACGATCCTGTGTCCGCAACGCGCAGCCGAGGAAGTACGACAGATCGGTCAATGCCGGTCCCCAGGAAACGGTCTGCCAGTCGACCACGGTCAGCGCGCGATCGGCTTCGGCGGTACCGAACAACATGTTGTCCAGTCGGTAGTCGCCATGCACCAGGCCCCGGATGCGGCCCGGCTCCGACTCGGCCGCGACATAGCCGTCGAACGCGGCCACCAGGCTTTCGCACACAATGCGGTGCTCCGGTGCGATCTGGTCGCCGTACCGGTCAATGAAACCGGCGTAAAGCGAAGCGATCGTCGCCTGGTTCAGCGGCGTGTCGCGGTTGAGCCACGGCGCTTCGGCCAGCGCGGTGTCCCCGAGCAGTGGGCCCTGCAGCCGTCCCAACTCGACCACACCGAGGTGGGCTTGTTCGGGTGTGGCGCCGGCGATTTCGTCGCCGACGACCGCCGGCCCGGCATCGCCGAGCAACAGATCGAACACGCCCGTCGAGGTGTCGACGGCGGCGTGGTAGCAGGGCGCAATCGGCCCGGCCAGCCG
>Ga0182035_10000188_pt1 | contig 26010 bp, 21 predicted proteins | sample flu12Cox44000170_FD_125969 | JGI IMG/M metagenome (GOLD analysis project Ga0182035, IMG submission 125969) | Lab enrichment of tropical soil microbial communities from Luquillo Experimental Forest, Puerto Rico - flux4day.12C.oxic.44.000.170 | ecosystem: Environmental > Terrestrial > Soil >...
ACCACGGAAACCTGAACGGCAATCGCTTCAGCCCGCTCGACCAGATTAATCCCACGACAATTCACAGCCTCGCGCCGAAATGGATGTTCACGATCCAGGGAGCCCCGCGCCCCCTTCAGATGGACGCCGGTCGTGGTCGATGGCGTGATGTACGTCACGTCCGTGAATGAAGCGTCCGCGCTCGATGCGCGAAGCGGCCGCCAGGCGTGGCACTACAGCCGCCCCCGAACGAACGGCCTGGCCGGTGATGCCGCCACGGGCATCAATCGGGGCGTCGCGGTGCTCGGCGATCGCGTGTTCCTGGTCACGGACAACGCGCACCTGATCGCGCTCGGCCGCGATACAGGCGAGCTTCTGTGGGATGTCGAGATGGCCGACGCTCGCCAGAATTACGGAGCCACAGGCGCGCCGCTAGTCGTGAACGACCTGGTCATTTCCGGGGTGTCGGGCGGGGACGAAGGCATCCGGGGATTCCTCGACGCATACCGGGCCACGACCGGTGAGCGCGTCTGGCGGTTCTGGACGATCCCGGCGCCGGGTGAGCCGGGCTCGGAGACGTGGATTGGCCGCGCGATCGAGCACGGGTGCGCCGCGACGTGGCTGACGGGTACCTACGACCCGGAGTCACGGCTGCTCTATTGGCCGACGGGCAACCCGTGTCCCGACTACAACGGTGACGAGCGCAAGGGCGACAATCTTTATAGTTCTTCTGTATTGGCGCTCGATCCGGACACCGGACGGCTGCGATGGCACTACCAGTTCACGCCCCATGACCTACATGACTGGGACGCGAACCAGACGCCGATGCTGATCGATGCGCACTTTCACGGTGAGGCGCGCAAGCTGCTGGTCCAGGCCAATCGAAACGGCTTCTTCTACGTGCTGGACCGGTTAACCGGGAAGGTCCTGCTCGCGGAGCCATTCGTCACCAACGTCACGTGGGCGGGCGGAATCGGCGGCGACGGTCGCCCGTTGCTCTTGACGGGGAACGAGCCGACAACTGAAGGGCAGCGCGTCTGTCCCGCCGTGGCAGGCGCCACCAACTGGCCGTCGACAGCCTTCAGTCCCGTGACGAATCTGTTCTATCTGTTCGCGGAGGAATCGTGCGCGATCTACACGAAGAACGACCAGCCGTGGGAAGCCGGCAAGTCGTTCTACGGTGGCGTCACGCGCCGAGCGCCGGGCAGCAGCGCGGCAGGGAAGGTTCTCAAAGCGCTCGATATCCAGACGGGAAAAACGGCGTGGGAAGTTCCAGTAGGAGGCGGCATTCTGGGAAGCGGCCTCATGGTGACGGCCGCGGGACTCATTTTCTATGGAACCGACGACGGCTTTGTCGCAGCCGATGCGCACAACGGCAAGCGGCTCTGGCAATTCAACACGAACCAGAATTGGAGGGCTGGTCCGATGACGTATGCCGTGGACGGCAACCAGTACATCGCCGTCGCAGCCGGCTCCAACGTTCTGGCGTTCAGCTTGCGGTAAAGCTGTTCCGGGCGCCGCACTCAGAAGACGAACTTCACGCCGATCTGCAGCTCCCGCATCGGTGTCCGCGTGGTGTTGATCGTGCCATAAAGCGGGCTCGTCAGCGTCGTGTTCGGGTCGCCCCAGATGGGGGTGTTCAGAAGGTTGAACCCCTCGAGCCGGAACTGCAACGTCTTGTTGGTCGTCAGCCGGAAGTTCCGCATGATGGACGCGTCGACGCGGGTGATGCCGGGGCCGATGATGGTGTTGCGACCGGCGTTGCCGAAGGTCCCCACCGTATTCAGCGCAAATGCGCCGGTGTTGAACCACTGCTGAATCGTCTGTTGGTCGCCGGCTAGGTTCGGATCTGGTCCTGTGACGTTCGGACGGTCCTGTCCGCCGGCGGTATTCGATCGGTCGGTGCCGACGTAGGCCGTTCTCGGGAAGCCGCTCGATTTCGAGATGATCGTGCTGATCTGCCAGCCGCCGAGAATCGCGGCGCCGGCACCGTTCTGCATGAAAGACTTGCCGCCGCCGAACGGCAGCTCGTAGAGAATCGACGCGACGAACCGATGGCGCACATCGAAGACCGACAACCCCCACTCGCAGTCGAGGCAGAAACTGTTTTGCGGGAACAGCGTGTCTCCCGTGAGCGTGCGGATGCCGCTCCCGTTGTCTTCCGACTTGGATAACGTGTAAGCGCCCAGTACCGACAGCCCGTCGTGGAGCCTCCGGGTCACCTTGATGGCCAGCGAGTTGTAGCGGGCTTGGGCAACGTTGCCGATCTCCTGGACCTTCGTGAACTCGGGATAGGGCTTCCGGCTCTGCACCGAACCGGTGACCCCGGGAATCGTCTCGTTCCAATCGAACATCCGCTCCAGCCGATAGCTGTGCGAGCCGAGGTAGCCGATCTCGAGCGCCGTCGACGAATTGAGCTCACGCTGGACGTTGAACAGATACTGCACCATGTACGGCGTCTTGCGATCGGGCATATTGCCGAGCACGTACACGTTCGTCAGGCAGACCAGAGGCGGCGCCACGCCGCAATCGTTCGCGCTCCCGACGCCTCGGAACGGAGCGTTGAGGGTCAGGTCCGGCGTCAGCAGCAGCGTGTTGTCGCGACGGCGTCCCGACAGGTTGCGCGCCATGTCGAACCGTGGGTTGCCGGTGTCTTGAACATAGAAGACGCCTACACCGGCGCGGTACGACCACTTCTCGCTCGGGCTCCAGGCCCAGCCGATCCGCGGGGCGAAGTTCGTCTTGTCGTCGAAGATGAGGCGATCGCCAAGCCGGCCGTCCCGAGCGATTTGAATATTGGGCGCGAAGCGCAGAAGGGTCCCTTCGTAGACATCGCCGCTGCCAATCCGCACCAGCACAGGATGGCAGGAAAGATCCTGCACGTTCGGCGTCGTGTTGTGGCAGGGGAGAGATGCGTTCATCAACGTGCCGTTCGCGTCGAACCACGGCGGCGTGTATTCGTAGCGGAGACCGAGGTCGAGCGTCATCTTTGATTGGATCTTCCACGTGTCGGTAAAGTAATACGCCTGGCTCAGCGCGCGGAATTTCGTCGTCGCGAGAGCCACGGCCGCTTCATCCTGCTGCGTGTACCCGAGCATGAAGTCGGCAAATGCATATCCCGTGGCGATGGGTTGAAACTGGAAGTTCCCGCGCGCAAACTGGTTCCCCACCTGGTTGTACATGTCGTACCGGATGCCACCGCCAATCTTGAATGCATGCCGCCCGCGAATCCACGACACGTTGTCGTTGAGCTCGAAGACATGGTCCCCGATCGTATACGGCCCCTCGGTGTCGTCGCCAAAGCCGCTGAACCCCGTAATGGGAATCGATGGAATCCCCCAGGCCTCGGGAGGCGCCGGCGAGAGGCCGGGAATCTTCAGCTCGCTGACGACGTCGCGCACGAAGGCGAGCTCGCGTCCGAAGGTGTTGTAGAGGTAGTTGTAGCCGAACCGGAACTCGTTGAGGAGCGTCGACGAGACTGTCCACGTGTTCCCAAGGACAGCCTGATTAACGCTTGTACGCAGCTTCGTGCCGTTCAGCTTCAGCGCCGGCATGACTTCGCTCTCGTTGCCGTAGCTGTAGCGTCCCATCCAGGAGGATGAAGCGCTCTGTAAGAAATCCACGCGCTGGGTGAACTGGTTCTTGTCGATGACGCGATCCTGGAGCGCGAGGTAGTTGTTGGTGAGCCCACCGGCGCCGGAATTTGGCACCGGATAGAACTCCAGCAGCTGTTTGGCGATGCCGTTCAGACGGTCCCCAGGAATGATGTTGCCGGGAAACGGCGCGCATGTCCGCGTCTGGCCGACGACCGTGCATTGAGTCGGGTCGACTATCACATTGCGCGGTTGCCCCGTCTGTGAGTTCAAGGCTCCAAGGTTCGCGAACAGCTCGGAAAAGTCGCCGCGCCGCATCGCCGCAGACGGCACGCTGTAGAGCGTCTGGAACTGCTTCCGGTCTTTATACCCTTCAAAATTCGACATAAAGAACAGATGGTTCCTCCGGACCGGGCCGCCGGCTGTGTAGCCGTATTGATTCCAGTGGAAGGGCGGTTTCGGAGCCGCGGCCTGGTCGGCGGTAAAGGCATACGGCCTGGCGTCGAACTTGTCGTCGCGCAGGAACTCGAACACGGTTCCGTGGAAATTGTTCGTTCCCGATTTCGTGACCACGTTCACCTGGCTCGCCTCGCGCCCGAATTCGGCAGAGTAGACGCCGGTTTGCACCTTGAATTCCTCGAGCGCGTCGACGGAAGGCAAGAAGATGTATGTGTTGAAGTTGACGTCCGTGTTGCTGACGCCGTCCAGCGTGAAGTAGTTGAACTCCCGCCGCTGCCCTGAAATCGACAGCTCCTGGTTGGCGCGGGTGCCGCCCTGGCGGCTGCCCGCTTGACCCGCGCCCGCAAACTCGGCGCTGACATTCGGGGTCAACTTGACGAGGTCGAGATAGTTCCGGCCGTTGAGCGGCAGCTCGACGATGCGCTTGTTCTCGATGACCGTGCCGATGGTCGCGTTCTCGGTTTCGACCAGCGGCGCCACGCCCGCGACCGTCGTCATCTCCGAGACTGTGCCCAACTCGAGCGTGAAGTCGACGCGGACCGACTGTTGGACCTGCAATTCCAGATCGCGCGTCGCGGTCTTGAACCCCTCGAGCTCGCTCTTCACGGTGTACGTTCCCGGCGGCAGTGCCGGAAAGTCGAACAGGCCGACATCGTTGGTCGTAGCCGTGCGCGTGGCGTTGGTCGCCTTGTTGACTACGGTCACAGTGACGCCGGGGATCACGGCGCCGGTGCCATCTCTTACTGCCCCGGAGATAGTGCCAAGCGTTTGCGCGACACACGGTGTGCAGAGCAACAACGACGTCAGTCCCACGAAAAGAGTTCGGCGCATCGGCAGGCTCCCTTTCGAGAAACGACTGCGGCCTGATCGTGCCGGGCGCGGATCGACGCGGCGACGAGCGTCACGACCAGAGGACCGAGGCGAATGAAAAAAAGCCGGCGCGCGGAATGAACGGAAGATCGCTGCGCTTCTTATGCAGCGCGACGACGAAGGCTACGCCCGCTTTGCGGGGCAAGTCAAGGCGGACACGCAACAGGCGGACACGCAAGGCCTACAATGGTCATTGGAGTGACCCGATGAAGATCTCGTCCCCGCAGCAGCCGAAGCCGGGCTCGCGGCGCAACCTGGCCCTTGGCCTCGGAGCGGCGGTCATCTTCACGCTCTCTGGCGTGCTTGCGCAGCACCCATCCGCTCGCCAGGCGCCCACGGTGCCGTCAGCCACTGCTGCGAATCCTTCGGGCGGTCCGCCGCCCGATTCGAACGCGGCCGCCACCGCCGCGGACCACAGGAACATGATGGAGCAGCTCGGCATCACAACGCTCCGCCCCGGTCCGAGCGGAAACGAGTCGGCGCCCAATCACGCCAATTACGACGAATCGCTCGCGAATCCGTACGCGAACCTGCCGGATGCGCTGACGCTCGAGAATGGCAAGAAGGTCACGAGCGCTGAAACGTGGTGGAAAGAGCGCCGTCCGGAAATCGTGGAGGACTTCGATCGCGAGGTACTGGGTCGTGTGCCCCGAAACGTGCCGAACGTCGCGTGGCGTGTCAGCCGCACGGAGCAGTTCAAGGTGGGCGGACGTCCGGTTGTCGGCAAGGAGCTGATCGGGACGGCCGACAATTCGGCCTTTCCGGAGGCGACCGTCGAGATCGCGCTGACTGTCGTGACGCCAGCGAATCGAGCTGAGCCGGTGCCTGTGATGATGATGTTCGGTGGCCGTTCGGGGATACCGCCCGCGCCGGGCGCTCCGCCATCTGCGGCGCGCGGCGTCAGTCCAGGCCGCGGCGGTGCGGGAGCCGCGAGCCCGCTCGCCCTGCCGTCCTCGCCGGCAGACCCTCCAGCGACCGAGCAACTTATCGCTGATGGATGGGGGTACGCGACGATCAATCCCAGCAGCATTCAAGCGGACAACGGTGCCGGCCTGACGAAGGGCATTATCGGCCTCGTCAACAAGGGTCAGCGGCGGCGCCCGGATGACTGGGGCGCCTTGCGCGCCTGGGCGTGGGGCGCTTCACGCGGCCTCGATTACCTCGAGACGGACAAAGCCGTCGATGCGAAGAAAGTCGGGATCGAGGGAGTCTCGCGCTTCGGCAAAGCCGCTCTCGTCTCGATGGCGTATGACCAGAGATTCGCGGTGGTGCTGATCGGTTCATCGGGAGAGGGTGGCGCCAAGCTGCACCGGAGAAATTTCGGGGAAGCGGTTGAGAACCTGACTGGGTCTGGCGAGTATCACTGGATGGCGGGCAACTTTCTCAAGTACGGCGCGGAGGAATCGACGTTCGGGCGGAAGACCGCGGCCGATCTCCCGGTGGACGCGCACGAACTGCTGGCGCTCTGCGCGCCGCGGCTGACGTTCATCAGCTATGGCATCCCGGAACGTGGCGACGCCAGGTGGCTCGATCAGCAAGGCAGCTTCATGGCCGCTGTCGCGGCGCAACCCGTGTTTCGACTGCTCGGCGTGAAAGGTCTCCGCGTGTCGGACGATTACATGAAAGAGAAGATGCCTGGCGTCAACGTCGGGTTGCTGGATGGCCAGCTCGCGTGGCGGCAGCACGACGGCGGCCACACCGACGGCCCGAACTGGAAGTACTTCATCGCCTGGGCGGACAAATTCTTGAAGCATCCGTCCCCGCGCACGTCGCAGGTGATTCCCGCGACCGACGCGTCCACCCTCGGACCGGCTGACCGGGCGGCCTCGCGGGCCGATCAGAACTCCATGACTGCGCATGCCCAGCTCCTCGAGAAAACGAAGCAGGGCAGGATCGACGTGTATTTCGAAGGCGATTCGATCGTGCGGCGTTGGGGCGCGCTCGACTATCCCGAGCTGCTCGCCAACTGGCAGGCGAACTTCTTCGGATGGAATGCCGCGAATTTCGGCTGGGGAGCCGACCGCACGCAGAACATCCTCTGGCGACTCGAAAACGGCGAACTGGACGGCGTCAGGCCCAAGATCATCGTCCTGCTTGCCGGCACGAACAACGTCGGGACGCAGCCCCGTGACGAGCGCACGGCGGCGGAAATCGCGCGGGGCATCAAATCCATCATCGACATCTGCCGGCAGAAAGCGCCGAACGCGACAATTATCCTGACGGCCATCTTCCCGAGGAACGACAACAGGGCCGTCATGGCGACGATCAACCGAATCAACAAAAAGCTGGCCGGGTTTGCCGACGGCACGCGCGTTCGCTTCCTGACGATCAACGATCGCCTGGCGGATTCGGAGGGCAAGCTGTTCGACGGTGTTTTGAACGAACGCGACAAGCTGCACCCGACGGTCCAGGGATATCAGATCTGGGCAGACGCACTGAAGCCGATCTTTCGTGAGCTGCTCGGCCCGCCCGGCGCGACAGATCTCGCCCCTCCTCCGACGGGCGATCCGAGCGCCGCTCGCCGGCTCCAGTAACCGCCGACCTCGTCCTCCGACGTCCTTGTCATGACTCGGATGGGCCGGTCTGCCCCTGCCGGAGTCGGAGCCAAGGTCGTCCATCGCGCGGACTAAGCCGGCGATACAGGGCGCCAGCCAAAACCGCATCGAGCCAAAGGTCCGGCGGGATGCCAGAATCCCGGCAGTGATGCCGACTCCTCCGCGGACCGAAGCGCCGACTATTCCGCGGATCGACGCCTTGGGCTGAGGCCGCTCAGCGGTCCCGCAACTCGCCGAGCCGGCAAACCCTTTGGCGGTTCCTGGTTTGGACCGGAGTTGGCCGGGCCACAAGAATGCCCCGCCTGACTGCATGGCGAGGAACGGCCTTTGCCCTTCCTTCGGGCAGGAGGCCATCATGGTTAAGCGTGGTTTTGAGCCCGTGCGCGAGGCGTTTGCCGACAACTTCGCCCGGCGACATGAGCTGGGTGGCGCCTGCTGCGCGTACTACCGGGGCGAGAAGGTCCTGGACCTCTGGGGCGGCGTCCGAAACAAGCGGACGCGCGAGCCCTGGGAAGAAAACACGATGGTGGTCATCTGGTCGGCGACCAAGGGTTTGGCCGCGATGACCCTTGCCATCGCCCACTCTCGCGGCTGGCTCGACTACGAGGAACGCGTATGCGCGTACTGGCCGGAGTTCGCCCAGGAGGGCAAAGAACGTATCACGGTGCGCCAGCTCCTCGCGCACCAGGCGGGGCTCTTTGCGTTCGACGAGCCGGTCGACCGCGGCGTCGTCGCCGACCTCGATCGTTTGGCGATTGTGCTGGCCCGTCAGAAACCCGCATGGGAACCTGGAACGCGCCAGGCGTATCACGCCCTCACCCTCGGATTCTACGAAGGCGAGCTGTTGCGCCGCGTCGATCCCGGGCATCGGAGCCTGGGTCGATTCTTTCAGGAGGAGATCGCATCGCCGCTCGGGGAAGACGTCTACATCCGGCTGCCGGAGGAGATCCCGAACTCGCGCCTGGCCACGCTTGCACCGCCCGGGCCGATTGAGATGCTGGTTCGTTTCCCTCTGCGCCTGACGCTGGACTCGATGAATCGTCGATCCAACATCTACCGCGCGCTCATCGCGAATCCAGGCAGCGCGGTGTCTCTCGATGAGCACCACGTCTATGCGCGAAACCTCGAAGTGCCGTCCGGCGGCGGCGTCGCCACCGCTCGGGCGATCGCGCACGCGTACAGCGTCTTCGCCGGCGGCGGTCGCGAGTTGGGACTGCGACAAGAGACGCTGGATCTGTTAGCCGCCCCCGCGATTCCGCCAACGCGCGGATTTCACGACGAATGCCTCCACGGCGAGGTCCAGTTCTCCCTCGGTTTCATGAAGCCGAGCCTCACGTGGCCTTTTGGCAGCGCCCGTTCGTTCGGGTCACCGGGATCGGGCGGTGCTCTAGGCTTTGCGGACCCGAGCGCCGGCATTGGCTACGCGTACGTGACGAGTCAGATGGGGGCCTCCTTGATTGGAGACCCGCGCGAAGTGGCGCTCAGAACGGCACTCTATGCCGCGATTCCGGCCTCGCCAGGCGCGTCGACGGTTGCAGCTTAGGGGAGATTCAGTCGCCAAACAGCCGGTTCACATCGCCACGGGAAATCCCGTCGGCCTCGAGCGTCCGGCCAAGCGTTGCCAACACCCGTTCGATGACGCGGTAGAGGCGCTTCTGATCGCGGTGGAGGGCGCGAGCAATATCCGCAATCGAGAGGTGCTCTTCGAACCGCATCTTGATCAGGAGGCGTTCCTCGGGCTCGAGCGCCTCGCAGGCACGTTCAAGCGCCACCTGAACCCGCTTGGCGAGAAACTCGTGCTCCGCCCGCACGAGATTCGCGTCGGGCGAAGCCGCCGAACTGCACACGCCTTCGGCTTCCCTTTCGGCAACGACCTGTCGGCTCGGCGGCCGTTGCGACACCTTGACGCAAAAGGCCGCGAGCGGCCCATCCAAGGTCTCGCCGTGATTGATCCGGAACATCGTCACCACCTGGTCGAACGTCCACCCGTCCCGCGCCACGAGCCGTTCGATCAGAATGGCGGGCGGTCCCAGGCGTCTGGCCTCGGTCGACGGCCGCCATCTGCCCCAGAGCCGGTTCCGGTAGTTCAGGAACAACCGGGTAATGACCACCGTCAGGTAGGTCCGCAGGCTGCTGCGTCCTTCGAACCGCCGCAGCGGCTCGAATTCCCGCTGGATGAAATGCAGCCTGACCTCCGACATGAAGTCCTCGGATTCGTCGGCGCTCAATCGATGCCGTCGGCAGACCTGGGCGCTGACTTCGTCGATGACTGGAAGACTGGACAGGAGAGCCTCGCCTTTCAAAGGCGATGCGGCCGACGGCTCAGCCGGCAGGCTCCGACCGCCGCTCTTCACGTGAGGCGAAGCGTCGCGTATCGACGACTCGGCGGACAAGCCGCCCGGGCGGGGCCGCGGCGCCCGTTCTTGACGAGGATTAACTGTATTGTTTGCAATAGGTTGGCCGTCGAGTGCGCCGCTAGTTTGGCGGCCCGGGGCAACCGACGCCTCTACCGAGCTCGTTTCCTTCGCCTGTCCGACGCTTGTGAGACTCGATCTGTGATGCATGAGCCGCCCTCTACCAGAGAGAAACGTCGGACAGGGCCGAACCGAACAGCGTATCCTGCCCTGGCATGCCGCAAGGAGAAACGACAGGCAACGGTGGCCCTCGACCCCTCTAACGGCGAGCCGCGCGGCGACCATGAGCATCTGTTGTGCGACTCGACCCTCGATGTGCTCGAGCGGGCGCGCCACGGCGACCCGTCCGCCGTCCGGGTTCTAGTCGAGCGCACGCTGGGGCCGCTCAAACGCTGGGCGCGGGGCCGCCTGCCTCGGTACGCGCGCGCAAGCGCCAACACCGACGATGTCGTGCAGGATGCGATCATGCGAGCGCTCGGCCGACTGGAACGGTTCGAGCATCGAACCGTCGGCGGCCTGCAGGCCTACCTTCGCGAGTCTGTTCGGAACCGTATCAGGGACGAAATCCGGAGACTCTCTCGTCGCGGCATTGGCGAGGAGCTGCCCGACAGCCTTCCCGCCGAGACCTATTCCCCGCTGGAGCAGATCATTCTTAAGGAACGATCCGAGCGGTATCTGGAGGCGCTTCGGACCCTCAGGCCCGAAGATCGGCTGGCGGTCATCTTTCGCCTGGAGCACCGCTATTCGTTCGTAGAGATTAGCGAGCGTCTCGGCAGATCCAGCCCCGATGCGGCGCGGATGGCCGTCAACCGCGCCGTCAAGCGGCTGGCGGAGGCTCTTGGCGTGTCGCCGCCGGTCAAACGTCCAGACGCATCTGGCGCAAGCGGATCTGGTGGTGGCGATCGAGGGAGAACAGGCTCCTGATGAAGGGCGAGAGATAGTTCAACGGCGACGCCCCGTCCGCGTACGCCTGCTCCTGATAGTCCAGGGCGCGCTGTCGTTCGCCCAGCCCGTGAAAGATATAGACATAGCAATGCGGTGCCACGTACATGTGGTTCCGGCGCATCTCGTCAAGCTCGCGAACGACGTCGAGCGCTCGATCGCGAAGGCCGGCCTCGCCATAGCTCTTCCCCAGCAGTCCGAGAAAAAAGGGCATGCGGCGGCCCAATTCAGCCGCGCGCTCGAGATCGGCGTGCGCCGCGTCGTACATCTTCTTCATGTGATAGCACTGCCCGCGCTGGTACACCGCGAACACGAAGTTGGAATCCGACTCGAGGCACTCCGTGCAGCGCTCGATCGTTTCGTCGAACCGGCCCGCCATGAAGTAGGTCAACGCCGCAGCCGTACGCACGAAACGTGAGCGCGACCCGTTTGCCGCGCGGTTGGCTTCCGTCAGCGCCGCATCCTCACGACCCAGCAGTCCGAGCAGCCAGCTGTAGTGCACGCGGGCGACGGCAAATTCGGGATCGAGGTCCAGGGCACGCCTGAACGCTTCGTCCGCGCCCTCCCAGTCCCAGTCGCCGCCGAAGCGCGCCAGAGCCAGCGCAGCGTGAGCCGAAGGCAGGTTCTCATCGCGCGCGAGCGCTTCGGTCGCCGCCCGCGCGGCTTCTGCGAATGCGAACTTAGGCATCATGAACGACAACAAGCCCGCGCTGTTGTACGCGTCGGCCTCCATGACGTAGGCGGGCGCGAACTCCGGATCCGCGTCGCTCGCGCTCTTTGCAAGATCGATGACGCGACCCCATCCGCCTCTGAATAAGTCACGAATCGCGTCCAACCCGAGCCTGAATGCGGACTCGGCCCTGGAGTTGCGCGCCGCTGTCCGGCCGCGGACGCGAGCGACCACGGACCGCATGAGCTCGACGACTTGTCTTGCGGCCTCGTCCTGCGCCGTCAACAGATCGCCGGCCGAGACATCCATCCGGACGCCGGAACGCAGATGTTCATCGGTCGTCGCGTCGATGACGTTGCAGATGATGCGAATCGTCGACCCTGCCCTTTGGATGCTGCCCTCCAGGACCATGTTGACGCCAAGGTGCGAGCCAAACGCCCGAATCGACTGCCCCCGCAGGCTCTCCGTGGATGTCCGCGAGGCGACGCGTATCACAGTGGTTTTCTGCAGCCACCAGGCGATGTCTTCAGCGAGGCCGTCACGGAAACTTCTGAGCGTTTGATCTTCATCGCCGAGGATCGCGAACCGCAGGACCGCCGCGGAAAGAACGGTGCCCTGGTTGCCCCGCACCTGCGTCACCGGAGGCGGCGTCAAGTCCTTCACGGCCTCGAGATCTTTCAGGACGTCAGATGCCCTCTGATAGCGCCGGTCGGGAACCTTGTCGAGCAGCTTCGAGACGAGTCGCTCGAGCTCGATCGGAAAGTGCGGCGCCAAGCGGCGAAGCGGCACCGGTTCCTGCGTGAGGATCTGGGCAATGACCTCACTCTTCGTCCGTGCCTCGAACGCCCGGACGCCGGTGGCAGCCTGGTAAAGGACGGTCCCGAACGCGAAGAGGTCGGATCGGCGATCGACGGTCCCATGCTGCAGCTGTTCCGGCGCCAGGTGGTGAACGGTGCCCGCAACGGTGCCGATGTCGGTCACACCGTCCGTAAAACAGCCGTTGGCATCATCGGCTTCCAGCACTTTGGCGAGCCCGAAATCGAGCAGCTTCACGGGGCCGGTCTCGGTGATGAAAATGTTGCCGGGCGTGATGTCCCGGTGGATGATCCCCGCCGCGTGCGCGCTGATCAGCGCGCCGGCGACGTCGGTCGCGATGCCAAGAAGTTCGTCAAGGGACAGCGGCCCGCTTCGCAGCCGTTGCTTCAGGCTGCTTCCTCGCAGCAGCTCCATCGCGATGAACGAGACGCCCCGGCCCTCCCCGACGTCGAGAATGGTGCAGATGTTGGGATGGTTGAGCGATGCGGAAAGCCTCGCTTCGCGCGCGAAGCGTTTGACGGCTGTCGAGTTCCTGATGAGCGATGGCTTGAGCACTTTCAGCGCCACGACGCGCGGCAGGCGCATGTCCTGCGCTTCGTACACATCGCCCATGCCGCCGCTGCCGAGCCGGCCAATGACGTAAAAGTGAGAGATCTGTTGCCCGATCACAGTCAGCAACCGCAGGCCCGGAGCGTTGCCCGCGCGTACGCTAACCCCTCTCCGAGGCTTTAGCAAACGTCACCAGGCGTACACTCTGAAGCCGCACAAGAAGTCTGACGTCGGTCAGAAGTCGTTCATCCCGTCAGGTTCGCGCAGAGGCATCCCCCCGTTTTTGTGGCGGAGCGCGGACGCTCTTCAGCTCACGCCGGGATGCCAACGAGGGCCGCACTGCGCTCCCAGAGTCTCGTCGCAGCTAGGTCGTCCTGCGCGATCTGCGAGGGAGCGACTCTTCGAGTGCGCTCGTAATAGTCACCGGTCAAGCCTTCGACATCAGGGCTCGTGGCAAGGTAGACGATGGCGTCTGCGCCCTGCTCTGGGCTGATCATGAACAGCTTCGCCATCGCGAGGAGAGGGCGAACGTACCAAGGCGCGTGAGACCAAATATTGGTCGCGACGGCGCCCGGATGCAGGCAGTTTGCCGTCACGCCGGCGCCCGCGAGTCGTCGGGCGAGCTCTCGTGTAAAGAGGACGTTCGCCAGCTTCGATCGCGCGTAAGCGCGCATGATCGCGTAGCCGCCGCGCTCAAACTGCAGATCGTCAAACGGCATGTCGCCCCGAGCCTGAGCAATACTCGCAAGGGTGACCACTCGCGCCGGCGCGCTCCTTTTCAACAGGTCGAGCAGGAGGTTGGTGAGCAGGAACGGGCCGAGGTGGTTCACGGCGAAGGTTCGCTCGATCCCGTCCTCGGTGACTTCCCGTTTGGCGTTCACTGAGCCGGCATTATTCACCAGGATGTGGAGCTTGGAACGGCTCGCGACCACGTCCCCGGCCAGTCGGCGGATCTGGGTGAGCGAGGCGAAGTCGCAGAGCATCAGCGAGACGGCGTTCGATCCGGAACGTTTCTTTATCGTGGCGACCGCTTCCTCACCTCGCCGGCGATCGCGCGCAACGAGCACCAGTTCGGCCCCAAGACTCGCGAGCTTGGCGCTCGCCTCGAAACCGAGGCCGGATGAAGCCCCGGTGACGAGGGCAGTTTTTCCCACAATCGGCCCGACCATCACGTGAAGTATAGGCCGGCAAGAACTCTGGAGCTTTTACAGCTATCATGCGCCCATGCACCAGCGCCCACTCGTTCTCACGCTGACCCTGGTTCTCGCGATCCTTTTCGTTCCGGTTATCAGTGCGCAAATCTCCGGCGCTCCGCACGGCACCGTCGATGTCATCAAAGTGCACGGCGTCTCGCTCGAAGGGAATCTCGAAGGCGATTCCCCGGATCGACAAGTTTCGATCTACCTGCCTCCAAGTTACAGCCGGGATGGAGCACGACGGTACCCCGTCATCTACCTGCTTCACGGGTATACCGACACCGATGACCGGTGGTTCGGGCGTGTCCCGCATTTCATCGACGTTCCGGCCGTCGCCAATCGCGCGTTTGCGGCGGGCGTGCACGAAATGATGATCGTCATGCCCAACGCGTACACCCGCTATCAGGGGAGCATGTATTCAGCCTCGCTCGCGACGGGCGACTGGGAGAATTTCATTGCCCGCGAGCTGGTCGCGTATGTCGATACACACTACCGGACGCTTCCAGACCGGATGAGCCGCGGCCTCGCCGGGCACTCAATGGGTGGCTACGGTACGCTCCGAATCGGGATGAAATATCCGGATGTCTTTTCGAGCATCTACGCGCTGAGCGCCTGTTGCATGATGCTGAACGATCGGCTGTTCGCCGAAACGGGCACTCCTTCGCCGGCGGAGGCGATCAGCACCTTCGAAGAGTTTGAAAAGGCCGACTTCGGGACGAAAGCTCAGTTCGCGTCGGCGGCCGCGTGGTCGGCCAATCCGGCCAAGCCGCCGTTTTTCCTCGATCTGCCGACCCGCAACGGGCAGGCACAACCGTTGATCGTGGCAAAGTGGGCGGCTAATGCGCCACTCGCGATCGTCGATCAGTACCTCCATAACCTGAAGCAGCTGAGGTCGATCGCCTTCGACGCGGGAGACAAGGACACGGCCATCGCTTCTACGACCCGCACGCTCGACTCAATGCTCACATCCTACGGACTTCCGCACGTTTTCGAGATCTATGACGGCAATCACGTCAATCACATTGCCGATCGCGTGGAGCTGCACGTCCTGCCGTTCTTCTCCGACAACCTCGCAGCCACTCGCGGCTCCCCATAGATGATGGGGGCTGCCGCGGCGGGCTGCGATTCCGCGAGCGGCGCGCCGCGGCGGTCGATCCGGCCGAGGCGCTGCGATGCAGGCTCGCTACAGCGAGTTCCGGCTCGCGGGCGGCACGATGCCGTTGAGCCTGAGATACACGGCCATCTGCCCATAGATGTCCATCGCGTGGCTCATGGCGAACGCGGCGATCCGCGCGCGCGACGATGGACCGAGGAACCTCGGCCCGTTCACAGTCTCGAGCATCGTTTGATCAGTCTGCTCCTTGAGGGCCGCCAGGCCGTAGTCGTAGGAGTCTGCGAGCGCCTTCAGGATGTCGGCCTTCGAGGTGGCCTTCATGTTGATCGTGGGCGCCTCCGCCTTGGCTCCAAGGGTTTTGAACAATCCCACATTGGCGCCGGCGATGTGCAGGATCTGCTCGCCGTAACTGCGCTGGGCCGGTGTCGATTTGAAGCCGAATTTGTCCTCCGGCATGGCATCGGCGATCTTCGTAAGCAGCTCTTTCTGGTTGGTCCAGTCCTTCACGGCTTCATTTTGAATCGAGGCGGATTGGGCAACCGGGTGGCTCGTGGCTGCCGCAAGCCCGAGCGCCAGAAGTGCGAGAGTCCAGCCGACCTGCTTCATGAAGTTCCTCCCTGCCGGCCTAGGACGCCAGTCGCGGTCGTTTGGGTTCGTCCTTGGCACAACGCCCAGCCGTAGGCAAGAGCCTGGCCAGCCCCGACACCCTCAGGTGCTCCAATAAACGAGGCGACGTCACAACGTCATTTCACCGTGCGGTACTTCGGGAACGCGGGCCGACTGAGCGTTTTCGGCAGATGCTGCTGGAGCTCAGCCACAATCTCCTGCACGGCGCGATCGAGCTGAGCCGGCAAGCGCTCATTCGCCTACCATCTGAACCACGAGCTCGCGTCGGCGCGGCTGAGTGTCAAACTCGACAAGCACAATTTGCTGCCACGTCCCGAGCACGAGCCGGCGGTCTGCGAACGGCACGCTCAGCGATGGGCCGAGGAGGGCTGCGCGAACATGACTCGAGCCGTTGTCGTCACCCCACCGCAAATGATGCCGGTATTCGCCGTCCAGCGGGGCCAATGTTTCAAAAAGACGATTGAAATCGGCCAGCGCGCCAGGCTCGAATTCGATCGTGGTCACGCCCGCCGTCGATCCAACGACGAACACCGTCGCGACGCCAGCCGAGAGCCCGCCATCTACGATGGCGCGGCTGACGAGGTTCGTGATGTCGTGCGCGTCTCCCTGTCCATGCGTGCCGATCTCGTGGCGGGCCGTTCTTACCATATGTAAGGGCTCCGACGGATTCGCCGCCCGATTTCCGCGTGTCCCAATCCTCCCGCAGGACTTCTGCCGGATATCAATGCGCGACGCGCGCCAAGCAGGCAGCCACCCCGCCAGCCCGCCAATGACGGCGATGACGAAGATCCTGGGCGAGGTCAGGCACGCTCGCGACCCCGTAAGTCGCTCGCGGCCTGGTACAAGGCTGCGTTGTTGAGTGGCCACCTCGTGAGGCCGAGCGCTCCAGCCAGGGCCAAACAAACGAGCAGCGCACACGCCGCTGTCCACGCTCGATCGGGTATGACGCGATACTCCAGCACGAGCACGTGCTGCGCGCTATCCCTCGTCTGATCTCTGATCTCAATGCGGGGATCGGCCGGCACCAATACGTTGACAAGATAAACGCTCGATTCGGACCTGTGCGTGTTGACGTACTTGAGGTGATGGCGGTTCGAACCAGTGACCGAGCAGGTGGCGCTCGCTCGGAGTCGAATGGTCCCAACGCCGAGGCTCATGTCGTGAAACTGCGGCACGTGGATTTCAAGCAATCTCATGCGGACTGGGCGGCCGTCGACTGACAGCACCACTGAGCGGAGCACCTCTTGTGCATAGGCTTCCGCCTCGGCGTTTGAGATCTGACCGTCGCCATCCGTATCAATCGAGCCAAAGACCTCAGCTGCGAGACGCGCGCCCGCTGTCAGGTCAATTTCGACACCCACGTGCTCGACGTCCACCGATAGTCGCGTCGCCTGAAGGTATTCATCGAGCCGATGCGCAGCGGCGGGAGCCGCAGTCGTCAGCCACAAGCCCGGCACGATCAGCGACAAGACGAAGGTGCGCCGGTTCATGGCCGGACCAGTTTGGCGCCGTAATCGTTGGTCGGGTCCCGATAGATGGTGTGGATGTGGTCGATGTCGCCTTGCTGGGGCGAATATTCGATGATGACCGCGGGGCCCTGGATCCTGTAGTACGCCAGCCCGCCGTTCTGCGTGCTTCCGCTCCAGGCAAAATACGTCTGCGGCAGGTTTGTCTTGATTTCCGTCATCTTCGCCGTTGCCGCATCGTCGTTGAGAATGCCGACCCACTCGTGAGCCAGGTCAAGAAGCAGCGCCTGCTGGCGGGCATCCATTTTGGAGGCTTGGATGCCTTCGGGTTGGATGACTTTTCCATCGGCGCCCGGCCCCAGGACGAGATCCGCCACTTGATAGGACAGGACGGCTTCCTTGCGCTGCGCGGCGTTCAGCGCGTTGATCAGCGCAAACCCCTTGTCGTTTTCACGGCCGAGCGGTCGAATCGTCTCACCGTTCAGCGTGTACGTCGCTGGCTGGGCTGCGGGCAGGCTGGGCGTCATGACGTTGTTCGAACCGACGAGCGTGACGTTGATGGCGAGGTGATGCCCGCCGAACTGGATCATCCATGGGGCGGTTGCCGACGGAACGCCAAGGAGCGCCACGTAGTATTCATCAAGGCCAAACCGAATGCCGCCGCGTCCCGTCCCGCCGGAACCAACTGCTCCCTGACGGCCTCCGGTGCGTCCGCCACCCGCATTCTTCAGCACTTCGTCACCGTTCATGATGTTAGTGACCTTCTGGTAGCCCTCGCGGCTCAATGCGGACCGAACGAGCGCGAGTGCGGCTTCGCGCTGCCGCGTCGTCATGTCGCCGAGACGAAGACCGTTGCGCTGAAAGATCCCCGTAGGGAGGTTCGACCAGCCCGTCCGTTGGCCGCTAGTAAACGTGAACGTACACTTGGCGCGCTCAACGTCGCTCAGCGTTGCCAGGAACGCGTTCGCCGAAGCAACCACATTGGCCGTCACTGTGCCTTGCGCCGAGGCAGCTGGTCCCGATGTTGTGGCCGGCTGCAGGAACGCGATCGTTGTCGAAGAGATGAGCGCAAGCCACATCAACCCCGCACAGGACACGTTCATGGACCCATGCGCGCGAGTCTCAAGAGTCTTTCCCATGGTGTTCCCCCCTCAGAGTGCTTGCCGACGCCATGCGGAGAGTCTTTTTTGGCCCTGGAATTAGCGGCCCAACGCGTTCGATATTCAATCGCTGGCTACGCTGGATCGGAATTCCCCAACGTCCTGTGACGACACAGATTCGAGAATCGAAATCTGCCCGGCCAGATCGTCGTCGGGGTGGGCCATTGTGAGAATCTTCTTGTCGCCGGACAACGACCAGTGATCGCGGAAGTGAAGCTCACGATCGGCAACCTTCAGTAACGACTCGATCACGAGCACCGAGCCTCGCCAGTGAGCCTTGGTGCGACTGAAACCACCGCCGAATCAGATCTTCTTGGGAATCTCGACACGCAGTGTGCTCCTGGAGATGTTCAGGGACCACACACCCGAAAAGTCTGGTCGTGCATGTGTCGCGGACATGGCCAAGACCGCTCATTTCGGGCGGTTGCGTCGTGAGCCTATCACGCGGGGACTGACGCTTTGAAGCTGTTGCGACTGCCCGGCGTCGGGCTCATTCCTGACGAAGCGCGGTCATCGCGTCAACGCGGCTCGCGCGCATGGCGGGAACATAACTGGCTATGAGCGCCGCAATTACGAGGATCGCCGTGGTCGTCGTGACAGTGGAGACCTCGAGCGCGCGCATGCCGTCGACGAGCCTGAGCAGAACGCGACCGGCCACCCACGTAGCGGCTGCACCGATCGCCGCGCCGACCGTAATCATGACGAGGCTCTGCCGCAGGACCAGTTGCGTGACGTCCCGGGGAGTGGCTCCGAGCGCCATGCGCACGCCGAATTCCCGCACACGTTGGCTCGTCAGGTAAGCGAGGACGCCGTATACGCCGACGCACGCCAAGAACAGCGCGACGACGCCAAAGATCGAGAACAGCAGCGCAAGAAACCGCTGCCGCGCGACCGAGCCGCTGACGAGTTGCTCCATCGTTCGAACGTCGTAAAGCGCCTGATCGTTTGAAGCGCCTCGAAGGTCTCGCCGCAGCGCCTCCACGATGTCGAGTGGCACAATGGTCGTTCGCACCGCAATTGACATAAATGACGCAAACGTGCGGAGGAGAGGAGGTGGCACTTGTGCGAACGGGTAATACATCTGGTCGCGCACACGCGATCGATCGTCGCCCGCCAGGCCCCAGTGCCGCACGTGGCCAACGACTCCAACGATCCGGACAGGTGCGCCCATCGTCTGGACCCACAGTTGTCTCCCGACGACATCCCTGCGGCCGAACGCGTGAAGCGCGAGGGTGTCGTCGATCACGACGACCGGTTCGCTGCCAAGCCGGTCGTGCTCGTCCAAGAAGCGGCCGGCCCGCAACGGGATGCCCATGACCTTCAGGTAGTCGGGCGTCACGCTCGACGCGAGCGCAATCGGCGCCTGCCCGGGTGGCGGCATGGCGGCTGAGATCGAGTAGGGCACTGAGTTTTCTCCTTCACGCATCGGAACGATGTCGGTGAGCGCGGCCGATTCGACGCCTGGCACACGCCGGGCGCGATCGAGCACGTCCTGCCAAGCCGCTGAAATCTCTGCAGGGGTTCCGAGAGCGCCAGGAGAAAGCGCGACCCGCGCAGTCAGGACATTGTGCGCGTTCAATCCCGGGTCGAGCGACGCGAGCGTCACGAGCGTGCGCGCGAGCATCCCGGCCGAGACGAGCAGCACGACCGCAAGCGCGAGCTCGGTGATGACGAACGCGCTGTGCAGACGTCGAGAGCTGCGCACGATGGTTCCGCTCGCTCCGCGCAGTGCGCCTTCTACGCGGCCCATCGGCACCCGCATGGCCGGCGCAAGCCCGAACGCCACGCCGCTCGCCAGTGAAAGCGCCAGAGCGGCGAGTAACACACGCCAGTCGAGCTGAATCTCGGCGGCGCGCGGCAGGGCCCCCGGCCAGAACACGACGAACGGGCGCACGCTCGCGGCCGCGACCAAGATGCCCAAAACACCACCCGTGAGTCCCAGCACCCCGCTCTCAGTGAGACATTGTCGTACCACTCGAGCGCGGCTCGCACCGAGTGACACACGCGTCGCTAGTTCACGCTCCCGTGAGACGCCGCGTGCAAGCAGGAGGCTTGCTACATTCACGCAGGCAATGAGCAGCACCAGGGCCACAGCGGCAAGCAAGAGCCAGAGCGTCGATCCGATATCTCCCACAATGTCGTGCTGCAGCGGGCGCGCGCGCATCCCGCGCCCGCCGTTCGACGCCGGAAACTGCGCCGCCAGCCGACGCGCAATTATCGCCAACTCGGCTTGGGCTTCGCTGAGTCCGGCGCCAGGCGAGAGGCGCGCTACGGTGTGGAGGAAGCGGGCCTCGCGATTTCGCATGCGCGGTTCGGTGTTCTCACCGAGCGGTGTGAACACCTCCAACTCGCTGTCCAAACCGAATCCCGCGGGTGCGACGCCAACAACCGTGTACGAGATTCCCTCGAACACGAGCCGTTGACCAATCGCCGCCGCGCCTCCCCCGAAGCGGTGGCGGGAGAGGCTGTCGCTGACGATCGCCACGGGCGACGCGCCCGGACGGTCGTCGTCCCGCAGAAATGGACGTCCCTGCGACACGCGCAGTCCCAGGACCGCGAAGAGCTCGGCCGAGATCTGCCGGCCATCGACGTTCTCCGGATCGCCGGGGGCGCTGATCGTCCCGCCGCCCTCTCGCCACGCGGCCATCGTCAGCGTCCGGCTCTCGCGCTGAATGTCGAGGAAGTCCGGATACGACGCTCCCCACGACTCGCCGAACCCTTCGGTAAATCCATGCAGCGTCACGAGCCTGTCCGGCTGAGGATAGGCCAACGGTCTGAGCAGCACGCTATTGATGACGGTGAACATGACCGTCGTCGCGCCGATCCCGAGCGCAAGGAGGAGCAGGGCCATTGCGGTGAAGCCTGGAAGGCGGCGAAACGTGCGGAACGCATAGCCGACGTCCCGAAGCAAATCGTCAAGCCACCGGGTGCCGCGCGCATCTCGAACGTCCTCGCTGATTTGATCGAGGCCTCCGAATGTGAGTCGAGTGCGGCGACGAGCGTGGGCGTCATCCAACCCGAGCCGCCGGTAAGCCTCGACTTGCCGATCAATGTGGAACTGGAGCTCTTCCGCCATTTCCCGTTCGACGGTCGAACCCCGGAGGAGGGCTCTGAGGCGATGAAAAACGTCGCTCAACATGCCGTCTCGCTATCTCGAATCGAGGACCAACCCCACGACGGTCGTGAGTCGCGCCCACGCGTCGGTTCGGTCGCCGAGCTGGGCGCGACCTTGCCGCGTGAGCTCGTAATACTTCGCGCGGCGGTTGTTGTCGGAGGTCCCCCAGCGGGCCTTGATCCAGCCGCGCCGCTCAAGACGGTGGAGTGCCGGGTACAGCGAGCCCTGACGGATCTGAAGCGTCGCGCCGGAGATCTGGTGGAGCCGTTCTGAGATGGCCCAACCGTGTTGCGGCTCGAGGGCGATCGTCTTCAAGATCAGGAGATCGAGCGCTCCCTGTGGGAGGTCCAGCCGTTCGTCATCCATGGGGTCCCCTACTGCTTCGACAGGAGCGTACTGCTCTTCTTGTCGAAGTGCAAGGTGAAAGAATTTCCGGCTTGGTTCCTGAATCCATGTCGCGGAGTCGCCACTGGCGCGCGCTCATCTTGACCTCGGGCGGCAACGGGACTTTGGCAGGCCTGAGTGTTGTCACGGTGGTGGAATCCGGAAAGGCACGAAGCCATCAGGCTGGCGGCGTGAGCTGATTGGGTCCGCACCAAGCGTTGTTTACTTCAAGCCGAGCTTGATGCGCGCCGAGAGCAGTTTAATCGACTCGCGAATGCGCCTTTCCCGCGTCTCGGGTCGCTTGGCCGTGTGAATCCACACGACAAAATCACGCCGGTGCGTCGGTGCAAGCGCCTGAAAGTGCTGCCAGGCTCTAACGTTCGTCTTGAATGCTTTGGCAATGTAGGCCGGCAGCTTCGGGATCAGCTGACGCGGAGCATACCTATTTGCCGTGGGAGCCGCAGCGAGGCCTGGCGCCGCCAGCAGTCCAGCCGCCCTGAGTTCGTTCCAGCGTCTCCGGTTGATATCCGACCACTTGCTCGTCGGCTGGCGTGGCGTGACTTTGATCGCATAACGATCGTCGCCGAGACGTTTAATCAGGCTGTCGACCCACCCGAAGCAGAGCGCCTCGCGCACCACGTCTTCATAGGGCATCGCTTTGACAGCGGTATGTTGCTTGTGACGGACGAGCCAGATGCCGGGGCTCGACGCGTGGTGCTTCGCGAGCCACTGCCGCCACCGTTCCCGCGTTCGCAGGTCCAGCGTGATCAGGTTCGCCATGGTGACCACCTTACCTCACGGCGCGGATGCTTTCTGACAAGATCGCCTTTCTCGTTAGACTCGCGATCGGTTGTACTCGCCGATACCGATCGCAACCAGAATGCCTAACAGCGCCCCCGGAATGGGCGCGTTCCATGGTGCATGCAGGATCGTCAGCCATACGACGGAAGCACCGAGCATTGTGCATGCGGCTAAGGCCATGCCAACAAGTGAAGTACGCGGAATTAACACAAGAACCGCACTCGCAATCTGGATGATGCCGGTGACGTACCGGAACCATTGACCGAGCCCGATCTGGCCGAACAACCGCACCCACATTGGATCGCGAAATTTGGACAACCCGACCGAGAGAAACACAAGTGCAACCGCGGCGCGTAACAGCCACGTCGTCAGCTGTCCCACTCGGTTGGGCACCGGGTCGATGGGTGGTTGCAACAACGGCATGTGGCGCTGGTCCAGACATCACAGCGATGACCACGCGACGCTTCCTGTGTTCAGCGCCGGGCCGGCACCGGCTCACGAAGCGGCGGCACCTATCTGATGCCGCGTTTGATCCGCAAACGCCCAAGAGACGTCATTCGAGGACGGCTTCGTGATTGCATTATTAGCATATTAGCTAATAATGTGGCGTCTGTCCAACTGCGGCGCCGCTACCGGCTCGCAGCCCGACTCGCGCCGGTCCCCTCCGTGGCAGCGAGGGATTCCTTCGCCCGCTATTCGAGCCCCTCGGCTACGAGGAAGCTCGAGGCCTTCAGACCCTGCTCATGATCGCGAATAAGGATCGATGACCTTGACGCCAGCTGTCTCGAAATCGGCGGGGGTGCGTTTGGCAACGATGAGACCGTGGACCAGAGCGGTCGCGGCGATGAGGCTGTCCTTGATGGGCATGGCGCGGCCGGACACACGAAGCCGCGCAAGCAACGCCGCCCACCGAAGGCCCGTTTCAGCCTCCCACGTCAGACACTCGATCCGCTGAACACCTGCTGCGAACCATCGCTCGAGCCTGCTGCGTCGCTTTCCCTTCGGGAGGAGGAGAATGCCGAACCTGACCTCTCCGAGAATAATCGGGTCTACGGCGAGCTCAGACTCGTTCGCTCGCAGCCACTCGACGACGTGCCGATCCGGAGCAGGCTTGGTAGGTTCGCTTAGGACATTCGCGTCGACCAGGAACTTCATGGCGTATCGGTAGACTCGGATGCAATCGGGACGAAAAACCCCTTTTCCGGACACGAGAGCAGCCAATCAATGGCGCCCTCGTTCGGTCGGGACTTCCGTCGAGTCAAGCGATACTCTCCTCGATCGAGGCGCTCAACCTCGAATTCCTGTCCTGGCTCAATCCGGTCCTGCTGCCGGAATTCGGCAGGCAATACGATCTGACCTTTCGAAGACACCCTTGTCTTCATGGCGATGTAAGCCGGTTGCGGTGCCGGCCAAAACTCTTCTGAGCCAACTCCTCTGAAACAACGAGAACAGAAAGAGCGGTGAGTTTATTATGGCGGAGACCACGTTGCCGCCATTACCGTGGTTGCCGGCAATGCCGCGGCGTCTTGCACGCCATTGCACGCACGGCTGAGCTTCTTGGGCGCGCGAACTCCGGCGATGGGGTGCTTTTCACGACCACCGCCATCTACTACTCGCCATCGCTCCGGCCCCCAGCACCCGATCGTTTTCGACATCGTCCGTATTCTCGGCTTTCATGGGGACGGGGCGGGCATGCGGTCTGAGCAAACGGCACCACGGCTGCTCACCCAAGCACGATTATCGACTTGGCCTTTGCGCGCAGTCCGCGATCGAACGTGACCAATGTCAGTTGCCCGAGAGTAGCGAATGCGGCCAAGTAAGAATCAGCCCAGTCCTTGGTGGCTGGCTGCCGGAGGCGCGTGAGGGCCCTGAAGCGCGCCTCAATTTCCGGGGGTTCGTCCACGAACTCGACGCGCGGATCCTGGTGCCACTGATCGTAGGCAACCCACGCCTGCGGTTGAGTCATGACCTCGTCGCCCATCACCACTTCCGTCGTCAACAGCCGCAGCAAACCGAGTTGCGTCAGCCGGCAGAAGACAAGGGAGAGGTGTGGCTCCAGCGTCGCGAACCACGTCGCTGCAGTCTGATGGTGTGCATGTCCCTCATACGTGAGTGCCACCCAGACGTTGATGTCAGGGAAAAGCGATGTCGTAGATCTTGGCATTGTCGAGCGTCACAGCGCCTGGTCGCTTGGACCGCACGATCGGCAGTGAGACCGGGACTCCCGCCTTCCGCCGTTTGGACTTCAGGAGCTCCCTGACGCCGCGAAGGATAAGGGCCCGCGTCGAGCTCCCTTCGCGCGCCGCCCGCGATTTCAGTTGACGGTACATCCCGTCGGGGATATCAACAGTCGTCCGCATCTGATCCATTGTGCCATATTTATGGCGCACGGTCACATGACTTGGTATCATTCGCGGCATTCCGGCTCTCGTCATCACGGACGAGGCCACGCGAGTCGCAGGAGAACTGGCCAAACGCGGGTCGACCGCTCGATAGAACCGTCGATGTCTTAGAGGTATGAGGTGACTGGTCCCGACGAGTGCTGGCCTGCGGATGCCGCGACGATCTCCGCCATCGGCCGGACATTCGCGAGCGGTAAACCAGAATCGATCGAGGCCACAGCGGCCCGCGCCGACGCGACGATGTGAGGCGATCATTGACGGAAGTCGGTCATTCATCAGCCAGCCGGAAGATGGTCAGCTCGGCTCGTCGAATGCGCCCGGTGCGACCATCTTCCCGAAGTCGAGATCGAATGTGAGGATGACGCTCGAATACGCGCTCGGCGCCTTCAGCGTGGGACGTCCGCTGCATCGCGCGCGTTCGGACACGGCACGAGGAGCGAGATCCGAACGGCAACCAAACCAGCCGATGCCTACGCCGCAGTCCGCTTGCGCGCCGTCTGGGGGATCAGCAGATCGGCGGGGACATGAAACCGATCGCGGAGCCGTTTGATCATCGTCATGCTGAGGTCGCGTTTGCCGCTGAGCACCTCGCTGACGCGGCTGGGTGTCCCTAAAAGGGGGACCAAATCCGCGCGCGTCAACCCGTGCTGATCCATCAGATAGGCGAGTAGATCCGGTACCGTCGGGCGCCGGCGCGGCCACTGCATCTTCTCATAGGCCTCGACCAGTCGCGCCTGTGCCAGCGCACGTGCATGATCGGCTTCTGCATCCGACCGCATCAACGTGGCAACCAGGGCCTTGGCCTCCGCATGGTCCGCTTTATTCTGGATCACGATGAGGGTTGCCTTCATCACACCATCTCCACGTCAATCTGATCGTATTCCGCGTGCGAGCCGAA
>Ga0182035_10000190_pt1 | contig 25911 bp, 19 predicted proteins | sample flu12Cox44000170_FD_125969 | JGI IMG/M metagenome (GOLD analysis project Ga0182035, IMG submission 125969) | Lab enrichment of tropical soil microbial communities from Luquillo Experimental Forest, Puerto Rico - flux4day.12C.oxic.44.000.170 | ecosystem: Environmental > Terrestrial > Soil >...
CCGACGCGGCCGAGCAGGTACCCCAGCTCGTCGCGAGCCAGCTGTTCATCGTCCACGACAACGGCACGCAGGTCCATGATTACGCAGTCACGCGCTCGAGCACGGCCAGCTCGGGGATCTCGACGCGCGCGCACGTGCCCTGGCCAGGCGCGCTCGTCAGTTTCAGCTGGTATTGCGCGCCGTAGATGGTCCGGAGCCGCTCGTTGACGTTGCTCAGCCCGATGCCGTCTCCGAGCGCATGTTCCAACCGCTCCTCGGTCATGCCCAGACCGTCATCGTGGACTTCAATGATGGTGTGGCCGTCCCGCAACATGGCCCTTATGGTAATGCGGCCGCCGCCGAGTTTGCGCGCCAACCCATGCTTGATCGAGTTCTCGACGAGCGGCTGCAGGATCATGCTCGGGATGGTGACGTCCAGCGTGGAAGGCGACACCTCCTTCACGACCGTCAGCTGCGGACCAAAGCGGACCACCTCGATGTCGAGGTATTCGTCGACCGATTCGAGCTCTTCGCGGAGGGTGACGAAATGGTCCGTGCTCCGCATCAACCGGCGCAGGAGACCCGACAGCTTCGTGATCAGCATTCGCGCCGCTTCCGGCTGCGTGCGGATGAGCGACGAAATCGACGCAAGCGTGTTGAACAGAAAATGCGGGTGGATCTGACTGGACAGCGCCTCGATCTTCGCGGCCAGCAACAGCTTTTCCTGCTCCTGCAGGCGGTGCTCGATGCGCGCGTTGTTCCAAATCTTGATGGGTGTCGCGACGCAGAGGACCGTCGCCAGGAGGACGGCGACCAGCATCCACACCGAACCAGGCGCCATGTAGAACAGGCGATGATGCTCGCTCCAACGCCATGCGAGCGCCTGGCGCAACAGCTCGAGGCCAATCGGCGCGAGGATGAGGACCACCTGCCAGTCGACCTGCAGGGAGCGCAGCATCTGCCAGGCCCGGCGATGAATGGTCGTGAAGACAAACGGCGAAAAATGCCAGATCGACTCCTTTGGACACAGCGCGCGCAGGCCGCCGCCCGCAAAACCGCAGCCGATCGCGAAGGGGAGCGCAATCCACTCGCCGGCGAACACCGGGGGAAGCCCGACCATCGCCCCGACGAGGGCACCGGCGTACGGCCCGGCGATGAGGCCGGCCAGGAACGACCCCTCGAGGGTCAAGTCCGCCGCGTTGTAGTTAAGCAGCAGCCGCGACGCCACGCCGCTGGCCAGCGGAATGCCGAGGCTGAGGGCGAAGGTGAGACGGTCCGGCCACGCCCGGCGCTCGAAGATGAGGATGCGACGGAACCGCCGGTATCGCACGAGCATCGTCGCGAGCGCGGCCATGACCGCGAGCTTGACGACCAGCGTCGTGAGAAGGACTTGCATCGGTTTACATTGATCTTATCGGCCGGGTAAACTGAGGGCAATGGCTGTGATTGGCCCGCTCGTCATCGGGTTTGCCACCACCCTCAAGCACCTCTTCAAGAAGCCCATTACGGTGAACTATCCAGACCAGAAAGTTCCGATGTTCCCGAAATGGCGCGGGAAACAGGTGCTGATGCGCGATGAAAACGGGCTTGAGAAGTGCGTCGCGTGCGGACTGTGCTCGGTCGCGTGTCCGGCGGATGCTATCTATCTTGAAGCGGCCGAGAACGATGGGACCGTGCAGGCCGGGCCGCGGTACGCATCGGTGTACCAGATCCACAAAACGCGCTGCATCTTCTGCGGGTACTGCGAAGAAGCCTGCCCTGTCGGCGCGATCTTCATGGGCAAGGACTACGAGCTCGCGGTGTACAGCAAAGACGATTTCATCTGGGACAAAGATGACTTGCTTGTACCGGCGGCGGTTTCCCCGACGCCGTCGAGCGCCCGACCGTGATTCGTGATTTCTGATTCGGAATTCGTGGGGCGCACTCGGACGCTGACGGCGTGACTGAACGACTCACGAATCCCGAATCTTGAATCACGTCGTCATGCGGATAGGCGCCCTGGGCGATATTCACGGCGCATTCGACGCGGCTCAAACCATCATGAAGCGGCACGCCGACGTACCCCTGTGGGTGTGCGTAGGCGACGTCGCCAGCAACGAAGGCGGCTACTTCGAACCTGTGGCCCCGCTCTACTGGATCAAAGGCAACAACGAGGACTTCGATGTGGTCGCGGCCGCGGTCGCCGGTCGTCAACTGTTCCCCACCCTGCACTACCTTCCAAACGGCGGACCACACCGCGTCGGAACGTGGCGGGTGGCGGCGCTTGGAGGCACTTTCGCTCCGAGCTGGTACAACACTCCCGCGGCCCAGCTGCCGCCGTCGCGCGGCCGCCGAGCGTCGTCAGGACCGTTGAAACTCGGCAAGAGCCGCGACGACAAACGCCGGCACTTCGTTCGGGAAGAAGTCATCGCATGCAAGGGACTGACGAACATCGACCTGCTGCTGACCCATGAGGCGCCCCGGCCGTTCTATCCGGCAGGACGGCGCCTCGACGCCGGCAAAACGGTGTTGAACGAGGTCCTGGCCGTCATGAAGCCTCGCCTGCACCTTTTCGGCCATCATCACGAATTCACCGACTCGGTCCGACAGGGCGTCCGCTCCATCGGCCTGGACATCGTGACGAGCTCCTATCTCCTGATCGACGCCGAGACGTTCAAGACCGAACGGCTCGAGACGTGAATTTGGTAATCTAGCGGTTTGGGCGATCGGTATTCATCGAGCGACGGGCCAATGCAGAGATTCCAGGAAGCCCTTGACGACCGCGTTCTCGTCTGCGACGGCGCGATGGGGACAATGCTGTACGCGAAGGGCGTGTTCATCAACAAGAGTTTTGACGCCCTGAACGTGACCCAGCCGGACCTCGTCGCGGAGGTGCATCAGGAGTACGTCCGCGCCGGCGCGGACATTGTCGAGACCAATACGTTCGGCGCGAATCGCATCAAGCTCGGGTCGTTCGGGATGGCCGACAAGCTGCACGCGATCAACGCGCAGGGCGCCCGTATTGCCAGACACGCGGCGGACGAGCGGGCGTACGTGGCGGGCGCAATCGGTCCGTTGGGCATTCGCATCGAGCCATGGGGCAAGACGGGCGTCGATGAAGCGCGCGACTACTTCTGCGAGCAGGCGCAGGCCCTGATCGACGGGGGGGTCGACCTGTTCGTTCTGGAGACGTTTCGCGACCTCAACGAGATCGGCGCCGCGATTGATGCGGTCCGGAGCGTGTCGGACCTGCCGATCGTGGCGCAAATGACGACCGAGGAAGACGGCAACACACTGGACGGCACGCCGCCGGAACGGTTTGCGCCGGAGCTCGAGCGTCGCGGCGCGACGGTGCTGGGGGTCAACTGCGCCGTTGGTCCGGCGCCCATGCTCGACACGATCGAGCGGATGGCCGCCGTAACCAGGTCGAAGCTGTCGGCTCAACCGAACGCCGGCAAGCCGCGCGACGTAGAAGGCCGCAACATTTATTTGTGCTCGCCTGAATACATGGCGTCGTACGCGCGCCGATTCATCCTGCACAACGTCCGGATCGTCGGCGGCTGCTGCGGGACGACGCCTGAGCACATCCGGCAGATCAAGATGGCGGTCCGCGGCCTGGCGTCGAGCGTGGGGCAGACGGGGCCTCGACTGACCACGGCAGGCGGCGCGCGTGTCGCTTCAGGGATGCCCTCGCCGAGCATTGCGTCGCCGCCCGTCGCGCGCGAACAGAAATCGCGGCTCGCGCACGCCCTGGCACGCGGCACATTCGCCGTTGCGGTCGAGCTGCTTCCGCCACGCGGCTTCCAGACCGATGAGATCGTCGAACGCGCGAAGCGGCTCAAGATACGGGGTGTCGACGTGATCAACATCCCCGACGGAATTCGTGCGGGCGCGCGCATCAGCGCGCTGTCGCTCGCCGTGCTGATCGAGCAGCGAGCCGGCATCGAGACAGTCCTGCACTATGCGTGTCGCGACCGAAATCTGCTCGGCATTCAGTCGGACCTGCTGGGGGCTCACGCCATGGGCTTGCGCAACCTGCTGCTCATCACAGGCGACCCCGGCCGCGTCGGCGACTACCCGGACGCGACGGCGGTCTTTGACGTCGACTCGATCGGGCTGACCAACGTCGTTTCCCGGCTGAACCACGGCTGTGACATCGGTGGCCAGGGGATTGGCGCTCCCACCAGTTTTCACATCGGCGTCTCCGTAAACCCCGCGGCCCCCAACCTCGATCAAGAGTTGCGGCGCTTCGAGTACAAGGTCGAGGCGGGCGCGGAGTTCGTTGTCACGCGGCCGATTTTCGACGTTCGCGCGTTCGAGTCGTTCCTGAAGCGGATCGACCACGCGCGGCTGCCTGTCATTGCTGGCATCTTCCCCTTCGAGAGCGCGCGGAACGCGGAGTTCCTGGCAAATGAGGTGCCGGGTGTCCGCGTGCCGGATGCGCTCCTCGAGCGCATGCGCCGCGCGGATGGTCCGGACACCGCGGCCGCAGAGGGGATTGCGATCGCACGGGGCATCGCCGCGGAACTGCGGGGCGCCGTCCAGGGTATGCAAATCTCGACCCAGTCCGGCGATGTAGACGCGGCGCTGGCAGTCATTGATGGACTTCGTTAGGCGTCCGAAGGTATAGTCGCTCAGGCCGAGGGCACCCGATGGCGTTATTCGATTCGACTCGTTCGCGCGACGCAGAAGAAATCGTGGGATCCGACGCGGCAACGCGCGCGTTGTCGGTCACCGTCGTTGAAAACGATTTCGTCGCGAACGTCTACGAGAAGCTCGCGTGGGTGTACGACATCATGTTCGGCCCGGTGCTGCACCCGGGCCGCGTCGACGCTATTCGGCGCATGAACATCAAGCCGGGGAACCGGGTGCTCGAGGTCGGCGTCGGCACCGGCATCAACGCGGCGCTCTATCCGCGCGACTGCTCCGTCACCGGTATCGACCTCTCGAGCCCGATGCTCGAGAAGGCGCGGGATCGCATCGCACGCAAGGGTCTGCCGAACGTGCGCCTGATGCAGATGGACGCGGCCAACCTCAAGTTTGCCGACGACACGTTCGACATCGTCTACGCTCCATACGTCATCAGCGTCGTGCCCGACCCGGTCGCAGTCACCCGCGAGATGAGGCGCGTCTGCCGGCCGAGCGGCCGCATCGTCATCCTCAATCACTTTCTGAGCCGCCACCCCTTCGTCGCGCGGATCGAGCGGATCATCTCACCGGCCACGGTGCACATCGGCTTCAAGTCGGACCTGGATCTGCCGGCGTTCCTCGCGCAAGCCGACCTCAACCCGATCTCGATCGAAAAGGTGAACATCCCGAGAATCTGGTCGCTGGTGACCTGCATCAAGGACTGAGACGCAGCTCGGGCACCACAAGCACGTCTGTGCCCCCATGTAATCAGGATCCGAAGGGGTTCTCGATCGACGGGCTCTGAGGCGTGAACAGTTCCGCTCCGGTGTCAGTGATGTGCATATCGTCCTCGAGGCGCACCCCGAATTCGCCGCGGATGTAAACGCCGGGCTCGTCGCTGAAGACCATCCCGGGCTGCAGCTTCAGAGCCGTTTCCCACCCGAACATGTTGTTCTTGACGAGGTACGGCCACTCATGTCCGTCCATTCCCATGCCGTGGCCCAGGCGGTGGGTGAAGTACTTGAATCCGGGCCCGTAGCCGGCGTCGACGATGACCGTTCGCGCGGCGGTGTCGATATTCTCGAGCGGCACGCCGGGTCGCGCGGCTTTGAGCGCCGCGGCCTGCGCGGCGTGGACGATCTCGAAGACCTTCCTCATCTTGTCCGTGGCCTTGCCGAGCACGAATGTCCGCGTGATATCCGATTGGTAGCCTTCGACCGTGCATCCGTCATCGATCATGACGATCCTGCCTTCGCGGATCGTTTGTGGAGTGATCGATCCGTGGGGAAGGGCGGTGTACTCGCCAACCTGCACGTTGGCAAAACCGGGGAAGCCCAGGCGGTTGTACGCCGCGCCGATGAGGCGCCCGGCCTGATCCTGCGTCATCCCCGGCGCGAGCGCCTTGAAGACTGCCTCATAGCATGTCAGGGTGACCTGGCAGGCCAGACGCATCAGCTCCAGTTCGTGCGCGTCTTTGATCATTCGGCAGCCGGCCGTCACCGGCGTTGCGCTGACAACTCGGAGCGCGGGCGCCGCGCCGGCCATGCCGTCGGCGAACACGAACTTCGTCGTCTCTTCGACCCCGATGCGACCGCCGGCGATGCCACGATCTTTCAATCCCTGCTGGACGAGGGCAAACGGGCTCTCGTCTTCCTGCCACGTCGCGACGTCTGTGTGCGCGAGCGGTCCGGCGGCGAGCTGCTCGCGCGTGCGGTCTTCCTCGAACGCGGGCGTGACGACGTACGGGTTTCCGACTTTCGGAATCACGACGGCGAACAGTCGTTCGCTGCCGCCCCAGCGGATGCCGGTGAAATAGGTGAGTGACGTCCCGGCGGTCAGAATGATCGCGTCGATCTTCCGATCCGCCATCAGGCGGCGCGCTCGTTCGATGCGGCCGCGCCGCTCCTCCGAAGTAATCGGCTTCGCGCGGTCGCGCATTGACGTCAGAGCGGCGACGCTCGGCGGCAACGGATCCGGATAAGCGGCAGGCCCGCCGCCGCGCTGCGCCGAGACCCACGCTGGGGCGCCCGGGCGGCCCCCGGTCAGGCGGCTCACCGGGAGAGCCGTGGCGCCTGCGAGCCAAAGAAACGCGCGGCGGTTCAACATAGGCAGCAATTGTAGTGGCATTCTCACCCGATCATGTCGAGGATGTGCTCCGCGGCGACTGTCGCGCCGTGCGCGCGCGGGCGCTCCGCAGGAGCCGGCTGGGCCAGGACCGCGTGGATCGAAGCTGTCCACCGGCCAGCACGCAGGTCGTCAGGGGCCATGAACCGGCTGCGAAGCAGTCGAGGCATGCCCGCAACCAGCACGTCGTACTCGATGAAGCGTCCCCGCGAGGTATAGAGGAGCGCGGTGCCGTTTACGGCGCACTCCGACACGATTCCGTATCCCGGCTTGCTGACGACGACGTCGGCGGCGGCGACGAGGTCCTCGTAGCGAAGACCTTGTGGCGGATCGCGTTCGGGCGAGAGCAGGGCGAAATCGGTTGAGCGCGCGAGATCGGCCAGCGGCAAGTCGAGCCCGAATCCGGAGAACGACGACAGGACCAGCACCCGACCCGGATCGACGCCGAGCTGTTTCCGGATGTCCGCCGGGTCACGCGACGAGCGTCTGGCGACGAGCGGGATGTCGCGGACGACGGGCATCGTCTCGAATCCGCCGTGCAATGGAAGGCGCAGGGCGAGCGACGTCGTCGCATAGGCGGCGCGTATCGTCGGAATCGCTCGCGGGGCCAGGCCGTCGAAGGTGCGATAGATGCTGAAGATCCAGTCCCATGTAAAGTTCGCGATCGCGACAGCCGGCACGCCCGCGCGATGAGCGGCGGCCATCGCCAGCGGCGGCACGTCGGCGAGCACGAGATCGGCGCGCAGGCTGCGCAGGATTCGCGCCTCGTCTTCCACGCGCCGCTCGAACTCCCGATCGAACCGTGCGGCGGCGCGGGCTGTCCCCTCTTCGTCGATCGTGAGGCTGTCGGTCTGGACGACGCCGGTGTCGGTCTGGACGGCCTGGTACACGACGCCGGCAGGGGCGGCCGATTCGAACAGCCATCGCGGCGCGGCGGTGCGAACGTCGATCGCGACGTTCGAAGCGATCGCGCGAATCGCGCGCATGACCTCGATCGACCGTGACCCATGCCCGAGGCCGTGCCCGGAAATGTAGTAGACCAAGCGCACGATCGGCGATCGCGGGTCTCAGGATACTGCCGCGGGCGCCGGGAGCGCGATGCGCAGCACTTCGTCTAAAGTCTGGACCGGAATGAAGCGCATGCCGTTCTTGACTTCAGCAGGCAATTCCGCGAGGTCCGGCTCGTTGCGTGCCGGAAGGATGAATTCCTTGATCCCGTACCGGCGCGCCGCGAGACTCTTCTCGCGGATGCCGCCGACCGGCAGGACCAGCCCGCTCAAAGTAATTTCGCCCGTCATGGCGAGGTCCTCACGTACCGGTTGATCGCGCAGCGCTGAGACGATCGCGGTCGCGATCGTCACACCGGCCGACGGGCCGTCCTTCGGGATTGCGCCGGCCGGGACGTGCACGTGCAGATCGTATTTGTCGAAGGTATCGCTTGGGATGCCGAGGCGGTTCGCCTCGGCGCGGATGTGACTGACGGCGGCGCGCGCCGACTCCTGCATCACATTGCCCAGCTGCCCCGTCAGAATCAGATTGTGATGGCCCCCAGGGAGCAGCTTGGCTTCGACGAAGAGGACGTCGCCGCCGGTCTCGGTCCACGCGACGCCCGTCGCGACGCCTGGACGTGACACACGAAACGACACCTCGTCGAGCACGCGCGGCGGCCCGAGGTAGTCGGGAACGTCGGCCGCGCTGACGTGCACCTGGGCCCCGCCGCCGACGGCGACGCGCGCGGCTATTTTCCGCGCGACCGCGCCGATCTGGCGCTCGAGACCGCGCACGCCGGCCTCGCGCGTGTATTGATTAATGACGCGCCGCAACGCCGCCTCCTCCAGAAGGAATTGTTCCGCGGTCAGACCGTTTTCCTCGAGCTGTCGCGGGATGAGGTACTGCCGCGCGATGTGCACCTTTTCCTCGGCGGTGTAGCCGGCGAGCGTGATGATCTCCATCCGGTCGAGCAGCGCGGGGTACACGGTGCCGAGCTGATTTGCGGTTGCAATGAAGAGCACGCGCGACAGATCGACGTTGATCTCCAGGTAATGATCGCGAAACGCAAGGTTCTGCGACGGGTCGAGAACCTCCAGGAGCGCCGCCGCAGGGTCGCCCTGGTAGCCGACGGCGACCTTGTCGATCTCGTCGAGCATGAAGACGGGGTTCATCGCCCCGGCTTGTTTGAGGCCCTGGACGATCCGGCCCGGAATGGCGCCGATATAGGTGCGGCGGTGGCCGCGAATCTCGGCCTCGTCGCGCACGCCGCCGAGCGAGATGCGCACGAACTTGCGATTCATGGCTCGCGCGATCGACTGGCCGAGCGACGTCTTGCCGACACCGGGCGGGCCGACGAAGCACAGGATGGGCCCTTTGATCGCGCCCGGTGTCCCGGACTCGCTTGCGCGCTGGCGCTTCAGCTTCTGGACCGCGAGATACTCGACGATGCGATCCTTGACCTTGTCGAGATCGTAGTGATCGTGATCGAGCACCTCGCGGGCAGCGGCAGGATCGAGCCGATCCTCGGTCGTCGTCGACCACGGCACGTCCAGCACCCAGTCGAAGTAGGTGCGAATCATCTGGTACTCGGGCGAGGCCGGCGTCATTCGCTCGAGCCGATCGAGCTCCCGTCCGGCGATCGTGGCGACCGCCTCGGGCAGCTTGGCATCTGCCAGTCGTTGGCGGAGCTCGTGAATCTCTGTCTTCTCGCCCTCGCCGAGCTCCTCCTGGATAGCCTTCATCTGCTGCCGGAGGAAGTACTGCTTTTGCGCGTCGTTCATCTCCTCCTGCGCCGCCGACTCGATTTTCGTCTTCATCTCGAGGAGCGCGATCTCGCGGGTCAGCGCCGCGGCAACCGCCTGTAGCTTGTCGAGCAGCCGGTCCTGCTCCAAAATGTGCTGCTTGTCCTCGGCCTTGATGTCGAGCAGGCTCGACAGCAGGTACGCGAGTCGCAGTGGATCATCGATCCCCGCGACCATTCCGCGCAGCTCCTGCGAGAGTCCGCTTGCCATGGACAAGGCGCGATCGATCAGCTCCTGCAGGCGTCGGACGTACGCGTCGATTTCGATCGTGCGGTCGCTCGATTCCGGCAAAGGGGCCACCCTCGCGTTCAACGCCAGCCCGCTCTTGGTGAAGACGTCCGCCTTGCCCCTGAGCAGCCCCTCGACGATGACGTGGATGCCGCCGGTCGGTACCCTCGCCATCTGGCGAATGGCGCCGATTGTCCCGATCGTGCGGAGGTCTCCGGGCTCCGGCTCATCCTTGTCGCCGCCCTGCAGCGAGAGAAAGAGGAGCCGGTCGCCGGCGAGCGCGCGGTTGACGGAGTCGATTGATGTGGGGCGGTTGATAGCCAGCGGCTGGAGTGTCAACGGAAAGACGACGGTTTGCCGCAACGCGAGGACTGGCAGCTCGCTGGGGTAGGTCCGGACCGGTTCGGTCGCCATGCTGATAGTATGATCCGAACATGGCACTCGACGAACGCGACTTCTTCAACAACCGCAACGAGACGCGGACCGACAAGCTCACGTGTCCGCGGTGCCATCGGGTCAACGACTATCAGATGCGCTGGGTCGTCCGAATCAGGAAGGATCGAATTCCGCCGGGAGCCGACCAGCGCGACCGCGCGCTCTTTGCGAAGCTCCGCGACTACATGATCCGCGTGGACGATTCGGTGACGTGCAAGACGTGCGGGAAGAAATTCGATGTGCCCTCGCAGCACTCGATGGTGTTTCTGCAGCAGGGCGCGGGCGGCACGCGTGGGAGCAACGTCACGACCGTCCGGGACGGCGCGGCCGACGTCGACGCCGACGGCGAGCCGAACTTCAACCGGTGAACGATTTCAAGCGATTTCGCTGAAGGTACAAGGTCGAACCCGCGCAGATCAGCACGGACAGATCTCAATACAGGTACGGGATGATGCGCCAGCGCACTCTGCGCGCGTATTGATCGTAGGCTTCCCCGAAGCTTTGCCCGAGCGAACGCTCCTCCCACGGCACGGCAACCACGAGATACAACGACGTCAGCCCGGCGAATGCGAGCCGATCCCCGGTCATGTGCGCGGCCCCGAACACGGCCAGCATCCAGCCGAGATACAACGGGTGACGGACCCATCGGTACGGGCCCTCAATTTGCAGCGGTTGAAGGGCGGCGCTCGATGCGGTCGACTCGCTGAGCTGACGGATGCCGGCGAGCTCGAGCGGATCGAGCCCCGCGACCGCGCGCGAGATGAGCCAGACGCCCGCGAGCTGCACGGCAGCGTGCACCACGGCGCGCGCGCCGGTGACACGATACAGCTCGCCGCCGATCGGTTCCCAGAGGCCTATCACGCCGATGAGCAGCAGGCTGGCGATCCAGACATAAAACGATCGGATCATTGACGGGGGGATGAACGACAAACGCCGCTTGATCGATTCTCGGGCGAACACGCTGTGATGACCGGCGAAGATCGAGATGAGCCCGGCGTCGAACGCCACAGGGCGCCAGCCGGCGAGCGGGATATCGCGCCCGAGCCAGAATAAGTACGACCAGGTGCACATCACGAGCGACGCCACGAAGAGGGCGCCTCCGGACCAGGCCAGGCACTTGCGCATGACGATCTCGACATTAGTATAGGCTCCGCACATGGCCCCAAGTGGTCGGCCGCGCGTCGTGATAACCGGCATCGGCGTCGTTTCCCCATTCGGTGTCGGACGCGAGCGGTTCTGGGACGCTGTTCGCCGCGGGTGCAGTGGAACGCGAATGATCACAGAGTTCGACGCGTCCGACCTGGGCTGCTCGGTTGCCGCGCCGGTCGGCGAAGTGACCGTCAACGATATCCCGACGCTCGGCGGGGATGACATGTGGGACCCGGGCTACCGTGCGGATCCCAAGCGATACTCGCGCGCGGCGCTCATCGGCGTGATCGCTGCGCGGGAGGCGTGGGCCGACGCCGGCTTGGGGATTGGGGAGCCGGATGCCGGCGTCGTCATCGGAACGGGCGGCGGCGGCATCGACGTGGGTGAGCGTCAGTATCGTGATTTCTTCGTCGAGCGCGGCCGGAAGGTCACGCCTTACGCGATTCCGATCTCGATCGCCGGCATGGTGTCGAGCGAGGTGTCGATCTCGCTGCGCCTCCGCGGTGTCAGCCACGTGCTCTCCTGCGGCTGCACCAGCTCGACCGACGCCATCGGTTATGCGACGGCGCTCCTCAGGGCCGGCGAGGCGGAGGTTGTGCTGTCCGGGGGGACCGATGCGTGCGTGACGCCCGGGATGATCTTCGGCTTCGCCCGCATGAAAGTGGTCTCGACGGCGTACAGCGCGCGGCCATCCGAGGCGTCCCGGCCGTTCGACAAGGGTCGGGACGGGTTCGTGCTGGGTGAAGGCGCATGGATGGTCGTCCTCGAGCGCGAGGAGCGGGCGCGCGCGCGGGGCGCGACGATTTACGCGTCCATCGACGGGTACGGATCGACGTGCGACGCGTATCACCGCGTGCAGATGGCGCCGGACGGCCAGGAAATCGTCCGTGCCATGGCGCTGGCCATCGAGCGATCGGGCCGATCACTCAGCGAGATCGGGTACATCAACTTTCATGGCACATCGACCCAGCTGAACGACGCCGTTGAATCGCGCTCGGTCCGACAGGTGTTCGGCCATGAGGCCGATCGCATCATGGGATCGTCGGTCAAGTCGATGATCGGTCACCCGCAAGGCGCGAGCGGCGCCGCCGGCCTCGTGACGGCCGCGCTCGCGATGCAGCGCGGGTTTCTTCCCCCGACTATCAACCATCACGATCCGGATCCGGCATGCGACCTCGACATCATTCCCAACGTCGGGCGCCGCGTCCAGGTCGGTGCCGCGCTGTGCAACTGCCTGGGGTTCGGATCGAAGAACAGTGCGATCGTCATCGGCAAAGTATGAGTCTGTTATCGAGCGACGAGTAACGAGCGACGAGTCCCGAGTGGTGCCCGATCTCATAATCGTCGGTGGCGGGCCGGCCGGCGCGACCGCGGGTTTGATCGCGGCGCGGGCCGGCGCGCGGGTCCGCATCCTCGACCGCGCGACATTTCCGCGCCACAAGTTGTGCGGCGACACCATCAATCCAGGAGCGTTGGCCGTGCTGCGCCGTCTGGGCACCTGTGCGAAGGTCGAAGCGTCGGGTCTTCGCGTCGACGGCATGGTCGTGACCGGTGAGGGGGGTGTGCGCATTGCCGGACGCTACCCGGGTGGCTTGGCTGGCCGCGCCATCCTGCGCCGCGAGCTCGACTGGATTCTGCTGCGGTCGGCTCTTGACGCCGGCTGCGAGCTCGATTCAGGTACCGTCGTGCGCCGCGCGATTGTGGACGATGGGCGCGGCATGAGCAGGGTTCGCGGCGTCGAGGTCGCTTCGCGCGCCGGCACGGCCCGGTTGCGCGCCCCCGTGGTCATCGCAGCAGACGGACGGCGGTCCACGTTGGCGTTCGGACTCGGCCTGGCACGCCATCCACGAAGTCCACGACGCTGGGCGGTCGGCGGCTATTTCGAGAACGTTCCGGTGCAAACGGGCGCCGTTTTCGGTGAGATGCACGTGCGGCGACGCCACTATGTAGGCGTGGCGCCGCTGCCTGGCGGGTTGACCAACGTCTGCCTAGTGAAGCCGTCCATGGGCGGAGACGCTGCTTTAGGCCACCCCGCTCGGCTGCTGCAGCAGACAATTGCGGCAGACGCACTGCTGCGCGGTCGCCTGGATGGAGCAACGCTGGTCGCGTCGCCGGTCGTTCTTGGACCGCTGGCGGTCGAGGCCACGGGCCGTCCCGCGCTCGACGGCCTGCTCGTCGCGGGAGATGCAGCCGGCTTCGTGGATCCAATGACCGGCGACGGCCTGCGCTTCGCGATTCAGGGCGGAGAGCTGGCGGCCCGCGCGGCGTTGCGCGCGCTCGCCCAGGGCTGGACCGGCGTCCAGGCGGCCTTGGCCGCCGAGCGCGCCGACGCGTTCCGGGCCAAGTGGCGCTTCAATCGCGCGCTGCGCGCCATCGTCAGCTCGCCGGCGGGCGTCACCATCGGTGCGATGGGCGCGCGGTTTGCGCCAGTCGTCCTGCGGGCGATCATTACACAGGCCGGCGATTGCGCCTGTGCCTGAGCCCAGTCGCCTCGACCTCGCCAGCCATGAGCCATCAGTCGTTAGCCGTGATCTTTGCAGTGACCCTGCTGATCTTCGTCCCGATGGTCGCCGAGGCCATTCTCGCGGCACGCAACGAGGCGGCCCAACGTGCGCGTGGTGGCATCGAACCGCCTGGCGACGTGTTCAACATCATGCGCATCGCCTACCCGGCCACGTTCCTCGCCCTGATCGTCGAAGGGTTCATTCGGCAAGAACTCAGGGGGGCGCTTCCGGCCGGATGGATCGTGGGGGGGCTCGCATGCTTCGCCGCTGCGAAGGCGCTCAAGTGGTGGGCCATCCTCAGCCTCGGTCCGTTCTGGTCATTCCGAGTGATCGTGGTGCCCGGCGCCCCGCTCGTCCGCCATGGACCATACCGTGTCTTGCGCCATCCGAACTATGTCGGTGTGGCCCTCGAGCTGACCGGCGCCGCGATGATGACCGGGGCAGCCGTCTGCGGACCGCTCGGCATCGTCCTATTCGGTGTTCTCCTTCAGAGGCGAATCGCGGTCGAGAATCGGGCGCTCGATGCGGCGGCACGGCACCCGCCTTGCAGCCTATAATCGAACCGATCGGAGAACCGTCGAACTCGGGACCACAATGCCGCGACCTGTTTCCGCGTCGCTCCTGCTCATCGCGCTCGTGTTCACCGCCCTGTCCGGATACGGGACGGCCCAGTCGGCTCGACGTCCACCTACCCCGCTTCAGTCAGCCGTTCGCGCGCTCGTCGAAGGGAGGTACGACGAAGTTGACGCGATGACCGACAAGCTCGACCTTCGAGATCCCAACGTGGTGGCGGTCAAGGGGCGCGCGGCGATCGCCCGGGGGCGTTACAAGGAAGCCGACGCGATGCTCACTCCACAGGCTCAACGCGCCCCCACCAGCGAGGCTGCGCTCGAGCTGGGCCTTCTCGAGCAAATGCTCGGGCAGACGGAGGCCCCCGCCCGGCTGGAGAAGGTCGCGAGCCTCGCCGAAACCAGCGGCGACGCGCGTGAGCTGGCGAGAGCGGCCAAGGCGCTTCAGGCGCTCGGCCGTTTCCAGGAGGCGAACGCCGCCTATCGCGAGGCCGCCGCGCAAGCCCCGGGTGACGCGGCGATTGAAAGCGGGTGGGGCGATCTCCTCCTTCAGAAGTACAACAACCCGGACGCCCTGCGCTCGTATCAGCTCGCGCTGCAGGCCGATTCGCGCTGGACCCCGGCGATCGTGGGATCGGCGCGAGCGCTTGAAGACGACGACCCGCCGCAAGCGGTTGCGCTGGCGACGCACGCGCTCGAGATCAACCCCTCATCGGTCGATGCCCACATCTTCCTCGCCGAGCAGGCGGTCGATGCCGCGAATCACGTCGATGCGCGCAAATCGATCGACGCGGCGCTCGCGGTCAATCCCTCCAGCCTGGAGGCGCACGCCCTCAGCGCCGCACTGGCCTATATCGAAGACAAACAGAGCGACTTCGAGGCGGAAGTCGCGAAGACGCTGGCGATTTCGCCGAGCTACGGCGACGTGTTTCGTGTCTCGGGCGACTTGGCCGCACGCAGCTACCGGTTCGACGAGGCCGTCACGCTCACGCGGCGCGCCCTGGCGTTGGACGGCCACAACTCCCGGAGCCTCGCCAGCCTCGGCATGCACCTGCTCCGAACCGGCGACGAGCCCGGCGCGCGCGCGACGCTCGAGGCATCCTTCAAGATCGATCCCTACGACAAGATCACGCTGAACCTCCTCAGGATGCTCGATACGCTCGACACGTTCGTGACGGTCCGTGACGGCGATCTCATCGTGCGGATGGACAAGGCCGAAGCGCCGGTGCTGCAGGACTATGCGATTCCGCTTGCGCACAAGGCGCTCTCGACGTTCTCGGCGCGCTATCAGTTCACGCCGAAGGGGCCGATCCTCATCGAGATCTTTCCCAAGCACGATGACTTCGCCGTCCGCAACCTCGGACTGCCGGGCATGATTGGCGCGCTCGGGGCGTGTTTTGGGCGGGTCGTGACAATGGATTCGCCCAAGGCGCGGCCGCCCGGGGAGTTCCAGTGGGAAGCCACGCTCTGGCACGAGCTGGCGCACGTGATCACGATTCAGATGTCCAACCAGCGCATCCCGCGCTGGCTGACCGAAGGCATTTCGGTATATGAGGAGAAGCGCGCGCGTTCCGAATGGGGCCGCGAGATGGACGTCGAGTTCGCGAGCCGGTTGAACCGCGGCGAGACGCTCAAGCTCAAGGACCTCAACGCCGCTTTCCAGAACCCGAGGACGATTTCCCTGGCCTACTTCCAGGCCTCGCTCGTCGTCGATCACATCGTCGCCACGTATGGGGACGAGGGCCTGCGAAACCTGGTTCGCGCCTTTGCCCAGGGCGCGGACACCGACGCGGCGCTCGAGGCCTCGCTGAAGGTCGACTTCGGGACGATGCAGTCCGGCTTCGATCAGACGGTCGAGCGGATGTTCGGCCCAATGCGTCGCGCGCTGAGACTGCCGGACGGTTTACCCCGCGACCGGAACGTGGACTTGCTGAAAGAGCCGCTCTCCTCGCTCCAGGCGATGGCTGCGGAGAGCCCGGACAGCTATCCCGTACAGGTCGCGCTCGGCCGTGCCTTGCTCAAGAGCGGCCAGACGAACGAAGCCATGCAGGCGTTCGAGCGCGCCGCGGCGCTCGTGCCCACGGCTCGCGGGAAAGGCAGCCCGCACGACGAGATGGCGTCGATTGCGCTGGAGAAAAACGATCGTCCGCGTGCGATTGCAGAGCTGATCGCCCTGGTCGCGAGCGACTTCAACAATATTGACGCCGCTCGGCAGCTCGCCGATCTTCTTCGCCAGAGCGCCCCCGACGATCTCGAGAAAGCGTTGCCGGTGTATCAGCGCATCTCGGCAATCGATCCGTTCGACGCGAGCGCACACGCGGCGCTTGGCCGGATCGCGATGAAGCAGAACGATCCCGAGACCGCCTCGCGCGAGTTCCGTGCCGTGATTGCGCTCAACCCGGTCGATCGCGCCGCCGCCTACACCGATCTGGCGGAGGCCTATTACAGCAGCGGGAAGAAGGCCGATGCGAAGAAGCAGACGCTGGCCGCGCTCGAAATCGCGCCGTCTTACGAGCGTGCGCAGGAGTTGCTCCTGAAGCTGGTGGACGGCCGGCCGTGACGGCCCGCTTGAAAGCGGCCATTGGCGCGTCGGCCGTGTTCGCGTTGGCGACGCTCGTCTCCGGACTCCCCCCGGGCCGCAGCAATGCCGCTGCGCAGGCGCCCTCTGCGGCTGACAGCCGGTTTGCCGGGCTGCAGTGGCGTTTCGTCCGCATCAAGTATCACTTCGTGAACGAGGGGACGCGTGTCCCGCAGGATTTTTACGGCGAGCCCTGGGGCATCGACTCGCCGGCCGCCGAGCAGAATCTGACGAGGCGGGTCAAGACCGCCACGGCGATCCAGGTCGACGATCCGATGCTCATGACGCTGGACGACCCGCGGCTCTTCGAGCACCCGTGGATCTATTTCGTCGAGCCCAGCAGCATGCGGATGACGGAAGGCGACATCCTGGCGCTGCGCGAGTATTTCCTGCGCGGCGGCTCCGCGATGATGGACGACTTTCACGGGACGTTCGAGTGGGACGCCTTCACTCGCGAGATGAAGCGCCTCTTTCCCGACCGCCAGATTGTCGAAGTCCCGCGCGATCACCCCGTGTTCGGCGCGTTCTACAAAATCGACGGCTACCCACAGGTTCCGGGCATCGGCTCCTTTATCGCCGGCCGAACGTGGGAAAAAGGCGGCGTCGTCCCGCACCTTCGTACGATTCTCGACGACGCCGGCCGGCCGATGATCTTCGTCAACTTCAACACGGATATGGGCGACGGCTGGGAGTGGTCCAACGCGCAGGAATACCCCGGCTACATCAAGTACACGGCGATGGCATACCGGATGGCCATCAACGAGATCGTCTACGCTCTCACTCATTGAACACTCATATGGACACTTCAGTCGCCGCCGTCAGCGCCGAGAAAGCTGCGGACGGCCGAGAACGTATTCTGAACGAGCTGCGCAAGGTGATTGTCGGCCAGGACGCCGTGATCGAGCAGGTCCTGATCGCGCTTTTCACCGGCGGGCACGTGCTGATTACAGGCGTGCCGGGGCTGGCGAAAACGCTGCTCATCAAGACGCTGGCGGACATCCTGGATTTGAACTTCAAGCGGATTCAGTTCACGCCGGATCTGATGCCCTCCGATATCACGGGCACCGAGATTCTCGACGAGGAACAGGGCACCCGGCGGTTGCGCTTCGTGAAAGGGCCGGTGTTCGCCCAGATCATTCTGGCGGACGAGATCAACCGCACGCCGCCCAAGACTCAGGCAGCGCTGCTCGAGGCGATGCAGGAGTATCACGTGACGGCCGCCGGCCGGACCTATCCGCTCGACCGTCCGTTCTTCGTGCTGGCGACCCAGAATCCGATCGAGCTCGAGGGGACGTACCCGCTGCCCGAGGCGCAGCTCGATCGCTTCATGTTCAACGTCGTGATTCAGTACTTGAGTGAGGACGACGAAGTGACGGTTGTCACGCGGACGACTGGGGCCGATCAACCGGCGCCGGCGCGGATCCTGAGCGGAACGGACATCCTCCAGTTCCAAGAGCTCGCTCGACAGGTCGTCATTGCCGAGGAGATCGCACGGTATGTCGTGCGGCTGGTGAGCGCGTCCCGGCCCGGCGTTGCCGGAGCGCCTGACTTTGTCGACAAGTGGGTCAAGTGGGGGTCCGGGCTGCGAGGATCGCAAGCGCTCGTGCTCGGCGCCAAAGCCCGCGCGCTGATGCACGGGCGCTATCACGTGTCGATCAAGGACGTGCAAGCGCTGGCCAGACCGATCTTGCGCCACCGCGTGATGACGAACTTCTATGCGGAATCCGAGCGCATCAACTCGGACGCGGTCATCGATCGATTGCTCGAAACCGTGCCCGTTCCAAAGAGCGGGATGTAGACCATGCCGCTGAACGCGTCCGATCGGCCATTGCTCGACCCCGCGGTCGTGGCGCGCCTCGGGACGCTCGAGCTGAAGGCTCGGACGATTGTCGAAGGGTTCCTGTCGGGTCTCCATCGCAGCCCGTTCAAGGGCTTCAGCGTCGAGTTCGCGGAGTACCGTCAGTACATCCACGGTGACGATCTCTCGACGATCGATTGGAAGGTGTACGCGCGGAGCGATCGCTACTACGTCAAGAAGTTCGAGGAGGAGACCAATCTCGACTGCCACCTGATGATCGATGTCAGCGGATCGATGGCTTACGGCAGTCATCACGGGATGACGAAGCTCGAATACAGCACGTGCCTGGCGGCGTCGATTGCGTACCTGATGAATCGCCAGCGCGACGCGGTCGGGCTGACGGCGTTCGACGAGCGTATCGTGTCGATGCTGCCGTCGAGCTCACGATCGGGTCATCTGCGCGCCACGCTGCTGGCGCTCGACGGTTTGAGGCCTGGTCGTGCCACCGACGTTGCGAAGCCGCTGCATCAGCTGGCCGATTCGCTCACCAAGCGCGGCATGGTCGTCCTCATCTCGGATCTCTTGGACGACCCGGATGCGGTGATCGGTGGCCTGAAGCATTTTCAGTTTCGCGGGACCGACGTGCTCGTCTTTCACGTTCTCGATCCCGACGAGATGGATTTCCCGTTCGATCGGGCCACGCGCTTCGAAGATCTCGAAACGAGCGACGAGGTGACGGCCATTCCGCGGGCCGTGCGGTCGCACTACCTGAGTGAAATCCGCTCGCTCATCGAGCACTACCGCCGTCAGCTTGGCGCGTCCGGCATCGACTACCAACTGCTCCGAACGGACCATCCTCTCGAGCTCGCCTTGATGTCGTACCTCTCCACGCGCGCGAGGGCGCTGTGACGGCGGGAGGCGCGCGTTGCTGACGTTCCTGTCACCGCTGTTTCTCGTGGGGGCGGGTGCGGCAGCCGTGCCAATCGTGCTGCATCTCCTCAAACGCGAGCCCGAGCCGCGAGTGAAATTTGCGGCGGTGAAGTTGTTGAAGCACGCGCCGGTCGAGGACACCGAGAAGCATCGGCTGCGTGAGCTGCTGTTGCTGGCGCTGCGCGTCGCGGCACTCGTACTGCTCGCCCTGGCTTTTGCGCGTCCGTTCCTCGCCTCGGGCCAGGCGGTGACGCGCGGCGGCGTGACGATCGTCGCGCTCGACATCTCGCACAGCATGGCTGCGCCGGGACGATTCGAGCGTGCCCGGCAGCTCGCCAAAGGAGCCCTGACCCGCGCGCCCTCCGCCGATCGCGTCGGCGTGGTGCTCTTCTCGGACGATGCCTCAATCGCCGTCAAACCGTCGGGCGACCGCGTGCTGGCGGCGTCGGCCATCGATCAGGCGGCGCCCGGATTTGGCGCCACACGCTACCGGGCGGCGCTGTCGGCGGCGGCTCAAGTCCTCTCGGAGGCGGCTGGATCCACGCGCAAAGGCACGATCGTCGTCGTGACCGATCTTCAGGAGAGTGGGTGGGACGACGGGGATCGCGCGGCGATACCGGAAAGTACGCAGGTCGAGATCGCTGATGTCGGGCCGATGCCTCCGAATCTAGCCGTGACCGCCGTTCGCACGTCCGACGGTCGGGACCGTCAAATCATCGGAGCGACCGTTCACAACACGGGCCCTCGCGCGCGCGAGGTTCGCGCGCGGCTGACCATCGATGGTCGGCCGGCGGGGGAAGCCGCAGCGACCATTGGACCAAACCAGAGCGCCGACCTCGCGTTTCCGGGAGCGCGGCGGGGAGCGTCGGCGGCGGTTTCTGTGGATGATCCAGAAGGGCTGCCGTGGGACAACACCCGCTACGTCGTGCTGTCGGGGCCGAACGGGCCAGGCGTGCTGATTGTCGGCGGGAGCGGAGAACTGACGCGCGACGCGTTCTACGTGCACCAGGCGCTCGGCGCGGGCGGGCCCGGCGATCGCTATTACGAGGTGAAGGCTCTGAGCGGCGCGCAGCTCTCGGCGGAGCAGCCTGGCAAATCGGCGTCCGTCGACGAACGGCTGCGGTCGCAGGCCGCCGTGCTGTTGGTCTCCACGCGTGGCCTGGAGCGTCGCGGGCGCGAGGCGCTCGGTCGGTACGTTCGCGGCGGCGGCGGACTACTCATTGCCGCTGGGCCGGAAGTGGACGGCAACGTGACAGCCGACATCCTCGGCCCCGAATCGGCAATCAAGATCGTCAACGTCGACTCAAGGCAGGAGGCGCGGACGCTCGCGCCCGCGGACCTTCGCCATCCCCTCTTCCGCCCGTTTGCCGGCGCTTCGGCGACGCTTGGCCTGGTGCGCTTCCGCCACACGGCGCGAATCGATGGCGCAGGATGCCAGACGCTCGCGCGGTTCACGACGGGTGAGAAGGCGCTGTTGGAGTGCGCCAGCGGCGATGGGCGCGCGTTGCTTCTGGCGTCGGATCTCGACAATCGGTGGAACGACTTCCCGCTCCATGCCAGCTTCGTGCCGTTCCTCCACGAGGCGGTCCGGTATCTGTCGGGTGCGCGAGCGCGCGCATCGGAGTACCTGGTCGGCGAGGCGCCGCCCGGTGTGCCCCGTCAGCCCGGCATTCACACCCTGCGTGACATGAGCGGAGCTCGGCACGTCGCGGTCAACGTTGACCCGAAGGAATCCGATTCCGGCCGGCTGACCGTTGACGAATTCCTGGGCGCGGTGACGCGCCTCAAGGACACGCCGGCCTCAGCCGCGCGGGTTGCACCTCCTGAGGAACGAGGCAAGCGGGCAGAACAAGAGGATGCCCAGCATTTGTGGCAGTTCGCGCTGGCGCTGATGATCATGGCCCTCGTGGTTGAAGGCGTGATTGCCAGCCGGACGGCGTGAATCAGCGGAAACAGTGGCCATGCAGACTTACCAGGAAATCCGCCAGCTGATCAATCGCGTTCGCCGCCGATGGAGGACGCTGCGCCTGCTCAGCGCCACGATGCGATCGGCGCTGGCGGTTGCGTTGGTGCTTGGCGTGGCGCTGGTTGCGTCACGGTGGACCAACGGCGCGCCGGCGGCGCTCGCGGTGATCGGCATCGGGTCGGTCGTGTGCCTTGTGGCGTCTGTGTTGTGGGGAGCGCTGCCACTCCGAGACGTTCCCGACGATCGTCGCGTGGCCCGGTTCGTCGAGGAGCGTGAGCCGTCGCTGGACGATCGTCTCGTCAGCGCTGTGGACGCCGCTGCCGCTCGACGCGAGTTGCCCGAGGCGGCCCAGGGGCTCGTGGAGCCCATGCTCGCCGACACGGCTCGCCGGCTGCGCCACGTGAGCCTGGATGCCATCATCCCGGGGGAGACGATGCGACGCGCGGCTTCTCGGGCGCTGGCCGCCGCAGCAATCGCGATGGCGCTTCTGTTTTCGGCGCGGCACGTGGCGCGCCAGGCCGTCGACGCCGCGTCGTTGCTGCTCTTTCCTTCTCGCGTCGTTGTCGAGGTGACGCCGGGCAACACGCGCGTCAAGGCGGGCGAGGCGCTCGGGATCCAGGCGCGGCTCGTCGGCAACCGCGCTCCCGTGATGGCACAAGTTCAGATCGCGACCGGCGCCTCCGGGACAGGAGAGGAAGTCGCCTGGCGCAGCCTTGACATGGCGAGCGAGACGCCGGGGACGTTTCGTCTCGCGATGAACCAGGTCTGGACGTCCTTCAGATATCGTGTCGCCGCGGGCGCGGTGACGTCGCCCACCTACGAGATCACTGTCGTGAAGCCGCCGCGAGTCACGCGGATTGATGTTGACTACGCGTACCCGGCCGGCCTCCAGCTGCCGCCGCGCACGGAAGAAGACGGCGGCGACATTTACGCGCCGCCCGGAACCGAGGCGCGCCTCCACGTCGTGACCGACCCGCCGGCCGCGATGGGACGTCTGTCACTCGCGAACGGTCAGACGCTGGAGCTGACACCCGAGGCGGCGACCGGGAGTGACTCGCACGTGGCCGGCGGCGCAGATCATGCCAACCGCTGGTCGGGCGTGCTGAAAGTCACCGATGACGGTTCCTATCGCGTCGCCTTGACGGATCGTGAAGGGTTGTCGAACCCCGGCGACACGGAATACTTCATTCGCGTGCTGGAAGATCGGCCGCCGGTCGTCCACGTGATCAGGCCGGGGAGCGATCGGTCCGTCACTCGATTGGAGGAAGTCGAGGTCGAAGCGCAGGCCGAGGACGACTACGGGATTGATCGTCTCGACCTGATCTACTCGGTTCGTGGGGAAGCCGAGCATGTCGTGCCGCTGAAAATCCCGCGGAACGCGACGACGGTCAGCGGCCGCCAAACGTTCTATCTCGAAGACCTCAACGTCGCGCCGGGCGACTTCATCTCGTATTACGTGCGCGCGCGCGATGTCACGCGGGGCGCTCGTCCAAACGAAGCGCGCAGTGACATCTTCTTCCTGGAGGTCAAGCCGTACGAGCAGGAGTTCGCCGTCGCCCAGAGCCAGAGCGCCGCTGCGGGCGGCGGAGGGCGCGGCGAGCTCGACGATTTGATAGCGGCTCAGAAAGACGTCATTGTTGCCACCTGGAAAATTGATCGGCGCGCCCAGGCCATGAGGGGGCGGACGCCTGCTCCGGGCAATCCGGGAACTGCGGGCGCTCCCAACGTTCCTGACAACATTCGGTCGATTGCGCGCGCCGAGTCCGAGCTGAAGTCGCGTGTGGAGCGGGCGTCCAGCTCGTTCCGGGAGTCGGTGATGCGCGACCCGCGGCGCCGTCCGCAATCACCGCGCGGCGGACGCGGCGGCCCTCCGGGACCGGAGCCACTCAGGGCGGGCCAGACGATGGCGGAAGAGGATGAGATGACGGCGGCGTCCGAGGCCATGGCCCAAGCGGCCGCATCACTTGACGCCCTGAAGACGGCCGAGGCAAGAAGCCCCGAAATGGAGGCGCTCACCCATCTCCTGCGGGCTCAGGCGGACGTCAAGAAACGGGACGTGATGCGGCAGCAGACGGGAAGCGGCGCAGGGACCACTCGCAGCAACTACGACCTCTCCACGCTGTTCGATAAGGAGCTTCAGAAGCAGCAGCAGACGAACTACGAGACGCGCTCGAGCTCGGAGGAGCGGAAAGATCAGCAGGAGAGCGCGCTCGACCGGGTTCACGAGTTGGCGCGGCGGGAAGAGGCGCTCCTCAAGCGCCAGGAGGAACTGGCACGCAACCGCGAGAAACTGACGGCCGAGGAGCTGAAGCGCGAGGTCGAAAAGCTCACGCGTGAGCAGTCGGAGCTGAGGCAGCGGGCCGAAGAGCTTGCACCGAAGATGGGTCAGCAGATGCGCGATGCGTCCGAGGCGATGCGCAGCGCCACGAATGATCTCCGCCGGCAGGAGTCGGGGCAGGCTGGCCAGGCGAGCGCTGCTCAAAGCCGCGCGCTCGATGCGCTGCGAAATCTCGAACGCCAGATGCAATCCGGGCAGCCCGACGAGCGCCGCCGCGCGCTCGGTGAGATGCAGCTCGAGGCGCGCCAACTGGCTGACGAACAGCGTCAGGTGGCATCGGAGGTTGGAAGGGCGACGCCGGGAGAAGCGGGAAACGACGCGCTGCGGCGCCTGGCCGGCGACGAGGAGCGCCTCGCTGATCGGGCGCGCCGGCTTCAGGAAGCATTGAAGCGCCAGCCCGCGAGTGCCGACGCCGCCAGGGACGCCGAACGGCAGAGGCTGTCCGATCGCATGCAACAGTCGGCCGACGCGATTCGGGCGGCCGGCGAGCGCAAGCCGGGCCCGCAGCGCGGCAGCACGGCCCCTTCGGCGCTCTCGCCGGGAATCGATGAACTCAGAGCACAGGCGGCCGGCCAGCAGGAACTGGCGCGGTCGCTCGACAGGCTTGCGGATCGCCTGGTCTCGCCGGGCGGCGGGTCGAAGGACGGCGAGGCCGGCAAGCTCTCGACCGAGCTCGCCCGCGCGCAGCAGCTCCAGGATCGGTTCGATCAGTTGGCCGAGCAGATGAAGCAACTGGCCGCCGGCGGGCGTGGCAGCGCGGGCGGTCGTGGCGATCCCGCTGGGCGTGGAGACCCCGGCGGTCGCGGGACCTCCGGCGGTCGGGGTGATGTTGCCGGGCGCGGCGACGCCGGGGGACGCGGGGAGGCCGGCGGACGTGGCGACGCCGGTGGCGGGCGCGGCGACTCAAACGCGCGCGGCGACTCGGGCGCGCGCGGTGGCTCGGGCGGAGGCGGGGAAGGGCGGGACTCGAACGGACAACAGGGCCAGGCGAGCGCTCAGACGTCGAGCGCTCTGCGGATGCCGGGCGAGCCGAGCCGCGCGGGGCAGGGGCAGGGCCAGGGCGCCGGCCCGGGAAACGGGAGCCTTGACGCCGCGCGTCTTCGAGAGGAGGTGCAGCGGGCCATGCAGGAGACGCGCGAGCTGATGGAACAACTGCGGCGTGAGGACCCGAGCTTCAGTCGCGGCGGCGCGGGGTTCACGTTCGAGGGGCAGGGGTTGACGACGACGGCACCGGGCACCGAGGCGTTCAAGCAGGACTTTGCGAAATGGGAGGACCTCCGGCGTCAGGCGACCACTGCGTTGGAGAATGCACAATCGTCGCTCGCCAAGAAGCTTCAAGCGAAGGAATCGAAGGAGCGTCTCGCAGCGGGCGCCGACGACAAGGCGCCACCGGAGTACCGGAAACAGGTGGACGACTACTTTAAGGCGATTGCGAAGAAAAAAACCGAGCGGTAGGCGGTGGTTGCGATCAGCCATCTAGCCATCAGTCATTAGCCATTCTGTCATGCACCTTGCCTATTCGCTGCCTTGGTGGCTCGCCGTCCTGTTGATGGTGGGTATCGGCGCCGCGGCGTTCATGCAGTATCGGCGCCCGCTCGCGCCGCTGACCCGCACTCAGCGCGGAGCACTCATCGGCCTCCGTATCGTCTCGCTGGCAGCTCTGGTGCTCTTTCTGTTTCGTCCAATTGCCATCCTTCCTCCCGTTGGACCTCGCGATGCGATCGTTGCCGTTCTCATCGACACGTCGCGAAGCATGCGCATCGACGATGCCGATGGGCAGTCGCGGCTGGCTCGGGCCGCCGCCGTGCTGAAAGCGGAGCTGCTGCCGGAATTGAACCGCCATTTCACAACCGAGATCTTCAGCATCGGAGAGCGACTACGGTCGATCGACTCGAGCGTCGTGGATCGCCTCG
>Ga0182035_10000197_pt1 | contig 25657 bp, 17 predicted proteins | sample flu12Cox44000170_FD_125969 | JGI IMG/M metagenome (GOLD analysis project Ga0182035, IMG submission 125969) | Lab enrichment of tropical soil microbial communities from Luquillo Experimental Forest, Puerto Rico - flux4day.12C.oxic.44.000.170 | ecosystem: Environmental > Terrestrial > Soil >...
CAGCAGGCCATGCGCGCCGGGCTCGAGCGTCTCGACGCCATCCTGCTCACCCACGGCCATGCCGACCATATTCTTGGCTTCGACGACATTCGGCCGTACAACATTCGCCAGCGCGCGGCCTTGCCGGTGTACAGTAGCGAAGACACGTTTCAAATCATCCGGCGTATTTTCGCTTATGTTTTCGACGATAAACCGACGCTGAGTACCGTGCCGAGCGTCACGCTGCATGTCATCGACAATCGTCCATTCGAATTACTCGGTATTCCCTTTACGCCTGTCCCCCTGTTTCACGGCGATATGAAAGTGCTTGGTTTTCGCTTTGCAGGCGCCGCTTATCTCACGGACTTCAGCACCATTCCAGATGCTTCGATGCCCCTCCTCGAAGGTCTCGACGAACTCATTGTCGACGCACTGCGTGACGTCCCCCACCCCATGCATCAGACCGTCGAGCAAGCCTTGGCTCTTATCAAGAAACTGAAACCCCGGCGCGCGTGGTTCACGCATATCGCACACGACTTGCCTCACGCCGACACCAACGAACGCCTCGTGAAACTCGGCTTCCCTCACGTGCAATTGGCTTACGACGGTTTGCAATTCGAACTACGCGTGGATCGAGCGGACGACCCCTTCCACGAGCCTACCGACCTTTTCGGACGGCCCGCGCTTGTTGCCGGAGGAGGAACGGCTCGCTTCTCCACGTTCACGTCCGCGGAAGCGTGGGCTTCCCGGTTTGCCAAGTCTGGGCAAAGCAGCGTGCTGGCCGTTGGCAGTTTCGACGGCATTCATCTCGGACATCAAGCCATCTTGCGGTCGGTGGCGGCGCGCGCTCGCGCACTGGGCGCGGTACCCACGGCGTTGACCTTCGATCCTTCTCCGCGAAAAGTTCTTCGCCCAGAGACGGCCTCGCCGCAAATCTCGACCATCGCGCAACGCCTGGCGGGGTTCAACGCGCTCGGACTGGAGGCTGCCGTCGTGCTTCCGTTCACCCTGGAATTGTCGCGTCTCGCTCCCGATGAGTTCGTCCAGCGGATCCTGCTGCGCAACTTGCGTATCAAGGCCCTTTTTGTCGGGGAAAACTTTCGCTTCGGGCACAAGCAGGCAGGCGATGTGCATTTGCTCAGGAAGCTGGGCGCGGAGAACGGGTTCGAGGTGGTGGTCCTTCCTCCGGTGATTTGCCGAGGCGAGGTTGTCTCGAGCACGCTCATCCGCAAGGAAATTGCCGGGGGCGACGTGGCGCGCGCAGCGCGGCTGCTCGGACGCCAATTCGTCCTCACCGGGGAGGTGGTTTCCGGGACGGGGGCTGGCCATCGCTTCACCTTCCCGACTTTGAATCTTTCCGCCGAACAGGAATTGCTCCCCCGGGGCGGGGTTTATGTCACGCGGACCTGGTTGGACGGCGAGCAGCCGAGCCGCCGCTCGGTCACCAACATCGGGATGCGCCCCACGTTTAGTGGATCGGCGCTCAGCGTGGAGACGCACCTTTTGGATGCGCAACTCTCTTCCCCGCCAAAACGAATCGAAGTGAGGTTTTGGGAACGCCTTCGCGACGAGAAGAAATTCAACGGACCGGAAGAACTGCGTGCGCAAATCGCCCGCGACATCGCCCGCGCCGACAAATTCTTTTCGCGCCTCCGGCGCGTTCACTCCATTCGCCAGCCGGTCTGAATTTACTTTTCGAGTGCCCCCAGGCACTCCGCGCAGTAGCCGCCAACTTCGGTCCGCGAGACGGTCACTTTCATATTGAAATCCCGCGCGATCTGGTTTTTCAGTTGTTCGTAGAGGCGGCTTTCGAATTCGCGGACTTTGCCGCACCGCAGGCAAGCCACGTGGATGTGGTCCCGCGGGCCGTGCGTCTCGTAGTAGTGGCGGTCTCCGCGCAGGTGCAGCAGATCCAGCTCATCGATCAAGCCCTCTTTTTTCAACAAGTCGATCGTGCGGTAGACGGTGACGATGTGCACGCCCGCGTCAATTTTCTGCGCCCTCTCGAGAATCTGGTCCACGTCGAGATGTTGCTCGGCGTCGTCCATCACTTGTAGGATTACGCGGCGCTGTCGGGTCATGCGAATGCCGCGCGCCGCTACCGCTTGCTGTAGTTTTCCGGTGGTTTCGGCGCTATTGAGGCGCTCACCGCTGGACACGCGGTGCGCCGGCGAAGCTGGCATGATTCATCCCCAAGTGATGCGGAAGCTTCAGACTAGGAATGAAATGGAAGCAACCGCACTACGTCATTGTACATAACGTAAGCGAAGAGCACCAAGAGGAACACCAAGCCGACTTGCACGAAGCGTTCCTTGAAGCTCATGCTGAAGTCCCGGCGGCGAATCCCTTCCATCGCGAGCAGCAGGATGTTACCCCCGTCAAGGATGGGAATCGGGAGCAGGTTCAGGATACCAAGGTTCAGGCTTAGGGCCGCCATCAGTGTGACCACGGCAAAGGTGCCTTCCTGCACGGCCTGCCCGGCTTCGCTAGCAATTCCGATAACGCTCTGAAGCTGTTTCGCCGCCACTTTGCCGGTAACGAGCTTGCCCACGATGTCGATGACCTGCCAGGTTCCGCCGACCGTGAAATCCCTCGCGGTCGTAACTGCTTGGGTGATCCCAACCTTGTGGAAAGAGTATTCCTGTCCCGGTCGGATGCCGATAATCCACACCGGTTCCCCCTTATCATTTTTATCGGCAACCGGGGTCACCGTGAAAGACAGCGGCTGATTCTTGCGCCGCACGGTTGTCTCGATGGGCTTGCCGGCCGATTCCTGGATGGCCGTCACCATCTCCTGCCAGTTGTGGATAGGCTTGCCGTTGATGGACAAAATGACGTCATCCCGCCGAAGGCCCGCGCGATACGCTGGTTTGTCGCGATCCGGAATACCAACAATCGGACGATTCGGGGGATAGCCAAAAAGCAGCTCCGGCACCTGCATACCGGAGCCCGTCACCTCAGCGGAGCGGATTTCGCCTTGGTGCTCAAAGCGGATTTGAAACTTCTGTCCGGCAATGCCCTTGCCAAATTCGGCGTCACGGATGTTCCACCAGGTAGGAGAGGACACGCCGTTCAGCCAAACGATGCGGTCGCCAGGCGCGACACCCGCCTTGGTGAGCGGCGAGTCTTTCGGCAAGCTCAGAATCACCAGCGGGTCGTCCATGTACTTCGGATAAGGATTACCTTTGATGACGAAATAGCCCGTCAGCAAGAACAGCGGAAATATCAGATTGACCACCGGCCCGGCCAAAGAGATCAACGCGCGCTGCCAGCGCTTCTTGCTCATCAATTCATCGGGAGCACCTGTAGGCTTGTGCTCCCCAGCGTCGATGTCGCTCAGATCTTGCCCCGCCATCCGGACGTAGCCACCGAGTGGAATCGCGCTCACACGATAGTCCGTAGCGCCACGCTTCCATCCAAAAAGCCGCGGCCCAAACCCGATGGAAAACACGTCTACGCGCACTCCAAAAAAACGCGCGACGATAAAATGCCCCCATTCGTGCACCAAGATCAGGATGCCCAGGACGAGGACGAAACCAATTGCAATGTTCATGCTTTCGACGAAGCCTCTTCTTTCTCTTTCACACGACCGTTCGGATTACGCGCCGCGGACTTCGGCGGCCACGCCTCCCGTTAGCTTGGTGATTTCTTCCTGGGCCAGGCGACGCGTCTCGGCGTCTGCCGTAAGCACATCTTCGATACTCTCTAAACGCCCTCGTGCTGTGCGTGACAGTACGCCCTCGATCACTTCCGGAATCCCCAGGAACGGGAGCCGTTGCTCCAGAAATGCGGAGACTGCGATTTCGTCAGCGGCATTCAATGCACAGGGATACGCCCCGCCCTTTCTCATGGCTTCCCGCGCTAGCCGCAGGCAGGGGAACCGCCGCGTCGACGCCTTCTCGAAATCCAACCGCTTGAACTTGGTCCAATCGAGGGCTACCTGGTTGGATGCGACCCTCTCCGGATAGGTTAACGCATATTGGATGGGCATGCGCATGTCGGTCGGTCCGAGTTGCGCCAAAACGGAACCATCCAGGAACTCCACCATGGAGTGGATCGTCGATTGTGGATGAATCAGGACGTCAATCTGCTCCCGTCCAACGCCAAACAGCCAGTGCGCCTCGATGACCTCGAACCCCTTGTTCATCATCGTTGCCGAGTCGATGGTGATGCGGTTGCCCATCCGCCAGTTGGGATGCGCCAGGGCCTGTTGCGGGGTGACGCTCGCTAGTTGTGCGAGCGGCGTTTTGCGGAACGGTCCTCCCGAAGCTGTCAGCACCAGCCGCCGCACTTCTCCGCGCGTTCCGCCGCGCAAACACTGATGCAGCGCGTTGTGCTCGCTATCCACCGGAAGAAGTTCGCGCCCCGCTTTGCTGGCTGCGGCCATCACCAGCTCTCCCGCCGCAACAAGGACTTCCTTGTTGGAGAGCGCAACCGTCTTTCCGAGCTTCACCGCCTCGTAGGTCGCTTCCAAACCCACCACGCCCACTGCCGCAGAGACCACCTGATCTGCTTTCGAATGCGTAGCGACCGCCAGCATTCCCTCCCGGCCATGGTGAATCTCGGGCTTGCGCGCGACGCCCCTTTCGCCGAGCAATTCAGCAAGCTGGTCGGCGCGACGTGCGTCCGCGACGGACACCACTTCCGGCTGAAACTGTTGAATCTGCCCCATCAGTTCTTCGAGGTTCGCCCCGGCGGCCAACGCGACCACGCCAAATTTGCCCGGCAGCGACTCCACCACCGCAAGGCATTGCCGCCCAATCGAACCCGTCGAGCCCAGGATAGAAAGCTGCTTCACGAGGTTTCTGCTTCCCTTTTGCGCGACTGGAAGAGTTTTGCCGCCGGTTAAGGTCGCGGCGAATAGATCAGGATCCAATAATACCAGACAACCGGAACCGCCAGGATAAGGGCATCGACTCGGTCGAGCACGCCACCGTGACCGGGAAGCAGGCTCCCGGAGTCCTTGATTCCCGCGCTGCGCTTGTAGCCAGACTCCAACAGGTCTCCCACTTGTCCCGCAATGTTTCCCAGAGCGGCCATTGCCATCAGGTGAACCAGAGGCACGCTCACCCAAGGCATAAACGCCAGCGCCACCACGACCGAGCCCAGAAACCCCGAAGCGGTTCCCTCCCAGGTTTTCTTAGGACTCAGCTGAGGCGCCAGCGGATGCTTGCCGACGGCGCCTCCCACAAAGTAGGCCACCGTATCGCTCGCCCAAACGATGGCCAGTGCAAACAACAGCAGCACGGGCCCCTGCGCCCCGGCGCCGTGCAGTCGAATGGCAAACGAGAGCGGGAACGCGACCAAAAGGAGTCCGCTCGCGCTGATACCCGCTGCCGGCAGCACCTCGACGAGAGGGCGTCGAGTTCCGAGAGTGAGTACGGCAACCCCCAGAACAAACAGAAAAAACACCGCATCCAGGGTCGGTGCCCCGCCTGGAAACCAGCTGCCGTTTTCGTGCGCGATAAGCCCTCCCGTCAGGTTATACGCTGGAGCCGATGACGCTCGCCACTGCGCATAGACAAGAACCAGCGCGCAGGTCGCCGTCCAAAAGCGGTAGGCGCGGTGTCCAATGGCCTCCCCGAGCGCAAAGTATTCAAATAGCCCAAGCAACGTGACCAGGGCGATCACGAGCGACACGATGGCGGTGGAACCCCAAAGCACGAGTCCCACCACGAGCGGAGCCAACAGCACCGCGGTCGCCACACGTTTCCAAGTCATGAAAGAGGATTCCCCTACCGACTGCGCAGGCCCCATCTTGTCACCATGACTGACAAAAATCACGTTGCGGAGGCGTGCGGACTGCAGAAAAACAAGATATCAAAAATCACTGGCCGGCTACTCGGGCGGGTTTCTCATTCGTGGGCTGGCCGTCTTGAATCCCTCCATAGCGGCGCTCGCGCTTTTGAAACTCCGCCAGCGCTTCGAGCAGCCGCGCGCGGTTGAAATCCGGCCACAGCGTGTCGGTTACGAAAATCTCCGCATAGGCGATTTGCCAGAGCAAAAAATTGCTCACGCGCATCTCGCCACTCGTTCGAATCAACAGGTCGGGGTCTGGCAGGCCCCCGGTGTACAAATGCCCCGCGATCCGTTCTTCGGTAATTCGCGATGCCGCCCCATGCCCGTTGTGTTCCCTGAGAATGGCGTTCATCGCATCCACAATTTCCGCGCGCCCGCCATAATTCAGCGCCACGCAAAGCACCATGCCCTTGTTCCCTGCCGTCTTCTCCGTCGCTTCGCGCACGTCCTTTTGCACGGCAGCCGGCAACTCATCGATGCGGCCGAGAAAACGCATGCGAATTTCGTTCCTTTGGAGCACGGGCATCTCTTTTTTGAGGTATTCCCGCAAGAGCTGCATCAGGAAGTCAATTTCCGTTTTCGGCCGCCGCCAATTCTCCACCGAAAACGCGTACAGTGTCAGCGCCTCAATGTTCAATCGCGCGCAGGTTTCGATGGTCGTGCGCGCCGACTGCGTTCCCGAACGATGCCCGGCGATTCTGGGCAGGTGCCGCTTCTGAGCCCAGCGGCCGTTGCCGTCCATGATCACGGCTACGTGCCTAGGCAGGCGCGACAAGTCCAGCCGCTCGAGAAGCTGAGCTTCTTCCGCAGTTACGGGTCCGAGCGACTCAAGCGTCGGCCTGGCGAGCGTTTGATGGATTTGGGTTTGTGACACAAGCCTGTCTGCAGATGGTTTTTCTCGAAAATCCCTTTACGCCGCAAAGTTAGCACACGCTGTTGGTGTGGCGCAATGGGAGCGTGTCCTAGGCAACATCGGGACTCGCATCACGTAGATGGCTGAAACAGTCCCGTATAGGTGAGAATCAGTGTCAGCACGATCATCCCAATCGCGGTCACCCACGCCACGATGTTGTACGTCATCGTGTTGACGTACTCGCCCATCAAGTCCCGTCGGTTCACCAACAATAAGATAAAAATGACCACCACGGGCAGCCAAATTCCGTTGCCCACCTGCGAAAAAATCAGAATCTTCCACAGCGGGGCACGAGGCAAAAGCACTACTCCCGCCCCCACCACGATCAACACCGTGTACAACCAGTAGAAGATGGGCGCTTCGTTGAACTTGTGGTCAAGCCCGGCCTCAAATCCGAGTCCTTCACAAATGACATGCGCCGTGGAAAGCGGCAGAATCGACGCCGCAAACAACGAGGCATTCAACAAACCAAACGCAAACAGGGTACCCGCCCATTTTCCCGCCAGCGGAATCAGCGCCTGAGCCGCCAGCGCTGCGTCGTTGATGTCTCGGTGGCCGGAGACATACAGAGTTGCCGCCGTACAAACGATGATGAAGAAAACGATCAACATGCAGCTGATGCTGCCAAGAATGACATCCGCGCGAGCCTGCGAGTACTGCCTCGGCCCAACCTTCTTCTCCACAAAACCCGCCTGAAGGTAGAAAAACTGCCACGGTGCAATCGTCGTACCAATCAGCCCCGTCAACATCACCAGATATCCCGAATCCAAGTGCACGTTCGGAATCACCGTGTGCTTTGCGGCAATCAGCCAATCGGGCTTGGCCAGAAGCGCGGAAAATACATAGGACAAATACAGTATGCAGGCAAAGAGAAAGATGACTTCCACCTGCCTGTAGGTTCCCTGAATCACCAGAATCCATACCAGTATCGCCGCGAGCGGGACCGCAACATATTTGCTAACATGAAAAATTTGCATCGCCGCCGCGACGCCGGCGAACTCCGCCACCACGTTGGCCAAATCCACAAAAAAACCCGTGATCATCACGAAGAACGTGGGGCGGAATCCGAATTCTTCCCGAATCAGGTCGGAGAGCCCCTTACCCGTCACCACCCCCATCCGCGCGCACATCTCTTCGGTAACGTACAGCGCAATGGTCATGGGGATGAGCGCCCACAGGAGAGCATAGCCGTACTGCGCGCCGGCCTGGGTGTAAACGGAGATCCCACCGGCATCGTTGTCCACATTGGAGGTGATCAGTCCCGGCCCGATTACGGCCAGCAACAACAACAGCCGCCGCCGCAGACTGCGCAAGCGCTTCTGCAGGCTGGCGCCGTGATTCTGCAGGTTTTCTACGCCCGATCTCAATAATACCGGCCAGTTCACTTCGCCTCGCTGCCGTTCCGCTAGCGCTTCAACAGATGGGAGACCACGTCGTCCACGGCAATCGCCCCGATCGGCCGATTGTCCTGGTCCACTACCGTCAGCGTCCGTAAATTGTACTTGTCAAAGAGCTGGAACACCTCCTTCCCGTCAGCATTCGGCGCCAAGCTGACCAACGGCTCCATCTTCAGCGCCGCCAAGCGCTCTTCTGGCTCCGCCAGAAGGATCCGCACCACGGGAACCACACCGGAATACTGGGCCTTGTGATCCAGTAAGACGATAGCGTCCAATTGGTCAAAGCTCTGGTCCTGCTTGCGCATCCATTCAAGTACTTCTTCCCGTGTCGCGGATTCGCTTACAAACACAAACTCCGTGTTCATCATGCCGCCCGCGGTTGCCGGGTCAAACTCCAACAATTCGCGAACCTCCTTGGCCTCGTGCCCGGGCATCTCTTCCAGCAATTCCTCCGAGGTTTCCTTGGGCAGGTCCGCAAGGACGTCGGCGGCCGCGTCGGGAGCCATTTCCTCCAGTATGTCCGCGGCCTTTTCCGGATCGAGGTCCTCGACGATCTGCGTCGTCAGCCGTGCGTCCAATTCGCCCAAAACCGCTGCCGCCGTTTGTTCGTCCAAGGACGCAATGATGCTCTGGCGTTCGGATGCGGAAAGTTCTTCCATGATGTCCGCGAGATCAGCTGGATGCAGGTCTTCCAGTTTTTCGTGGGTGATCCGCAGCTTCACGCGCCGCAGCGGATCCGGTTCGATCAGGTTGACAAATTCCCAGCGGATGGAACGCTGGGGCAACTGGCTTTGCAGCTTGCGCACCACCTTGGAGGGAACCACGCCTTGCAGCAGCCGCCGGATCGCCCCGGGAAGCCCCACGTCTACCTGTGTCAGGCGTAACTCCACATTGCCGTTCGAACGTTGTTCGGCCAGGTCGAGGTCGTTCACGCGCACAACTTTTCGTCCGCGCGTGTCGATGATTTGCTGGTCCAGCAAGTCCTTCTGCACCGCCAGCCACGATTCGTTGGGCTGATAAATCTCGAGCGCCTTCTCTCCTACGTTCAGCAGGATCTTTCCATCGGACACCGAAGCCACTTGATTGTGCCTGGCTACTAAAGGCTGAAAGCGGCCGCGCGACAGCAAGAAGTGTGAGATGCGATTCGGGGCCTCCGCAGGCTCGATGAAGAATTCGCGGACGCGCCCCACATAGTTCCCTTTGACGTCGTAGGTCTTGACGCCCATCAACTCCGTGGCGTAGAGCTCCATGAATTTCACCTCCTGCCTTCGTTCCGGGCCAAGCGGCGGCGAGTTGGCCGGCAAGCCAAATCCGGCAACAAAAAACCCGCTCACCGAACCTCGGCGGCGGGCAAGTGTCTGAAAGAATTTGACTTACCGTTAGCCGCCGTTGCACGCTCCCCAGCCGACCGGTTGCGCCTTGGCCTGGGCCGCGCGCGACTCAATCGGGATCGTCGACCCTTCGATCCGTTGTCGGGCAGACCGTTTGCTACAGCTTTTAGGGCCAGGCTCTAGTTCGTTCCTCGTGGTCATCGAGAGGGTCCACGTGCCATTCGTGACCGCTTCTGCGGTCTCCAATGCATTGATAAGCTGCGCTTATCGTAATGTCAAGCGCAGAATGACCTTTCGCCAAAATTTTCTCTCGATTCAGCTACGCCGGCACGGCTAGGAGAAAAGCATGTGCACGGGCTCGACACCCTTGCGGCGGCACTCGTCCACGTACAGAGTGAGGTAGTTCTTCAAGACATAGTCGCGTTTCGAATAGCCCAACTCCGCGGCGGCCCGGTCAATCGCGCCGGCCGGCCCTTCCAGTTCCACATAGGTCCCGATCGGCGTCTCATCCAGCTCAATGAGCAGCCCCCGCGCCCAGGCCAGCGAAGCCGGAAGTCGGAATGTGGTTCGGTACTTCTCGTAGCGGAACCAACCGGCCAGCCCCAACCCTTCAAAAATCGCCGCGAGCGTTGCGGCATCCGTGACTTCCATCTCGATCTCTTCTCGTAGTTTGTGCGGGCCATCCGCAAATGCGTCCGCAGCTGCTGGCCTCGAGACGGGTCTCTTGAAGGTCAGCACCACGCGCGGTCTCGGCCGCTGCGTCCGTGGTTTTCCGCCGCCTTCGCGTGTCTCGGTGCGAATCCGCAGCAATTGGCCATGTTTCGCCAACCCTCCCTGCGGAGTGTCGAAAATGACGTTTTCCTCACGTACTCTGCCTAGTCCCGCGCCGACGGGCTGCGCCCCCAGCTTCTTCAAAAGCCTCCGGAAGGCCTTTCGATCCTCGATCTTTAGCTTGATTTCTCTTTCGTGCGCCACGCTGTTTCCAATCTTTGGCCACCGACTGGCCCGTTACTTTCGTCGCTTGCCGACTTCCGCTAGTATTAGTATAGCGAAGGAATCGAATCGTTCTGCCGGGCGCATCGCAACCCCGATCTTCCATTTACCGCTTTACAGTGCGGATGCGCAAAAGAGCCCTGTGAACCGAGACCCTAGGAAAATATCCCCAGCGATTTCAGAGGAGCACGCTGCGACGGCGGCCGCCACCCCGCCCCTGGCACGGCGTGAACCTGTCGAGCACATCGTTCACGGCGACCGCCGCATCGACCACTACGACTGGCTCCGGCACAAGGGCGCACCGGAAGTCCTGGCTTATCTCGAGGCCGAGAACGCCTACACCGACCTCGTTCTGAAGCCCACCGAAGATTTCCAGGAGAAGCTCTATCAAGAGATCCTCGGGCGCATCCTTGAGACCGACCTTTCCGTTCCCTATCGCTTGCGCGGCTATCTCTACTTCACCAAAACGGTCGAAGGCAAGCAGTATCCTTACCATTACAGACGCCCCGACTCCATACCCCCTATGGAACCGGGCGGAGTGCGCGAGGCCGAGCGCGAAGAACTTCTCCTCGACTTGAATCAGCTCGCCGAGGGACACTCCTTTCTTGGACTCGATGCCTTCGAGATCAGCGATGACGGCCGGTGGCTGGCGTTCTCAACCGATACGACCGGATTCCGTCAATACACGCTTTACTTGAAGGATCTTCGCACCGGCGAAACGCTTCCCGGGCGCTTCGAGCGAGTTGCGAGTGTCGCCTGGGCTGCCGATCATCAGACGCTGTTCTATACCATCGAAGACGAACGCACCAAGCGCTCGTATCGCCTGTATCGACATATCCTTGGCTCAAGCGATCCCGACGCGCTCCTTTACGAAGAAACCGACGAGCGCTTCCAGGTTAAAATCGCACGGACACGGAGCGGCGGCTACCTTCTGGCCACCTCAGCCAGTCACACCTCTAGCGAAGTCCGATTCCTCCGCGCTCGCGACCCGTCCGCGCAATTCCAATTGATCGCGCCTCGCCAGGAAAATCACGAGTATTACGCCGACCACCATCCCGGGCCCCTACCAGACTTTGGCGAAGAGCTTTTCTTCATCCGCACCAATTCGGGGGGCCGCACGTTTCGCCTCGTCGCTGCCCCGGTCAGGCAACCGGGTCCCGAATACTGGCGCGAGACGATTCCCAACCGTGCCGACGTGATGCTGGCCACGGCCGAAGTCTTCGAAGATCACCTTGTCTTACTCGAGCGCGAAGGGGGCCTTCCTCACCTGCGCATCGTGGATTTACGCGCGGATGCTCGAAACGCGCTGGCCTCCTCGCACCGGATCGAATTCACGGAACCCGCTTACAATGTTTCGCTCGGGGACAATCCTGAATTCGACGTTTCTCACGTGCGCTTCCAATACGACTCGTTTGTCACGGCTCGCTCCGTCTTGGACTACGACGTAGGGACCCGCGACCGGGTCCTTCGCAAGCGGCAACCCGTCCTCGGCGGCTACGACCCTTCGCAGTACGTAAGCCGGCGCCTTGAGGCCACTGCCTCTGACGGCACGCGCATCCCGCTCTCCCTCGTCTACTGCCGCGACACGCCTCTCGATGGCGCGGCGCCGCTACTCCTTTACGGGTATGGCAGCTACGGCATTTCCGTGCCCGTGAACTTTAACTCGAATCGCCTAAGCCTCCTCGATCGTGGTGTGATCTATGCCGTTGCACACGTTCGGGGCGGCGGAGAGCTCGGCAAACCCTGGCATGACGCCGGCCGCATGAAGCAAAAACAAAACACCTTTACCGACTTCATCGCCGCCGCTGAGCATCTAATCGCCGAGCGTTACACTTCCCCGCAAAAACTCGCCATCCAGGGCGGCAGTGCCGGTGGCCTGCTCATGGGTGCAGTTACGAACGAGCGTCCCGACCTCTTCCGTGTGGTACTCAGCCAGGTGCCCTTCGTCGATGTCTTGAACACCATGCTGGACGCTGGGCTTCCCCTTACTGTCGGCGAATATGAAGAATGGGGCAATCCGCAAGTCCCCGAAGAGTACTTCCGCATCAAAGAATACTGTCCGTACACGAATCTCGAACCGAAGACCTACTCCGCGATGCTTCTAAAAGCCGCCCTCAATGACAGCCAAGTGATGTACTGGGAGCCCGCGAAATACGTGGCCAAGCTTCGTTCGTTGAAAACCGACTCGAGCTCGTTGCTGCTCAAAATCAACATGGGCGCGGGACACGGCGGAGCTTCCGGCCGCTACGATTACCTACGCGAAATCGCTTTGGATTATGCATTTCTGCTCACGCAGTTGGGCATTCGCGATTGAATTCCCGGCGAGTCTTGCTTGAAAAGGAGGAAATCTTTTTCCACAGACTCTGCCGTAAGTTGACCACTTGCGTTTTTATTCCGATACGCCATCATTAGGGACTCTGTAGGAAAGCCTGAAGACTGACGCCTGACACTTCCGAATGACCGAGCCGACAACACCCCTGATGCAGCAGTATCACGCCATCAAGGCGCGCTATCCCCACGCGCTGCTGCTGTTCCGCCTGGGCGATTTCTATGAGCTGTTTTACGAAGACGCCATGATCGCCTCGCGCGAACTGCAAATCACCCTCACCTCCCGCAATCGGGAAAAAGGCCAGCCCATCCCCATGTGCGGCGTTCCCTATCACGCCGCGGAAGGCTATCTCGCCAGATTGATTCGCGCCGGCTTCAAGATCGCCATTTGCGACCAGATGGACCAGCCGGGCCCCGGCAAGAAACTCGTACGCCGCGAGGTCGTGCGCGTCATCACTCCAGGCACTGCAACCGATCTTGGCGTCCTCGATATCCGCGAAAACAATTTCCTTGCCGCTGTTGCGCCTCATCCATCCGGCTCACCCCTTGGCCTCGCGTTCGTGGATCTCTCCACCGGCGAGTTTCAAGCCACTGAGTTTTCCGGACCGCGCGCCGAGGAAGCGCTGCGCGACGAACTCCAGCTTCTTCGTCCGCGCGAAACCCTGCTCCCTCGTCCCCCGCAGCTATTCGAAACCGCGAAGACCTCCCTTCCCGAAGGCACCGGCGGCATCGAGTCCCGCCTCGAAGACTGGACCTTCCAGCGCGACTACGGCGAACGCATTCTTCGCGAACAATTCGGCGTGGCCGAACTCACCGGCTTCGGCCTCGATGCTCATCCGCAGGCCCTTTCCGCTGCGGGAGCCATCCTTCATTACCTGCGCGAGAACGCGGCTCGCGGCGATCGCTCCGGCGAAGCCCGCGAACAAACAGATGCTCCGAGCGTCGGGGCCCTCGGCCATCTCGATCGCGTCCGTTATTACGAACACCGCGACACACTTGTTCTCGATCCTGTCTCCGTGCGCAATCTCGAACTGCTCACGCCAATTTTTTCCGAGGAAACCGGTCGCTCCGCAGGACCAACCACGCTCATCGCCGCGTTGGACGTTACGGTCACCGGCATGGGGGCGCGCCTGCTGCACTCCTGGCTTCTTCGGCCGCTTATCGATCGCGATTCGATCGAAGCCCGCCTCGCCGCCGTCACTCATCTCGTGCAGCAAACCGTCGTTCGCGGCGAAATCCGCAAGGAGCTCCGCGGAATCCTGGATCTCGAACGGCTCACGAGTCGCATCACATTGGGTCTTGCGACTCCGCGCGAACTCGTCGCCCTCCGCAAATCGCTTGGCCAGCTCCCGGTGTTGAAGAATTTTGTCACACCTCCGCCGGTGGGCGGCAGCGAACTCCTCGGCCGCCTCCACGAAGAAATCGACGAACTCTCTGACGTCCGCGAACGCCTCGAACGAGCCATCTCGGACGAACCTCCCGCCCTCGCCACCGAGCCAGGCGTCATTCGCGGCGGCTATCACACCGAACTCGACGAGTTGCGCGACCTCAGCCAGCACAGCAAGCAAATCATTGCCGCCATGGAAGAGCGCGAGCGCAAACGCACCGGAATCGCCTCGCTCAAAATCCGTTTCAACCAGGTTTTCGGCTACTACATCGAAATCTCGAAACCCAATCTGCATCTCGCTCCCGCCGACTACGAGCGCAAGCAAACTCTCGTCAACGCCGAGCGCTTCACTTCCCCCGAACTCAAGGCTTACGAGCGCAAAATCCTCGCTGCCGACGAACGCATTCTGGAAATCGAGCACCAGCTCTTTATCGACATCCGCTCCTCCGTCGCCGCCAACGCCGCGCGCCTGCGGCACACGGCTTCCGCCGTCGCTCAGCTCGACGTTCTCGCTGCCTTCGCCAAGCTCGCCGCCGACCGCGGCTACACCTGCCCCGAATTCAATTCCATCGGCGAACTGCTCATTATCGGCGGCCGCCATCCCGTGATCGAGGAACTTCTCCGCCAGCGCGGGGAGCGCTTTGTTCCGAACGATCTCTGCTTCGAGCCCGGCCGCCAGCAACTGCTTCTCATCACCGGCCCGAACATGGGCGGCAAATCGACGTATCTTCGCCAGGCTGCCCTGATCATTCTCATGGCCCAGGTGGGCTGCTTTGTTCCCGCGCGCCAAGCTAAACTCCCCATCACCGACCGCATTTTCACGCGCATCGGCGCAAGTGATAATCTTGCACGCGGCCGCTCCACTTTCCTCGTCGAGATGAGCGAAGTCGCCGCAATCCTCAATTACGCTACCCCCTCGAGCCTCGTGCTTCTCGACGAAGTCGGCCGGGGGACGGCGACCTTCGACGGCCTTTCCATCGCCTGGGCCGTCGTCGAGCATCTCCAGAAACACACTCGCGCGCGCACGCTCTTCGCCACGCATTATCACGAACTCACCGAACTCGCCGATCTTCTCCCGGGCGTGAAAAACGTCCACGTATCGGTGAAAGAAACTCCCAGCGAAATCATTTTTCTCCGCCGCGTCGAGCCCGGCAGCGCCGACAAAAGTTACGGCATCGAAGTCGCTCGCCTCGCCGGCCTGCCACGCTCCGTCATCGAGCGCGCCCGCGAAGTCCTGAAGCGTCACGAGCAAAGCGAGCACGAGCTGAGCGAAACGCTTTCTCCGGGCGCCAACGGCGAAGTCCCCGGCAGCGACGGCCATCAACAAGTCCTTTTCACCGCGCTCGACCGTGCCGTCCTCGAAAAGCTGCGCGACGCCGACCTCGACCAATTGAAGCCTCTCGACGCCCTCAACCTCCTCGCCGAACTCAAGAGGCAAATTTCATGAGCAAACCGCTCGACCGCGAGCAAGCTTTAATCAGAGCTTTTGTCGTTCCGCAACCCGAGGAAAGGCATCGGGAGCTACCTGCAACGCCAATATGCAGGTCTGACGCCCGCTTCAAGCGCCTGGACACGGGATTCGCGTTACCCATTTCCCCTTCGCAACAGAGCCCTTCCCGGATCTTTCGAATCCTGCCATCCAAGGGGCTAGGGATGTCTGTCAGGTGGTTCTGAGTGGGGAGAGATCGACGTCAAGGGGATGCACAGCAGTGGCCCTCGAAGGAATCGGGGTTTCGACAAGGTTACCGTCCGGCGTGGAAGGCAGGCTGGGCTAGTTCGAAGATGAGGACGAACGCTGGATTTTCGAGCGAACGAGGCAGTGGTGATCTCTGATAATGAGGACATGCTCGTCCTCGGCCTCATGTCCGGCACCTCTGCGGACGGAATCGATGTCGCCCTCGCTCGCATCTCCGGTGCGCCTCCGAGCCTGAACGCGAGGTTACTCGGTCAGACTTCGTTCGAGTTTCCTCACCCGCTGCGCAAGGAAATCCTTCGCGTCGCCGAGCAGCAGCCGATATGTGCTGGAGAGCTGAGTCAGCTCAACTTTCGCCTGGGAAGGATTTTTGCCGAAGCCGCTCTCGCCGCCTGCGGCCGCTTCCGCGTCTCACCGAAGCGCGTTTCCCTCATCGGCTCTCACGGCCAAACGATCTTTCACCAAGGCCTCGCCACCAGGTATTTCGGGGCATCTACCGCCTCCACTCTCCAAATTGGCGACGGCTCCGTCATCGCCGCACGCACCGGCATCACCACGGTTTCCGATTTTCGCCCCGCGGACATGGCCCTCGGCGGCCAAGGCGCTCCGCTGGTTCCCTACGTCGACTATCTTCTGTATCGCCATCCAAAACTCGGTCGCGTCTCCCTCAATCTCGGCGGCATCGCCAACATCACCGTAATCCCCGCCAATGCGAAACCTTCGCAGGTTTTTGCCTTCGACACCGGCCCCGCCAACATGCTGATCGACGCCCTTGTCCAACATTTCACCCGTGGCCGCGAGCGTTTCGACAAAGACGCTCGCCTTGCACGAAGCGGCCAAATCAATCCGCCCTTGCTGAAGGTTCTTCTCCAAGATCCGTACCTTAAACTCAAACCACCGAAATCCACCGGGCGCGAATACTTCGGTGCCGCCTACATCAAAAAGCTTCTCGTTCTCGGGCGACGTTACCAGGCTAAGCCTAATGACCTCATTCACACCGCCACTGCGTTCACGGCGGCTTCCGTCGCCGACGCTCTCCATCGTTTCGTGCTGCCCATTCACAGGATCCACGAGCTCATCGTCTCTGGCGGCGGCGCGCACAACCCCCTGCTCTTCGGGCAACTTTCGGTTCTTGCCAAGGTTCGGTCGCCTGCCGAGAATTTCACTGCGCTTCTCAAGAAAGACTTTGCGCAGACGCTCGCCGCACCGGCCCAGGTTTTGCCACGTCAAACAAAGCAAGGTTCATTCATGTCCGTCCTTGCTTCCTCCCAATTCGGGATGCCCGTGGACGCGAAGGAAGCCTTCGCCTTCGCTCTCCTCGCTTATGAAACGTTTCACCAGCGCCCGGCAAATCTGCCTTCGGCCACCGGCGCAAGCGGTCCGGCCATCCTCGGCAAAATCTCCTATGCCCCGGCCGACTGAACGGTCAACATTCTCGGAGCTGGCCTTGTTTGGCGGTGGCGACGCGCAGACGACGGCGTCACACCGAGCGAAGCGTGTGTCGGTTTGCTTGCCTTTCTCCTCCGTGGCCCTTTTGTTTCGGCCTCCGAACCCTGAGCGCTGAATGTTTTTCTCTTCTTTTTTTTGGCTTGTCGCGTCAACTTTGCGTTGACGTACCAGCGCCGGGTCGGTGCCAACACGGATCCCGATTTCTTCGAGTTCGCCTTCTCCCCGAAGCACTTCCCGCCCGATGGCAGCCAATCGCAGACATTACCGCAATCCGCTTTATCGACGCGCTTACCGGTCAGATTCGCATGGAAATGGAAGGAAAAGCGGAAAGCCCTGTCGAGCGAAGTCCCAAAAATCGTTGCCGAAGATCTCCCTAACCTGCCACTATTGTTCAACGACGTCGTCTCCGTCCACCGACGCGCTCTCGGCCCCTCTGATCCTTCCTCCCGCGGCGACTATTTCTTCCCTTGCCGTATGGCATCCCAACGCAGTCGACTTCCATCGAGTGGCGCGTTCCTAAAGATACCGATCGTTGTCACCCGAGGCGAACGAGGGATCTATCTCTGTCTTCTCTGTGGTTAACTCCGCGTCCTCCGGGCCCTCGGTTGTTTTGATCTATTCCACGAGTCGCTGGTCCAGAATCATTCGGCACCGATCCCTGATCACAATCTCTCTCCCCTCTCCTTCATCGCCTTCGCAATCTCCTCGACCGCAATCGCGCCTTCCCTTCCAATCCTCCAGGCGTCCCCATTCAACTCCACGATCGTCGACGGCAGCGTCGCTCCGGTCTCGCCCGCATCCAAAACCAGCGGCACGCGCGAACCCAGCTGCTTCATCACCTGCGCTGCGCTGGCGCACGAAGAAAATCCCGAAATGTTCGCGCTCGTTCCTGTGACCGGCCCCTCGAACTCTTCAATCAGGCATCGAACCACCTCGCTCCGCGGCCAACGCAAAGCCACCCGCCCCGTTCCTGCCGTCACCTTCAGCGGAATCTTGTGCGCGGCATTCACCACCAGCGTGAGCGCGCCCGGCCAGAACTTCTGGGCCAGCCGCATAAAGCTTCCCGGGGTTCCGCGCGACAGCGCCACCGCCTGTTCGATCGAATTCACTAGGATCGGGAGGGCTCGCGCTTCCGGCCGCCCCTTCACCCGGTAGATCTCATCCACCGCCGCCAAATTGAACGGGTCCGCCGCCAGTCCATAAAAAGTATCCGTGGGTATCGCGATCACACCCCCGCGCGAGAGAAAACCCGCCGCGTATCGCAGCAATTCCCGTTCGGGGTTGATGGGATTGACGCGCAGCAATTCAGCCGGCAATTTTTTGGCCTTTGGCGAAGTCGTACCGCCACCTGTAGCGCCGCCAGCTTTCCCTCCAGCGAAGGGTCAGGGCGGCGTGTTCGCAGCGCTCCCTTCGCGCTGCCTGTCTTTGGCCGACGCTACCATACCCCCTCCGGCCGGCGCAACACCAGGGCCCTGCTTGCAGTCATTTTCGCAAAGTTGGGCGTGGCGGCCGATGAGTTGGCTGATTTGAGTGGATTTGGCATGCCTTCGGTGGTTCTTTTTGTCCTAGACCGCTTTTCTGTTTTCAGATAAAGGAACCTCGGTGCTGCTTCGCTTGAGATTTTTACGGGTCTTGTTACGCAACTGGGATCGGATCTTTAGCCCGCCTGTCGCGGGAAGGATCCGACATTTTGGATTAAGGCCGGCAACAACATTCTTCAAGGAGGCGACATGCAGTCTCGTTCCGTTTTGACTCTCGCTGTTCTGATCTCCCTTTCTCTTTTCCCAGCCGTCGCGGCTCCGGCCGCGTCCAATGCCGCTGGCGAATATGCCAAGCACCTTGCGGCCCTTAGTGGTCTATCGGTCGACGTGCCAAAGGCCATGCCGGCCGACCAGTACGGCTTGCGCCCCCACCCCGAATCCATGGACTTCGGCCAACTGTTGTCGCACATCGCGACCGCCAACTACCAATTCTGCGCTGGTCTGAAAGATTCCGTTCCTCCGGCCTTGCCTTCGCCGACCAAAAAAGACGCCGCGGTCAAATTCCTCAGCGACTCTTTCGAGTTCTGTTCCGCCGTGATCACGAATCTCACCGAGGCCCAACTCGATGCCGTGCACAACTCCCCGGACGGTCGTCTTCCCGGCAGCGAAGCCCTCCTCGCCCTGTATGTCCATGTCGCACATCATCGCGGCCAGGCCGAAATCTGCCTCCGTGACAAGGGCATCCGGCCCCCCTCCTATCGTATCTGAGCGGCTGCCACCCCGCTTTCACGATTGACTGACAAGGAAGCGACTCGAGCGTAAGTTTGGCGCCTTCCCCGGACATGCAATAGTGTGCAAGACTTGCACGTTATGAAGCCAGAAGCCATGCCCAGCAGACCCCCGCGTAACGTGCGTGCCGCCGGGGAGCCCGCGCTCCTGACCAGCCGCGACAATCGCTGGCTCAAGGAGTTTCGCATGGCCCTCCGCGGTGGCTTGCCGACGGAAAGCGGCTTCGTCGGCGTCGAAGGCGTCCGCCTCGTCGAAGAGGCGCTGCGCTCCGGCTGTCCGATCCAAGCCGTGCTCTTCAGCGAGGCCGGCCAGCGGCATCACGAACGTCTCGCGGCGCTCATCGATGGCCCCGAGATAGCCTTCCCCATGCTACGCACCACCGACCGTCTCTTCGAGGGTCTTGCCGACACCGAGCACCCGCAAGGTGTCGCGGCGCTCGTGAAACCGCGCGAAACCTCCTTCGACGATCTCGTCCGCACTCCTGAATCTGCGTGCGCGCCACTTCTTGTCGTGCTGGCCGGCGTCCAAGACCCCGGGAATGTCGGCACCATCCTGCGAACGGCCGCCGCTTTTGGGGTGACTGGCGGTGCCACTGCCGCCTCCGGCGTCAGCGGCACCGCGAGCCCCTACTCGCCGAAGGCGCTACGCGCCTCCGCCGGTGCGGCCCTCCATCTCCCCCTCCTCGCCGGAGTGTCTCTCGCCATTCTTCTGACGCAATTCAAAGTCGCCGGCATCCACACCCTCGCCTCGAGCGTGCACGAGAAGCCCGGAGCCTTTCCGCCCAAGAACGTCGTTTCTTCCTCGGGGTTGCGAAATCTCGCGCCCCCTTTGCATAACGAAGATGCCGAGACGAACGAGCCATCTACCACCAACGCCCCTACCCTGCTCGCCCCCTGGGAAGTCGACTGGTGCCAGCCCATCGCTCTTCTTGTTGGCAACGAAGGCGCCGGCCTACCCGAAGAAATCGAGCGCTCCGCCGACGCTCGCATCCACATTCCCATGGCCAGCGGCGTTGAGTCCCTCAACGCCGCTGCCGCCGCCGCGGTCGTCTTCTACGAAGCCGCCCGCCAGCGCAACTCCAGCTTGCGGCAGTTGTAGGGCGCAGTCTTAGCGCGTAACAGTCCCGTCCAAGTTCGCCTCACCGAAGCGCAGTTCTAACTCGCGCAGAAGTGCACACCCTCTGAGGCCCGGCCCCTGGGTCACTCACATAACGCCAAAGGAGTTTCCATACTTGCCAGACGGCGCAGGGCTCGCTCCTGGGAGGTGCTCCACGGGCGCGAACAATAGTTCATATCGCTCGAGACTCGCTTCTCCCCGCACGGCGTGAAGCCAAACGATCTTCCACAAGCCAGGCTTGTCTCAGGCAATGCATTACGAATCCGCTGATGGTACTCTGCCTTCGCTTTGCCGCGACGCGAATTCTGGACGCTTCCACGGTTGAGCATCGCACGAGGATAGCCGTACGCGGTCCCTGCCGTGGGTCCTTCCGGCTCAACGCAGCCAAATGCGTGAAGCTAGTCAGTTTGTGAAAGAGCCGTTCGTCAAATTCCAGGAAGGAGTCCAGCAAGTTCAACACGTATCCGTTTATAATTCGACGCTCCTGCCTAGCGCGAGCGCGAATCGTTTCTGCTTCACGTCGTGAACAGTGAATGAGGAGCGCGGTGCGGCTCATAGAAGAATGATATCATCTGATATGGTTTTTCTTCGAGTCAATGTGACGTCCGTCACCGACTTCGGACTTGGCCACTTCTAAAATGCGGAGGGAGAATGTGACCTGGAAAGCTGAACGACCGTGCCAACCGCGGATTCACACTGCAAATCGTGCTCCTCTTTGAACCTTGTCGAACTAGACGCGGAGATTTGCTTCCACTTTCCCAACGAGCTAAACGGCTTGAACATAGATCCCATCTTTGCATTCCCCAAGGTTGCAGTTTGCTTAGACTGCGGCCTCTGGCAATCCAATCTCTCGACCGAGGACCTGCGGACAATCAAAGAAAATGCCAGAGGTGAAGTGGCGCGAAGTCATCGGCAATGACAATCGTATTAGCTCGCGCAGATACCGTAAAAGTCAGAAGGGCACCGCATCCTCAATAGGCGATCAATAGTTGCTTCAAGCCGCACCGCATGCTGATCCTCCGTAAGATGGCGCAACCGGCGCGGGGCCGTTTGGAGTGTCACTCGGTTGTTTCTTGGGGCACCGTGACGCCAATGCGTTTAGCTACTTGTCTGCATTACGCAACACCTTCTTGAACCAAATCGGTAGACATCTCGTGACGATACATGACGCCTCCGAGGAAATCGCCGGAGCGAAGCAACTCTTCAACTCGCGTCTCGGAAAACCTGTCATCCTCGTGCTTGAAATTCAGAAGGAGCGCCCGATTAATCTTGCGAATACCGTCCGACACGGATACCTGAATTTCGACCATGCGTTGCAAGTTCTCGTTAGTTACCTCCATCGAGTCGAGAACACTCCGAAGTAGGTGAACTAGGTATGCCAAAAGAACCGCGATGAGGGCCAACAGATAAATCATCTTGAGGGCTCAGTTCATGCCATATTCTGCTTCGATTGCCGAGGTGATTGCATGTATGAGTTTTCGGGCTGGGTCAAACTGGCATGTGTGAGTTTCGTATGAGTTTGTGCAGTATAACGACGAACTAGGATGAACTTGTACGTCCTAGGACGGACTGAGGGCAAAGCACTTATCGTCTAGCTGGCTGTGTTCTCAATGGCTTGGCTGGAGTTGTAGGGCGCAGCACGCTGCGCCCTTCTCGACAGCCCACCTGCGTCTCGAGGTGCCCCGCGCGTCTCCCATCCTAGAAACCGTCTTTCTTCTCTCGACCGACAGAGAGTTCGAACCCGAAATTGTCCCATTTCCCCTTTCCCCGCAAAGGATTTAGACTCAAAGAGTCCATGAGCCTGTTCTCCAAACTCCCCGTCCCTCCGGCGGCCCCCGACGTCCCCGCCGCGAACCAGCCGCTCGCCGAGCGCATGCGCCCGCGCACCCTCGACGAATTCATCGGCCAGGAAAAGCTCCTCGGTCCGGGAAAGCCGTTGCGCAAGCAGATCGAAAGCGACAATATCGGCTCGATGCTCTTCTGGGGACCTCCCGGCTGCGGCAAAACCACGCTTGCGCGCCTCATCGCTCGCGTCACGCACGCCGACTTCGTCTCCTTCAGCGCCGTCCTTGCCGGCATCAAGGAAATCAAGGAGGTCATGGCCGCCTCCGAATACAAGTCGCACTCCGGCCACCGCACCATTGTCTTCGTCGACGAGGTTCACCGGTTCAACAAAGCTCAGCAGGACGCCTTCCTTCCTCACGTCGAAGCCGGCCATATCATTTTCATTGGTGCGACCACCGAGAATCCCTCCTTTGAAGTCATCTCGCCTCTTTTGTCACGCACCAAGGTGTACATCCTCGAACCTCTCACCACTCCTCAAATCGTCGAGCTGCTGCGCCGCGCCCTCGCCGACAACGAGCGCGGCCTGGTTGGCGCGGCAGGCCGCGGCAACGAGCCTGTCGAAGCCTCTGACGACATTCTTTTTCGCATCGCCTCTTTCGCAAACGGCGACGCTCGCGCCGCCTACAACACCCTCGAGCTCGCCGCCAAGAGCGCTCACGCCAACAAAGGGTCCGCTCGCGTACTCACCCACGAACTCCTCGGAGACGTTCTCCAGCGCAAAGTCCTGCGCTACGACAAGGCCGGCGAAGAGCATTTCAATCTCATCTCCGCACTTCACAAATCCGTGCGCAACTCCGATCCTGACGCCGCCCTCTACTGGCTCGCTCGCATGATCGAATCCGGGGAAGATCCGCTGTATATCGCGCGCCGGATGGTGCGCATGGCCAGCGAAGACATCGGCCTTGCCGACACCAACGCTCTGGCCGTTACGCTCGCCACCAAAGACGCTTTCGATTTTCTTGGTGCGCCCGAAGGCCATCTCGCCCTCGCGCAAGCCGCTGTCTACCTTTCGCTCGCACCCAAATCCAATGCCGTCTACACCGCCTACGGCGAAGTCCTCGACGACGTCCACAAAACCGAAGCCGATCCCGTCCCGCTCCATCTGCGCAATGCCCCCACTGGCCTTATGAAGAGTCTCGGCTACGGCGAGGGTTACAAGTACGCCCACGACTTCGACGAAAAAGTCACCGACATGTCCTGCCTCCCGGACAATCTCGCCAGCCGCACCTACTACCATCCGACCGACGAGGGCTTCGAGCAGCGCCTCCGCCTTCGCCTCGACGAAATCCGTAAGCTAAAATCCAAGCCGGTACCTAAATCCTGAGGTGACCCGATGCGCAGCGCCGTGATAGCCCTGATGTTGTCTCTGGTTGGTTTCGACTTCGCGGTGTCCCTTGGTGGTCAGGATCAGCGTCCCCGGCCGCCTATCACCGGTATCGCTCACGTGCGGCTCTGGTCCGCTGACCCGTCCGCGGCGGTCGATTTCTACAGCAAAATTCTTGGCTTCACCTCTCGCGACGCCGGTTGCGTAGGCATGATGCGCCCATGTTACATCCTGAGTGAGCACCAACAAATTGCCTTGGCCAAAGGGGCCTCCGGCTCGCACGCAAATCTTCTCGCTGAAGTCGCCTTTGTCACCAGCGACGCTATGGGAATGCACGGTTATCTCCAGGCTCATAACATCCGGGTCAACCCGGTTACCAGAGATTTCAACGGCGCCGTTCACTTTTCTTTTCAGGATCCCGCAGGCCTTCCCATCACCTTCGTGCAACCTTCGGCTCTCCGCCAGCACGCAACTTCCGCCAGTCAAATTAGCACTCGCCTGATCCACGCTGGCTTCGTCGTTCTCGATCGCGCCGCCGAAGACAAATTCTACAAAGACACCCTCGGCTTCCATGTCTACTGGCACGGTGGCATGAAGGACGACGAGACCAACTGGGTCGACATGCAAGTGCCTGACGGCACCGACTGGCTTGAATACATGCTCAACGTCCCCGCCGACGCCGACAAGCACACTCTTGGGGTGATGAACCACATCGCTCTCGGAGTTCCCGACATACACGCCGCCGAGCGGCAGCTCCGCACCAACGGCTGGAACGGCACCGAACAACCGAAGATCGGCCGTGACGGCAAATGGCAGCTCAATCTCTACGATCCGGACGGAAGCCGCGTCGAACTGATGGAATTCACTCCGGTCCAAAAACCCTGCTGCTCCGACTACGCCGGCTCCCATCCCAGGCCATGATCTTCTCTCTCTTGTTTTGGGAATGTCGCCACGCGTTTACCCGGAGCGCTGTTCGCGAGGAGCCCCTGATTCACCCCGAGCGGTTTCCGAGCGGGGCCACCGCGACGGGCCGCCTCTTTCTCCGCCTACTCTGCTCGCTCTGTGTCCTCTGTGTGAATTCTTTTTTCTTTCTTTCTTCCTCCCAGGCCCAAAACCTCGACAATCCTCTTCGTTCCATCGACGACGAGATCACCTCCTTCTCCTTCGGTCCCAACGACGCCATCGCTTTTTCCGCTTATCGCAAGCTCAAAACCAAGCTTTACGACCTCGAGCACGACGATATCTGGATCGAGGAGCCACACGGCAAGCGACGCCGTCTCCTCGAAGGCCAAAAATACACGCGCGACAATCAACTCTTCAGTTACCTCGCGGACTCCATTCGCTGGTCGCCTAACGGCCGCTATCTCCTCGTCCAGCTCATGATCACCACCGTGCAAGACGACAGCGGCGGCGCCACCAACTCCGTCCAAACGCTTCTCTTCGACGACTCCGGCCACGAACTTCGCATCGAAAAGGGCGACAACTTCATCCTCGCCTCCGCCAATGCCGCTTTTCTCCCTGACAACAACACCATTGTCTATCTTTCCCAAGCCGTGCCGGCTCTCCCGCTCTTCTCCATCAAAACCACGCGCCTCTCCTCTGGCACGGTTCCTTCTCCCTACGAAGGGCGCACCTTTCGCGACGCTGCCTGGCTTCGCGGGATGAATTTCGCTGTCGCCGTCGAGCAGGACCACTCCATGTCCGGCCCGCCCCGTCTGCAATATCTCGACGTCCTCAGCGACTCCGCCAAAGCGCTCGCCACGCTCGACAGCTATGAACGCGGCCTCACCGTTTCTCCCGACCGCACCAACGCCACCTATTTCATCGACCCCG
>Ga0182035_10000208_pt1 | contig 25299 bp, 18 predicted proteins | sample flu12Cox44000170_FD_125969 | JGI IMG/M metagenome (GOLD analysis project Ga0182035, IMG submission 125969) | Lab enrichment of tropical soil microbial communities from Luquillo Experimental Forest, Puerto Rico - flux4day.12C.oxic.44.000.170 | ecosystem: Environmental > Terrestrial > Soil >...
AGCAGGCTACGACCTGAGGCTCGTGGCCCTGCAAGTGGCAGTGTTGTTGATGATGGATATTCTGCCGTTTGCGGGAGTGTTTCTCGGGCATGGGTGGATTTTCCGATGCAGCGCGACTGCGGCCGGGATCGCGCTCGGTTTCCACGCGGGTGTGGCGTGGGTAATGCGCGTGTCGCCGCTGTATGCGCTGACGCATCCCTTGGGAGCGTTGCTGTTCTGTTACATGCTGCTGCGATCGACGGTGGTGACGCTGTGGCAGGGCGGGATCGTGTGGCGAGATACGTTTTATCCGCTGGACGATTTGAAGCGCGGGGTCGTGTAGCTTGGCGACACGCCGTCTTTTTCAAATTCGCATTCCACTTTAGGACCTATTTTTTCCATGATTCAAGTGGAAGGGCACTCGCGGCCTTGCTCGGGAGATAGCTCGATCGCGGCCCGGGTGCAAAGGCATCCCGCAGGGCAACCCAGGCCGTCTCCGTCGCGAGGCCACGCGCGCACTGCGGGCGCGTAAGCCACCAGCCAGTCTCTGTCGCAAGCCCGTCGCCCCAGTGTCCACGCCACCGAAGCCGATCTAGGGCTCCGCCGCTCGGGAACTCTGTTCGACCGTATCGGGTCCCGCGTCCGATTGGCGAGAAAAGAGCCCAGCCATGTCCTTCTGCTTGAGGGAACGGATGCGGTCGCGGAGTTGGGCGGCGCGTTCGAATTCGAATTTCTTGGCGGCCTCGCGCATCTGCTTTTCGAGCTGCTGGAGCAATTGGGCGAGTTGTTGTTCGTTCTTGATACCTGCGGCGGCCGCATCGAGCGTGGTGTCGTCGACGGGCAGGGAGACGTAATCGGCTTCGACGATGCGCGCGAGCTCCATATCCACGGACTTCACAATGGACATAGGCGTGATGTTGTTTTCTTTGTTGAAGGCCATCTGCTTAGCGCGGCGGCGGTTGGTTTCGTCGATGGCCTGATTCATCGAGTCGGTGCGGCGGTCGGCATAAAGAATGGCGCGGCCTTCGATGTGGCGCGCGCAGCGGCCAATCGTTTGAATAAGCGAGGTGGCGCTGCGAAGATAGCCCTCCTTGTCGGCGTCGAGAATCGCGACAAGAGAAACTTCCGGCAAGTCCAAACCTTCGCGCAGCAAGTTGATTCCGATGAGCACGTCAAATTCACCGCGGCGCAAATCGCGCAAAATCTTGATGCGATCGAGGGTTTCGACTTCCGAATGCAAGTAGCGGCAGCGCACCCCGACTTCGGTGAAGTATTCCGACAGGTCTTCGGCCATGCGCTTGGTCAGAGTGGTGACCAGTACCCGCTCGTTTTTCTCGCCGCGAACACGAATTTCTTCGAGCAGGTCGTCCACCTGGCCTTTTACGGCGCGCATTTCGACCTCCGGATCCACAAGCCCGGTGGGGCGAATCACTTGCTCGACAACCACGCCGCCCGCGCGGGTGAGCTCGTAAGGACCGGGCGTGGCAGAGACATAGATGACCTGATTCAGGCGATGCTCGAATTCCTCGAAGGTAAGCGGACGGTTGTCTAGCGCTGACGGCATGCGAAAGCCGTAATCGACCAGTGTCTGCTTGCGCGAACGATCGCCATGGAACATCCCGCGTACCTGCGGAACGGTTTGGTGGGATTCGTCAATGAACATCAGGTAGTCCTGCGGCACGTAATCGAGCAGGGTCGGCGGAGCCTCGCCGGGCAAGCGGCCGCTGAGATGGCGCGAATAGTTTTCGATGCCGTGGCAGTAGCCGATGGTGCGCATCATTTCGATGTCGAACAAAGTGCGCTGCGCGACACGCTGAGCTTCAACAAATTTCCCCTGCTTCTCGAGCTCTCTCTTCCACCACTCGAGCTCTTCTTGAATGCCCACAATGGCACGGTCGCGCTGGTCCTGCGGCATGACGTAATGCGTTTTCGGGTAGATGGGGACGCGCGACAAGTCTTCGCAGCCGGCGCGGACTTCACCGGTGAGCGGATCGATCTGACGCAGCGTGTCGATCTGGTCGCCCCACATTTCGATGCGATAGGCCTGATCTTCATACGTGGGATAAATCTCGATCATGTCGCCGCGAACCCGGAAAGTGCCGCGGCGCAAGTCTTCGCTGCGCTCGTACTGGATGTCAACGAGGCGGCGGAGGAGAGCTTCGCGCGAAGTCTGGTGGCCTTTTTCGAGCATGACCAGCATGCCATAGTAAGCCTCCGGCGAACCGAGGCCGTAGATGCAAGAGACCGAGGCGACAATGACGACGTCACGGCGCTCGAAGAGCGAACGCGTGGCGCTCATGCGCAGTTTGTCAAGCTCATCGTTGATGGTTGCTTCTTTGTCGATGTAAAGATCGGCTGACGGAACGTAGGCTTCGGGCTGGTAATAATCGTAGTAGCTGACGAAATACTCGACGGCGTTTTCCGGAAAAAACGCTTTGAACTCGTGATAGAGCTGGGCGGCCAGCGTTTTATTGTGGGCGAGAACCAGTGCCGGGCGATTGGACTGCTCCATGACCTTGGCCATCGTAAAGGTCTTGCCGGAACCGGTGACGCCGAGAAGTACTTGATGCTTGTCGCCGGCTGCGATGCCGGAGAAAAGCTGGTCGATGGCGGCAGGTTGATCGCCGCGAGGCTGGTAGTTGCTGTGCAACTTGAATTTCATCGAGAAGGTCTCCTGCCGGTTTTGCCAGGCTGGCAGAAACTTTCATTATACGCTGCCATGCAAGCCGCGGACTTTGCGCCGAGACGCCCGGAATGCTCCCGTTAGTGCGGAGGCGGCCCCTGAGCTTCGGTGAGCAGCAGAACTTCGAGATCGCTCTTGGCTTCCAGGTTGTAATGCACGCTATTGGAGCCGTCGGCCTTGGCGACGACAACGTCCATTTGCTGGGTGGCATCTTCGGTGGCGCGCACGACCAGGCCGGTAGTGAGCGAAATGTAGGTGATCACTTCGTTCGAACCTTTGGCGGTGCCCATGGTTTTCAGTTGATGGAGCTTGAAATCTTCGGGCGTGGCGTCTTTGGAGGAAGATTTTTGGACCAACTTTGCGCTGGTGAGCAGCACGGCGCAATTGTCCATCGGACCGTTCGAGAAACTAGCTTCTCCGCTGCGGGAAAGCTGCGCGGGGCGGCAGGGCTCGTTGCGGACGTAATAGGTATCACGCGCCCAGCTCAGCGCGGCGATCGGGGAAGTCGCCGGCTCGGGTTGCTCGACCTTCCACTTATCTCCGATTTTCGCACGCGACGAAGGAATGGCCCAAGCTACGGCAAACCGCGCAAGCCACTCTTGCCAGATCTGCAGTTGCTCGGGAGTAAGGCTGTCGAGGCCGGCGATTTTTTCCGCAAGTCCTTCTGCGGAAATCGTGAATTCGACGGGATTCCCTTCCGGCGAGAGGGGCGGCGCTGCTGAGTCCGATTTCTCACCCGCAGGCTTGGCCGGGACGGCAAGATTGTCGTTCAGGAATTGGCCCCGGGCGTGAATCGCGAATCTGTCGCCGGCCGGCTGCAAATCGAGAACCTCAATCCGGAGCAAACCGTGAGCGTCGGTCTGCGAAGCCGTTGGAGCCAGAGCTAGCGTAACATTGCTCTCCGTCTTGACGTTTTTCGCACTTCGGTAACGGATGAGATAGGTGAGGGTTTGTCCGGCGTGCAGTTGGGGAAGGAGACTGGTGCGCTCGACCCGCGAGGGCGTGGCGAAAGCCGCAACTAGCATGCTCGCGAAAAGAAGAAGGGTCCGCTTCATCGGATTGGACACTACACCGAGGATACCGCGAAAAAGGCCCGTGTGGAGCCTTGGCTCGGAAAACGAATTCTATTTCTCCAGCACTTTCGAGCGGCGATCGAAGAAATCGCCCATGGCCTGGTACGCGGCCGGCCAGTTGCGGCTAAGAAGAAAACCGTGAATTTCGTCGGGAAAAATGAGCTGCTCAATTTCCACACCTTTCCCGCGCCAGACGCGCGGTGAGATCAACGGTTTGCGGGAAATAGACCTCGCCGCGGTGAAGGAACAAGACGGGAGAGTTTCAGGTGTTCGCTCCGCAGGGATATTCTTGGCGTCCGAGTTATACGTGGGCCAATCGTTCACGCCGTGAAAGTCCACGCCCGCGGCACAGAGGTCGGAGTTGCGCAAAAAAGCGCCTCAGGATCGGTTGCAGGTGAACGGCTTCTACGCCCTGGTGTTCGCGGAGAAGGTAAAAACAGGCAGGGCGATCGCCGGGGCAGAGCGCTTCATCCTTGCCCTCCGCTGGTCCTGATGGCTCTGCCAGCCGGCCAAGAATGCGAGCATGCCAAAGCTCAATTCACGACTTGGGGTTGGGGCGTATTCTCAACGGTCAGACGGAGTTCATCGAGTGGCCCGGAGACTTTCAGAACATGCCCTTTTGCGGAAGCCTTTTTTGGTTTTGCTCCGGCCGGTTCCCGTGGCTCCATGGAGACACTCAAGTCCGCGTGCGAGCCAAAAGTCAGCGTACCTTGCACGGAGGTTTGCTCGCGGGGGGCATTCAGTTGCAGCCATTGCAAGACCATGCCGCGATTGCGGATCAGAAAGGCGCATTCGCCCGCGGGCCATCGGGAAGTCCCCGAGTGGGCCGCGCCGTCTAGAATGCTGGCCGGCAAATCCAAGCCGTTGAGCTCGACTTGTTTCAGATTCACTAAGCCGCTGCCGTCCAAATTCCGGAGCAGCTCTTCGCGTCCAACCCCAGCGGTCTTCAATTGCAGGTTTCCGGAAGCGGCGCCGCTCAAACGGTCCGCCAGCCCCTCCGCTCCCGGCAATTTCGCAAGATTGACGTGCTCGAGGTCGGCTCTGATTTCGTAGCTCGGGCGTGGCAAGAAGCTGGCATTGATTTTTGCCCGGACCCGGCCACCGGCCCACTCGGCCGCGGAGTTCCGCACGTCCAGCTTCAAATCCCGCAGCGACCCCTGAGCCACAACATTCTCCAGTTTCAGCTTTTCAACGGTCAAGCGAGCAATGCGAAGGCGTCCCTCAGCGTCGACGCGCCGCACGAGTTCGCTCGCGGGCGTTGTGGGAGTAACCGCTCCCAAAAAGGAATGCAGCAGCCGCTCGAGCCAGTTCGGCCGCGCGCGCGGCCCAACCCAGCGATCCAACTCGGCGGCATTCAAATGGTCCACGTTCAGATCGAATTTCCAGTGTGGGCCGCTATCCTCGTCGGTCTTACGCTCTTCTTCTATCTCTCCTACCCAATTCCCGCCAAAGCCTTCGACCCTCAGCAGGCGGGCCGCGCGCCGCCCTTCGTTCCAGCCCAAGCTCGCTTCCGCTAGATCGAGCGGCTGGTTCAAGCCCGCAACCGTCAGAGATCCTTCACTTACCGAGACCGACCCGTTCCAGCGCCCGTGGAAGGGCTCCTTCCATCTCCATTGGGTCACCGCGCTGGCTTCACCCGTGAGTTCCCATCCGTGATTGACCAGCCGGCCCAGGGAAGCGGCAAGCTTCAGAAAATCCTCGATCTTCGAAATATTTCCCTCGATGCCGATGCTCCCGGAGCCCGTCTTCAAATCCTGCGTAAACGTCAGATCCGCGGCATTCTCCGTTGCCGGGGCGGCGCGGCGCCCCTTCGGGACGTTGATTTCGCGAGGAGCACCACCGAGTGCGACACGCACGGGGCCGATCACCATGCGCGACCGCTCGCGTCCGCCGTTGACCCGACCGATTCGCAGGGGCTCGACTAATCCCGGAACCTTAACCGTGCCGCCGTCGCTGGAGAGCGCCGCAGACTCAATGGAGAGCGGCCAGCCACGCAGAATCATGCCCCCGGTAAAGTATTGGTCGGCGGTGATACCTTCGGCGACGTCGGGATGGAAGGCGCGATACCAGGCCAGCAAGTCCGAAGCCTGAACGCCCATCGAGTCCAGGCGCAATTCCATGGGAGTTGCGCTCTCCGAGGCCAAGCGGAACTTTCCGCGCAGGTTCGAGCGTAACCCTTCCACCGCGAATTGATCGGCGACGAAAGCCCCTGTTCCGACGTTCCATCGCCCACCGACGTTCACATGCAAGCCGGGATTATCGGCGCGCTCGCTCAAATCCCAGCGGTGAATTCGCCTCGCGCGTGCCTCGATGGAATAGGTCCAATCGCCCGGGCCGTCATCAGCCGACGCAGCGCTCTTCGCCGTGGCGTCCAAAGTAAACAGACCGCGGACGCCGTAATCTTGACCATGGAGAAGGCGGAAGACATCGGCGAGGGAAGCTTCGCCCCAGCGCAAGGTGATTTCCGCAGGCTGCAAGCGAGTGGAGGTCCCCGCCAGGTCCCCGTGAACGCGAATGCTCCCCGTCGATTGCAGGAGAACACCGCTGCGCCAGGGCTGTGCCTCGAGTTGGAGTTCCCAGCGGCCCGGAGAGACTTGTTCGACGCTGCCGGCAACTCCTATGAAGGCGAACGGAAGTTTCTCCTCTTGATTCTTGAAATCGATACGCCCTTCGTCGAATTCGATTCTTTGAAGGTGATGCACCGGAGGAACCGGGGAGGGCGGCCCGTAAATGCGCGGTCCTTGCGTCGAAGTGTTCTTCGCCGGAGGAAGCCAGCGCTCAAGGTTCCATCGCCCTTCAAAGTTGCGCACCAAAATGAGGCTTGGCCTGCGGAAAGACAAGGTGCCAAATTCAAAATGGCCGCCGAGCAGGCCCGTCCATCGCAAGCCGGCGCTCAGATGCTCGGCGCGCAGGAAATACTCGTAGCCGAATCCGGGGTCTTCGCCAACGGTAACTCCGTCCGCGTAGAGCTGCAGGCTTGGGAAAATGCGAGCATCAAAACTGGTTACCTCAACGGGTCGTCCAAAGGCGCGTTCGAGATGCGCGGTGAGGTAGCTGTGCACGCGATCAGTCCGCACCAGCAAGGAGACGGCCACCTGTAAGGCAACAACCGCCAACACGATGGCGAGGCCCGCCTTCCACCATTTTCTGAGCTTGCTCATGCCATCCGGAAGTTTAAGGAATTCTGGCCCCAAAAAGTAGCGCCCGCCACGACCGTGAAAGCTGGTCGCTCGCTAATGCACGGTATGAAGCATACGGCTCCATCGCGTTCGCGAAGGCAGGTGCGCGAGAGTGTCGAATACCCCTACCAGCCTCGACCAGAACGTGCTTTCCCCGGTGTAATCGTTGCTCTTCGCTTCGACCGACCAATAGATCAAGAAAGGCCGCCCCATAATCGCGTCGCGGTCCACGAAGCCCCAGAAGCGGCTGTCCCAGCTCTGATCGCGATTATCCCCCATCGCAAAATACTTCCCGGGCGGCACCACAATTTCGCTGCCCTTTACAAAACTTCGCATTTCCTGTGCCCACTCCGGCTGAAGTTGCGAGACGATCATCTGGCTTGCGGACGGAGGAAAGTTGTAGTTCAACGGGTCATAACGGGCCGAAGGATCGTGGACGACGTACGGCTCGTTAAGCATCTTGCCGTTGACATAGACCAATTGATCCACCACCTTCACACGGTCTCCCGGCAAGCCAATTACACGTTTCACAAAATGCTGGTGTTCCTGGTAAGGGAATTTGAAAACAATGATGTCGCCGCGCTGGAGCGGGCGGTACGGCAGGAATTTGTCATACCAGGCGCCGGTGCCGCCAAAAATAAACTTGTTCACCAACAAGTGATCCCCGATCAGCAGCGTCCCTTCCATAGATGCCGAAGGAATCTTGAAGGCCTGCACAATGAAAGTAGTGCCGAACAGAGCCAGAATAACGGTAACCAGCAGCGATTCCAGATACTCGGAAAGTGTGGTCTCTTCCCGGCGCTCCCGGCGCTTTTCTGGCTTAGCCACCGGTGTTTGTTCCTGGACTGGGGCCAGTGTTTGCTCAGGCATTCCTGCTTAGCCTTTCACTCCTGTCCGTTCGAGTTGTTCCAGGGCGCTGCGAGCAGCCCGCTGCTCCGCCTCTTTTTTCGTGCTGCCTTCGCCCCTCGCAAGGCATTCCCCGTTAATCCAAACTTCGATCTGGAAGGTTTTTTGATGATCCGGCCCGCTCTCTCCCGCCAGGCGATACTCTGCCGCCGCTTGTCCCCGCCCTTGCAGAAATTCTTGCAGCGCCGATTTGCGGTCTGACTCCGCGATGCGCTCACCGCGTCCTTCAAGCGCCTGCTCGAACAGAACCCGCTGCAACAATTCCCTGGCGGCACTGAGTCCGGAATCCATATAAACAGCCGCCACCACCGCTTCGAAGGCATCGGCGAGCAGGGTTTGCTTCTCACGCCCGCCGGTTTTTTCTTCCCCGCGGCCCAAGCGGAGGTGCTCTCCAAGGTGCAAGCGCCGGGCTGCCGACTCGAGCGAACTTGCGTTTACGATGCGCGCCCGGCTCTTGGAAAGCTGGCCCTCGGACCAGTCCGGAAAAGCGGCGAGGAGATACTCGCTGGCCAGCAGTTCGAGCACCGCGTCGCCAAGGAATTCCAGCCGTTCGTTATCCGACCGAGGTGCGGAATCTTCCGGCGCATCCCCACTGGCTCCGCGCAACTCGGGGATCGCCGAACTGTGGGTCAAAGCTCGATCGAGCAGGTCTCGATTCGAGAACTTGTGACCGAGGCGTTCCTCCAACGCCGCGTCGGCATTCCGCATCACTGAGTGCATAATTCGGGTACGCTGCTGGCCCTGCTTACTTTGGCGCGCTCAGTTCGGTAGAGCTTTTCTTCTTGGTGTCGTCGACCTGCGCTTTGCAGACTGCCTGCATCTGGCCCGCTATGGCCGCACACTTGTTGAAAGCGGTGATGGCATCGTCGAAGTGCGAGGTGCCCTTGTTGGCCATCCCCAGCAGGTAGTAGTTGACGGGGTCGGGATTCGGGTCCACTTTCACGGCTTCGTCGAGCTCGCTGATGGCCTCCGCATTTTTTCCCCGCCGAATGTACACCAGTCCCAGACCGCTGTGGGCCATGGCCAGGTCTTGATTTTTCGCCGCAGCAAACGCCTCATCGGTCATGTTCGCCGGCTTGGGAAGCGTGGGAGCGATCTCGATCGCCTGCTTTGAATAATGTTCCGCTTTCGCGAGCAACTGGGCCGCTTCTGCCGGAGGAGTGCTCGAATTAATTTTGCGCGGAAGCGTCTGGGCCATGAGCGCGAGCGTGGACACGTCATTGGGCACGAGCGCAATTTCCTTTTCCCCGTATTCCTGCATTTTCTGCACCTGGCCGTCCTGCAAGTAAGCAAAAGTCAATGGGGCGTATACGCTGGACTTGTAGCGAGTCTCCGGGTATTTCTGGAGGAAAGCCTCGCCCGACTGGATCTTCTGTTTTACGTCGCTCATCGGCACGGCTTGGAAGGCCTTGAAGGCCGCGTCTTCTTCGGCGCTCACCGGAGGCGGCGCGCTGTCCAAGGACAGTGGGGTGACGTCCGGCGTCTTGGACTTGTCGGTAGACTGGGCCGGCGGCTGGCTCTGGCTGCCCTGGCCGCTTTGACCGCTTTGAGAGCCCTGGCTCCCTTGTGCCACAGCCAGGGCGCAAGAGCCAGTCAAGAACCCGGCTAGGATCAGCGCTTCCAACCAAAGATTCGATTTCCTTCTCATACCATTTCTCCTATTCGATCTCGTCCCCCACCCGCTTAAGGGTATCACTTGACAATCGCAAATCTACCTCGGGCCACTTTCCTGGCGAGCAAGCCAAGCTCGCCCCGCGCAAAGTCTCGTTCCTCGAACACGCGCAAGTCCGAAGCCAAACGATCCTTTCATGCTTCCTTGTCCCTTCTATGGCTGCGGCGTAGGCTTGTCGTTTGCAGATGCGGCGAGTTCCTTTTGCGCTGCCTGCCTGGCCTCTGCTGGTCCGCCCTCGACCGCCAGCGCCGATTCGTACTCTGCTTTCGCCCCGGAGGTATTCCCTTCATAATCATAAAGCCGCGCCAGGTAAACATGCGACCAGGCCAGCACTCGGGGGTCCCCCGTGGCGGCGTGCTCTCCGCTGGTTAATCGGCCAAAGACTTGCTTAGCCCGGCCGGAATCGTGATTCATGTAGGCGACTACGCCCAAGCCAAACCAGGCGCGCGGCTGGTCGGGATACTTGCTCAAAACTTTCTGAAATGCAGCTTCGGCGCCGCGAGGGTTTCTTGCGGCAATCTGCCGCTCACCTTCGGTGAGGGAGGCGATAGCTTCCGTGTCGTTGGGTACGGTTGTCGGCAAAGCTTTTTTCGGTCGCGCTACCGCTTCGGCCGCCGCGCCGTCGGTCTCGGTCGCATCCGCAGGCGCAAACGGGATACTGGCGACGCGTTGGGCTTGCGCTTTTTCATCGATGCTCCTGACCAAATCGGGGAAATACCGTTTCATCGAGGGTTCCGACTTCTCAAAATCGCCCAACGCGGCGAACAGGGGCCTTACCAAAACGTACCCGTCAGCGTCGTTGCGGCCCAAGGCCGCTTCCCGCTCTCCCGGCGACATCCGCTTCATTCGCAATTCCACGGCGCGTACGGTGCACTCCGCGAAGTACGATGGAAAATCATCCTTGAGGTCCTTGACGAGCCGCGGCGCCTTCGCGGCGGTGTCGTAGAGCGGCTGCTTCACCGCAACGACATGGGGATACATGAGCGGGAGCGGGTCCAGCATAAAGTGCAGGAACGCGTGTCGCACCACGTCCAGAGGGATGTTATCGGCTCCGCTGAGTACCAGGGCATAGCGGTCGCCAAAATTCCTCACGTTGGTGATTCGCCCTACCAACGGTTCGACTACGATGTTGAACTTCCGCAAACCATAAGGATCGAGCATCTCTCGGAGATACCCGGTCGAGGCGTACACGACTTGTGTTAACGGTTCATGCAGGCGCTGGATTTCTCGGTTGTAAATCGGCTGCACCTGCTGCCAGAGGTCGCCAATCTTCTGTTCCTGGTAATAACTCGAAAGAAGTTCGCTGAATCCCAGAAGCGCGATCACATCGGGCGGCAATTCGTCACGCCGCAAGATTGGCTGAAACGCGGGAGCGGGCCCGGACACCAGCCCAAACCACAAGTATCGGGAGAGTGTCGCTCCAGGGTCGCGCAATTCGTGCTGCCGATAGAATTGCCGAATCGCCTCCACCGCCGGTCCGCTCTGCTGCCGCAAGCGCTCGCGCATCTGGGCACGGAAGGTGGTCCAATTGTCGGAGCTCATGTTGGACTCAAAACCTGAGGCGAGCAGCGCGCACATGGTGGTGAACATGGCTTCGCTGCCATCCACGGTCACGGTGGTTTCGGCGGGAGCCTCGGTGCGCGAGGGGAGGGCGGGCGCCGGCATTTTGTGCGGCGCCTGCCTCTGGGACTGCGATGAGGCTGGCGGGCTACCCTGCGCGGCAGCGTGCCAGGCCACGGCCGCACCGAGTCCCAAAAGCGCCGTTAGTCGTCCTACTTTTCTCATTTCCGGCTGCCGCAGCCCTCACTCGGGCAAGTCGCTTTCTCTATTTGCACCTTTAGCGTTTCTCAGCATGGAAGGGGACACCGGGGAGCGCTCCATGTCCTCTGGACGATGCTGCGGCATCCTTTCAATCTACCGTTGCCCTCACTATCCGTCAAGGAATCGCGTTTATTCGGATCGCGCTTGGGCGCAAAAGTCTTCGAAAGGCCGTCTCCGTCGAGCGCTTAAGGCGTTTCATCGGGTGCAACGCTTGCCCCCACCGATCGCATCTGCTTAGACTAGAAATCGGTACAAGGTTTTGAAACAGGATGGCTCTCGAGGAATGGCTCGGCTTCCCAGGCACTCACTCCTTCTTATCTTAGGGCTTGCTGTGTTGGGCACTCGTCGAGGTACGGTGTCCGCCCAACTGGTTCGCGCGGGGGCCACCGCGCCAGGCCAGCAAACAGCTACCGCGCAGAACAATGCGAAAACCCAAACATCCTTAGGGAAAAAGCGCGTTTCGCAAGAGATACAGCTTACCGGCGACGCGTCCTCGATGGAGACCGGCATCGACGTGGAGCCGGGCGAACACGTGGTCATTACCGCAACCGGTAAGCTGCGCTACTCTGACGCTAAAGAAGACAATGGACCAGACGGTCTTGCCCGAAACTTCCGTGATCTCCTGCGTATCCTGCCTTTTAACCAAGCGGGACGCGGCGCTCTGATTGGGAGCATCGGCGACAAGGAAGTGGCGCAGCCTTTCCTGGTTGGCTCGCACCGCGATGTGGTTGCGCCCATTGCCGGGCATCTGGCGCTCGGAATCAACCAGACAAGCAACGATACCGCCAGCGGCACCTATGTCGTGGAGATTGCCGTGTACGCTCCGGAAGACGGCAAGGCGCACACCGTGGCCAAGCAAGTCGGCTCCATCTCCGGCATCGATAGCGCTCTCTTCTCCAAAATCCCGCGGCGGGTCACGGACAAGCAAGAGCATCCGGGTGATATGGTCAATTTTCTTATTCTTGGCTCGGAACCAGCCATGCAGCAGGTTTTCACCGCCGCTGGCTGGGTAAAGGTGGATGCGGACGTCCAGGATGCGATCCTCCACGGCCTTCTTGAAAGCATTTCAAAGGAGTCCTATGTGACCATGCCCATGAGCCAGCTCTATCTCTTTGGCCGCCCGCAAGACTACGGCTGGGCGCACGCAGAACCCATCAACGTGGTAAAGACCCGCAACCATCTGCGCATCTGGAAAGCTCCGTTTCCGGTTCATGAAGAAGCGCTCTGGGTAGGCGCTGCGACTCATGACATCGGACTCGAACGGGACCAGCGCAACAATGGAATTACCCACAAGATCGATCCCGATATTGATCTTGAGCGAGACTACGTCGAGAAGACGCTTTCCGCTACGGGCCTGGTTAGCGAAATTGCTTACTTCCTTCCCGACCATCCCCTGAAGGAAGCCAAGACGGCAACCGGCGGCAGCTTTCATTCGAACGGCAAAGTTCTTGTGATGAAGCTCGCCGAACCCGCAACCACGCAATCGATGCTCAAGCACCGCGCTTACAGGTTCTCGGCTCGTGTGGACTGCTGCGGAAATTGCGCTCGAGCGTGCTCGTCGCTTTCTACTTGGCAGGCTCCAACTCCAGCTCGATAACGCGGTCCACTTCTTCGGGCTGCGCTTCTGGCAGCTTCAGCACCAGCCCTCCCTTGACGACGCTGACCTCGACGCTGCTTCCATCACGCAGCAGCTTCGCCGAACGTACGCTGCGCGGGATGCCTCCGAGCGCCAGCAACGGCTGATTGCAGTCCAGCACATGCACGTAAACCGTAGAACCCCGCTGCGTCGTCACGCCCCAAGGCCCCGCAGGCAGGGGACCACCACGGGTTCCATAGATGGACTGTCCGTATTGCTTGGTCCAGGTCCCGATTTCCGCCAGGCGCTCGACAAACTCCGGCTGAATCTCTCCATTCGGCATCGGGCCGACATTCAAAAGGAAATTCGCATTCATTCCCGCCGCGCGCACCACATAGCGGATCAAACCCGCCGTGCTCTTGTAGTGATCGTCGGTAATATTGAATCCCCAGGAGTTGTTCATCGTTTCCGCCGTTTCCAGCGGAAGGGCGCTCACGCCTTGCCCCGGATTGAAGCCGGTGGTGTGCCCGCCGGGCAAATCCTTCTCAAACATCTGAAAGTCCTCGCCGGGAAAGGGAGTCTTGTGATGATTGCTGCCAACAAGCGCTTGTGGCTGGAGTTGGTGAATGAGCGCATAAGTCCGCCGAAGACGCCACTCCGCGTCGGGCTTGTCCCACATCCCGTCAAACCACACGCCGCCGATTTCTCCATAATTCGTCAGCAACTCCCGCAACTGTCCATCCATGAAGTTCAGGTAAGCATCCCAGTTCCCGGAATCCGGGCGACCGGCGCCATGCCCTGTCCGTCCGCGCGGAAAATAATCCTCGGAATGCCAATCCAGTTGCGAGTAGTAGAAAAAGAGCTTGATTCCCTGGCGGTGACACTCTGCCGCAAGCATGCCGATCACATCCTTTCCGTAGGGCGTGCGCGCCACAACGTTCCAGTCGGTCAGCCTCGAATCGAACATCGCGAACCCGTCATGATGTTTGGACGTGATGGTGATGTACTTCATCCCCGCTCTTTTGGCCAGCGTCACCCACGCCGCCGGATCAAACTGGCGGGGATTGAAGAAGTTCGGTAGCTTCGCGTAGTCGGCCCGGTTGATGGGCCGGGTTTCCATCACCCATTCTCCGTCGCCCAGCACGCTGTACACCCCCCAGTGAATGAACAAACCGAACTTCGCGTCCTGGAACCACGCGCGCGCCTTGAGGTTTTCCGGCGCAGGTGTATAAGTCTCTTGCGCGCTCGCCGAAGAAAAACCGGCCAGCACCGCGCAAAGGATCGTCGCAGAGCAAACCGGTCGTAAGCGGAAATGCAGATTCATCGAGGACCTCCACAAGACATCGCCGCGACTCCTTCTCGGAGACGAAGATTTTAGCCGACGCACCGAACGATGGGTAAGGTTTCTGAAGCCGCAGTATTCTTTTACCGGGTTTTGCCGCTCTTGCGCGGGCTCCCTCCAATCATTAAGACTCTCGTTTGACAATCAAGGAGTGTTATCCTCTCCTGGTTTTTGGACGGAAGTGGACGGGTGAGAAAGATTGCTATTTGCGTGCGAACGCTTGCCAGTGCTCTCGGCATCCTGCTGATCGCTTCTGGCGTTCGGCAGAATCCGAGCGACCAAAAGTCGGGGACAACCCGGGAGCGCCAGCAGGACTGGCCAGTCTATGGGGGCTCTCCAGAGAACACTCGGTATTCCACCCTCGCGCAAATCAACCGCCAAAATGTCAAACAATTGGCCGTCGCCTGGAGCTACGACACGGGTGAGGAAGGTGGTCTCGAAACCAATCCCCTCATCGTCGGCGGAGTCCTCTACGGGCTCACGCCAACACAGAAAGTTTTCGCTTTGGACGCCGCCACCGGAAAGCAGCTGTGGAAATTTGACTCGGGCGTCACCGGGTCACAACCGAATCGCGGCCTGGCGTACTGGAGCGACGGTCAAGATAAGAGGATTCTCGTTGGCGTGATGAATTTTCTGTACGCGCTGGACGCCTCGACGGGCAAACCCATCCCCGGCTTTCGAACGCAAGGACGTATCGATCTTCGCGAAGATTTAGGGCGCACCCCCGCCAGCGCCCAGTCGATTGACCTGACTAGCCCGGGAATCGTCTACGGAGATCTCATCATCGTCGGTGGTCGCAACCCGGAAACGCTGCCCGCGCCCCCCGGCAACATTCGCGCCTACGACGTTCGCACGGGCCGATTGCGCTGGTCATTTCACACCATTCCTCATCCCGGTGAATTTGGATACAAGACCTGGCCGGCGCAAGCTTGGAAAGCCTCCGGTGCCGCGAACAACTGGGCAGGCATGGCTCTCGATCCCCGGCGAGGAATTGTCTATGTTCCGACCGGCTCCGCCGCATTTGATTTCTACGGCGCGGACCGCATCGGCGACGATCTCTTCGCGGATTGCCTGATCGCTTTGGACGCCAAAACCGGCAAGCGAATCTGGCACTTCCAGAGTGTCCACCACGATCTCTGGGATCGCGACTTCCCTTCGCCACCCGCGCTCGTCACCGTCAAGCGCGATGGCAAAAACGTGGACGCCGTTGCGCAAACTTCAAAACAAGGCTTCGTCTATTTGTTCAACCGTTCGAACGGGAAGCCCCTCTTCCCGATGGAAGTCCGCAAATATCCTTCGAGTCCCGTGCCTGGTGAGCGCGCCTCCGCGACGCAGCCGCTCCCTCGACGCCCCGCACCTTTTGCCCGCCAGCTTCTCACGGAAGAACTCCTGACCAATCGCACCCCGGCAGCTCATCAATGGGCGCTTGAGCAATTTCGGAAATTCCGAAGCAACGGCCAGTTTGTTCCATTTTCCGTCGGCAGCGACACAGTGATTTTCCCAGGCTTCGATGGTGGCGCCGAGTGGGGCGGGCCTGCCGTGGATCCCGAGGCCGGCATCATCTACATCAATTCAAATGATGTCGCCTGGACCGGTGCTCTAGCGCCCAACACCGGCAAGAACAGCCCACGTTCCGTCTATCTGAGCCAGTGTAGTGTCTGCCATGGCGAAAAGATGACCGGCTCGCCGCCGGCGATGCCGTCGCTGACCGGAGTGAGTAGCCGCCTGACAGCAACACAAATCTCCGCAGTCATCAAAAACGGAAAGGGCCGCATGCCCGGCTTCCCGAACCTCAACCAGGATCAAGTTTCTGCTCTGATCGATTACTTGGCGAGCGGCAAGGGCCAAGAAGCAAAAAGCTCGGCGCCCCTGCTGGCAATGAAATTCCACTTCACCGGCTACCGCAAATTTCTGGATCCCGAGGGCTATCCCGCCGTGGCGCCTCCTTGGGGCACGCTCAACGCCATCGATCTGAATACCGGGGAATACCTTTGGAAGATTCCCTTCGGCGAGTACCCGGAGTTGGCCGCCACCGGACAAACCGGCACCGGCACAGAAAACTACGGCGGCCCTATCGTCACCGCCGCCGGCCTTCTCTTCATCGGCGCGGCGAACTTCGACAAAAAATTCCGCGCCTACGACAAATCTACCGGCCAACTCCTCTGGGAAACAGCGCTTCCCTTCTCCGGAAATGCAACTCCGGCTAGCTATGAAGTAAACGGCCGCCAGTTTGTGGTGATTGCAGCAGGCGGCGGCAAGGATCCCAAGTCCCGTTCCGGAGGCGTGTACGTCTCTTTCGCCGTCCCCGATGAGCCCTCGAGATCGTTTGAGAGTCAACACCCCTAGCGCCGCGGCTCGAATGAGTTCGAGATCGGCGCTATTTTCACAATCTATCGCCGGGGCAGGAACAAGCCCTTTCGCTTGTTGTCTTCTTTGGAGTCGTCAAACTCGAATTAGAGCGCCCTCTTTAGCACTTCTCGGGGAACATTCGCACCGCTCACAAGCAGCACTGGAAAATCTCCGCAGCCCTCCCCCGCTTTCAGCAATGCCGCGGTGCTTGCTGCTCCGGCGGCTTCGGCAACGACGTGTTCCTCGGTGAGCAAAATCGCTATCGCCTCGAGCATCTGCTCTTCGCTGACCAACATCACGTCATCCACGAGTTGCCTCACCTCGCACACATTCGCGGCTTCTGGCGTTCGTGTGGCCAGCCCGTCGGCTATCGTGTCACAGGTTTCCGTCGTAACAACTCTTCCTTCTTTCCACGACAGGTAATACGCCGGCGCGCGCTCCGCCTGCACGCCGATAATCCTCACCTGCGGCGCCACCTGTTTCGCTGCCGCAGCAATCCCGCGAATCAGCGCCGTATCTCCCATCGGCACCACGATTGCGCTGGCCCTTGGAAGCTGCTCCAGGATTTCACACGCAATCGTCGCCGGACCCGCAGGCAAGTCCAAATCGGTTGCGTCGTTCAGGAAATAAACGCCCGGCTGCTTCGCGTACTCTGCCGCCAGTCGGAACGCCGAAGCAAGATCCCCTCCGCCGCTCTCCACAATTGCCGCACCCATGGCTGCAATTCTTCCCCGCTTAACCGGATTCGAATTGGCTGGCAAAAAGATCCTCGCCGCAATGCCGAACTCCTTCGCCGCATAGGCCACCGCCGCGCCGTGATTTCCCGTGCTCGAAGCGATCACCTCTCGCACCGTTTCCTTCTTCATGTGTTGTGCCAGCGCGTAGCAAGCCCCGCGCACCTTAAAGGATCCTGTCGGCAACTCGGTCTCTAACTTCAAATAAACATTCTTCGCCGAGCGTTGGCTCAGAAACGGCGCCGCGATCAGCCGCGTCTCGGCGAAATATTTCGCCAAAAATTTCTGTGCCTCTCGAATCGTCGCAAGGCTCGGTTGCATTGGCGCGTCCGCCCCGGCACTCATCTCATCTTTCCTTGGTTGCGGCTCGCTCCGTTTGCAGGCGCAAAAATACACAGGAGAAGGAAGCCGCCACCAGCAGCACCTCAACAAAGGCCCGGCATTATAGCAGTATCCGATAGGCACTTCGCCGCCGGGCACGGGATGAACTGTGCCGCATATAAGTTATTCTTTTTACGGGTCTTACTACAATCGCCTGCGACTTTTGGCGCGGCCTCGGGTTTCATCGAATGGGTGGTCTCAAGTGGCAAAGAGCCTCCCGGAACGGAAACTTCAAAGCCAACAAACGCGAGAAAGGTGAGAATCATGCGTATCACGCGCTTCATTTTCTTGTTCGCCCTTGCCGCCGGAATCCTGGCGATGCCCGCTCCATCTCAGGCGCAAGTTGCCGTGGGCGTCTCCATCCACATTGGGCCTCCCGCTTTGCCAGTCTATGCGCAACCTATTTGTCCGGGACCGGGCTACATCTGGGCTCCCGGTTACTGGGCTTACGGACCCGACGGTTACTTCTGGGTTCCCGGCACGTGGGTGCTCGCTCCCGAGGCGGGCCTGCTCTGGACTCCCGGCTACTGGGGATTTGGCGAAGGTGTCTATGTCTGGCACGCAGGCTACTGGGGACCGACAGTCGGTTTCTACGGCGGCATTAACTACGGCTTCGGCTACACCGGCGTCGGTTTCGCCGGCGGCTACTGGCGCGGCGGAAACTACTATTACAACCGCTCCGTGACCAACGTGAACGTCACCGTGATCCACAACACCTACAACACGACCGTCGTCAACAACAACACCACGATCAACCGTGTCAGCTACAACGGTGGTCCCGGCGGAATCGCTGCCCGGCCCACGCGCGAGGAGATGGCCGCTGAACACGAACGCCACACCCCGATGACCGTAGAGCAGAACCGCCATTTTGAAGCTGCGCGCGGCGATCGCGGCTTCCTGGCTTCGGTAAACCATGGTCGTCCGGAAGTCGCGGCAACTCCGCATTCCGGCGATTTCCGCAGTCGCGGCGTCGAGCGTGGCAGAGACGCTAACATGAACCGCCCGGCCGAGAACCGCGGCGATTCCAATCGTGCGGATAGGTCTCGTGAGAACAACGGACGCATCCGTGACGACCGCCCGCCTTCGGCACGCTCGTCGCGCGACGCTTCCTACAATTCCCGGTTGGACGAGAAACATCAGAGGGAAACCGACAAGATGCAGGGGCAACAGGATGCCGAGCGTCAAAAGCTCCAGCAGCGGCACGACCAGGAGCGGCAGAATCTTGGACGCCAGAATGCGGGCCAACAACGCCAGGAGCAGGTCCAGCACCGGCAGCAGCAGCAAATGGACCAGATGAATCGCCGGCACGAACAGCAATCACAAAAGCTAGAGCAACGCCAGCAGCGCGAAACCCAACGGCAAGAAGGCAAGCCGCACAAATAATCGCGTCTAAAGGCGCAGGCGATAGGCAATCCACCAGCGGACAGTGCGACCCGCCTTACGCGCTACTCAGCGTGTTGAGTTCTTCTTGGGCTCTGGGGCTCCTGCGCTCCTAGAAGGCCTCGCAGGTTGCACGCGGAAGCGATCTTGCTTCCGGCTTCAAAGAGCGCAGTTGCCCCACCAAGCCACCTTTTGGCCGCTCACCAACTGAGCAGGATCAGCGTGGGCGTCAGTGGTCGTGCCGGAACTGCTACGGTGCCGGCTCCATGCCTCAAGTGTATCTAAGCGATTTGTTTTCAATCGGAAGGAAGAGAATTCCCACTCGCAAAGAGGTCCAGCAGTGTAACGAAACGTTGCCTTTCAGGCACAGGACTGGGGACCAGAGTTCTCGATCCTTGGCACGCGCCAACAAACTTTGCTCGTCTTTTGGCCCGCCCTTCGGGTAGTCGAGTCGCAGTAGAGGGGTCGGTTTCGCAACGATCCCGCCCGAGACCCGCAGGTGCGGCCTCACGGCGGATACCTGGCGTCGAAGCCGCGAAGGGCACGGCACGGGCATGCCGCGAAGCCATTCACATGTTGTGGGCACCATTTGCCGGGAACCAATCCATCGGCCTTTGGCGCTTGTGAACCTTGCGCCATCGCCATTTGTCTGACAACTGCAACGAAAACAACGCCGACAGGCCGCTACGCAATTGAAGTAGAATCGCCCTGGTCGTCTCTTGCCGGCACAGGTTCACCGGCAACCGGCGCCGCCCGCTCATGCCCAAAGCGACGGAGAAAAGGCATCTGTGGCAATCGCCACTCGCGATCTTTTTTGTCGCCCTTGCCTTGCGACTCCTCGGTGTCCGTCTGTTCTACAACAGCACATGGAACGATTATCAAGACCATCTTCTATTTGGCTTCGAGACCGGCCGCATCGCCCGCTCGATCGTCGAAGGCCGCGGTTTCGGCAATCCAATCAGTGTCCCATCCGGCCCGACCGCCTGGCTGACTCCGGTTTACCCCTACCTTCTCGCTGGCGTTTTCAAGCTTTGGGGCGTCTACACGAAAACCTCGGCTCTGGTTATTCTGAGCTGCAACTCTTTATTCTCAGCTTTGGTTTGCTACCCGCTGTTTTACATGGCGAAGCGCAGCTTCGGCCGCAGCGTGGCGGTCACCGCCTGCTGGATTTGGGCGCTTTATCCCTATTTCGTCTATATTCCCGGCGGCTTTGTTTGGGACACGTGCCTCGGCGCACTGCTCGTGGCAACGCTGTTTCTCTGCGCCTTGAAGCTCAGAGAGAAGCCAAGCTCTTTATGGAGCTGGCTCGGCTTTGGCCTGCTCGGCGGATTCACCGTGCTAACCAATGCCTCGGCGCTCACGGTTTGCTCGGTGCTCGCGGCCTGGGCCATCTTTCCCCTGTGGCAAATTTCGCGAACGCCGCAAATGTCGCCAACCTCTGTGCTTTTGCGGGATCACTGGCGCTGGCTCTCGCCGGCTCTCCTCGTCGCGGCCGGACTTATTATTACGCTTCTCCCCTGGCAGTTCCGCAACTATCGCGCCTTTCACGCCCTTGTGCCCCTCCGCGACAACTTTTGGCTCGAATTCTGGGATGGCAACGACGGTAACACAACAAGCTGGGTGGACATCGACAGGCATCCCACGATCAATCCCGACGAAGGGGCCTTGTTCGCCAAGCTCGGCGAAATTCCCTACATGCGAGAGAAGCGCCGCAAAGCCCTTGATTTCCTTGCCCTCCATCCAGGCTTGTATTTGGTTCAATGCGTGCGAAGATTCTTGTACGTCTGGACGGGCTACTGGAATCTTGATCCGTCCAACCTGCTGGACGAGTTTCACGGTTTCGCCAATGTCTATCTGACTTCCTCGCTCACACTGGCCATGCTCCTTGGCCTCTGGCGCTCCCGGCGCAATTCTGGCTCTCTTCTTAGGGAAGCTTCTCCCGCGTCTCGCGAGGCCGTCCTACCTTATCTGTTGGTCTTGTTGATTTATCCTTTGATCTTCTATATCACGCATCCGACCATTCGCCACCGCCACGTCATTGATCCCGAAATCGTTGTCCTCGCCGCCCTCGGTCTCCGCTCTCTTTTTCCAACCTCGAGTTCCAGCAAGTCCCCCGGTATTCCGCCGACTGCTACCGCTTCGTAGCCGAACCAGCCGTGGTTGGGTGGCTCCCCGCAAACGGTTTGCTGAACTCAGCGGCCTGCCGACAGCGCAGCTTCTTGAGTCTTTCTCGACTCTCTCCACAGTTCGAGATAAGGCTGCAATTCGCGCATCATTTTCTGGAACTGCGCCAGGTCGAGCGACTGCGCGCCGTCGCTCATAGCTTTTTCTGGAGCGGGGTGCACCTCAACGATCAAGCCATCCGCGCCAATCGCCACGCCCGCGCGCGAAACTGCCGGCACCAGGCTGCGCTTCCCCGTCGCGTGGCTCGGATCCAAAATCACCGGCAGGTGCGTCAACTCGTTCAGCACCGGAATTGCTGCGATGTCGCAAGTGTTTCGCGTCGCCGTTTCGAATGTCCGAATTCCCCTCTCGCACAAGATCACATCCGGATTCCCGTGGGCGGTGATGTATTCCGCGGACATCAGCAACTCCTTCACCGTGCTGCTCAACCCCCGCTTCAGCAGCACCGGCCGCCCGCATTTTCCCAGCGCTTTCAGCAGCATGAAATTCTGCATGTTCCGCGCGCCCACCTGCATCACGTCGGCGTATTGCGCCACCAGGTCCACGCCGCGCTCGCTCATCACTTCCGTAATAATCGCCAACCCCGTCGCCCGCTTCGCTTTCTCGAGCAATTTCAATCCCTCTTCTTCCATGCCTTGAAAATCGTACGGCGATGTTCGCGGCTTGAAAGCGCCTCCGCGCAGCAGTTTCGCTCCCGCCTTCGCCACGGCTTCCGCCGCCTGCATGATCTGCTTTTCCGATTCCACCGAGCAGGGCCCGGCCATCACCACAAATTCGTCGCCGCCGATTTCCGTGCCGTTCACCTTGATCCGCGTCTTCTCCTTGCGGAATTCTCGGCTCACAAACTTATACGGCGCCGAAATGCGCACCACATTGTCCACCTGCGGCATCGCTTCGATCGATTCCATGCACGCCGTCACGTCACCCACGCCCACCACGCCGATGACGACGCGCTCCTCCCCTTCGATCGAGTGCACTTTGTAGCCGAACCCCTTTACCTGTTCACAGACTTCGTCGATCTCTTCCCGCGTCGCACGTAGTTTCATGGAAATAATCATTTCTCCGGTCCTCTCAACGGGTTGCCGTCCGCGATTTGTTGCAAACCCTTCCTGCCCATTGCTTCCAGCTCGTCTCGCTCGCCCAACTTCTCCGCCCCTTCCGCGCCCGAGAATTTCTCGCCCAAAAATAAAAAACCCACTCGGCTGGCGAGTGGGCTGAAAATCCTTTTTCGCTGATTTTGCTTAGAGAATCGCCCCCCGCCATCCCGATGGATGCCACGTAAATCGATACCAGCAATAGCGGTTGGTGAGTTGCGTGATCATGGAGCTCACAGTCTATTCCGCCTTTCTTGCATTTTCAACTATTTCTTTTTTCGCGCCATTTCCCTGTCGCGGTGCGACAGAAATCGGGTTTGTGCCGGGCATTTTGCGCGCGCCAAGACAGTCCTTCCCATTTTCGATGTTCCATTTGCCGGTTTCCCGCGATCAGAAGAATACCAGCGCGATTTTGTAGCGCGCAAAACCCGGCCCCTCGCGCGTGCGGCAGGCTCCCACCGTGACGTTGCGGTACGGCTCGCTCCGAATCTGTTTCTCCAATGCCGGCGGAAATTCGCCCAGATCCCCCGTCTCGAAGCGAATCACCGTCCCTGACCGCGAACCCGGCAATCCCACAAGCCCATCGCAAGCCCTTCGCGCGTCCTCCGCCGTCCCGGCGACGCGCAAGCCTTTCGCGCTCAGCAGCGAAGCCACCTGCTTTTCCTGTTGCTCCAAACTCACGTCGCCAAAGGACTGCGAGAAATCTTCGACGGCAAAAAGCCCGTCCGTTCCGCGCACCACCGCGATGCCTACCGCCGTTACGCGCGGGCTGAGAATGTTCGAGCGATGACCGGGCGAATGCATCCATCCGGAATGCATCGTCGCCGGATCTTTCCCGATGGCAATGTTCTCGGCAATGTAGGTGAACCGCGCGCCGGCGCTGGTGAGCCGTTCCTCGAGTCCAGGCTCGCCGGGGAGCTGATGCTCGAGAGTGTTGAGGTCGAGCATGAGCAACGCATGCTTCCGCGCCGCTTTGAACAGCGCGTCGTCGCGTTTCACTTCGGGAAGATGATTTGCGGTGCGCTCGTGATTGAGCAGGTCAAACAGCTCGCGCTCTGAGTCGTTTGGCTCGAGCGGCTGCGTTTGCGCACTGCGCGATGCGGGAACGAAAGCCAAGGAAATTGAGGCGAAACACGCGACGAATTTTTTCACGCATCCGAATGCATCCGCGGCAACCAGTGCGGGCGCAAACTTTTTCATGTCGCCGGGAATCTACCCGCGCACGCGAACGGCGCTGAAGCTCAGCACCACGTGCCCTCCGGCGGTTGGCCGGCCGAAGCTGAGCATCGGCCTGAAGCGCGAGAAGAGCAGCATCTGATCCAACTGGTGACGCAGTTCCAGGCTCGTGGGACCGGAGAGAATCTGATAATCGGTCATGTGACCTTGAGCGTCCACCGTTACGTCCACTAGAAGCCCGTGCGGCAGGGAGAGTTCCGTGTCATGCTTTTCGGGCGCCCACGATTCCGGGTAATCGGAAAGCGAAACCAGCTTCGCCGGGCGCATCAGGTTGATGGGCACATCGTTTTCGACAGCGCTCACGGTGATCCCCGGAATAATCATCTGAAACACCAGCGCAAAGATCAGTACCGCGGAAAACAATCCGCCGGTCGCCGGAACCGTCAGCGGGCGAAACACGTTATCCAGAATGATTCCTGCATGCTGCCGGAACTGCCGGAAGCGGCTTGCCCAATCCCGCGATTGCTGCGCCTGCGCCGCGGCCACCTTGATGCGCACCGCGAGATCCGCGGGCGGAACATTTTTTGGCATGCGCGAGAGCATCACTGCCAGCTTGCGGAACCGTTGCAATTCCTCGCGGCAGCCGCTGCAAACCTTCAAGTGCTCGCTGACGGCCGCGCGTGCCTTCACGCGCCCTTCGCCAATCAGGGCCCCATCCAGATAACCAGCCAGATTATTTCGTACCGTCGTGCACTTCATGAGAGCCCCTCTCCCGCGGGGTTCGCCCGCTGGGCCGTGTCTTGCGAGGCAACCGAAATACGCCGCCCAGCCGAAGAGGCATCGTTGTAGGGCGACGGCTGCGGCATCACCACTGTTTCGCAAACAAAGGCTTGAACGTTTCTCGCAACATGAGTCAGCGGAGTTTCCGGCCTACTCGTCCTTACCGCCTTTGGTTCCGCATTGCGCTCCTGCAACATGGGTTCGAGAATTTCCTTCAGCGCGCGGCGCCCGCGCAAGATCCGCGACTTGACGGTGCCGACGCTGCACTCCAAAACTTCCGCGACCTCCTCGTAACTTAAGCCTTCCAAGTCGCGCAAAATCACCGCGCTGCGAAACGCCTCCGGCACCTGCTGCAGCGCGCCCTCGACGGCATCCTGGATTTCGTGCGCGGCGAGCTGCTCGAAGGGCGTGCCGCATACGTCCGCAATCTCGAAACGCGCCTGCCCTTCCTCCGGCTCCGCATCGATCGAAACATTTTTCTGGAGGTGGCGCTTGAACCAGCGCTTCTGGTTCAGCGCTTCGCGAATGGCGATGCGATAGAGCCAGGTTTTGAGCGAACTGCCTTGGCGGAACTTGCGGATGCCGCGAAAGGCCTTCAGGAAAACTTCCTGTGTGCCGTCCGCCGCGTCTGAGGCGTCGCCGAGCATGCCGAGGATCAGGTTGTATACCGGCGCATGATAGTGGGTGACAAGCCAGTCGAATGCCGTCTCCGATCCCGCCTGGAGTTCGTGGACGAGTTCGGCTTCGCCGCCGCCCCAACTTAGGGCACTAGCCCAATCGGACACTGCCGGCCTTTCCGACCCGAAACTGCTGGAGCAGCCTCTCGCTCAACATGCCTTCGACATGCAAGCTCGGGTCACCGTGCATTCCCGGGCCCGATACTGCGGCCTACCCTGGAAACCGACCGCTTGCCGGGCCCGGCGTCGACCTTGCCGAACCCGCTGTCCGCCCTGCCTTCTTTAGACACCGAAGGAAGCAGCTTTGTTTCCC
>Ga0182035_10000213_pt1 | contig 25238 bp, 25 predicted proteins | sample flu12Cox44000170_FD_125969 | JGI IMG/M metagenome (GOLD analysis project Ga0182035, IMG submission 125969) | Lab enrichment of tropical soil microbial communities from Luquillo Experimental Forest, Puerto Rico - flux4day.12C.oxic.44.000.170 | ecosystem: Environmental > Terrestrial > Soil >...
CTTCCAGGATCGCGCTGACAATCGTGCGTGCGAATTCCGCGCTCATGCGGTCGAGAGCGTTGGTGTCCTGCTGGAAGAACGCCGTCGGATCGGTGACCCGGCCGCTCGTCGCCTCGTACTCCTGCCGAAACGACACGGCCGGATTCTCCCACAGCACTTTGTTCTCTCGCAAATCGCGAAGCTCGATCCGGGCGTTCATCGTGATCGCGTAGCGCGACGCGAGCTGCGTGGTGCCAAAGCTTGCCGGCGAGAGGAATACGGAGGTCACCTCGCCGTTCAGCACGGCGTCGACGCCGGTGTTTTGGGGCAGAATCTGATACTTGCCGCGGCCGATAAACTCGGCCCGCACCTTCTGGGTGAGCAGCGTCTCGAGGTTGAAAACCGTCGTCCGATTCACAAAGGTCGGAACACCGATCGTCTTGATGTAGGCCGGGAGAAAAGACCCGCGCCCGGCAAGCGAATACCCGCAGCTTGTGCTCGCGAGGCTCACTGCCACGAGCCAGCCCAACAGGAGCTGGCGTGGACCGATGCACTGCTTCATGACGTCACCACGCTTACCAGGGGCCCTTTGGCCACGAAGACCTTTCGAATCTCTTTGCCGGCAGTGTACGACCTGACGGTCGGATCCGCCAGCGCCAGTTCCCGGAGCTGCTCCTCCGAGGCATCAGCCGGCGCCGTAAACCGCGCTTTCACCTTGCCATTGATCTGCACGGGGACGATGACCGCGGCAGCTTTTGCCACCTCGGGATCGAACGCCGGCCATTTGGCGGCGGCCAGCCCGCCGGTATGGCCCAGCCGTTCCCAAAGCTCCTCCGCCATGTGCGGCGCGAAAGGCGAGAGCATCAGCGTGAGCGACTCGATGGCTTCCTTCAGGACGGCGATCGCCTGTGGCCGCTCGACTCGGCCGGCCGGCGGCCCGCTGCGAGCGGGCGCCCCGCGCACGGTCCCCTCGCTGAACGCGTAGAGCGCGTTGACGAGCTCCATCATCGACGACACCGCCGTGTTGAGGTGCATCCGCTCTTCGATGTCGACCGTCACGCGACGGATCGTGTCGTGCGTTTTGCGCCGAAGCGCCCGCTCCCGGTCGTCGCAGTCGGGGACATGTGCGGGAGTCGCATCGCCACTTATTGCCGCGGCCCAGTGATCGACTAAACGCCAGACGCGGACCAGAAACCGGAAACTGCCCTCGAGTCCATCATCATTCCACTCGACTTCCTTCTCCGGCGGCGCCACGAACATCACGTACACCCGCAGGGCATCCGCGCCGTACTTCCGGACCATGTCGTCGGGATCAACGACATTGCCCTTGGATTTCGACATGACGGCGTTGTCCTTGAGCACCATCCCCTGTGTGAGCAGACGCGTGAATGGCTCGTCGAGCGTCACCAGGCCGACGTCTCGCAGCACGCGGGTAAAGAACCGCGAGTACAGCAGGTGAAGGATCGCGTGCTCGACGCCGCCGCTGTAAAAATCGACGGGCATCCAGTAGCCGGCCTCCCCGGAACCAAACGGCAGATCCATGTTCCAGGGATCGCAGAACCGCAGGAAGTACCAGGAAGAGTCGACGAACGTGTCCATCGTGTCGGTCTCGCGCTTTGCGGGACCGCCGCACACCGGACACGTGACATTCACCCATTCCGGGATCTGGGCCAGGGGTGAATCGCCGCGGCCAGTGAACTTCGCAACCTTTGGCAGCTCGACCGGCAAGTCCTGGTATGGCACGGGCACGATGCCGTCCCTCGGGCAATGAATAACAGGGTTCGGCGTGCCCCAATACCGCTGGCGCGAAATGCCCCAATCCTTCAGCCGGTACTGCACTTCGCCCTTGCCAATCCCGCGCCGCTCGGCATCGGCAATCATTCGGCCGATGACGGCCGGTGCTTCCTCTCCGCTCCACTGCCCGGAATTGATCAGCCGGCCGTAGTTGGTGGTGGGACCGGCGAGGCTCGTCGTCGGCTGCTCGCGGCTGTCTGCGGTCTCGACGACCACCTGGATCGGCAAGTCGTACTTGCGCGCGAACTCGAAGTCGCGCTCGTCGTGCGCGGGCACGGCCATGATCGCCCCCGTGCCGTACTCGGCGAGCACGAAGTTCGCGATCCAGATGGGAATCTCTTTCCCCGTGAAGGGGTTGAGAGCCTTCCGGCCGGTATCGAATCCTTCCTTTTCGATCGTGCCCGCGCGACGCGCCTGGTTGTCCAGCGCCCGGAATGCCTGCACGCACTCACGGAATCGCCGGGGATCGGCGCTCTCGGCCGCGAAGATATCGACCACCGCATGCTCCGGCGCAAGGAGGACGAAGGTCGCGCCGTAGATCGTGTCGATGCGCGTCGTGAAGATATCGATCTTCGCGCCGTCCACCCGACCGCCGAGCGCCACGACGGGAAACTGGACGCGGGCGCCCTCGGACCGGCCGATCCAGTTGCGCTGCATCACGACAACTTTCTCAGGCCAGTCGGTCAGCGACTCGAGCCCCTTGAGGAGCTCGTCCTCGTAGGCGGTAATGCGGAAGAACCACTGCTCGAGCTCGCGTGCTTCCACGACGGATCCGCACCGCCAGCACCGGCCGTCGATCACCTGCTCGTTCGCCAGCACGGTCTGATCGACCGGGCACCAATTGACGGTGGAGCGGCGGCGCATGGCGAGCCCCCGCTCGAGCATCTTGAGAAAGATCCACTGGTTGAACTTGTAGTACTCGGGCAGACAGGTCGTAATCTCGCGGTCCCACGCGTAGCTGATACCCAGCCGCTGGAGCTGCCCTCGCATATGGGCGATGTTGTCGAGCGTCGACTGTTCGGGGTGCATTCCGGTCTTGATCGCGGCGTTCTCGGCGGGCAGGCCGAACGCGTCCCAGCCGAACGGGTGCAGCACGTTGTACCCGCGCATCCGCTTGGTCCGCGCCATGACATCGCCGATGATGTAGTTGCGCACGTGCCCCACGTGCGCGTACCCGGACGGATACGCGAACATCTCAAGGCTATAAAATTTTGGCCGGTTGGGATCCGCCCGCACCTCGAAGGCCTTCGAGGTCGCCCACCGTGCCTGCCACTTCTTGTCAAGTCGTTGGGGTTCGAATTCGCTCATCAGATACTTCGACTATTCTAGCCTCATGGACAACAAGGTCGTAGTCATCACCGGCGCCAGCAGCGGAATCGGCGCGGCTCTCGCGGAGCTCCTCGGAAGGCGCGGCGCCTCGCTCGGTCTGGTCGCCCGCCGCGCCGACGCGCTTCGCGCCGCCGCGGCTCGTTCAGGCGACAGTGCCTTCGCGATCGTCGCGGACGTGACCCGGCGCGACGACATCCACCGCGCCGTCGAGCACGCCATCGGCCGGTTCGGGCACATCGACGTCTGGGTGAACAACGCAGGACAGGGGATCACACGCTCGCCGTCACAGCTCACTGACGAGGACGTTGACGAGATGATGCGCATCAACGTCAAATCGGTCTTGTACGGCACGCAGGAGGTGCTGCCGCATTTTCAGTCTCGCGGCGCCGGCCACGTCATCAACGTCTCTTCGATGCTGGGCCGGGTGCCGTTCGCGACGTTCCGGTCGGCGTATAGCGCCTCGAAGCATTACGTCAACGCGCTGACCGCAATGTTCCGCGACGAGATCCGCGAGACCCATCCGGGCATCCAGATCTCTCTCGTTTCGCCCGGCGTCGTGAAAACCGAGTTCGGACTCAATGCGCGACACGGCGGGCCGGACTCGAGACAGCTTCCGGGCGGACAGAGTCCGGAGGAGGTCGCGGCCGTCATCGCAGGGGTCATCGAGTCGCGCCTCCCCGACGTCTATACATTTGCCGGCGCTCACGAGCGCGTGGCCGACTACTATGCGTCGATCGGGACCAACGCTTAAGGAAGGTGCCAGAACGGGCGAAGGACGGCGCGTGCTTGTGCGGTTGTTGTCCGGCCTCGCTCTGAGGCGATTCCGGACTGAGGCCATTCGTGCGAGGCGCTGCCGAGCAGGGCCTCTCCAGGCGCGATGGGCGCGTGGAGCGCATCGATAGCGCTATCGAGCGACGCCGACAACGCCTTCAAATCGTAGCCACCCTCTGTGATGGAAACAATCCGTCCCCGGCAACACTCGTCCGCGACGGCACGAAGCTCTTTCATCATCGCCCCGAACGACGGCGCGGTCAAACGCATGCCGCCAAGCGGATCGTCCTCGTGCGCATCGAACCCGGCGGACACGACGATCAGGTCCGGCTCGAACTGTCGCAACACCGGCGTGACCACGCCTGCAAATACGGCGCGGTAGTCCTCCGCGACGGCGCCAGCCTCGAGGGGCAGGTTGATCGTGAACCCGCGCCCGGCCCCCCGCCCCACGTCATCGACCGCGCCCGTGCCTGGGTAGTACGGGTACTGATGCATCGAGATATACAGCACGGCCGGATCTTGCTCGAAGATGTGCTGCGTCCCGTTGCCGTGATGAACGTCGTAATCGACGAGCGCGACCTTGGATGCGCCCTGGGTGCGAGCGTGCGCGGCGGCGACAGCCGCGTTGTTGTACAGGCAGAAGCCCATCGCGCGATCGCGTTCGGCGTGGTGGCCGGGCGGGCGAACCATCGCGACCGCGGCACGATGGGATCCGCCCATGACGCGCTCGACGGCGTCGATGCCGGCTCCCGCGGCAAGCAGCGCGATCTCGTACGTGTCAGGAGAGGTGAACGTATCGGGATCGAGTTGGACGGCTCGTCCGCGCGTCGCCGCGACGGTCTGCAGATGTTGGTCGGTGTGCACTCGGGCGAGCTGTTCGTGCGTGGCCGCTCGAGGCGCGACGACTTCCACTCCGCGTTCACGCCAGCGGTTGGCGACCACCTCCATGGTCTCGGCCCGCTCCGGCCGCTCGGGGTGGCCCGGCGGAGGTTCGTGATCGACGAACCGCTCGGTGTGAATGAGGATGACGGACATGCCGGCCGGACCGTCATCGTATCGCGAAACTGCCGGCGGAGGTGCGGTCAGCGGCTCGCCGTTCTCGTCACTCCCACGCGCCGGGCGAGGCCGGATTCGAACTCGCCGAAGGTGAACCCGAAGCGCTCCACGGCCTGCTCGACGGGCTGACCGCCGTCGAGATCTTGCAGAAGTTGACCGACGCCGGACGGGCCGATGCGCTCCATCAGAACGGATGTCGCAAGGAGGCTTTCGGCGTAGGCGATGGCCGCTTGCGTTTCACTGAGCCGCGTGAAGCTCGTCCTCAACGAGGCGAGCGGCACGTACATGCGGGCGGACGCCAACGCCCGCTCGACGGCCGTGGCGTCGTACCCTTCGAAGTGCATCGCCAGCCCCTCATTCAGCCACGCCGGCAAGTTGCGCGAAGCCACGCTGCGCAGCATCGCATGCGCAAGCTCGTGCGTGAGCACCCGGTCGAATGCCGCCATGTTCTGCTGCGCGCCGCGCACCGGCATCCGAATCTGGCCATCGAAGCCTCCCCCCGCCCATTCAGGCGCGCCGGTGATGTCGCGAAACTGTTTGTCCGTATACAGGATGACGTTGATCGGGTTGCTTGGAAAAGCGCCGATGACCTTGCCGATGCGCCAGAACGCGCGGCCGAGCACGGACGTCGCGTGGGCCGCGAGCTTCTGCTCTACCGGCCCCTCGAACATCACGGCAAAACGATCGTCTTTGACGCTCTGAAAGGTTTGGTAGGTCGAGGCTTCGCTGCGCCATGCCTCGAGCCGCTGTTTGAGGGCTTCGTTCCGAGGCGCTCGAGCCAGCGCCGCTTCGTAGGTCTTGATGGCGAGATCGAGATTGCCTTGGCGGTAGACAATCTCTCCCAGGAGAGTTGACGCCTCGACCAGGGCTGGGTTGAGTGCCACGGCTTTCTGCAGGAACACGGTGGCGTCCTGGTCGCGCCCCTGCAGGTGTGCTGCGGTGCCTGCACCGAGATTCAGCACCGGATCTTTGGGACTCATCGTCAGCGCTTCACGAAACGCCGAGGCCGCCTTGTCGGCGTCTCCCTTGTTGATGGCCTGCCATCCGGTATCCGCCAGCTGGGTGACCGTGGACTGCGCCGTGATGGCGACATCGGACGCAATGAACAGGCACACCAACGCCGCAGGTCTCAGCATGGCCCTTCCGCGTGAGCAACGGCCGTGCCCGCGGCATCTTCAAGCCTGCTGCCCCAAACCGTGCAGCCGCCTCACGAAATCGTCATCGGCCGTCCCAAACTCGCACTCAAGTTGCCAGCTCGCGGGCACGCGCCTCAAGCGCGACCAGCCGCTCTTCGAGTAAGCGGCGCGCCCGCTCGATCCGCTCGTCACCGCTGTCAAGGGCCCCCTCGCCCTCGCCGCGGTCCGGAGGCTCCGTCGCGTCCGCTGCAACGTGGAACGGCTCGCCGACCGCGAGCGCGACGGTCGTGAAGGGCATCGGGATCTGCGCGCGATCCCAACTCCGGAGTGTCCAATGCCGGCTCGCCTCGAGGTGGAACGGCACTACGGGATTCCCCGTCGCCATGGCGAGCCACACGGCGCCTGCCTGCGCGACACAGGCAGGACCGCGCGGCCCGTCGATCGTCAACGCGGCGGCCCGACCCGCCGCCATGTCACGCCGCAATTGCAACAGCGCCCGCCGGGCGCCGCGCGACGTCGAGCCGCGGGCGGTACCGTAGCCAAATCGCTCGATGATGCCCGCAATCCATTGACCGTCGAAGTTCTCGCTCGTCATGACCACGATGCCGCGATCTCGAAAGTAGAGCGTGGCGGGCAGGATGCGCCCGTGCCAGAACGCGAGGACGGGCTGGCGGCCGCTTCGCGCGACCGCCTCGAGATGCTCGAGACCATCGGTCCGCCAGCGGAGCGTGCGGCCGAGCAGCGAGATCAACCAGTATCCGGCAACCGAGATCGCTCGGGCCTCGCACCGCTTCAGGCGCGAGGCCCGCCAATTGGACCTGGAGCTGGTCAACTTCTTCCCAACTGTCGCGCGGTCACAGATCGCCCGTGTGCAGCCGGGAGCTCACAAACGTCATCAGGTCGACGAACTGTGTCTCGGCCTGCGCGCTCGCCTGGGCGCCCTTGAGCATGATCGAGCAGAAGGGACAGGCGGTGACGACAGTATTGGCGCCGGTCGCTCGAAGCTGTTTGAAGCGCACGTCGCTGATGCGGCTGCCGGGCTCCTCCTCCTTGTCGGCGAAGAGCAGACCGCCCCCTGCGCCGCAGCAGTACGGGTTCTCGCGGTTGCGCTCCGGCTCGCTGATGTCGGCGCCGAAGCGAGACAGCAGCGCGCGCGGCTCGTCCACCGTGCCGCCGTAGCGGCCAAGATAGCAGGGATCGTGGAAGGTGACGATCTCACGCGGATGGTGGGTCGGTGCGGTTGCCGCGGCGCCGCCGGGCACGCTCGCGGTTGACGTCGCGGCGCCGCTCGTGAGGGGGACGCCACGTGTGACCGCTTCCACGTAGACCGACGTGTGAACGATGTCCACGTCGTACCCGAACTTGCGGTAGTCTCTTCCGATGGTCTTCACGCAATGCGGGCACGAGGTGAGGATCTTCCGCGGCCCCGCCGCCCGCAAATCCTCGATGTTTGCGGTCGCCAGCTCCTGAAACATGTACTCGTTGCCGGTCCGCTTCGCCGGATCGCCGGTGCATTTTTCCTTGGCGAGCACGCCGAACCGCACGCCGCGCCCGCGCAGGATCTGGAAGAGCGATCGCAGCGACTTCTGGAAGTCCGCGTCGAACGCCCCCGCGCAGCCCAGCCACACCAGCACGTCGTGCTTCACCGGATCGAAGGTCTCGAGCGCTGCCGACTGAACGAATTTCATCCGCTGGTCGTAGCCCAAGCCCCAGATGTTGCTCCGGCGCTCGAGGTTGTTGTACATCGCCCCCAGGTAGCCCGGCGCCTCGCCGTTCGAGACGAGGCCGCGACGCGCGCCGATGAGGATCGGCAGGTGTTCGATCCCGACCGGGCACTGATTCTCGCATGCGCCGCATGTCGTGCACTGCCAGAGGACCTCGTTGCTGTAGATCGCCCCCAGCCTCGTCTCGCGGTCGCCGCCGAGAAGCGCCTCTTGTGTCTGGAGGATGATGGCCTTGGGGTTCAGCGCCTTGCCCGCGCCCCACGCCGGACAATTCACCTGGCACCGACCGCATTCGACGCACGTGAACGCGTCGAGCGCCATCTTGCTCCCGAGATCTTTCACCGCCTCGAGGCCGACCTGCTCCTTCTCGAAATCAAGGTTCGGCAGGTTCCCGAGCTCAGGCGACTTCAAAAAAACCGTGATCGGCGACAGCACGAGATGAAAGTGTTTCGAGGCCGGAATCAACGCCAGAAAAGCGAGGATGACGAGCATGTGCACCCACCAGTTGGCGTGCCCCGGAACCGTACCCTCATCGAGCTGGAAGGTGAGGAGAAACGTCACCATCAGCGCCGCAATGAACAGCCCGATGACGATCGACTCGAGCGACACCTTCGAGCCGAGCCCGACGGGGCGGATGAACGCGCGCCGGATCAGGAGGAATACGATACCGACCAGCACCGCGACAGCAAACGGCACCAGCACGATCCGATAGCCGGCAAACCAGCCCGTTCCGGTCAGGTCGACGATGCCGAGGCCGCGGAGGAATTCAATGGATGTGTAGCCGCCGAAAGCGACGAATCCCCAGAACACGAACGCGTGCATCAGCCCGGCCGCGGGCCGCTCCGCGATCGTTCGGCGCTGCATGACGACATCAACGAGAAATCGTTTGACGCGAAACGGGAGGTTGTCGAGTGAGAGCGTGTCGGGGGCCGCCCGAATGATCTGAATGCGTCTGGCGACCTGCGCCGTGAACGCGCCCACGAACGCGAGGAACAGAATCCAGAACGCGAGGGTCTCGATCACGACGCCTTGACGGCCTCGATGATCGCCGGGACGACCTCGAACAGGTCGCCAACGATGCCGTAGTCGGCCACTTCGAAGATGGGCGCGTCCGGGTCTTTGTTGATCGCGACGATCGTGCCCGCGCCCTTCATGCCCACAAGATGCTGAATGGCACCGGAGATACCGAGCGCGAGGTACAGCTTGGGGGCGACTGTCTGGCCCGAGCTGCCGACCTGCCGCTCCATGGGCAGCCACCCTGCATCGCAGATCGGCCGCGAGGCGGCAATCTCGGCTCCGATGGCTTCCGCGAGCCGCTCGGCGACCTGGATATTCGCCTGCTCCTTGATTCCACGGCCCACCGAGACGATTCGCTCGGCCTGCGACAGATCGACCGCCTGCTTCGCCTGCTGGAACGGCGCCTCAGGCTTCTCACGAATAGCCGACGCGTCGACGGGCACCGAGAGCGCTCGCACGGGCGCGGCGGCACTGCCCTTCGCGACCGCGTCCACGCGGAAGGCGCCGATCTGGAACGTGATGAAGTGCGGCGCCTCCCCGACAGGTACAACGTCTGCCGTCAGCTTGCCTTGAAACATGGGCCTCACGAACACGGGCTCGCTGCTCCCGATCTTGACCAGGGTGACGTCTGTAATGAGCGAACGGTCCATTCGGGCGGCAAGCTTCGGCGCGAAGTCGCGCGTTTGATATGTATGGGGGAGCAGGATGTACTTCGGCGAGAGCTGCGTAATGGCATTCTGCAACCCGGCCACGAAGGCGTCCGGCGTATACGGCTCGAGCGCCGCGTGCTCGACGGTCACGATCTCTTTTACCCGTGCAGCCGCGAGATCGGCCGCCGGACCGGCAGTGCTCGCGCCCGCCACGAGGACGACGATATCGCCGCCCATCGTCTGCGCGGCAGCGATGGTTTCCCACGACGCGCGATTCAGCTTGCCTTCACGCTGTTCCGCAATCACCAGAATCATTCGGTCACTCGGTACTCGGAGCTCGGAGCTCGTGATTTATTACAGTACCCTCGCCTCGTCGCGCAGCTTGCGCACGAGCTCCCTGGCGGCCTCGGCCGGCGAACCGCCGAGGATCTGCGTTTTCTTGCTTTTCTCCGGCGTGTACAGCGCAACGATCTTCTGCCTGCACGAGGCCGTCGCGGACATCGACGCCTTCCGGATCTCTTTCCTCTTGGCGGCCATGATGCCCTTGAGCGTTGCGTAGCGCAGCTGATTGATGCCGCTCTGAATGGTCAGGACGGCGGGCAGCGGCATCGTCACCCATTGAAACCAGCCGCCCTCGAGCTCCCGTTTGACCCGCACGCCGGAACCGGCGGCCTGCACCTCCATGATGATCGTGGCATGCGGGAGACCGAGCTGTTCGGCGAGGATGACCCCGACTTGAGCAAATCCCTGGTCGTCTGATTGCAAGCCGGTCAGGGTCAGATCGAACCCGTCGTCTCTCATGGCGGCAGAGAGCGCCCCGGCTGTGACGAACGCGTCGGCGCTCGCCAGCGCGTCATCTTCAACGTGAATCGCGCGATCCGCCCCGCGGGCGAGCGCTTCGCGAATGACCTGGGCCACGCGCGCCGGGCCGGCCGAGCACACGACGACCTCGCCGCCGTGCTTCTCCTTCAGGCGCAGTGCTTCTTCCAGGGCATACGCGTCCGGTTCGTTCATCTCGAAGCCGGCGTCCGCCTCGCGGATCCAGGTTCTGGAGTCATCCAGCCTCGGCTGCCACTCCCGGGTGGGGACCTGCTTGATGCAAACGGCTATCTTCATCTGCGCACTATGGATATCCGGCCCTCGGGTTTATCCGTTATCGGCCGTCGCTTCGTATCGTTTGAAGATCAGCGCGGCGTTCGTGCCCCCGAAGCCGAACGAATTCGAAAGCGCGTACTCGATCGCCATCGCGCGAGCTTTGTTGGGAATGTAGTCGAGATCGCACTCGGGATCGCGGCACTCGAGGTTGATGGTCGGCGGCGCCATCTGATGATGCACGGTGAGGACGCTGATGCCGGCCTCGAGCCCGCCGGCGGCGCCGAGCAGGTGCCCGGTCATCGACTTGGTCGAGGACACCGCCGGGATGTCATCGCCGAACGCGCGCTTGATCGCGATCGTCTCGACCTTGTCCCCGTGAGGGGTCGACGTCCCGTGGGCGTTGATGTACGAGATCTGCGACGGCTCGATGCTTGCGTTCTTCATGGCACGCTGCATCACGCGCAGCGGCCCGTCGCCGTCTTCCGACGGCGCCGTAATGTGGTACGCATCGGCCGCCATGCCGTAGCCGACGAGCTCCGCGTAAATGTGCGCGCTGCGCCGAAGGGCCCCCGCCAACTCTTCGAGAATCAGCACGCCCGCGCCTTCCCCGACCACGAAGCCGTCGCGATCGCGATCGAAGGGCCGGCTCGCGCGGTGCGGCTCGTCGTTGCGCTGTGACAGCGCCCGCAGTGCGGCGAAGCCGCCGATACCCATCGGCGTGATCGCGGCCTCTGATCCACCCGCAATCATCGCCTCCGCGTCGCCGCGGCGGATGATCTCGAACGCGTCGCCGATGGCGTGCGCGGACGCCGAGCACGCGGTACAGGTCGCGGAGTTCGGACCCTTCGCGCCGAACCGGATGGACACCTGGCCCGCCGCCAGATTGATGATTGCCGAGGGGATGAAGAAGGGTGAGATTTTGCGCGGACCGCCCTCGATGAGCGCTTTGTGCTCCCGCTCGATCGTCGTAAATCCGCCGATGCCGGACGCGATGTACACGCCGACGTCCGGGGCGCTGTCCGGGGTGATGGCCAGGCCGGAGTCGTCCATCGCGAATTGTGCCGCTGCGATCGCGTACTGAATGAAGACGTCCATCTTCTTGACGTCCTTCTTTTCGATGTACTGCAGCGGGTCGAACCCGCGGACCTCGCCCGCGATCCGCGTGGCGAACTGCGACGCGTCGAACTTGGTGATCGTCCCCACCCCGCTCTTCCCCGCAACGAGCGCCGCCCAGTTCGCTTCAGTTCCGATTCCGAGCGACGACACCAGGCCGATGCCCGTGACGACCACCCGGCGACTATTGGTCATGTCTCTCCGTAGGCCGGCCCTACTTTTTCGATTTGGAGTGCGAATCGATGTACTCGACGGCCTCTTTGACGCGCGTAATCTTCTCGGCGTCCTCGTCGGGAATCTCGATCCCGAACTCCTCCTCGAATGCCATCACCAACTCGACCGTGTCGAGCGAGTCTGCGCCAAGATCGTCTACAAACGAGGCATCCGGCGTTACCTCTTCTTCATCGACCCCGAGCTGCTCCACGATGATGCTCTTCACTTTGTCGGCTACCGCCATCATGCCTCCTGCGTCCGGCACCATCCGGACACTTCTGTCCACCACCCGGCCACGTCAGCAATGCCCGGACCGCGCTCACATATACATGCCACCGTTCACCGCCAACACGTGTCCTGTAATATACGCTGCCTCGTCCGATGCAAGAAAGCACGCCGCGGCCGCCACGTCGTCCGGCGTGCCCAAACGGCCCAGCGGAATCTGCGACGTCCACGCTTCCTGTGCTTTTTCGCGTACGGCCTGCAGCATCTCGGTCTCAATCAGGCCCGGCGCAATCGCATTCACCGTGATGGCGCGCGACGCCACTTCCCGCGCAAGCGCTTTCACGAACCCGATAAGCCCCGCCTTCGATGCAGCGTAGTTGGTCTGTCCGGCATTGCCCACCTGCCCAACGACCGAGCTGATGGCGATGATGCGCCCGGACTGCTGCCGAATCATCGGGCGGATGGCGGCCTGGGCGAGCAGGAAGCTGGCCGTGAGATTGGTCGCCATCACCTGGTCCCAGTCGTCTCGCTTCATTCGCATCAGCAACTGATCGCGCGCGATCCCGGCATTGCTGATCACGATGTCGAGCCGTCCATGGCGCGCCACGATGTCGCCCGGCACCCGCCCGACCCACAGCGCGTCGGTGACATCGAGCGTGAGCGCCTCGGCCCGCAGGCCCCTCGCGGTCAGCCCGCTGACACACTCGCTGGCGTGCGTTTCGCGTGCGGCGGCCACCACCATCGCGCCCTGTTCGGCGAGTCGCATCGCGATCGCGCGGCCAATGCCGCGAGACGCACCGGTGACGAGCGCTACTTTGCCGTTGAGATTGAACATCTTGTCACGAAGTCACGAAGAGGGCTTCGTCGACGCTTCGTCCGGGCTCTGTCTCCATGCCAGGGGGATCCCGCCGCCCGGTCCAATCGCCCGCTCGACGGCCTCGAGATCATCCGGGCTTCCGAAGTTCAGAACCGTCGCGGCTTCACCGCCGCGGCGTCCGGTGTGAATCTTCTTCACCAGCCCGCTCAGGACCGTGCCCGGACCCACCTCAACATACGTTGTGACGCCCTCGGACGCAAGACGGGTGGCAACCGCTTCCCACTGCACGGGCGATGACACTTGCTTCACGAGCGCCTCGATCGCCGACGACCGATCTCGCTTCACCTCGGCATCCACGTTGGCGACCACGGGGACGCGGGGGTCGTGCGCGTTCGCGATCAGCGCCCGGAGCTCGGGCGCCAGACGATTCTCGGCCGGCTTCATCAGCGCGCAGTGAAACGGCGCGCTGACCGGCAAGGCAATCACGCGTTTTGCGCCGAGCGCCTTGGCCCGTGCGCCCGCCCTCGCCACCGCCTCACGGCTCCCCGCGATGGCAATCTGCCCGGGGCCGTTCAGATTGGCCGGGCTGACGACCTGACCGGTCTCACGAGCCGCCGCGGCACACGCCTCCGAGATCTTCTCCGCGTCGAGGCCGAGGATGGCCGCCATCGCCCCCTCACCCACAGGCACGGCCTCCTGCATGTACAGGCCCCTGCGTCGAACGAGCCGAAGCGCGTCGGCCAACGTGAAGGTCCCGGCCGCAACGTTCGCCGAGTACTCGCCGAGACTATGCCCTGCCACGAACGCCGGCACGACGCCGCGCGATTCGAGCAGCCGATACGCGGCAATGCTGACCGCGAGAATCGCCGGCTGCGCGTTCTCGGTCAGCGTCAGTTGCGCCTCTGGCCCCTCGAAAATCACGCGACTGAGCGCTTCTCCGAGCGCGGCGTCCGCTTCTTCGAATGTCTGGCGGCAGATCGGAAAGGCGTCGGCGAGGGCCCCGCCCATGCCGACCTTCTGGGATCCCTGTCCGGGAAAGATGAACGCGATCACGAATGCGGCACCGCGGCATCAGCGATGTCCTCTTCGACGCGCTCGACGTAGCGATGCGCGGCAAAACGGTAGGCCATCGCGAGCGCGTTCCGTACCGCCTTCGCGCTCGACCGGCCGTGGCCCACGATCGTCGCGCGAGCCACGCCCAGAAGCGGCGCCCCGCCGTACTCCGAGTAGTCCACGCGGCGCCGGAAGTGCCGCAGGGCGCGACGCGTGATGAGCGATCCGACGCGCATCGTCATCGTGCTCGACAGCTCCTCCCCGAGCAGCGCCTCCATGACCTCGACCAACCCCTCGCTGATTTTCAAGGCCACATTTCCCGTGAAGCCATCGCACACGATGACGTCCGCTTGGCCGCTGTAGACGTCCCGGGCTTCGACATTCCCGATGAACGATAGCGGCGACGCCTTCAACAGGCGGTGCGCTTCTCGCGTCAGCTCGTTGCCCTTGCTGGCCTCCTCACCGATCGACAACAGCCCGATGCGCGCCGACTCGATGTCGAACGCCACGCGCGCATATAACCGCCCCATCACCGCAAATTGAAGCAGATGCTGGGGCCGGCACTCGACGCTCGCGCCAACGTCGAGCAGAATGGCCGGCACCGGGGCGCCCTGCCGGTCGCGATCGCGCGCCGCACGGCGTCGTGTGGGGATCGCCGCGGCGAGCGCCGGACGGTCGACGCCGGGCAGCATTCCAAAGGCGGCGTGCGACGCCATGACCGTCGCGCCCGTGTGACCGGCGCTGAAGAGCGCGGCGGCCTCGCCCCGCGCGACGACTTCAGCCGCGACCTTGATCGACGCGCGGGGCTTTCGTCGAAGCGCCGCCACCGGCGACTCGTCCATCGCAATCACATCGCCTGCGTCGACGATCCGGACGCGAGCGTTGTCCACATCCCCGACACTGTTGACATGGCGTTCGAGAGCCGCGCCCACGAGGTCGGCAGGGCCGGCGAGCGCCACGCCCAGATCGAAGTGGCGCGTGGCGGCCAACGCGCCGTCCACAATGTGCTGCGGCGCGTGATCGCCGCCCATCGCGTCCACTGCGATCCAAATCATGGGTTCGGAATGTTCGCCGGGTTCGCCAGGTTCGACGAACGCGCGGGGAAGAGCCGCGGTGCTAATCCTCTTCGACGGCGCGCACCTGGCGCCCGCGATAGTACCCGCAGTTCGAGCACACGCGGTGCGGCGGCTTGGGTTCGTGGCAATGCGGGCACTCGCTGAGACCGACGGCCCTGAGGGCGTCGTGGGTGCGGCGCTTCGCGGTCCGTGTCTTCGAGTGTCGTCGTTTCGGATTGGGCATGGGTTTGTTCCTTAATCTGGGCCTTGGTGCTTGTTCCGACCTTGGTCCCTGGTCCGTCCTTGGGTCCTGGTCGCTGGTCCTGGTCCGCCGTCGTTAGTTCTTCGTCCTCAATTCCCTGAGCGCATCGAAGCGCGGATCGTCCCAGCCTCTCCTGCAGTCGCATGCGCCCCGATTCAGGTTCGTCCCGCACACGGGGCACAACCCCCTGCACTCCTCGCTGCAGAGCGGCTTCATCGGCAGCGACAGCAGGAACTGCTCACGCATCATCTGACCGAGGTCGATCTCCTCGTTCTCGTAGAACGCCGTCGACAGATCGTCCTCGGCGATCTCGCGCTCGTCCGCGCCTGTATTCGCCGTTTGCGGCTGGTACCGCAGGTCGAACGCCGCGTCGACCGGCCGTGTGAACGGCTCCAGGCACCGGCTGCAGGGCAACTCGAGCGTCGTCTGGACCCGCCCGGTCAGGTGAAACGTCTGCTTGTCTTTCCGGATGTCCAACGCCAACGAGACCGGCGCCGCAACGCGAAAGCTCTCATCCGAGGCAAGCGCGTCTGGTTGATAGATCTGCTCGTAGTGCTCGTGCGGCGTCCTGATCCGAGCGAGATCGAGAAACATGGAACCCCCCAATATACCACGGGATAATCACTCCGTGGCCCAAGGCTTGGGGATGTACAGCTGCTCGAACAGTCTGACGGCGTAGCGATCGGTCATGCCGGCGATGAAGTCGCGCGTGGCGGCGTCGAGCCCCTCGGCATCGACCGTCCGGAGGTCGAGAAACTCTTCCGGCCGTTCGCGGACTTTCTCCCAGAGGCCGCTCAGAATGTCGGAGGCCTTCCTGAATTCGGCGGTCGCGACCGCGTTCTCGTACACGGCCTCGAAGAGAAAGCTCCGAAGGTCGAGGACCGCGCCGAGCACCCGCTCGCTCATGCGGATCTCCGTGAGGCCTCCAGCCAGCGTCTCGGTCACGACATCCTTCACGAGGGTGCCGATTCTGGCCGATGAGGTCGTGCCCAGAATCGCAATTGGCGCCGCGGGAAGGTCACCCGGATCGAGAAGACCGGCTCGCGCGGCGTCATCGATGTCGTGGTTGACGTACGCGATCAGATCCGCGACCCGCATGATCTGCCCTTCCACGGTCGCCGATCGCAGAGCGGCCGTCACGCCGACCGGCGCCCCGGACTTCCCCTTCGAGTGCTTCGCGATCCCATCCCGCACTTCCCACGTCAGATTTAGGCCGCGGCCGTCGTTTTCGAGGACATCCACAATGCGGAGGCTCTGCTCGTAGTGATTGAATCCGCCAGGCATCAGGCTGTCGATCACACGCTCACCCGCATGACCGAAGGGCGTGTGGCCGAGGTCATGCCCGAGGGCGATGGCTTCGGTCAACTCTTCGTGCAATCGCAGCACCTTGGCCACGGTGCGCGCAATCTGAGACACCTCCAGCGTGTGCGTGAGCCGGGTGCGGTAGTGATCTCCCGTAGGGGCAAAAAACACCTGCGTCTTGTGCTTGAGGCGCCGGAAGGCCTTGCAGTGAATGATGCGATCGCGGTCGCGCTGAAACGACGGCCTCACCTCGTCCTCAGGCTCCGGCCGAAGGCGCCCGCGCGAGTCCGCGCTCCGCGCCGCCTGGGGCGCCAGGATGTCGCGCTCACGCGCCTCGAGCTGCTGGCGCAGGTTGGTCATCGACAACTTGTCCGGCCACGTGGACATTCAGGCACTCAGCCTGCAAGCCTTTCCAGAAAGCTCGTTCCGTGCTTCAACGGGCCGACCCCGAAGACCTCGGCCAGCGTCTGGCCCAGATCGGCGAATGTCGTACGCGTGCCGAGATCGGCGCCCGATGTGACACGAGCGCCGGCGACGAGAAGCGGCACGTACTCGCGCGAGTGATCGGTCGACGGCGTGGTCGGATCGTTGCCGTGATCGGCGGTCACGACGAGCACATCGAGATCGGTCAGCGCAGGCAGCAGCGACGCGAGCCTGGCGTCGAAGCGCTCGAGGTTGGCCGCGTAGCCGGCGACGTCGTTGCGGTGGCCGTACTTCGAGTCGAAGTCGACCAGGTTGGCGAAGATCAGCCCGCGATCCGCATTGCGCATCTGTCGGCCAATCTCTTCCATCCCCTCATCGTCGCTCGCGGTGTGAACCGCACTCGTGACGCCTCGGCCGGCGAACAGATCCTCGATCTTGCCGATCGCAACCACGGGCAGCGCGGCCGCTTTCAGCAGGTCCAGAAGCGTCTCCCCTGGCGGCGGCAGCGCGTAGTCGCGCCGGTTCGCGGTGCGCATGAATGCGCCCGGCGACCCGATGAAGGGACGCGCGATCACCCGACCGACACCAAGGCCCTCGCCGGCAAGTGTGTACGCGATCTCGCACGCCTGATACAACTCCGACAGCGGGACCACCCGTTCGTGCGCGGCGATCTGAAAGACGCTGTCCACGGACGTGTAAACGATGAGCGCCCCGGAGCGGAGGTGTTCGGGGCCGAGCTCCTCGATGATCTCGGTCCCTGAAGCAGCCTTGTTGCCGATGACCTTCCGGCCGGTCCGTTGTGAGAACTCGCCGACGACGTCGGCCGGAAATCCGTGCGGGAAGGTCGGGAACGCGCGATCGAGCACAATGCCCATCATCTCCCAGTGACCGGTGACTGAGTCCTTCCCGGCGGAGGCTTCCGCCATCCTTCCGACCGCCGTTCGAAGCGCGCCAGCCTGCGGCCGCGCCCCGGCGGGCCGCGCCGCGCCTGACCCGTTGGGCGACGGCGCCCTGGACAGGGGCTTTCCGATCGCCGCCACACGATCGAGGCCGAGGGACCGGAGCGCCGGCAGCGCCAGCGGAACCTGCCGCGCGATGTTTCCGAGCGTGTTGCTCCCCTGATCGCCGTAGGCCGCGGCATCCGGCAGCTCTCCAATGCCGGCGCTGTCGAGCACGATGACGATGGCTCTCGCGAACGGCGATGGCACGCGCGTTACTGATGGGAGAAGTAATTCGACACGGACTTCGGTGTCTTGATGGCGGCAATGGCGTGCTTGAAGAGCATGTGATCGACGCCGTTCTGCTCGATCACGACGGCGAAGCGGTCGAAGTTCTTGATGCGGCCGCCCAGCTCGCTGCCGTCCATCATCCGAATCGTGACGGTGAGCTTCTCGCGCCGTACGTAGTTGAGAAAGACATCCTGGATGTTCGGCGTGGCTTTGGTCTCGGGAGCCATGATTGATGGGGTTGCTGTCGGGTGTCGTGCCTGTCTGGCTGTCCAGTTACGATCCTGGCGGCTCGTCGCGCTCGGAAAGTCGACCGTCCAGGAATTGGAAGACGCGATCAATGGCCAATGCCGACTCGCCGGGGCCGTCGAACCACGTTAGATTAGGCTCTTTGCGGAACCAGATCAACTGCCGCCGCGCATAGCGCCGGTTTTCCTGTGCGATCAGCGCCCGCGTCTCGGCCTCGCCGCGAACGCCGTGCAGATGCTCCAGAGCTTGCCGGTATACGAGGCCGCCGAAGGCGTGCGCGCTCTCCGGAATCCCACGAGCGAGCAGCGTTCGAATCTCATCGAGCAGCCCTCGCGCGAATTGGTCGTCCACGCGGCGGCTCACGCGGTCGGCAATCTGCGCCGCCGGCAGCCGCAACCCGATGGCAATCGCCTTCACGTCGGGCAGCGGCGGCGCCGTCTCAGCGAAATGCGCGGTAAGGGGCCGGCCGGTCAAGAAGAACACTTCCAAGGCGCGGATGATCCGTTTGAGATCGCGTGGCTGAATTCTCCGAGCCGAGTCGACATCAACGCGGCGCAGCATGCGATGCAGGAACGGCGCCCCCCGGCGCCGGGCGATGGCCTCGAGCCGCTCTCTCAAACCACGGTCGCGCCCAGGCCCGGGAAACAGGCCTCGTGTCAGGGCGCGGTAGTAGAAGCCCGTCCCGCCAACGACGATGGGGAGGCGTCCGCGGGAGTGAAGGTCCCGCACGATGGCGCTCGCATCCCGGGCGAACTGCGCGGCGGTATAGTCGCCTGCGGGATCCACGATGTCGATGAGATGATGCGGGATGCGGCGGCGCCCGGGCACGACGACCTTGTCGGTGCCGATGTCGAAACCTCGATACACGGCCGTGGAATCGCAGTTGATGATTTCGCCGCCGTAGCGCTCGGCGACGGCCAGTGCGAGCGCGCTCTTGCCGGTTGCGGTCGCGCCAAGGATCGCGACGAGCACGGGCCTCGTCACGGCGGAGTTTCGTTGTAGAAGAACGTGACGGTGAAGAACGCCTTCTCGGATGGATACTCGGGCGGCAGCGGCTGTGTGGGGTTCGACCCGGACAGCGCGCCGAGCGCAGCGGAATTGAAGGAGTCGACCGGACACGGCCCCACGACCGAGAGGTCGGTGATCGCGCCGTCCTTGTGCACGTTGAACGTGATGACCACGTGACCCTTCATCGACATCGCGGCGTAGGGAATGATCCAGTTGCGCTTCACCTGCGCAATGAAGCGGCGGATCCATGGACCGAACTCCACGCCTTTCGTGTCGAACTGAATGTTTGGCCCGAATTGGCCGCCGCCGCCGCCCGGGTTCTCGAACGCCTCGCTCTGCGTGTAGCGCTGGAGATTCCGGAAGATGTCGCCAGGCCCCCCGGATGCCGTCCCGCGCCCCGTGGTGTTGTTGGCTGACGACTGCGGGCGCGATGGCGGAACCTGCAGCGGCGCGCTCAGCTCGGGGGCGTTGATGACTGTTTCCGCCGGCGTGTTCTGCGCCGGCTTGCCCCCCCCGGGATCCGGCTCGGCGCCTCGTCCTCGTTTGGGCTCTTCTCGCAGCGTCTCGACTCGCTCCGTGCTGTTCCCGCGGCTGTACGGCAACGGATTGGTGGGGCGCTCCGCACGCCGCGGGGCACGCGCCTCACGGTCGATGTCGGAGAACTCGGCGCGCTCCGGCGGCTTCGCGGCCGGACGGTCGATCCTCGGCTGGACGAACACGAACCGCGCCTGATCCTGCAATCGCTGCTGCTCGGCCAGCAGCCGCGCGCGCATCGCCTGGACACTCTCCGGAAACAGTCGAGGCGCCACCAGAATCAGGATGATGACCGTGAGATGAAAGATGATCGAAAGGAGCACCCCCTCGCGCCAGGAGATGACCCGCCCGATCGTTGGGGTATCGGGTCGATAGTCCTCGAAATCGAAATACATCAGGAACTTAGAAGCAGTATATCAGCCGGCTCGCCGCAACCTCGCGTTCCCGACGCTCATCGGATCACTCTCGTAAAGAAAATGTTGAGCTTCAAGCGTCTATCGGCCCGAACATTCGCGCGCACCTGATGACCGGGCGCATCAAGGCTCAGGCTCGCGACCTTGGACGAAGGACTCTGGACGGACCGGGCACGATCTGACGGGCCGCGCCCGGCTGGCTCACGACGACCTGCGCCGAGCCGTATAGAGAAAGACGATTCCAAAGCTGAGGGGGACGGCGGAAATATCGTCAAAGGCCGATTGTCGCAGGATTGTCACAAACTCTTCTGCGGTTGGAAACGCCCCCACGGATGCCGGGAGGTATTCATACGCCGCCTCGTGATGTGAGACGACCCGGCCAATCAACGGCAGCACGCGCTGGAAGTACCACAGATACAGCGGCCGAATGAACGGCTGCCTGGGAATCGCGAATTCCAGAATCGCAAGCCGCCCGCCGGGCTTGAGCACTCGGTGGATTTCACCGCATGCGGCCCGCGTGTCGTCGACGTTGCGAATGCCGAAGGCAACCGTCACGGCATCGACAGCGCCGTCCGCCACAGGAACACGCGTCGCGTCCCCCCGTACGAGCTCCAGGCGCTCGCCAAGCCGATGACTTCGCAGCTTGCCGAGACCCACCCGAAGCATCCGGGCGGCAAAGTCAACACCGACGACCCTGCGAGCGTGCGCCGCTCCGCGCAGCGCCTCGATCGCAAGGTCGCCCGTCCCTGTGCAGAGGTCCAGCACGATCTCACCGCCCGTCAAGTTGAGCGATCGGATCGCCCGGCGCCGCCATCGCCGGTCTATCCCGGCGCTGAGCAGGTGATTGAGAAAGTCATACCGGTCTGCGATGCCGTCGAACATCCCGGCGATGCGCGCGGGCGATTTGCTGCTCTTCGAATCGGTAGACGCTCCTGCTGGACCAAGCACCAAGATTCAACGCCCAAGCACTAATGACGGGCCTGCCCCGTCCATGCTGGGTAGAGATCGTGTTCGTAGCCGAGCGCGGACAGGATCTTTCCCGCGATGAAGTCGGCGAGGTCGTCGAGTGTCTTCGGCTGCTGATAAAACGCCGGCATGGCCGGCAGTATCATCGCGCCCGCCTCTGCGCAGAGCACCATGTTGCGCAGCTGCGGCAGGCTCATCGGAGTCTCGCGCGGGACGATCACGAGCGGTCGCCGTTCTTTCAGCATCACGTCGGCCGCGCGCTCGATGAGGTTGCGAGACAGGCCATGGGCGACGGCCGCGAGCGTCTTCATCGAGCACGGCACGATCGCCATTCCCGAGCAGCCGTGGCTGCCGCTGGCGATGCTCGAGCCAAGGTCGCGATTGCTGTGCATCGTGACGGCGCCCGCGGCCACGCCCCCGCCGTAGCGCTCGGTCACGTACGGGACGAGCCGATCGAGCGCCGCACTCTCGCCCAGCTCGTCGCGAAGCAGCCGCCGCCCGTAGTCGGACACAATCAGCTCGACGCACAGCCCGCGCTCGAGAAGAGCGGCGAGCGTGCGCACGGCGTACAAGGCGCCGCTCGCCCCGGTGATGGCCAGGATGAGCGATGACCGCGCGCTAGCGGGCATAGAGCGCCACGGCCAGCACGAGCAGATAGAGAATGCCGACGTAGCCGTTCAAGTCGAACGCGCGCTTCACCTGCGAGAGATCATGGGCCGACACGAGTGACTGCTCGTACACGAGCAACAGCGCGACGATGCCCACGCCCGCGAGATAAATCGGACCAAGCGGCGCGACGAGCGCCAGAGAGAGGAGGCACGCCACGGCGACCGCGTGCATGATGCGTGAAATCAGGATGGAGGCACTCACGCCGAATCTGACGGGAATCGAGCGCAGCCGGTGCGCGCGATCAAAATCGAGATCCTGACAGGCATACAGGACGTCGAAGCCGCCGACCCAGGTGCCTATCGCAGCCGCCAGCAGCCAGGGCTCCCACCCGCCTCGCCCGCCGGCAGCCAGCCACCCGCCCACCGGCGCCACCGCCATCGCCAGACCCAGGAACAGCTGCGTCCACGTCGTGTAGCGTTTGGCGAGGGAGTACCAGAACACAATCGCCAGCGCGATCGGCGAGAGCACAAGGCACACGACATTCAGCCGCGACGCAGCAAACACGAAGAGCGCGGACGCCACGCCCACGAACCAGGCAGCCTCGCGCCCGCTCATCGCCCCGCGAGGCAGCTCCCGCCCGGCGGTCCGGGGGTTCAGGGCGTCCATCCGCGCGTCGGCCAGACGGTTGAAGCCCATCGCCGCACTTCGAGCGGCCACCATTGCCACCACGATCCACGCGACCGTCGTCCACGTAACCGGCGACCGCTCGGCGGCGAGCAACGCTCCGGCGAGCGCGAACGGCAGCGCAAACACGGAGTGACTGAAGCGCACGAAAGACGCGTAGGTGCGAAGACGCGACAACATCACCCCTCGGTGACCCACCGAATCTGGGCGGGCCGAATCCCGCTCACGAGGTATTCTTCCACATCGTCGACGTCAGGTGAGAGATCGACGGCGATGAGCCGCGCCCGTTTCGCCGGCTCGATCGTGCCGTAGTCTGCATCGAAGCCGAGCGCGCGCGCGCCTTCGATCGTCGCGCTCTCGAGGAGCGCCGTCGCGGGGACGGCTGGCGCCAACGCCCGCATGGTGGCCAGCTCCGCAAAAACGTTCAAGTCCGGCGAGCTCGCGAGACTGTCGGTACCGATCGCCACGCGAACGCCCGCGTCGTAGAAGTCCTGAATCGGCGGCGCCCCCGCCCCGGTATGACCGTTGCTCCGCGGGCACGTCACCAGCGTCGTCCCACGCGCCTTGAGGCGCCCGAGATCGTCGAGCGTCATCTGCACCCCATGGACCGCCAGGACATTGGCCCCGAGGAATCCGGTCTCATCGAGAAACTGGACCGGGGACACGCCGGGAGGGGTCCAGGCGGGATCCCAGGCGCCGACGTCTTCCAGCAGCCTGCGCCAGGATCCGAGCCCCGTCCGAAGGAACTCGGTCTCCTCGGCCGACTCGCAGAGATGGACGCTGCAGGGCCTGAGCGCATCGCGATCGACGGCCTCGCGAATCGCGCGCAGTACCAACGGTGCGACCGAGTACGGCGCGTGCGCCGCAAGGCTCGCGCGCACCCACTCGGTGGGGGCGAGCGCCTCGATCTCAGCTGTCGCCGCGTCCACGAGCGCTCGTGGATCCGGCGCATTGAATCGAATCAGCTCGTAGAAGACGATCGCCGCCAGGGCGCTGCGCGCGAGCGGCTCGAAGGTCACGAGCGTGTTGCTGACGTCGCCAACGACAGCAGTACCGCTGGCTCGTGACTCCACGATCGCGCGATCGATCGCGTCAACGATGTCGGCTGCGCGCGGATCGGGCCGCTGACGCCGGGCCGCCATCACATTGCGGATCCACGTTACGAACTCGGATGCCGGAGGGACCTCGTCGTGCAGGTATGACAACTCGAGATGGGTGTGCGCGTTCACCAGGCCCGGCATCAGGGCGACATCGCCCAGTTGCTCGTCGTCGGCAAAGTCCGCCGGCCGGCCGCGCCCGACAGCAACCACCCGGCCGCCGTCGACCGCGACCCAGCCGTCCGCAATCGGCGGCGAAGCAACCGGCAGAACCCACCGAGCGTGATAACGGATCAACGTGATGTCGGCGACACGACCCGGAGCCGCTTGCCGCTGCGGCTCCTGGCCTCGTAACCGGCCAGCTCAGCCGGGATTGACGTGTCGCCGTCCGAGCGCGCGGTCGCAAGCTCCAGCATGCGAGGGACGTCGCGCTCGCGAAAGAACGGATCGCCGAGGATCTCGTAATGCATGTTCCGGCGCTTCGCGGCGAAGCCCGCGTTCTCGATGTTCCGGACGATCTCGACCTCGTCCATGCAATAGCTCGCGCCCGCCGCGCGGACGACGTTTTCTTCGATCATGACGCTGCCCATGTCGTTCGCGCCGAACGCGAGGCTGAGCTGGCCGACCTTGCCGCCCTGCGTGACCCACGACGCCTGCAGGTTGTCGAAGTTGTCCAGGACGATGCGCGCGGTGGCGAGCGTCCGCAGATAGTCCACTCCGGTGGCCTCGTCGCCGGCGAGCACCGTGTTGTCCGGCTGATAGCTCCAGGCGATGAACGCCGTGAACCCCCCCGTCTCGTCCTGGAGCGCCCGCAGCCGCAACAGGTGCTCGATCCGCTCCTCGTCGGTCTCGACCGTCCCATACATCATCGTGGCCGTGGTCCGCAGCCCGGCCCGATGCGCCAAACGCATCACGTCAAGCCATTCGTCCGCCGACGCTTTGCCGTAGCAGTGGAGCAACGTGCGAACCCGGTCGACCAGGATTTCCGCGCCCCCTCCGGGAATGCTGTCGAGGCCGGCGGCGACGAGCCGGTCGATAATCGCCGCCACCGGGAGCTGCGTGAGCCGCGACAGGTGGATCACTTCGGGCGGCGACAGGGCGTGAAGCTTGAACGTCGGATAGCGTTGCTTCACCGCCCGAAACAGATCCTCGTACCACCTGAGCGGCAGGTCCGGATTGTGGCCGCCTTGCAGCAGCAGCTGGATGCACTGAAGCAGCAGCAGATGGCCGGCCAGCAGCCGCCCCCGGCCCAGCCGCCGGCCACGGAGACGGCGGTGAGCAGCGCCACCAGTCCCCAGTCCGGGAGGGCGCCGGTGCCAGCGCGGACCGCGAGCGCTGAGGCGGAGGTGATGGTGATGACTACAAGGGACGTGCCGGCGGCGTACGCCATTGGTAGCCCGAGTGCAAGGACTAGGGCGGGTACGACGAGGAAGCCGCC
>Ga0182035_10000215_pt1 | contig 25170 bp, 22 predicted proteins | sample flu12Cox44000170_FD_125969 | JGI IMG/M metagenome (GOLD analysis project Ga0182035, IMG submission 125969) | Lab enrichment of tropical soil microbial communities from Luquillo Experimental Forest, Puerto Rico - flux4day.12C.oxic.44.000.170 | ecosystem: Environmental > Terrestrial > Soil >...
GACTGTGTTGCCGTACTGCCATCAGTCAAGAAATTTGCCCTTGGGCTCGGTGGGAGTTACGGGCGAGGTGTGATGACTTGCCGCGGGGGAAAGGATTTCAAGGGAAAATGGGGTGCGCCGACAATGATGGCCCTCGAGGGTGCGAGCTTCGGCTTGCAGTTAGGTGGAGAGGCAACGGACTTCGTCTTACTGCTTATGAGCTCCAGATCCGCCTCCGGCATCCTCGCCAGCAAAGTGAAGCTTGGTGGTGACGCTTCGGCGGCAGCAGGGCGGTTGGCCGCACAGCTTCAGCCGAGACTGACGTGACCATGCAAGCGGAAGTGCTCACGTACTCGCGTGCAAGGGGGCTGTTCGGTGGCGTTTCGCTGGAAGGCTCCACGTTGCGGCCGGACAATGACGCAAACAAGGACCTGTACGGAAAGAACGTCGGCGCCAAGGAAATCGTGATGGAAGGCGCAGTCAAGTCCCCGCCGTGTGCTGCGACGATTTCTACGCTAGACAAAGCGTGACCCGTAAACAAATCAAAGGCATAGTCAAAGCTCTGTGCGCAGTCCGCGACCCACCGACAAGCAGACAGCCGAACAGACCAACCTGATGGCCCTTGCGATTCTTGCTATACGTGGCGAGCATCATCCTCGTCACGGAAATGGCGGGAAGCTCCGCGGTATTGCTGCCGATGTTAATGGCGTGCTTTGTCGCAATGCAGGTGCCCACAATGTTGGGAGGCGCTCCCCTCTCTGAAACCTTGCGGGCGCGTACTCTAAAGATTCAAGAGAGCATCACGGCTGGGGGCGGCGCGCGGCAAGACAACATCAGCCGAGAGACGCTGCCTAGCCGAAAATTCGAGCATTGGCGTGACGACCGCTTCTTTTTTTTTTGCGAGAGTTTGGCGCTATCCGTCAAGCTCGTGCGTGGGCGCGCACACTGCTGCATCTATTTAGTGCCCTCGCCAATCTTGCTGACAAAAACGGCCTGCCAGCTACTTCCGCCCTGAAGGTATCGGATCTCGCCCTTGCGGGATCTCGTTGCTACCCGAGCCGCCTCGGCCCCTCCCTTTCCGCCCTTGGTCAAATCCTGGCCAAAGGAAAATACGTCCGCTTCCCTCTCATCCGGAGTTATACTCGCATCATTCGACATCTTGTCGATATCGGCGCTCCCGCCGAGAAGGAGGTGATCCAGTGAGGTACAGTTTTCGTTGACGCAGTAGAAGAGGCGCTTGTGATCTTTCCGAGCGCCTCTCTCCGTTTTCCCCGGCTTGTCTGACGTTCTCTAGAATCCCTGTCTGACGGCTAGGTCCAAACCGACAAACCGTCCATCGGTCCTGCTGCGAGCACGCTTGGGCCCACCGGTTACGAAGTCAATCTGCGGTTGATGGGCTGCTCGTGCCTTCTCCGCCCCACCGAATTTTCCTCACCCAATTTCGCTCGAGCGTACTTCTTTATTTTGCTCGAATCCAATACGATAATTCCGTTCGAAAGGATGGCTCTATGGCGCGTCGATGTCCTGGTGTTGGTTGGGTACTTTTTTTGTGCGCTTGCTCCGCAGCCGCCTTCGCGCAAGAAGCGGCTCCCCAGCCAAAGTTCGAGATTCCTCGGGGCAAGCTGGCCGCTTTCGTCGGGCAGTATGTTTTCGACGATGATCCCGACCTCATTCGCTCCATCTCTCTGGAGGGCTCGCGCGTTTTTATGGAATCCCTCCGCACCCGGAAAGTCGAACTTCTCGCGGAATCCGAAGACACTTTCGCCGTTCCAAATGCTTCCGCGAAGTTCAAGTTCCTTCGCGCCACAGAAGGAAAAGTAACCGGCTTCAACCGCATCGATGTGGAAGGCAACGACCGCCCCAGCCCCGCGGAGCGTAGCGAGCACGCGAGCAAGATCAGCGATCAGCCTCTCCAGCTCAACAAGGTGGAATACACGCGTCAGGAAGTCATGATTCCCGTGCGCGACGGCATCAAGCTTCACGCCGTCATCTTGCGCCCCAAGGATTACACCACTTCGCTTCCCTTCCTCATGGAGCGCACTCCCTATGGCGTGGACGGGAACACGCCCGAGTCCATCAGCCCCCGACAGCCCGAACTCGCTGCCAGCCGCTACATTTTTGTTTTCGAGGATATTCGCGGCCGGTACAAATCGGAGGGCACTTTCGTCATGAGCCGCCCTATGGCCGATCATCGCGATCCAAAGCTCGTTGACGAAAGCACCGACACTTATGACACGGTGGACTGGCTCATCAAGAACATTCCTAACAACAACGGCCGCGTGGGAGTCTTCGGTGTCTCCTACCCTGGTTTTCTCGCCATGGCCGCCGGCCTTGATCCACACCCCGCCGTAAAAGCCATCTCTCCGCAGGCTCCTATGATTGACGTCTGGATGGGCGACGATTTCTTTCACAATGGCGCTTTCCGCGAAACTTACGGCTACGACTACACGCTGGGCATGGAAAGCTCCAAAGAAAACGCGTTTTCCGGGCTCGACGAGGATGCCTACGATTTCTTTCTCCGTTCGGCCTCGTTCGCAGCCGCCGCCAAGCGCGATGGCGTCGACAAACTCCCCACGGGTGTCGCTTTTCTCGAGCATCCTGCCTACGATGAGTTCTGGCGCGCCCGTGGCGTGGAGTGGCATCTCAACCAGTCCGCTGTCCCCACTCTTTTCGTCGGCGGCTTCTGGGATCAGGAAGACATGTTTGGCCCGCAAGAAGCCTACGCGCGACTCGAGCTTCACGATACGCCTCATGAAAACTTTCTGGTTATCGGTCCATGGAACCACGGCCAGTGGGGCGACACCACGCGTCATTTGGGAGAAATTTATTTCGGTGAACCCACTACCGACGAGTTTCGCAGGACCTATGAGGTGCCGTTCTTCGCCCACTACCTTAAGGATGAAAATGGATTCAGCCTGAAGGACACCGCCGCATTTGAAAGCGGCAGCAATCGCTGGCGCGAATACACGCACTGGCCGCCTGTGGAGAGCAAAGCGCAAAATCTCTACCTCTCCGCGGACGGTTTGCTGCTTTTTTCTTCATCAGAACCCAAAAATCCCGGGCAGAATAAAAAAGGCGCCCCAAACTATCGGGAGTACGTCTCCGATCCCGCCAACCCCGTGCCGTATCGCCATCGGCCGATTCAAGCCACTTACGCGGAAGGGTCCAAGTGGTACACCTGGATGGTCGAGGACCAACGCTTCGTTTCTGCCCGTCCCGATGTCGCCACCTGGACGACCCCGCCTCTCGATCACGATGTTACCGTTGCAGGGGATGTGATTGCCGATCTGTTCGCCTCCACGTCGGGTACGGACGCCGACTGGGTGGTGAAGCTGATCGACGAATATCCTGACGCGGCGTCAGCAACTTCCTCAGCCCACTCCTCAACCTCTACTTCAAACGCTTCTCGGCTCGAGATGGCCGGGTACCAGCTCATGGTCAACGGGGAAATTTTCCGTGGCCGTTATCGCAAGAGCTTTGAACACCCTGAAGCCATCCCTGCAAATGAAGCCCTCGAATACCGCTTCAGCCTTCACGCCGCCGATCACACCTTTCTCAAGGGCCATCGCATCAAGGTGCAGGTGCAAAGCACCTGGTTTCCCCTCTATGATCGCAACCCACAAAAGTTTCTCCCCAACATCATGACCGCCTCTCCCGTCGATTTTGTCAGGGCTACCGTGCACATCTATCCAGCTTCTCACCTCCTCTTGCCTCTTGCGCCGTGACGAGCGTCGGGACACCTGCAGGTCCGCACTCCCAAGGTCGAAGAGGCTCTGCGCCCCCGCGTCCAGTTGCTCGCCCGCCGATGCATCGCGCATAAAGAATTGGATCACCGCACGCCGCGGCGTTAGAGGCACGATCCGGAAGAGCAGCGTCCTGCGGAAGCATCAAAGTGGACCAATCATGTGGAATGTCGCAAGTTCTGGACAGGCGTAGACGCAGGCGTCATTTGCTTTTCTTGGGCTCAAGCGTTGCGACCCAAGCTTTCGGAGTCATTCCAAGGGTCTTGCGGAAAAGTTCGACGAACGCGCTGGGCTGCCGATAGCCGACCTCGGTAGCAACCGCCTTCACCGGACATCCCTCAACCAGCAACTCGATCCCTTTCACCAGACGCACTTGTCGTCGCCAAAACTCGAAGGTCGTCCCAACCTCTCTGCGGAAAATTCTTTCGATTGTCCTCACGCTTGCGCCAACTTTTCTACACAACGCACCGAGCGACGGAGCGTACTGCTGATTTGCAAGGGTGCCGTAGCGAGCGGGTAGATACTAGCCGCATGGCTCGCCAAGTCGCCAAATTTGCACTCGATATAAACCGACTCACGCTGAGCGAAAGGAGTCTATGTTGGAGTCTCAAAAACTTGTGGCATTCGTCGCCACTCGTGACCCCGTTCGCGCCAAGAAATTCTATCGGGATATCCTTGGTCTGCAACTGGTGAGCGAGGACGAATTTGCGCTCGTATTCAACGCGGCTGGAACCATGCTTCGAGTTACTTATGTTCCAGAAGTCGCGGCAGCGAAATACACCGTCCTGGGCTGGCATGTGCCGGATATCGTCTGGACAGCAAAGCAACTCCAGAACAAGGGTATTCCTCTGGAACATTACCCGGGAATGCAGCAAGATGATCTCGGCATGTGGAACTCACCAAGCGGCGCCAGGGTGGCGTGGTTCAAAGACCCTGATGGAAACACATTGAGCATCACCCAGTTCCCGGCTATTCCAGCGTTTGGCGTTGCGCGCTGACTTTCTGTAACACCCACTCCAGAGCGCCTTGGGAGAGAAGTGTTTTAGTTTCCATTGCGCCGGTCGCACCGCGCACCAAGGGAATCTGCTGGTCTACGTGCTTATCAGGAGTTGACAACCAGGCGTGCGTGCCCAGACTCGTATGACCGATTTGCGGAGGCCTTTGTGCGCCGACTCTCCTTCTTATCGTGTTTTGTTGTGTTCCCTTGCCTGCTCCTTGCGATATCTGTGCAGGCTCAGAGCGACGACGGAGTTCAGAAAGTCGGTGCGTTTTCTGCCCACCGATTGTGGGTGACACCGTACAAGGAGGGAGAACTTTATGGCGCGGGTACCTACCCCAACTCAAGCACCTGCGAAGAAGGCTTGGCCGCGTGGACCAAGAGAAATCGCAGCATCGAAAACACAGATATCGTTGCCTGGTATACGTTGGGCTTCCACCATGTGCTCCGCGAAGAGGATTGGCCGGTCATGCCGATGATGTGGCACGATTTCGTCATCCGGCCATTCCACTTTTTTGCGCAAAACCCCGCATTGGATTTGCCTAAGGAACCCTGAGCAGGGGAGATTGCTGTTCAAAGATTGCATTTCGAAGCTTCCGCTTCCAGCACAACTGCCATGGTGCTACCATTCGTTCGATTCGAGGTGATCCGTGTCTCACCACACCAGACGTGAATTTCTCAAAACCGGACTTGCCACCGGCGCCATTGCTGCCGGCGGAAGGCTTGCGCTCGGTGCGGCACGGCAGGCCGCGACAGATTGGGTAACGCTGGGAAAATCAGGAGTGAAAGTGACCCGCCTCGCCTTTGGCACGGGCAGTTTCAGCGGCCAAGTACAACGCGAATTGGGACAGGACGGATTTACCAGGCTGGTGCGCTACGCCTACGACCAGGGCATTCGCTTCTTTGAAACGGCTGAGTCTTACGGCGAGATGCACAAGATGCTCGGAGTCGCCCTGAAGGGCGTTCCACGCGATAGCTATCGGCTTATGTCGAAGGTGACCACCCGGCAAGGCGTGGATCCGCAGGAGAAATTCGACGAGCTGCGTAAACTGGCGAATACCGAGTACTTCGACATAATGCTGCTGCACTGGCAACATACCGCGACTTGGCCAGCAGACACGCGCAGCTGGCAGGAGGGAATTCTGGAAGCTGAGTCTAAGAGGGTTATTGTAAGTCACGGCGCGTCGGTCCACGGTCTTCCGGCATTGCGCCAAGTACCGGGAAACAAGTGGCTCGACGTCGCCATGATCCGGATGAACCATAAGGGCACCAGGATGGACGCGGAGGATTACAACACAGACGGCTTGGGCAACGTTCCCGAGGTTGTCACCCGCGTCAAACGGGTCCGCACCGAGGGGATGGGCGTAGTTAGCATGAAGCTGGCGGGAGAGGGTACGTTCGACCGCGAGGACCGCCGAGCGGCCATGAAATTTGCATTCAAGAACGCGGGAGTTGACTGCGTAACTGTCGGTTACAAAAACACGGCGGAAATCGACGAGGCTATCGAGAATTTAAATCTGGCGCTCGCCTAGCGAGTTCCCGTGCTCTCACAAGATCGCGCCGACTCCCTTAGCGTAACAAATGAGTATACTGCCTTGCTCAAGAGCCCGCTTTCGGAAGGTTGAAATTTGCAAAGTTGCTTGTCCGGTTTGCAGACTGACCCTTGGCACCCATTGGTGCCCTGCAAATCTGCCACTGCCGAGCGGTCCTGTTGGCCTTGCACACTTTTTTCAAATGCGCGAGCCTTTGCGAACCAACGTCGCGCCTAGTACAACGAGTGGTACGAGCGTCCCCAGGAACACAAGGTGATACCACACCGGAAACTGCGCCCAGAGCCGCACGTGTACGGGTATGAATGCCGCCAGCAGGAATACCCCAAGCACCCACACGACGCGAGCGTTCGATGGCGCGACAGCGTTTATGACCGCTCCTGCGGCCAGCGATGCAACGGCGCCGAGCACGAGGCGCGCTGCCATCATCCCGTGCGTGAACGCCATTTGTGGCTCGGCGGCCGCGTAGCCTCCGAAGGCAAGTCGCAAGCCTCGGTTTAGAACGGACGCGACCAGCACCCACACCACAAGCCCCACGATGAACGCGAGAATGGATCGGGCCATACAATCTCCCCCAGTTTAAGAGAGAAATAAAACACGAAATTCCCAAGTGGGCCGCGAACACATCGGCCGTCCCAGACGGCCTGGCAATCACTTCTTCCCGTAACGCTCTCCCAAAAAATCGTCTTTGTTCCACGCTGGCGCTGCGTTTCATTCACAACCAAATAACCGCACAAAAGCATGTATCGCGCGTACTTCGCCGCCTCATCAAAAAGCAATCCCGGCTGATTCATGTCTTCCGGGTGGTGGTAGCGTGTCGCCTCCCAATTCTGGAAAATCTCCAACCTCTTCCTCTCCGGCAACCGCCAGGATCATAATCGACCGCCGCGGCGCCGGATTCATCCGCCGGAACGCCCGCGGCAGCTCCAGCAGAATCGCCGCCCCCGAAGCATTGTCCAGCGCTCCGTTATAAATGTTGTCCCCGATTTCCGGCACGCCGATTCCCAGGTGATCCAGGTGCGCGCTGTAGACCACGTACTCGTGTTTCAGCGCCGGATCACTCCCCTCCAGCTTCGCCACGATATTCGGGCTCTGCACGTCCTCCAGTTTCGCTTCATTGTGAACTCTCGCCGTCACTCCCAGGTCAAACGACGTCGCTTTCCCCGCTTTGATTGCCGCGAACACTTCCTCCGCCGGGTGCCCACTTTCCTCAAACAATTTCTTGGTCGCCTCCAAGTTCAACACCGGGTTGCCTTTCAACTCGGGCCAGTAATCGTTCGGCCGCCCCTGCTTGTCCAGCCAGCGCATGTGCGGGAAGGCCAGATCCCGTGCCATTTCTCGGAATGGGTAGATTTTTTCGAAGACCGGATCATACAACAGGATCACTCCCACGGCTCCGTGCGCCACGGCGTTTGCGCTCTTCACCGCAACGACGTGTAGTGCGCCTTCACCGTGCTCTCAAAATTCGGCGCCGCAAACGCAAACGCCACAATTTTCCCTTTCGCATCGATCCCTTTGTAATCGTCATAGCCCAGTTGCGGCGCTGTCACGCCGTCACCTACAAAAATCACCGGCGCTTCAACCTCCGACACCGTGCGCCCCGCTACGGGATCATGCTGGAAGTCGCACGGCAATCTAATGATCAATACAAACTTGGCCCGGGGACGCTATACGACAATCTCAAAAAGCTGATGATGCAAGGTTTGGTCGAAGAGGTGCAGAAGCGGGAGCGGGCCGCGGGAGGGGATTCGCGGCGGCGGTATTACCGGCTGACTGCAATGGGACGCCGCGTGCTTGCCGCGGAAGTCGCCAGACTCGAGACCGTCGTTCGGGACGCCAAAGGTTATCTGTGGGGAGCGAAACCAAGGAGAGCCTGATGCCGCTCATGATGTCTCGCCCTCTCTATCGCTCGCTGCTTCGTCTGCATCCCGCAGAGCTTCGCGAGCCCTTTGCAAGCGGACTGGTGATCAGGAAAACTTGACCTAGGGGGTCGCCGAGCCCACCGACTACGGTGCAGAGGCCAGGTAATAAGCGTAACGGAGGCTGGCAAGCCTCTTGAAGCATTGGCAGGCTAAGGGTCGTGCGGACGACTCGGCAAGTATTCCGAAGCCTGGCGACACACCGACGGTTGAGAGGCTTGTGATTTTTATCCCCGGCGCCTGACGCGGTGCAAATCGGGCAAACCGGCCGATACCCAGAAGTTTTCCCTGGCTCTTATTTCCAAGGTGATGCCTGGCTCGGGCTCGATTTCAGAGTGAAACTCGCCCCACTCGTTCGTCTTGACCACTCCAATCAGCCCCGCAAGGCCCTGTATAACGATGGGCACGCTGCCCAACTGAGGCTTCTTCTTGGAGGTGTCCAATACCTGACCCGTCAGAGTGATGCGCTCCGAGTCTCTTTCCCCTTCCAGTGAAAGGTCCGCCACGAGCGTGTCCGTTTCATAGCGGAGTTGGCGACACCTGGGTTCAAGGGACCGCATACCGGCTGACGCGAACTGCAGAGAGCTATCAAAGATGAGCGGCGCGCCGCGCGTGACTTGCCGGGGAAGGACAACCCGGCGGAGGAGGGAGTCCAAGCATGGCCACAGCTCTCGCAAAACGTCATCCCGGGAAACTCTCGGAAGCGAATAGGCATCTAGCACCTGAAGCAGTTCCGCGTCGCTTTCTGCCCTTACGAGAACGATAAAGCGGCCTCGCAGGTCGGGAACGCGCTTGTGGAACATGGCGACCACGCGGGCAGCTGGAGAGTCCGGGAAATTCGGGTCAAGGATGGCAGCATCTGGTTTTTCCTGCCCGGGCAGCTCGAGGGCCTCTTTGAGGGTCGAGGCGACAACGCAGTGGTATCCCATGCTCCGGAGCAAAACGCGCACGTCGTCGCGCACCAGCGCGTTGGCACCGACCATCAGGACTTTGTGCTGGATTCGCGAGGCCTCCACCGACACCTGCCCCCTATGAATTGAAATAGCCCATGCGATTGCTAAATAAAGCAAGGAAGGCTGACAGTCAATTTGGAAAAACCCTTAATTCTCTGTAGGGTTAACCGTGGAACCGCCCCGCTGCCCTAAGCGCAAAGCGCTCACCATGCAAACCAGCCTCCGTGAAGCAGGAAGTCAACTCCACATCGGCGTGTGCGTATGTTTCAGCTAGGTCTGACAGGACGGCTAGGATCCATGTAGGCAGTCAATCAGTAAATCCGTGGTCACGCCGTTGAAGGGAATACGACAGACGTTTGCGTGCTGTTGTTTAAGCCAGGTCTCCCACTGAGCGACTCGCGCCAAGTAGGCGTCTTCGTCAGAAGCGTCCGCGCGATTGGGGGCAGGCAGCATGGCGACCCTTGCACCTTTCAGGTTCAAGGGTAAGTCGCGCCTTCCTTTGGGCAAATTCGCGAAACTCGAGACGAGCAGGAAGACGTGCTCCGCATCGAGCACGCCAGCCGAAGAATAAAAGCTCAACGAACCTACCATGTCGCCGAGCTTGGCTCCTGGCGAGAATCGCTGCATACCCTCGGCACATTGATTCAACAGCGCGGGAAAATCCTGGGCCGAGGAATCCGGGGGCTTGACCAACCGTGGCGTAAATTCCAGCGGAGGCATCTGCAACGGAATGGCGGATTCGTCCCGCAAGTCGGCCCAGGTTACGGTGACGGGGGGCTGCCAATCGCGTGCGGCCTTGTTCAACGTGGCGGCAATGGTTTTGAGCATCTCCGGTCGTGCTGTGTCAGGCATGTTTTGCAGCACTACCACATCCGTGCCTTCTCTTGTACCACTTCCGAGCGCGCGCACGATGCGTTGCTGGGTGATAGAGCTTAACGGAAGCGCTGTCACGGATGCCGCTCCGGCTTCTCGCAGCGCTTCGCTCCAACGCTGAATTCGCGCAAGATGGTCGGCCAGCGCTAGCGGCGTCTTTTCCGTTCCCATGCGGTGGAGCAAAAGAATTCGTTCACCGTTCAGTTGTAATCGGATTGGCCGCTTACCCGGAGGCAAATCCTCGATGAAATCAGAGACGATGACGATGTACTTCGCACCGAGAACGCTTTGCCCTTGCTCTGCCGCCAGCGCCACCGCTCCGGAAATATCCGTATAGGCAGACCGCTCGGAACCGGCTGTTGAAGCCCGCACCACCGTTTTCGTACACGCCTGCAATTTGTCGACTATCTGGGAGGAGTCATCGTTGTCGCGTTTAATAAGGGATTGCTGAAATTGGAAAGGACCACACAGCGGACCTGCAATCAAACTGGCAGTCTGGATGCGTGACCACAGAATTTCTACGGGAGGCTGCCATTCCCGTTGCGCGAGTTCTGATGTTGCTGCCGCGAGTTCCTCGAGTGCTCGCTCATCACCTACGAGAGGCGCAAAGCTCTTGCTGAAGTCCACGAGCACGACGACCGAAGTACCGCTGGATCTCGACTTATTGACAGAGCATCCTCCCAAAGCGACAGCGAGCACGAGTGGCAGTACAACGCGCGATTTGGACCTGGCGAGGGACATGAATCGATTGAGCGAATCAAGATGCGCTAAGCACGGAAAACGTCTGCCGCTTGCTTTCATCAACTGCATGTAGCGGCGGCACATCGCGACCGCGCAGCCGGAATGCTGGGGCGGCAAGCGCAAGGGCCACGACCTCCAAACAAAAGATGACCGCAAGAAAAATCCTTACAATAAGTCGTAAGACTTCCTCAACGATAGCAAATAGCACGCCGACACAGGAACGAAGCCATATGTGCAGGCCCTTGCCCGTCGCGCTTGCCTGACTTGCAGCAGCACTCAGGGCACCACAAAGGACAAGGATGAGAATGCAGAAGGCAGCCTGGTAGCGAGTCACGCCAACGCGCCAAAGAAGTATGCCAAAGGCGATGAGAACAATCACCGCCAATGTGACAGCAGTCTTTCTCTTCCAGAACGACCCGGAAACAATGAGCCGCCGATTTCGCGTTCCATCAAGAAGCAGTTCGCCCCGCGGCAGCAACAATCCCAAGATCAAAAAGCAGGCAGCTAAGCCAACCGAGACGAGCAACGCGGCCCTTAGTCCGATGTAGGGAAAGAACGCATAAAGGCCGCTCGCGGTGACGATGAACAAACTCAGCAGAGTCAATATGAGCCACATCCCGGCCAAGGAAGCAAAGTGATGGGCTTCGGCCGTGGTTAGCTGTCTGGGTGCTAGAGCATCCCCAGAATTGCCTGAACCCGCTCCGTCTCTCAGTTCCGACACCGAAGCAACGAGCGACGTGGTTTCCTGGGCTGCAGCCTGGAGGTCTTTCCTGATAGCCTCAACTTCGTCTCTCAGGCGGCCAGCGCCTCTTCCTGCACCAGCGCAGGCAGCATCAAATTTTTCGCGATACCGCCACAAGCGTCGTATGAGCGCGGGTAGGTGATCCGCAGACTTTGCAATTCGCTCTAGCGATGCCGACCAGATTGCTCCCAGGCCGAAGAGCACAAGTACAAGAGTCGCCCCCCAAAGGAAGAATAATGTTCCCTGCTTGATTTGTGAGCCAATCGGCAAGTCAACGAGGGAGCTCCGGCTCGGAGCAACCTGGGAATAAAAGAAACCTTCCACGCAGGCCATCACGACAGCGAAACCGGCAGCAATGACCGGCCAAAGCGCAAAGCGTGAAGCCTCGTCCGGCGTCGGCCGGCCGGCCGTGTGTACATAGCCCAATCCAGCCTCGACAAGCGTAAGCATGAAGGCGAAAACGAGGTACAGCGGAATACCAAAATAGGTAAGGTCATGGGGGATGAATCCCAAATCCCGCAGAATCTGACCGAGCATTCCGGTATTGACAGAGATCAACGCGATCAAAATCATGCTCGATACGAACAAACGGACCTTTGCGGTTCGCAGACTCCCGTGCTGTGCAGGTAGTTGGTCCGTGGTTGGCAGGTTCGGAAAAGCAGGAGCGGTTTTCAGCGCAGAATCCGTCAGGTTATTGCTGACTCGCTCAAAAGCGCGCTCTAGATCAGAAACTCGGGCGAGCTGGGGCTTTAGCGTCTTGGTGATCTCGGAAAACGACGCCAGTGCTGCCTCCAGGCGCGTAAGACGCTCAGACACGTAGGTAATCCCGGCATTGTCCCTGAAGTCCTCAATCAGCGCTTCAAGCGCCCGCCGCCGACGTTCGCGGGCAGCCGACTGCCTGGAAACTAAGCGAGACAGATAGGACGCAACTCCTCGCCGCACATTTGTAATTATCGGATAGAACAGGAAATAGGCGGGAATAGCGGCAATCGCGACCAGTCCGAGAATGGCCACCGACCACGCCAGAACGCCCCAGAACCAGGGGATGTGCTGCGATATAAATCCACTCAAGGATTCCATGAGATCAGTCCCGTAAGAAGGCTCGGCGTTGCTTGAGTCTATATACATACGCGTGTTGGTGGGTAGGCCGCTAGAGCATACAACTGGGCTTGTGGCCAAGCAGTTATCCTCGGCGGTAGCCGTCCAATCATGCGAATCTGGCCAATGACCCCGGGATTAAAGCCGCGTCCGTCGTCCGATGACGCCGCTACGCGATCCACGCTAGGAGGTAAGTGCTCCCCGTTGTGAAGTGGGGCACCGCTACCTGGCCTTGGCGTGGACGGGCAGGCCTTCGCGATAGATCTTGAGATTATTCTTATCCACTACGACCGTGCCGGTGTCCACGAACGTAGGCATCGGCGCTGCCAGGGCAGTCCGCCAATCTTTAAATTGGCGCACGGCGTTATGGTGCAGATCGTCGAGGAATTTTAACCCGTAATAACTCATAACGTATGGCTTTTGCGCGATGGTGGCGGCAATGGCGCCGCGCTCAATCCATTCCAGTGTCTCAGGATCATCGTCGAACGCCACGATGGGCAGCTTACCTTCCATGTTTAGGCGGTGTAGCGCTTCCGCGGCGCCGGAACCCCCGGTTGCTTCGAGACAAATGATTCCGTCGACTTTTTCTTTCTTCTGCAGCAATTCGGACACCTGGTCAAATGCGCTTCGCGCGTCGCCCTTGTCATCCAGGATCTTTGTCAACTTGAGAGCAGGGAAATTCCTCAGCGCGTCGGCGACTCCGGCCACTCGATCGTCCAGGTTATGCTGTCCCTGAATCGTGATCACCGCAACGCTCCCCTTATCCGAAAGCAGCGCCGCCATCCGCTGTAAACTTTCTCGTCCTGCCTTGACATTATCTGTTCCGATATACAGAACTCTTCTCGAACCCGGCACATCCGCATCCACGCAGATGACTGGGATGCCTTGGGCAATCGCTTTGTCGATCTCTGCTTGGAAAATTTCGGGTTTCCCAGCGGAAAGGCAGATTCCTGTGGGGTTCTCCTCTAACACCCGCCGGAACACTCCGAGTTCGGCGTTCGGCTGGTACCCCGGCGGGCCCATCAGTTCAGCCTTTACGCCCAGCGCCTTGGCGGCGTCCAGGAATCCGGCTTCCGCGTTCTGCCAATACGATAAGTTGATATTCGTGGCCACGAAGACATAGCGTTCGTTTTCCTCGTGATAGGGTTTTGTACAAGACACGATCAGCGCTGACCCACCGAGAATAAGAACGAGCGCCAGCGTCGCCCCATGTCTCTTCATTGCAGTTCTCCTTTCCCATCTTGGCTGGCCTGCGCGAGTGTTCGCTCGCGCCCAGGAAAGTTTGGCTCTTCCGCATCCTCGCTTGCAAAACTCTCGACCATGTGAGTTCGACAGGAGATGAACAGGGACCAAGGAATGCACCGTAAACCAAAATCTGTTGTTGCCGAGGATTCATCGTGAGGGGCCTTAACCTCTAGCGATCCGGGGCCAATGATATTAGCAGAGACGGTTGTGCCAGCCCAGTCATCGGTTATTGGTTTCATCGGCAGGTGGAGGGGCGTGTACAATGCTTCCTGCCTCTGCGATCCGAGCGAAGTTGGCCCGCCATGCATGAGATCCGGAAAGAAAAGCGTAATCCCGAGAAGCTTCAAGTGCTCCTCTCCGAAATGGCGGAGCCGTTGCTGACCGAGTCTGCCTCGACCGACAATGTCAGCTCTCATGGCATGCGAGTCCGAACACACCGCCTCTGGAAGCGAGATACTCACCTGATTGTGCAGTCTTCCGAGGGAGAACTTTGGGGGCGCGCGAAAGTCGTCTATTGTCAGGCGCTTCCAGCCAACACCTTTGCCCTCGGCATAGAGTTTGTGGCCCGGACAGGTGGATGGATTATGCGGTCATAGGTCTAAGTATTTCTGTTGCGTTCGGGCGAATCATCTTGGCGATCAATTCCACCACTAGATGGGTCAATTTTATAGCCGAGGAATGTTTCCCTTTTGAATCCGTAAATGTCGTGATACTCAATAACGATGTAGGCGCTCAGAAACTCGCCGCGCCTCACGCTGCCCAAGCAAGTCAGATCAAAACTCCTAGACTGCTCTTTGCCCACACCGAGCGGCCCGATAGGTCCAAAATTTCGGCCATCGCTTCTATTTGGACTGCCTAACACTGAACCTGCAGGGAGAATCTCTAGATGACCATATACGTTGTCCACCCAGGCGGGACTTCTGCCCTCATTTCTGCAAATCAACTTCACATTTGCGGTCACGCGTTCGACCGTGCCTTCGGCTTCACTCTTAGAGGAGCTCTGCACTACATGCAGCACCGACTTCTCCGACCAGCCGAGCTCTGCCATCACCCAAGCACGCTCGGTGCGAATAAGATACTCCGCGGCTGCTTTGGCAGCAGCCGCATTATGCTGTGATGCCTCGACTTGTTTTTGGGAAATGCTTAACTGAGCTGATGTTTCTCTGTGCTGTTTCCGACTGTTCAGTCTGTCCCAGACGAAGATGAGGATCAGTGCGATTCCTGCCAGCCAAATCGCCATGAACTCATGGGTTTTTAGCCAGTCCATGGAACACCCGCCATGTTCGAATTGCGTCGCAGGAACGGGGAACGCGATTATAGCAGCGATTGCTCCCGGTGGGCCGCGCCATCTTGGCGGAGATTTTTCGCCTCGCGATTTCCCGGAGTGTTTGACCGATGCGCCTGCGGGGACCGGCTAGGTCGTCTTCCATAGCTCTCAAAACTGAGCTTGTCAGCCTTAGGCGGGCCTGTCATCATCGGGGCCTGCCATCTCACCGCTCGTGGTTATGCGGTCCTGGTGGCGGACGCTCGTCCTTTAGGAAAGTAAAAGAGCTGCTCCTCTGTCATTTCCCCGCCAAAGTATGTGTTGCGCGTAGGTGCGCCGATCTCATTGACTTGCCTAGGTGCGTGACCTAACATGCGCAGAAAGACAGCTCACGGCAATGCTCGAACGTATCATCTCGCATTACCGCATCGTCGAGAAGTTGGGCGGCGGCGGCATGGGCGTGGTGTACAAGGCGGAAGATACCCGTCTGAAACGTTTGGTAGCCATTAAGCTTCTTCCTCCCGAGATGGAGCGGAATCCGGCAGCCGTGGAGCGGTTTAAGCGGGAGGCAGAAGCCGCATCGGCCCTCAATCACTCCAACATCTGCACCATCTATGACATCGGCGAAGAAGCGGATGAGCATTTCATTGTGATGGAGTTCATGGATGGCCGGACGCTGAGGCATCACATGGAAGGCCGAGCCCTGCCGACCGAGGAGGTGTTGGACCTGGCCATTCAAATTGCTGATGCCCTGGACGCCGCCCACACTGCCGGAATCATTCATCGCGATATCAAGCCCGCCAACATCTTTGTGACTAAGCGCGGCCAAGCGAAAATCCTGGACTTCGGTTTGGCCAAGTTGGCGCAAACAGCTCTCGTAGCAGAAGGAGTGGGTGCGTCCGCAATGCCGACTCTGAGCGGGCAAGCGTCGCTGACCACACCGGGGGACACGGTAGGAACCTTTTCCTACATGTCACCCGAACAGGTGCGCGGCGAAGAGCTTGACAACCGGAGCGACCTCTTTTCGTTTGGCTCAGTCCTTTATGAAATGACCACAGGGCAAATGACTTTTCCTGGTCGGACATCAGGCGTCATCATGGAAGCGATTCTAAACCGTGCGCCAGCGGCGCCGACGGTGATGAACTCGCAACTTCCGGCGCGGCTGGAAGAAATCATTGCCAAGTCACTTGAGAAAGACCGCAGGCTGCGTTATCAAAGCGCCGCTGAGACCCGCACGGATCTGCAGCGCCTTAAGCGCGAGATGGTTTCCGGTCTCGGATCGGGGAGCCTTGGCCCCTCCGCATTGCGGCCAGCCAGCACGGTTGCCGCACCCGTCGCGGCGAAGCCAAAGCGCCTTCCACTGAAATGGATTGGCGTCGCAGCGGTTGTGGCCCTTGCCGCAGGTGGCGGGTTTGTCCTGCACAACAGGCTTGCGATCCGTCCAGCCATGAAGCAGGGCAGGGTTTCCGTACTCATCGCCGATTTCACGAACGAGACTGCTGATCCCATCTTTGATGGCACGCTTGAACCGATGCTAGGGATTGCGTTGGAAGGAGCACCTTTCATCAGTCTTTACAACCGCGGCGACGCCCGAAAGGTCGCTCGACAAGTGCAACCGAGTGAAACGCGCCTCGATGAAAAGCTGGCCCGGCTGGTGGGCGTGCGGGAAGGTGTTGGGGTTGTTGTCGCCGGCTCGATCGCGCGCCACGGCAATCACTACACCGTTTCTTGCAGAACGCTTGACCCCATGACGGGAAAATCCATGATCATGAGCGAAGCGGAGGCGCGGGACAAGGAAACGGTTCTGCGGGCGGTGGACGAATTGGCCGCCCGCGTTCGAGTTTCCCTGGGCGACACCACACCCGAATGGGCGCAACTGGCACAAGCGGAAACTTTCACCTCGAGCTCCCTCGAAGCGGTTCACCAGTATTCCGCAGCGATGAATCTGCAGTGGGCCGGGAAATACGAGGAAGCCGTCGAAGCGTTCAAGCGCACGATTGAACTAGACCCCGACATGGCTCGCGCTTATGTGGGGGTGGCAGTGATCTTGAGCAATCTGGGGCGACGGCAGGAAGGCCAGGACTACTACAAACAAGCCCTGGCAAAGATCGACAAGATGAGCGACCGGGAAAAATACCGGACGCGCGGCGCCTATTATCTGCACGCCAAGGAGCCGGAAAGAGCCCTAGAGCAGTTCAAGAAACTCGTGGAACTCTATCCAGCCGATTCGGCGGGGGCAGCGAACCTCGCGTTCGCGTATTTTCTCCTTCGCGATATGCCCAAGGCGCTTGAGTATGGCCAGCGGGCCCTAGACATCAATCCCAAGAATGTGCCGCAAAGGAACAACCTAGGCCTCTACGCAATGTACGCAGGGGACTTTGCGACCGCAATCAAAGAACAGCGCAACGTGCTGGAGCTCAACTCGTCCTTCGAACGCGCCTATGTGGGCCTCGCGCTGTCGCAGCTTGCCGAGGGACAGCCGGGTCAGGCCGTTGAGACCTATAACCATCTGCAAAGCGTGAGCGCGGTCGGCGCTTCGTTCGCCGCTGCTGGTTTGGCGGACATTGCACTGTTTCAGGGACGCTTGGGTGACGCCGTCGGCTTTCTCGAAAACGGGATATCGTCCGACCTGAACAACAAATTTTCCGAAAGCGCCAGGCTGAAACTTGCAATTTTGGGCCAAGCGCAATGGCTCGCCGGCCGTACACCACAAGCGCTCGCGGCGGCCGACCGGGCCCTGAAGACCAGCAGCGATGACGGCGTGAAATATCTGTCGGCACACGTTTATCTGGAGGCGGGCCGTCCGCAGCAAGCCTTGGCGTTAGCGAAGGAGCTCAAGGCAAGCCTCGAAACAGATAGTCAGGCTTACGCCAAGCTCATCGAAGGGGAAAGAGAGCTGGCGCGCAATCAAGCGCGCAGCGCGCTGCAGTTTTTTGAGGACGCAAAAAAGCTGGCGGACACTTGGATGGGGCACTTCGATTTGGCCCGGGCGTACATCGAGCTAAACCATTTCGCCGAGGCTCAAGTCGAACTGGAAGCTTGCTTGAAGCGCCGCGGGGAGGCCACAGCACTCTTTCTTGATGAGTCGCCGACGTATTATTTGCTTCCGTCTGTGTACTACTACCTCGGCCGTGCGCAAGAAGGGTTGAACAGCACCGCGGCAGCAGAATCTTACAAGACGTTTCTGAGTTTGAAGTCTGGCGCGGACAAGGACCCACTGGTTGTTGATGCGCGGCGCCGCGTTCGATCGCAGTGACCTTGGCCGATCTCCAAGAGCTCGCGTCCAGATGAGCAAACTGAACGCTACGCGACTTCCCGCCTCGCTTGTTTACGAAACACGGCTACCACTTCGTTGGACTTAACACTGATGAAAAGACTTGCGGAAGTGTGGTTACCCGTTGGCGACGGTTGTGTCAGTGAAAGTGAGTACTTCCACTGTCGACAGCCGCGTGTACAGCCCACCGGACACCGTCCCGCGATAGACGTTGTAACCTGCGACCGCGGCCTGTGAGAAGCTTGGATTCCACAGTTCAAAGCTAGCGAACCCGGCGAAGCGACAGCTGCGGTGGGCGCACCAGGCGGCGCAAGAAAGATGCTGAATGGAATCGATGCTACGCCTCCGGCGCCAGCAGCCGAAGCAACGAGTGTGTAGCCAGTTCCTGGCGTGCCGATGCTGAGATTCGGGAACGTCACAACGCCGTTCGCCCCCGTTGTCCCGATTGTGCTTCCGGACAGAGTCCCACCGGTGGGGTTGTCCCCAATGGCGATTGCGACCGTGGCTTCCGGCACTGCAGCCCCAGTCGAGTCGGTAACTAGAACCGACACGGAGGGCGCGATTATGGCGCCCGCCGCCGTCTGTGTGGGTTGTTGCACAAACGAAATGAGTCCGGTGTTGGCAAACACCGTGAGCGGCACAACACTCGTCGGAGTGATTTGTGGAGGGAACGACGAATCCGTCGCCTGCACTTGGACGTTAAACGTTCCAGGAGTCGTGGCAGCGCCGCTGATTAACCCGTTGCTGCTCGGAGTGAGTCCCGGCGGTAGGCCGCTAATACTCCAGTTAATGGCCGGAATTCCGCCGAGGGAGGACAGAACATTGCTGTAGGGCGAGTTTTGAACGCCCGGAGGCAAGTTAGCGGTGTTGACGGTAAGTTGAGCCGCTACTCGAATGCTGAGTTGCTGCGATGCCGTATGCGGAGGCACCGCCGAGTCCGTGACTTGAACTGTGAATGGAAAGGTCGCGGGGAAGATGCAGAAGGCTTCCGGGGCACATCCAGGAGTACCAGAAATCAACCCGGTGGCGGGATTGAGCGTCAAGGTTCCGCCTCCGGCCGCTGATGTGGGCGGCAAGCTACCGCTGGTGATGCCCCAGGTGAATGGTGCAGTTCCGCCGAAAGCCTGTATTTGGCCGCTGTAAGCCGTTCCCGTTATGGCGTTGGGCAGTCCTTGCAGAATGAAGATTCCGCCGCCCGGAAAGGAGCCCCCCGGAAAGCTGAACGGAACCGTATTGGTGTCGGTGTTAGCGGCTTGTGAAGTGACGACTGGCGCAAGGAGGCCCTCACTGATGGCCTTCATCGCGTCGGCGGTGATCGGTCCGCGCAGGGTAAGGAACGCTTGCTCACCCGGGGCTAGTGAGAAGGTGGTATTCGTCACCGCGGAGTTCTTTGTGAGTGTGGGGTCGGTTGCTGTATCCGTAGCGTTGAAGGTGGCGGCGGACTGGATGGGAGGATTGCTGACGGCAGCCAGCAGCACGTTGGATTGTTGCAAACCGAGAGAGCATCCGACGGCGACCGGGTTAGCATAAATCTTGTTTAGAAGGAGCTGCAGGGGGCTCGTCACTGGCTGAGCGCTGACGAGTTGGACGTGGTAGGACGCAGACGTGTTGCCGCTATTGGTGACGGTGTAATTGGCGTCCGATACGGGCGCATTGGTCGTGAGTGCCGTCGAAGAAACATTCGGGCTGGAGACATTGGGGCTGGAAACGTTCGGGCTAGAAACGTTGGGACTGGAGACGTTGGGGCTGGAAACATTCGGGCTAGAGACGTTCGGCACCGCCAGTCCCCCTGCAGTGGGCGCATTAGTAAAGGATTGGCTCGAGACGTTCGGGCTCGAGACGTTCGGGCTCGAAACATTTGGACTGGAAACATTTGGGCTGGAAACGTTGGGACTGGAGACGTTGGGGCTGGAAACGTTCGGGCTGGAGACGTTCGGGTTGTAGACTTCTACTCCGACAATCTTAGTCCCTGCTGGTGCACCGTCAGGATCGATTAATCCCGGCACCGTGCCGTCAGCGTTCAACACCAGGAAGCCATTAAGTCCGTTCGAGACCAGGCTGCCCCCGGGCGCGGTAATCTCCTGCACGTTGATGGTGATGCTTGCTGTCGGATTGCCGGAAAGAGCAAACACCGGGCGCGTGATACCGTTATGCGGCCCGACAGCTACGTCGAGCTGAGTTGTCGCCGCGGGAAGCGGAGAGGCCGGCGGATTGCTGGTCGCAACAAACGAAGCAAAACCGCTGGGATCCGGGGAGCCGTTTGCGAGTTGCGGTTGGTTTCCGATCGTTAGCCGGAAGCTTTTTTCAACGGGCGCGAAGTTCTGCACCAGAACGACGAAGGCGCGCTGGAGTGTGGTGCTCAACGGCTTCGAGGTCTGCGGCGATGAAACGGCCAAACCCTGCGTAATGCGGGTGCTGTAAATGTTCTGATTTCGACTGGCTGTGGCAGTTGCGTCGCAAGGAGGGCGAGTTTGCGTGGGATCAAAGAAACTCTGACCAGCGAATATGGGCGTGTATTTGGTCCAATCGCCGCTTGTCGGCGCCTGGACGTCACGGTTGTCGGTCCAAGTTGCAACGTGCACAGGAGCGGGCTCGGGGGCTGTATCAAACGTCCAGGAATTGCCATTGGTTCGAAACACCGGACCCGCGATGTCTACATAGTCGCCAAGAAAAGGCGCAGTGCCGCCTTCAAAGATGGGCAGGTTGGGAGGATTTACTTCTAGCTGTTGCACTGGAGCGCTTACGCTCGACGTCAATCCCGTAGTCCCAAAGCGATATTGGGACACGCGAGCGGTGGTGAAGCTCGGTGCTCCCGTTGGGCATGTACCTGTTGGAGTGAACTGCGCCACGCGCACATCCAGCAAATGACGCATGGCGGTCAGACCGGCGTCGTTCACAAAAGGACCAAATATGGGTGTGACTGGCTCCGGGACATTAACACGCTGCTCGAGAACCAATCGGCCCTGCGCGTCGGGAACGGGAAACCCATCGGCGTTGAATGTATATGCGGACGGGTAGGCGGGCGAGAAGGATCCCAGAGTGTGGTCGAGATGCAGGTCGTAGTAAAGGACCATGAGCTTCCCGCCGGCAAACGTCAGCGCGGGCATGAACTGATTGCCGCGGGTGAAACTGTCTGAGAGGTCGTCGGTGACCGGGTCATTATCGACTCGTATCGGCGTGGTCCAGTTCACGCCGTCCAACGAGGTCGACATCATAACTCTGGCATCCCCCATCGACAGCGGGTCCCGCTGGGACCATGCCAGATAAATCTGCCCGCATCCGTCGATGGCGAGCGCGGGAAATGCTGTCGTGCGCATCTCCGGTCCGCCGCCGGTCGTGGGTAGGGTGCTTTCGTCAAAGAATGAGGGAGTGGCGGACGGGCTACTTGAATTAAAGGGAGGCAGAGTCACCGCCAGCACGCCTTTGGTAAATGTTTGTCCCCCATTGGTCGATTTGGCGACCGTAATGCCGTCCGGCGTGTTCGCTGCGGCCACGGTTCGCCAGGCCACGTATACGTTTCCCGTCGAGGGATCAACGGCGATCGCCACGCCTTGATTCAATGGATACGCCTCGCTCAACTTTTTTGGGGAACTCCAAGTGGCGCCGCAGTCCGTCGATCTCGAGAAATAAACTTTCGTGCGAAGGAGCTTGTTGCCGACAAAGTCGCTCCAGGCCATGTACACGTTTCCGGCGGGAATCTTTTGCGTGACCATGCCACCCGGCGCTCCAGGTTCCGGCACGGTGATCGTGCAAACCGCCGAGCCGCGCGGGATGTCCACGGCGATCCACGGTTTATCCAGGAATTGCCCGGCGTCGCCGCGGTCCAGGACTGCCGTGCCGATGTACCGAATGGGGTCGGTATCGGTGTTGGTTGTCGTGGTGGTCGCGTTTCCGTTCTCTTTGTTGTTCAGGTCAATGAATCGAGAGACGAAGACCACCCCGTTATCTTCGTTGCGGTTGAAAGCAATGCCGCTGTAGAAGAACAGTCCATTTGTGCCGGCGCGCACCACCGGGTCGGATGCCGCTTGAAATTGCATGGGCGTCTTTAGCGGTGACGAAAGTCCCTCTGGCGTTTGGTCCAGCGGATAGCCGGGTAGCAATGTGCTTTGCCAAGTCGCGCCACCATCAAACGATTTGAAAACTCCCAGCCACGCGTCTCCGGTTTCTCTTGTGGCGAAGAAGTTCAAATCCACGGTACGGTAATCATTAGCCCCGGCTAGCAGATGCAGCGGATTCCGCGAAGATACCGCAATCGAAGGTTCATTCTGCCGCTGGAGAAAAGGATCTCCTCCTGGCCACTGGGTCCCTGAAACCATGTTTACGTTTTGCCCGGGAGTCGGGGCTTGAACTTGAGCGGCCGCTGGTTCGGTGAAAACGGGCACCAGCGCAGCGAGTATTCCAAGAGACAGGATACGCCGTGGGCAGATGTACATGGGAGCGCCTCCATGAATGTAGCGCCCTAAGAGCACCCTTCATTGGGACTCTTGCTCAGAGGGCAGTAGACAGGCAAGAGACTGAGACTCCTAGGACGCCTGGTCTGGTACGCACCGGGACGAGGTGTTCTCGGAAGGCTGACTGGGCCTCAAGCTTCGAAAGTCTTTACGCTCTTAAAAGAATCTTTGTCAAGTGAAAAACGCACCTATCTTGATGGCTTGCGGCTCTCGTACTTGCCGAGAAAGCGCGTTGGACCCTGCGGTTTTCAACCAGTGGTCGGCCATACGCGAGGTAGTCGGTGCAGCCAACGCCCGGGGAGGTATAGGCCGACGCGCAAGCATCCAGACCTACCACTCCTAGGCAAACTCGAAACGGGGTCACAAAGTCAATAATTGGAATCCCGCGGTGTGCCGCGACCGACTCGGCACGGCGAAAAACAGTATCCGGGATCTCAAACGTTGTTTTCCCAGGAGCCACGTCCCCCATATTTATGGGAACAGGTCAAATGCGCCCGGAGTGACGCAAGGCGGGATGAGCCCGATCGCCCGCCTTTCCTTTTTGTCCTAGTCAGCATGCGTTCGAAGCACGATCTCGAGCGAAAGGCAAAACCTCATAACAGTCAAACGCCACTCCTACACAGATTGCGCCCTGGGGTGAACGGCTCGGCTGAACATGAACAACATGACCTGTGCAGTGCCATTCCGCTGTAGGTTTGTGGCTGACTTCCTCCGGCATCGCAAAAACGAGTTGCACGGGTGTGCCCTTTTGTAGCGGTAAATCTGTCGCAAAATACACTCCCCGCGCTGAGACATTCAAAGATTCCGCGGCTCGCTCCGGCGTGGCAGATTTCGAAATCCGAACGCGGAGGGGGAGTTTGAAGTTGAATCGCGTAGCTAGCCGCCGCTCGGTTGCCGTCATAGGAACGAAACTCTTTCTAAAGGACAAGGGAACAGCAAGCCCCTGGGGATGACGACGGAAAAACCCCATTCTGCGTACAGGTATTTACCGGGGGACGAGTCCTTTTCAGGCAATCCGTTTGGTTTTCCGTCGGATCCCTGAGGCATTACCTGCAGCTGGCACCACCACGGCGACGCTCGGTGCTAAAATCTCGTCGCCAAGGACTTGGCTGGTTCCATCAAGATGCTCCTGCTTGAAGAAGGAGAGCAGCGGCAGCTCACACTTGTCCACAGAGGGAAAGACCTGCGAACGCCAGGAAAGGAGAAATCCAGTGAGTAATCCTTTATCGCGCAGAAAGTTTGTCGGTCACGCCGGCCTAGTCGCGAGCTGGTCTGCGCTGTTGCGAGCAGCCCCGTACAACTCGCTTCCACTACGGGAAGGCGTGTTGGCTTCCCCAGAAATGCGAGACCGCATCGTGGACATGCATGTGCATTTTGACGAGAAAAACCCCAATTTCCTCGACGACCTGCTGAAGCTCTCCGACCGGCTGAATCTCACCGCGTGTGTGCTGACGCCTTTTCCTTACCGGAAAGTGGTTCTCGATGCGGCGAGACAGCATCCGGCCGAGATCATCCCCTTCGGCTCGGTGGACCTGGACGCTCCGGACGTGGTCAAGCAAGTGGAAGAACTGCACGCGATGGGTTACCGCGGTCTCGGTGAGCTAGAGTTTGTGAAGAAGCCGTACAACGACCCGTCGTATTTCCCGGTGTACGAACTGGCAAACCGGTATGGCTGGATCGTTGTATTCCATACCGGCATCGTACTGCGGAGAAAATTTGACGAGCCGGAAGACGTGGCCTCCGGCCGCATGCGGCCGATTTACCTGGAAGAAATTGCCCGGCGCTTTCCGAAAATCACCGTGCTGGGCGCGCACTGTGGTAATCCCGAATACGAGTGGGCCGCGGAAATCGCGAGGTGGAATCCCAATGTGTTTTTCGATCTGAGCGGCTCCACGCTCACGAAAATGCAGGCGCGCCTCGCGGACTTCCAGAGGATTTTCTGGTGGTCGAACACGGGATGGCAGAGCCCAGAGTGGGAAGTAAAACCCGCAGACAGCGACCCCAGCGCGTTTGTGAAAATCGTTTTCGGTTCGGACAACGGTCTGGGTGGGATCGAGTCGGTGGTGAAGCAATACCACGCGATGTTTGTTGCGTGCGCGGTCCCAGAACACACGCGCAAAATGATCATGGGCGGAACGTTGGCCAAGATGCTGAGGCTCACCGATGGTCATTAAGATTTATGAAGACAAGACCGCCCTCGGGCGGGCTGCCGCGGAGCAGGCCGCGGTTTCACTTTGCAAGGCAATACAGGAAAGCGGTCAGGCGCGAATCATTGCCGCGACGGGCGCCTCGCAGTTCGAGTTCCTCGACGCCCTGACCGCTATGCCCGGCATCGATTGGC
>Ga0182035_10000216_pt1 | contig 25139 bp, 18 predicted proteins | sample flu12Cox44000170_FD_125969 | JGI IMG/M metagenome (GOLD analysis project Ga0182035, IMG submission 125969) | Lab enrichment of tropical soil microbial communities from Luquillo Experimental Forest, Puerto Rico - flux4day.12C.oxic.44.000.170 | ecosystem: Environmental > Terrestrial > Soil >...
TAGGTCATGTTGATGTTCTTGCGTCCGCCGTGATCGACATGGTTACCGCCGATTGAGAAACCGTCGCCGTCGCCCCCGAACAGGAACACATGGAGATCGGGCCGCGCGAGACTAATGCCGCTGGCGAGCGGCACTGCGCGACCATGAATAAAATGCGCGCCGTGGCCGTTGACGAAATAAGGAAACCGCGAAGAACAACCAATCCCGGCAAGGGTCACAATCTTTTCGTGATCGAGATTTTTTTTCTCGAGCACTTTATAGAAGGCAGCTAACACCGCGAAATCGCCGCAACCCGGACACCACGTCGGGTGGTCGGCGGTGATTGCTTTTTTGTTTAGTTTCTCGCGCGGAATCTCAGTTGTTGTTTCTGCCATAGCTAATTGTTGAGAGGTTGAGTTGTTGAGAAGTTGAGGCGGGTCATTCGCGAATCTCTTAATCGTTAAATCAATCGCCAAATGATTAGCCTACTCCTTGCGGGACCACTTCCTTTAATGTTTTCACGCTCTCGGGCGCGGTGTCGTGGTGAACAACTGCAACGCCCTCGCGCGGAATGTGTCTGGCAGCGAAGGAAATGCCTTGGAAGACGCCTTCCAAAATTTCGCGGACGCGGAAAGTGAGACCGTCCGTTTTGGTAAAGCTAGTAATCTTGGGTTCGCAATAGCGCGCCCGGAGGAGGGTGGCGAGCTGTCCGTAGCCGTAAACCCCCTGGTCGTTCATCTCGACTGTGACGACGCGTTTGAATTTCGGCCAGATTTTTTCCAGTCCGTTCGGCAAGGGATGAATGTGACGCAAATGAAGCGCGCCGACTTTTTCGTTAGTTTCTTCGCGCGCGCGTTTCGCTGCGTCGTGGATCGGACCGAATGTCGAACCCCAGCCCACGAGTAACGTGTCGCCTTCCTGATCGCCGTAAATTTCGGGAACCGGAAGTTCTTCGGCGAGCTTGCGCAATTTGTTGCGACGTTTCGCGGTCATCGCCATGTGCAATTTCGGCGATCCGGTCGGGTGTCCCATCTCGTCATGCTCGAGCCCCGACATGAGCGGATACTTTCCGTCGAGGATGCGCGCGCCGGGCGGAACGTGCTGTGTGATCTTGTCGAGCGGATAGGGCACGTGCGTTGGTCGCGGCGTGAGGTCAGGTTTCGGATCGACCATGATTTTGGCGAGATCGGGTTCGTCGAATGCTTCGATGCGCGTGGCGAGCGAGGTATCGCTCAAAATGAAAACCGGGCAGCTGTATTTGCGCGCGATCCGCGCGGCTTCGATTGGGATATAGAAACAATCTTCCACCGATTTAGGCGCAAGCACGACACGCGGACTATCGCCGTGGCTGCCGAAGATCGCCTGATGCAAATCGCTTTGCTCCACGTTGGTGGGAAGACCGGTGCTCGGTCCGCCGCGTTGAATGTTGCAAACGATCAGCGGAATCTCGGCCATCGTCGCCCAACCGATCGCTTCCGCCTTGAGCGAAATTCCGGGACCGGCGCTGCCGGTGCAAGCAAGCCAGCCCGAATACGACATCCCGATCGCGATTGAAACCGAAGCGAGCTCGTCTTCAGCCTGCACAAAAATGCCTCCGTATTTTGGCAGCTCGCGACGCAACACCTCCATAACCGTTGACCAGGGCGTAATCGGATAACCCGCGCCGAACCGCACGCCGGCGGCGATGAGTCCGTAAGCGAGCGCCTGGTTGCCGTCCATCGTGATCTGGGCGCGGCCGCCCGGCTTCTCGGCTTTCTCAAACCGATAAAGATGGGTGAGGAGGTTTCCGACAGGATAAGCGTAACCGGCGTGGAAGGCCATCAGCGCGGTGTTCACTACGCTCTGGTCTTTTCCACCGAATTTTTCGGTGATGAGTTTCTCCAGCTTCGCGGAATCGAGTTGGAAAATTCTCGAAATCAGGCCGAGAACGAAAATGTTTTTGCCCTTGTCCTTGGCGGTGCCGCCAAGCGCTTCGACGGTGAGACCGGTGATCGGGATGCCGACGTAAACATAACGTTTGTCGTCGAGGTTCGGCTCGACGTTATCGGAATCGTAAAGGAGCACACCGCCTTCGCGAAGAAATCCGATGTGATCCTGATAACTGTGCTGATAAAACGCGACTAGAAAATCGGCTTCGTCGCCGGCCGAAAGAACTTCGCCGGAACCAATTCGGACCTGGAAAATCGACGGCCCACCCGAAATCGTGGCCGGAATTGTCATGTAGGTCATGACTTCCTGGGCGCTGCGTCCGGCAAGTCGCGCGAGAAACGCGCCGGCGGTTTGGATTCCGTCCTGTGAGTTGCCGGCGAGGCGAATGACTGCGTCCTGAATATTTTCCGGGCGAAGATCGGCCCGCTCCTGTTGGGGTGCCGGGCGCGTGGGGGACCCAATGCCCGCCCCGTTGGGTTTTTGCACCTTGGTAGCTTCGGGATTTGCGGAATCGCCCATGGCAATCTCTGTAGCCAAAGAATCTCACGCGACTTTCGCGTTTTTTCCAGAGCAAAGTCCGGTGACAGCTAGAAGCTCCGAGCTAGCAGCCGGAAGATTGGAGGCTTGAAGTCAGCGCACAGATAATACGGCTCGATCAGCTCAACTACGACTCAACACTCAACGGCGACCTTAGCCGCTCGGATACCAGGCGTGTTGCTGCCAGAACGCCTGGAGCGCAACGTTATTGCCGTTGAAAATATTGCGCTCGGCGCGACGAAGATTGCCGACGCTGGTTGGGAACGCGTTGCGCGGCCGCAAACCGCATTTACCGTCGCCAGTGTATTGCCAAAGGGCCCAACCGCTCCACGGCGACGTGTAACGCGGTTGAGCATGATAGTTAGCGATCCAGAGCCAGCAATTCGAAAGAATGGTGCGCTCCGATTCAGTTGCACCGCTGCCGTACAACATTTGCCGCAACCGATTTTCACTGCCGTAAATCCCTGGATATTTTCCGGTGCGCTCTTTAATTCGTTGCACAAACGCGACGGCCTGCGAGACCGTCATCGTCCCGCCCGGGTAATGGCCGTTCTTTTCAAAATCGAGCACGAGCAACACGCCGTTCCGTTTCTTTTCGGAGTCGTCCGCGACTCGCAGCGGCCAGCGCGTTGAAGTGACAACGGACAGAAAATGATCGGCCTGCTGAATAGGATTTGTGCCGTCGCCGAAATGATACGCGCCCCACAGTAAACCGGCCTGCGCCGCTTGGGATTGGCGCTCAAAATATCGCCAGTCTTGCTGTAAGCGCGGGAAGGTCGCTTCATGAATAACGCCGAGAACTCCTTCGCTTTTCATTGCGACAAAATCGGCGTGGACCAAATCGTAGTGCGACATGTTTACGACGTTGTTTCCGGCGAGGAGGCAAAGCGGGGCAAGGAGCGGAAAAGCAAAAGTCATCGGAAGCCTTCCGGATTTCATGCGGCCAGGAAGATAACGTATTTTGGCAACTCGGCAACGAGTAGGGTCAGATCCAACAATCAGCCGGCTGGAGAAGATTGCGGCTCGGTTGATTTATCGTGGGAGCCGGCTGGGCGATCCAGACCTCGGCGCTTTAGGAGCGGTTCGATGTAAGGGTCCCGTCCCGTGAAATTTCTGAACAAGGTGAGGGCATCGGCCGATCCACCGCGTGAAAGCAACGTTTCACGGAAGTGATCGCCGTTCTCGCGCTTCAAGCCGCCGTGTTCTTTCATCCACTCTACGCTGTCGGCGTCGAGCACTTCGCTCCAAAGGTACGAGTAGTAACCGGCTGAATAACCGCCGGCGAACGCGTGCGAAAAATAAAAGCTGCGATAACGCGGCGGGACCGGCGGATATTCGACGCCGGCTTTTTGCAGCGCCTGCTTCTCAAACGCGACCGCGTCTTTGGGAATGTCGGAGGGATTCAACTGGTGCCACGCTTGATCAAGAAGCGACGCAGCCAGGTATTCGGTCGTTTTGTATCCCTGATTGAATTTTTCCGCGACCTCAACCTTGTCGAGCAACGCCTGCGGGATCGGTTCTCCGGTCTTGTAGTGTTTCGCGTAATTTTTCAGCACTTCCGGCCAATCCATCCACATTTCGTTCACCTGCGACGGATACTCGACGAAATCGCGCGGTACGCTGGTTCCGCTGAAGCGCGGATATTTCACATTGGAAAACATCCCGTGCAGCGCGTGACCGAATTCGTGAAACGCAGTGCGCACCTCATCATGTGTGAGCAACGTCGGTTCGCCTGGCGGCGGTTTTGGAATGTTGAGATGGTTCGCGACGACAGGTTTGAAGTCGAACACTTCGCTTTGCTCGACATAAGAGTTCATCCAAGCGCCGCCGCGCTTTGACGGCCGCGCATAATAATCGCCGATAAAAATTGCGAGCTGCTTGCCGTCCCGATCGAAAACGTCGAACACACGCACGTCCGGCTGATAGACCGGCAGGTCGTGGCGTTCCTTGAAGGTGAGTCCGTAGAGTTTGCCGGCGGCAAAGAAAACGCCGTCCAGAACAACGTGATTCAGTTCGTAGTAAGGCCGGAGCTGCGATTCATCGAAATCGTATTTCGCTTTGCGGACTTTCTCGGAATAAAAATCCCAGTCGGCATCGCCGATCTGAAATCCGCCTTTCTCCTGATCGACAATTTTTTGCTGTTCGGCAGCTTCGCGTTTGGCATTCGCCACGGCTGGGGGAGCAAGGTCGCCGAGAAGTTTGTTCACGGTCGGAACATTTTTCGCGGTCTGATCTTCAAGTTGATAGGCGGCCCAGTTGTCATAGCCGAGCAGCTTCGCCTTTTCAGCGCGAAGCTGGGCGCTTCGCAGCACGACATTGCGCGTGTCGAAGTCGCCTCCGTGACTGTCGCGCGAGAGCGACGTTTGCATGATGCGCTCACGCAATGATCGATTTTGCAAAGAACCGAGGATCGGTTGGCCGGTCGTGTTTTGCATTTGAATGACAAACTTCCCCTCTTTGTGCTCGGCCTTGGCCGCGTTTACGAGCGTTGCCATTTGGCTGTCAGACAAACCGGCCAGATCTTCCTTGCGATCGACCACCACCGATGACGCGTTCTTTTCCTTCAAAACTTTTTGTTCGAACTGCGTTTGCAGCGTCGCCAGCTCGGCGTTGATCTTCTTCAGTTTTTCCTTGTCCGGATCTGAAAGCTTCGCGCCGGCGCGCACGAAATCTTTGTAGTAACGCTCGAGCAGATACGCTGATTCGGGATCAAGCCCGAGTTTATCGCGATTGTCGTAGAGCTCCTTGATCCGCGCGAAAAGTTTGCCGTTGAGATGGATCGCGTCACGATGCGCGGCGAGCCTCGGCGCCATTTCGGTCTCGATCTTCTGCATCGCCGGGTTCGTGTTGCAGGAATTGAGGTTCGAGAAGGTGGTCTCCGCGCGATCGAGCAGGCGCCCGGTGCGTTCGAGAGCGACTACCGTGTTTTCGAAGGTCGGGTTCTCAGAATTGTTGGTGATTGGCTCGATTTCTTTGAGCTGCTCGCGCATGCCGGCTTCGATCGCGGGCACGAAGTGTTCGTCTTTGATCTTGTCAAACGGTGGATAGTGAAACGGCAGCGCGCTCTCACTCATGAGGGGGTTGTCGTTTGGATCGGCGGTGGACACAGCGGTGATTTGAAAAGCTGTTAGCAGTGCTGGAACAGTGAGCAAGTAAGCGGTTCGCATAAGGATTTGTGATTTAGCAGAAAACGGCCAACGGTGCGAGCCGCACTTGCACTTAACGCCCAATGACGAATTTTTTCATTTCCGCTTTCATTTTGCTACCGGGCCTTGCGTTTTCCGCCGAAGAAACAGCCACATTCGACGCGAAGGCTGCGGAGCGGTTTGCCAAGCTCGCGCTTGCATGCGTGCACAAGGAATATCCGAACAAAGTCGCGCACGTTTTGATCAGCGACGCCGATGTCGCGCCGCCGCGAAAACGGACGCCGGCATTTTGCGGTTGTTATGACTGGCACTCTTCGGTGCACGGGCACTGGCTGCTGGTCCGACTGCTGCGCACATTTCCAGACGCGCCGTTCGCGAAAGATGCGCGCGATGCGCTGAGCCAGAGTTTGACCGCGGAAAATCTAAAACAGGAGGCTGCCTACATTAAGAGTGAAGGCCGTTCGACTTTTGAGCGGCCGTATGGCTTGTCGTGGCTCTTGCAACTTTGCGCCGAGTTGCGTGAATGGGACGATCCGCAAGCGAAGGAATGGTCGGCCAGCCTGAAACCGCTCGAGGACGCCGCTGTTGAACGGCTCGGCAATTGGTTGCCGAAACTTTCTCATCCGGTGCGAATCGGCGAGCACGATCAAACCGCTTTCGGCCTTGGACTGATGTTCGATTACGCGCGCACGACGAAGAACGACGCGTTTGCCAAACTGGTTCGCGATTCGGCGAAGAAGTTTTTTCTGGCGGACAAGAATTGCCCGCTCAATTATGAACCGTCGGGTGAAGATTTTCTGTCACCGTGTCTTGGTGAAGCCGACGTGATGCGGCGCGTCGTTCCGCAAAACGAATTCTCAAACTGGCTGAAACAATTCATGCCGCAAATTCCAGTTGGCCGAGAAGGGAGCGAGAATGCAGACTGGTTGAAGGTTGCGATTTCGCCGGACCCGAGCGATCCGAAACTCGCGCATCTCGATGGATTAAATTTGAGCCGCGCGTGGATGTTGGAAGGAATTCTTTCCGCGCTGCCAGAGAACGATCCGCGCCGGCCAGCTTTGCAGGCTGCCGCCGATGCGCATCGACGCGCCGGCCTCGCCGCGGTGACAGGCGAACATTACGAAGGCGGCCACTGGCTTGGCAGTTTCGCGGTTTACCTGACGACACGGCGCGGAATCGGATCCGAACATTAAAAATTCTTTGTGCGCAAGGAACGTAGGATACGCGCGTCACGATTTGGCCGAGCGATTCAGTTTGTGTAACAGAAATGACACATGACAAAGTTCAGAGCTGGGCGTGCAATGCCCGGTGGGAGCGTTAATTATGAATAGACTTAATTCCAAGAAGAGTGCAGAACTGCAACAAAGACGCGACGCGCCAATGGCGACACGGACCGACTTGAAAGCGGCCGGCGTGAAAGACATCTCCGCCGCGATGAACGCGATCCTGGCGGACGTGTTCGCGCTCTATCTCAAGACCAAGAATTTCCATTGGCACATGAGCGGGCCGCACTTTCGCGATTACCATTTGCTTCTCGACCAGCACGCGGATCAGCTCTTTGCCATGACCGATCCGGTCGCGGAGCGCGTCCGAAAAATCGGCGGACTCACCTTGCGATCGATTGGGCACATCGCTCGGACTCAGCGCGTGCTCGATAACGATGCAGAATACGTCGAGCCGGCGGATATGCTCGCAGAACTTGCAGAAGACAACAAAACGTTGGCGGCGCGTCTGCGTCAGGCCCACAACGTTTGCGACAAGTACCGGGACGTCGCCACGGCGAGCCTGATCGAAGTCTGGATCGACGAAACTGAGCGCCGCACATGGTTCCTGTTCGAGGCGACGCGCCGAAGAAGCTGAGATTTTCCAATGCCCCCAAAAATGAAAGTGGCGCAGGTCGGTAAGGCTGGCGGCGATTTTGAATTAGTCGAACGCGAGATTCCACAGCCCGGTCCGGGGCAGGTTCGTGTGAAAGTTGATGCATGCGGCATTTGCCACAGCGACGTCATGGTCAAAGAAGGTCTCTGGCCAGGACTTCAATATCCGCGAGTGCCGGGTCACGAAATCGCGGGCCGCGTTGATGCAGTCGGCCACCGCGTCACTAACTGGGAAAAAGGCGAGCGCATCGGCGTTGGCTGGCATGGCGGACATGATTTCGTCTGTGACGAGTGCCGTCGCGGCGATTTCGGTATGTGCACGAATCGCAAAGTTACAGGCATTGATTTCGACGGTGGCTACGCCGAGTACATGATTGCGCCGGCGGAAGCGCTGGCCGCGATCCCTGGGGAGGTGCCGGCGGAAGAAGCTGGACCATTCATGTGTGCCGGCGTCACCGTTTTCAACGCTTTGCGCAATTCGGGTGCGCGCGCTGGTGACGTTGTTGCGGTGCAAGGTATCGGCGGCCTCGGTCATCTTGGTGTGCAGTACGCGCGGCGAATGGGGTTTGAAACGGTGGCGCTTGGTCGCGGGAAAGATAAGGAGGCGCTCGCGAAAACGCTCGGGGCGCATCATTATATTGATTCGGACGTCGCTGATCCAGTCTCCGAATTGCAGAAGCTTGGCGGCGCCCGCGTGATTCTGGCGACGGCGCCGAGCGCGAAGGCGATTTCGTCGGTCGTTGGCGGATTAGGGGTGAACGGCAATTTGTTGGTGCCAGCGGCGCCGAACGACCCGCTCACCATCAGCGCCTTGCCGTTGATCATGGGGCGTCGATCCATGTCTGGCTGGTATTCGGGCACGGCGCGCGATTCGCAGGACACTCTGGAATTCAGCGCTTTAACGGGCGTGCATCCGATGATTGAAAAATATCCGCTCGCTCGAGCAGCCGAAGCTTACGAGCGAATGCATAGCGGTAAAGTGCGGTTTCGGGTCGTGCTTACCATGAACGAAGCGAGTTAGGGGTTTCAAGAGATACGACCCACGCGCTGATGAATTTTCTGTAAGAGCCGAGAAACAAAAAGGATTCCTATGGCATACGTCACAGTCGGAAAAGAAAACGGAGCCAACATCGACATTTATTATAAAGATTGGGGGAGCGGTCAGCCCATCGTCTTCAGTCACGGCTGGCCCTTAAGCGCGGACGCATTCGAGGACCAAATGTGTTTCCTCGCGCAAAAAGGTTACCGCTGCATCGCGCACGATCGTCGCCGTCATGGACGTTCGAGCCAACCGTGGAGCGGCAACGACCTGGACACGTACGCTGACGACTTGGCCAAACTGACTGAGTCGCTGAAGTTGAAAGACGCAATTCACGTCGGCCATTCCACAGGCGGCGGCGAAGTCGCACGCTACATCGGCCGTCATGGGACCAAGCGCGTCGCCAAGGCGGTGCTGATCGGTGCGATTCCACCGGTGATGGTGAAATCCAAAAAAAATCCGGGCGGCACGCCAATTGAAGAGTTCGACAAACTTCGCGCCGCCGTCCAAGCGGATCGCTCACAATTTTGGAAGGATCTCAGTCTGCCTTTCTACGGTTACAACAGACCCGGCGCAAAAATTTCCGAAGGCGTGCGCGAATCGTTCTGGTTGCAGGGAATGATGTGCGGTTTTCCCGGCGCTTATTTTTGCATCAAAGCGTTCTCCGAAACGGATCTCACTGAAGATCTCAAAAAGATCGATGTGCCAACGCTGGTCCTCCATGGTGACGACGATCAGATTGTGCCCATCGCGGATTCAGCCATGCTCTCGTCGAAAATAATTAAGAACGCCAAGCTCGTGGTTTACAAAGGCGCACCGCACGGCATGTGCACGACTCTTAAGGACAAAGTGAACAAAGAGTTGCTCGCGTTCATCAAGGCATAGTTTACCCTCAGGAGCAGGAATATCGTCTGCATGATCCGCCAGCGATTGTTCACTATCGCAGCATTTGGGGCCGCGTTGCTGACCCTGGTGTCGTTAGGTTGTTCGCGCAAGCCAGCGCAAGTGGCGTCGAACGCACCAGAAGTTCTTGTCACGACGGTTCAACCGCGCGATGTACCGAGATTACTCGAACGCGTTGCGACGTTGGACGGATTCATCAACGCCAACATCAACGCGCAAGTGCAAGGCTACATTGTCTCGCGCGATTACCTGGAAGGTACCGTTGTGAAAAAAGGGGACCTGCTTTTTCAGATCGATCCGCGCCCCTTTGAAGCTGCGCTGGGACAGGCCAAGGGAACTCTGGCCAAAGACCAGGCGAACAAGGTTAAAGCAGACGCGGACGAAAAGCGCGCCGTCGATCTATTTGATAAGAAGGTTATCAGCGACCAGGAGCGAGACACAGCTATTGCCGCCGCCGAATCACTCAAAGCAAACGTTGAAGCCGACCAAGCCGCAGTAAAAACCGCCGAGCTAAATCTCGGTTATACCAAAATCACTGCCCCGATCGATGGACTGGCCGGATTCGCCAATAATCAAGTCGGCGATCTTGTTGGTCCGGCATCAACGACTCCGCTTACGACGGTGTCGCAGATCGATCCGATCAAGGCCATCGTAACGGTCGGCGAAGGTGCGTTCACGGATTTCTTTGCGCGCTACCCGGATGCGGAGCAACGCCAAGCTCTCCTAAAGCGGCTCGACTTCGATTTGATTCTTGGCAGCGGCAGCGTCTATCCTCGAAAAGGAAAGTTTTACGCGCTGGATCGAAACCTCGATCCGAAAACAGGGTCGATCCGCTACTACGTGACCTTTCCGAATCCAGACGCTACTTTGCGGCCGGGGCAATTTGGGAAGGTGCGTTTCGTCCCGGACGCGGTGCACAATGCGCTCGTTGTTCCACAGGAAGCGGTGACGGAGTTGCAGGGAAATTTCCAGGTCGCGGTAGTCGATCAGAATAACAAGGTGAGCATTCGTCCGGTAAAAATGGGCGAACGCATTGGCGCGATGTGGCAAGTCACCGAAGGCTTGAACCCCGGAGAGAGAGTTGTTGTGCAAGGGGTGCAAAAGGCGCGCGAAGGCGCAACCGTGACCGTGAAAGAATGGACGCCGCCAGCGCAACAGCAAGTCGCTCCGGAGAGTTCGCCGGCGCAAAAGACTCCCTGACTAACAATGTCGGAGTTTTTCGTCAGGCGACCGATCGTTGCAATCGTCATCGCTGTGCTGATGACGCTGATCGGCGGCGTGTGTATTCTCGGTTTGCCCATCGCGCAGTATCCACAAATCGCGCCTCCGGAAATTCAGGTGCAAACACACTACACCGGGGCGGATTCGTTGACGATCGAGCAATCCGTCGCGGCGCCCATCGAGCAACAGATGAGCGGCGTCGATAACATGAACTACATGTACTCGATCAACGCCAACAGTGGCGACATCCGATTGATTGTCGATTTCGACGTGGCGACCGATCCGAACATTGATCACGTGCTGACACAGCTTCGGGTCGCGCAAGCTCAGTCGCAGTTGCCTCCCGACGTAAATAACTACGGTGTCACGGTCAAAAAATCAACGACAGCGCCCTTGATGCTCATTGCGCTTTATTCACCAAAGGGGACATACAACGGAACTTTTCTGGCGAACTACGCTTACATCAACCTCGTCGATCAACTCACGCGAGTTCCCGGAATTGGTAACGTGCAGGTTTTCGGGGCGGGCCAATACGCGATGCGGCTGTGGGTAAAGCCCGACCAGCTCGCGAAGCTCGGCATCACTGTGCCCGATATCATCACGGCCGTGCAAAAGCAGAACACGGTAAATCCCGCCGGACAGGTCGGTGGCGAACCGATTCCAAGCGGACAGAAATTCACTTACACCGTGCGGGCGCAAGGACGATTACAAACGCCAGAGGAATTCGGCGAAATCGTCGTCAGGGCAAATCCGGATGGCTCGTTTGTCCGCGTTAAAGACATCGCGCGGATCGATCTTGGCGCACAAACTTACAACTTGAGAGGGCGGCTGAACGGACAACCGGCGGCGATCGTCGCCTGCTATCAGCTGCCGGGTACCAACGCGGTCAAAGCAGCCCAAGGTGTGCGAAAACTCATGGCCGAAGCAAAGCAACGTTTCCCGGGCGATATCGATTTTGCGGTGTCGCTCGATCAAACGCTTTCCGTCACTGAAGGCATACGCGAAATTTTGAAAACGTTGTTTGAAGCGCTCGCGCTGGTCGTATTGGTTGTCTTCATCTTCTTGCAGGGGTGGCGAGCAACGTTAATCCCGCTCTGCGCAGTGCCAGTGTCACTGATCGGCACCTTTGTACTCTTTCCGTTGTTCGGATTCTCGATCAACACGCTGTCTCTTTTCGGCCTCGTACTGGCCATCGGCCTCGTCGTGGATGACGCGATTGTTGTTGTCGAAGCAGTTGAACGTCACATCGAGGAGGGAATGGCGCCCCGTGAGGCAACACTGCAGGCAATGGGCGAAGTATCGGCCCCCGTCATCGGTATTGCGCTTGTGTTATCGGCGGTCTTCATCCCAACAGCGTTTCTTCCCGGCATCACCGGGCGGCTTTATCAACAGTTCGCCCTAACGATTGCGATCTCAGTGATCTTCTCCGCGTTCAATGCGCTGTCACTCAGTCCTGCGCTATCGGGGCTGTTGCTGCGTCCACGCAAGAAAGTGCGCGGCCCGCTCGGTTGGTTTTACGATCGATTCAATCGCGTGTTCGGCAGCGCGATCCATGGGTACGTAAACTGGTCGCGGCTAGCAATTCGAAAAGCAGTGCTTAGTTTCGCTTTGCTGGGTGTTCTCGCCGTAGCTGCGGGTTTTTTCGGATCGAAATTGCCGAGCGCGTTTTTACCGGAGGAAGATCAGGGCTACGTTTTTCTGGCGTTGCAATTACCTGACGCGGCTTCGCTTGAGCGCACCGATACGGTCTGTAGAGAGATCGAAGATTTTTTGAGCAAAACACCCGGCGTGCAATACACCACCAGCGTCATCGGTTTTAGTCTGCTGAGCCTGGTCTCGGACACTTATCACGCGTTTTTCTTTGTCACGTTCAAGCCTTGGAGCGAACGAACGAAGCCGGAAGAACAATACGACGCAATCAAGGCGCGGCTGAACAAATACCTGGCAAGCCTCAGCGAAGGAGTCGCCTTTGCTTTCCCACCCCCAGCGATTCCGGGTGTCGGCACTTCAGGCGGCTTCACATTTGTCCTCGAAGATCGCGCGGGAAAAGACGTCCCGTTTCTCGCCCAAAACCTGCAAACATTTCTCGCCGCAGCACGTAAGCGACCAGAGCTCGGCACTCTCATTCCAACCTTCCAGCCGAACGTGCCGCAGGTTTTCGTCACCGTCGATCGCGACAAAGTCATTAAGCAAGGAATTGATCTCACCTCGGTGTATCAAACGCTGCAAACGTTCATGGGTGGATTTTTCGTCAACTATTTCAATCGTTTCGGCCGAACCTGGCAGACTTACATTGAGGCTGAAGGCGATTACCGGACCGACGCGAAAAATGTCGGTCAGTTTTTCGTTCGCAATGCGAACGGCGACCCTGTGCCACTGGACGCGATCGCCAGCATCAAAGATGTTGCCGGCCCGGAATTCACTTTGCGTTACAACGAATACCGCTCCGCGCAGATCAATGGCGCCGCTGCGCCCGGGTATAGCTCAAATCAGGCGATGAACGCGCTGGAAGAAGTTTTCCGACAAACGATGCCCAACGAGATGGGTTATGATTATCTCGGCATTTCTTTTCAGGAGAAAAAAGCCCAGCAGGGCGTTTCACCGGCGACAGTCTTCGGAATGTCACTCCTTTTCGTTTTTCTTATTCTAGCTGCGCTTTACGAGAGTTGGTCGTTACCGTTCAGCGTTTTGCTGGGCACTCCAGTCGCAGTCTTCGGGGCGTTCGTAACTCTTTGGTGGCGCGGAATGCAAAACAACATTTACGCTCAAATCGGTTTGATCATGCTGATCGGACTCGCCGCGAAAAACGCGATCTTGATCGTCGAGTTCGCCAAGGACGAATACGAAAAAGGCAAACCGCTCATCGACGCGGCGCTGGAGGGCGCGCGGTTGCGTCTCCGACCGATCCTCATGACCTCATTTGCCTTCATCTTCGGATGTTTGCCGCTTTGGTTCGCCAGCGGCTCCGGCGCGGTCGCGCGCCGCGTGCTTGGATCGACGGTCATCGGCGGAATGCTCGCCGCCTCGGCCATCGCGATCTTTCTAATCCCGGTAACCTTCTATGTGATCGAGCGACTGTTCGCCGGTCGAGAGCATGCACCGGAATCACGCTCAAGCATGGAGCGAGCGACATGATCGACAACTTACCAAAGCCAATCGCGCTTTACATTGCGGCTGAGAACAGCGCCGACGCGACGTTGTTCGACCAAGCTTTCGCTGAAGACGCGATTGTGCGTGACGAAAATGAAACGCACCAAGGCTTGGCCGAGATCAAAAAGTGGAAAGCCGAAACGAAACGAAAATATCAGCACACTGTCGATCCTCTCTCGGTCGTCGAGAAAGAAGGGGAGACGATCGTCACAAATCGGCTCGCGGGAAATTTCCCCGGCAGTCCGATCGAGCTCGAGTTCGTGTTTACAATCGAGGGCGATAAAATCGTGTCACTCGAGATTTTCTCGTGAAAATCGAGTTAAGCGCGCGCCGCGCATCATGAGGCCGCAGCCGGATTTCATTCACGAGTTCGTTCGGGGTAAATCGGAGCGCACGTTGCTGCTTTTACATGGAACTGGGGGGAATGAGCGCGACCTGCTTCCGTTCGGACGCGAGCTTGATCCCGAAGCTTCGCTGCTCAGTCCGCGGGGCAAGGTGTTAGAGAGCGGTATGGCGCGATTTTTTCGTCGTCTGGCCGAAGGCGTCTTCGATCTGGAAGATTTGCAAAACCGGACGCAGGAACTCGCCGACTTCGTAATTTCAGCAGCGCAACATTACGAGATCGACAATATACATATCGTTGCCGTCGGTTACTCCAACGGAGCCAACATTGCCGCGAGCATGCTCCTGTTTCGGCCCGAGATTTTGTCCGCGGCGATCTTGTTTCGTGCGATGGTGCCGCTGGTTCCCGAGACAAAGCCAAATCTCCATTCGAAGCACGTTTGGGTTGGCGCCGGCATCAGTGATCCAATTGTCCCTGCATCCGAGCCGACCCAGTTGGTTGAACTGTTGCGCAGCGCGGGCGCGGATGTCACCATCCGCTTTTTTCAAAGCGGTCACCAACTGACGCCAGCCGATATCGATGTCGCGCGCGATTGGTTGAGGACATTGAACTGAGGCGCGGCTAAATTTCTTGATGACCGAACTGACCATTGCATTGCCGTTGACGCTGGCAAAGCGGCCCGAGCAGATTTTTCCCACGTTAACCGAAGCGCAAGTCGCGCGAATCGCCGCGCACGGTCGCAAACGTCGGGTCAAGCCGGGCAAGATTTTATTGGATGTTGGAGACAACCTCCGGTTCTTCGGCTGGCGGCCGCAATGCCGGCCGCATCTGCTGGAAACGAGTTTGCCAGACGTGTTCGTCGTCAGCGATGGACAATAATCATGCCCGACCGCGGTTGCTCTCATCTCAACACGATCGCATCGGTCAAACTGCCGAATATTCATGAATGTACCGAATGTGTAAAAATCGGCGGCCAGTGGGTTCATCTCCGAACGTGCCAAGAATGTGGTGTGACGTTGTGTTGTGACAGCTCACCGAACCGTCACGCAACCAAGCACGCGCACGCGACCGGCCATCCAGTCATCGCTTCTGCGCAACCGGGCGAGCGCTGGCTGTACTGCTATCCGGACGGCGTTTTTTGCCAGTACTAATAGGTCAGGTCGGCGACTCTCTTGAGAGTAAGCGTTAGGGGCAAACGAGCTTCCTTGAACCAGTGCTTGCTGAGATTAACCTAACGAACTATTTCTGCACTACGGAGATTCGGCGGCAGCTAATGCGGGTTCGGCCGCTGTTTGGTTTCTTTACGGCATGGATGTCGCAATGATTGGTAGTCGCCGCGCGAGGGGTGCTCTATACCCCCACCCCCTATGTTGCGTCACATCAATTTCTTTGTTAAGAAGGATTTTTACGGTTCGCTGTATGACGAGCGGCGAAATGTGCAGCAGGACAAATAAGAGCCCGATGAAAACTCGACGGCTATGTGCTGCTCTATTCCTGCTGTTTCTTGGGACGCTCACAGATTTTAAAGGGCAGGACCTGTCCAGCCAAGTTGCATCTCTAAATGAAAGCGTTCCGGTCCTAGAAGCCAAAGATTCTGATTTCAAAGCCAGCACTTCGCAGAGCGAAGCCGTTCCTGAACAACAGAATTGGCTTGTACACGTTCAAGGAACTGAAGTTGGCCAAGGTCAACCCGGTTTTAACTCACCTTATCAGGGAACAAATAGTTTGCGATCGGATGACAACCTCAGGCAGTCGTCGTCGCTTGATCTTTTCCTAGGCATTCGTCTTTGGTCCGGCGGCGAATTTTATGTTAATCCCGAGTATTACCAAGGCTTTGGTCTGAGCAACACCCACGGAATCGCTGCCTTTCCAAATGCTGAGAACTACAAGGTTGGCCAAAAGATTGGCGATGTGTTCAACGCCCACATGTTTCTGCGACAAACATTCGGCTTCGGAGGCGAGCAAGAGGATTTGCCGAGCGACCAGTTACAGCTAGCAGAACGAATCGATGTTTCTCGTCTGACACTGACGATCGGTCGTTTAGGCGTGGGCGATCAGTTCGACGCGAACGCGTATGCTCACAGCTCGCGCACACAGTTTTTAAACTGGATTCTAGTCGATAACGGTGCTTTCGATTACGCGGCCGATTCAGTCGGGGTGATCGAGGGAGCGACGGCTGAGCTGAACCAGAAGACGTGGGCGTTGCGCTACGGGATTTTTGATGTGCCGCGCGTATCGAATGGCTTTGCTAAGGACGGGCACTTTCTAAAAGCTTGGCAACAAGTGCTCGAGCTGGAAGAGCGCTATTCAGTTGAGGATCATCCGGGGAGGGTTCGTTTGCTCGGATGGCTCGAGCATGCGCATATGGGGAGTTATAGTGAAACGCTTGCCAATCCCTCTTTGATGGAGGACATCACGCTGACGCGCCGTTATCGTTTTCAGTACGGCTTTGCTTTAAGCGCCGAGCAGGAGATCACGAAAAATCTTGGTGCGTTTCTTCGGGTGAGCTGGCGGGATGGACAAGAGGAAGTCTGGCAGTTTACAGATATTGACCGAAGTTTTTCCGGCGGGCTGCAATTGAAGGGCATGGCCTGGAAACGCCCGGACGACACTGTCGGCCTGGCGGGAATCGTGGACGGGCTGAGCTCTGCACACCGAGATTTCCTCGCCGCGGGCGGACTAGGACCTCTCATCGGAGATGGAAAGCTGCCGCATTACGCAGTCGAAGGTGTGCTCGAAACGTATTACGATTTGCAGCTAACCAAAAATGTCCATCTGGGCGTCGACTACCAATTCGTTGGTAATCCGGGCTACAACTCAGATCGAGGGCCAGTCAATATCCTTGCCACTCGTTTTCACTTTCAGTTCTAGAGATGCGAAATGGATCGGAATCATAGCTTTTCGTAGTGGATAAAAAGGAACGATCGATCGAAGAACCGAAGGGAACTGCGGCCGGCGTTTGGGCAAAACGGCTCCTGCCTTTTTTGCAAACCCAATCGCGAACCGCGCTGGTTATGGAGAGTCTTGCCCTCGTTGTCATTGTCGGAGTTGCTGACTACCTGGCGGGTTTTGAGCGTTCTTTCTTGGTATTTTACTTGTTTCCGATTGGTCTCGGAGCGTGGTTCGTAAGTTGGCGCTTTGCGGTAATTCTTTGCGTTCTGAGCGTTACCGTCTGGATTACGGGCGATATTGCGGCAGGGGCGGTTTACTCCAGTGCGTCGGTCCCTTTTTGGAATGCAGGCATTGCCGCCGCCTTCTTTCTTATTGTCACCGCGTTACTGAAGAGGCTGCGATCGGTGTTAAACGAACTTGAAGACCGCGTTCGCCAGCGCACCACCGCGCTTCGCGGCGAGATTGAGAAACGAAAGGGGCTCGAAAAGGATGTAGCGGAAGTTACCGAGCGTGAACGCCGCCGTATCGGTCACGAGTTGCATGATACAGTTTGCCAACATTTAACGGCAACTTCGCTGGCGTTACAGGTGTTGCGCAGCAAACTAGCCGAAGCTTCTCTGCCGCAAACAGAAGATGCAGATCGCGGCGTTCAGTTGGTAGAAGATACGATCGAACTGACACGGAAGATTGCCCAAGGATTGTTCCCGCTGGAGCTAGAAGGAGCGGGGCTCCCCGGTGCACTAGTCGAACTTTGCCGCAGCATGGCAAGTCGCTACTGCATCAAATGTGAATTCAAGAATGATTTGCCGGAGCTGACGATCGATTCAAATACAGCAACGCACCTTTATCGGATCGCTCAAGAGGCCGTTACGAATGCAACCAAACATGGCCACGTTAGCCGTGTGTCGGTCGAGTTAACGCACCGCGATGGAAACGTGATCTTGAATGTAAGTGATGACGGGATTGGATTTGTGGAGCCCCTCCCGGAGAGTCGTGGACTCGGACTTCGCATCATGTCCAGTCGCGCTGGAATGATCGGCGGCAGTCTTTCGGTCAAAAACCACTCGGGAGGTGGCGTAACCGTGACATGCCGTGTGCTGGTTTCAAGCAACGAGCCAAAGAGGCGCAAGGATCTTCAACATGTCCGTTTTTAAGAACAGCAAGCGTAAGAGGCGGATCTTTGTCGTGGACGATCATCCGCTTGTTCGTGAATGGTTGAAGAATCTGATCAATCAGCAAAGCGACTTGGAAGTGTGCGGCGAAGCCGAGAATGCGGCTGACGCCTTGAGCGGTATTGCCGCGACCAAGCCTGAACTGGCTGTGATCGACATCACGCTCAATGCGGCGTCTGGGTTGGAGCTAATGAAAGACATTCGCATTCAATATCCGTCGGTCGCGCCGCTTGTGCTTTCTATGCATGAAGAGGAACTATATGCCGAACGCGCAATGCGGGCCGGGGCGCGTGGTTACGTTAGAAAGCGGGAGACGAGTAAGAACATCCTCGCGGCCATACGCAGAGTCCTCGAAGGCGGTATTTACGTCAGCCAAAAGCTATCAAATGCAATGGCTCTCAAATTCCTCGAACGTCACGAAGCAGTTGGTGTCGCGCAATCGCGCGTTGCGCAGCTGAGTGACCGCGAGCTGGAAGTCTTTGAGTTGTTAGGCCAAGGGCGATCGACATCGGAAATTGCCGATCAGCTCCATTTAAGCCTGAAGACGGTCCAGGCCTACTGTGTCGGCGCAAAGGAAAAGCTCGGCTTAAACACGGCAGTCGAACTTTTGCGGGAAGCGATTCTTTGGCAGGAAAGCGTACACTTACGATAGCGAAAGGGTAGCTAAGGCGATACCCGTCAATGATAATAGGCATAACCTAATAGCCGCCGCTTGCTCACTACTGTAAGAGTGGCTGGGTCTCCTCGCGCGGCTTAATCGCCGGTTGAGTTACGATGCTTCAACGACACAAAGCCTACTTTGCGGCCCGGCTCGATCGAGCTGCTATTTGCTCGATGGCGCGAATCGTCGCGTGCATCGCGGCCTTAACCGCCTGCAATCGTTTTCAGGAGGCGGCAAATTCGCAAGGCTCAACCTCCAGTGTCAGCAGATCTGAAGCGGCTGTCGAGCTTTCACCGGATCAACTGCGCGCGATCAAGCTTCAAAAGGTGGGGAGCTACGCCTTTTACATTGAGAAGAAGGGGATCGGTAACATTGATTTCGACACCAAACTATATTTCGATAATAGTCTTGCAGTTCAAGTCTTCCCGCCGCGCGCGGGAAGGATTGGTAGGACTCTCGCCGAACTCGGCGATGCTGTCGAAAAGGGGCAACTTCTCTACACCGTTTACGCTTCCGATCGAGCAGAGTTGTCGGTCGCTAGTCCAATCGCCGGTCAAGTCACTGCGGTCAATGCCTCGCCCGGACTCACGGTGGAGCCCGGAAAAGCACCGGCGCCTTATGCGGTCGCCGACGTTTCGACCAAGTGGCTCGTGGCGAGTGTGCCTGAAAGTGATGGATCGTTTTTTAAGGTAGGAGAGCTTATTGGCGCGAGTTTAATGGCCTATCCCGGCCGCGCGTTTCAGGGCAGGATTATCAAGATCTATCCCGCGGTCGATGGAACCACTCATAGGGTAATGATCCGTTCGGAGATTGCTGATCCTGGGAATGAGCTCCGCTCGGGAATGCTTGCCGACTTCGTAGTCCGTGTGACGGAGCCAAACGAAGCTACTGCCATACCGGCAAATGGCGTAGTTCGCGAACCTGACGGCACGATGACAGCGTGGGTAACGAGCGATCGACGTCGCTTTTCGCAAAGAGTGATCAAGACTGGGCTCCGGCAAGACGACCAGGTTCAGATTCTCGAAGGCGTTGAGCGCGGAGAGCTGGTCGTCACCGACGGGGCCGTTTTCCTGAGCAACATGCTGCAAGCTCCGCCCAGCGATTAGACTGACAAATTCGACATGTCGTAAACAGCAACATGTTTAAGTCTCTCATCGCATTTTGTCTGAGTCGCCGCGCGATCGTCGTATTCGGTCTGCTCCTGTTTCTCGGCGCCGGCTACATCGCGTTTACAAAGCTCAACATCGAAGCCTATCCAAATCCAACGCCTGTCATTCTGGAAATTACTGCACAAGCGCCCGGTCTTTCAGCTGAGGATATGGAACGCTACTATACACGCCCGATTGAGATTGGACTCTACACCACTCCTGGAATCGAGATTATCCGCTCGACGTCATTTTACGGTCTGGCCTTTGTCCGTGTGACATTCAAATACGGGGTGGATTTCCATTTCGCCTATGCTCAGGCAGCGGTCGCACTGCAGCAAAATGTCAGCCTTCCAGGAGGTCTGGTGCCTACAATCTTGCAGAGCAGTACGACTGGGGAGATTTATCGTTATCAAGTAGTCGGGCCAGCGCATTTTGGAGTGACCAACTTGCGGACGGTTCAGGACTGGATTGTGCGGCGGCGGCTCTTAACCATACCTGGCATCGTAGCCATCAACAGCTGGGGTGGGCCGACCAAGCAGTTCGATGTGCAAGTAGATCCGCACAAGCTTGAGGCCTACAACCTGTCGGTGCCGCAGGTGATCACCGCGTTGGGAAACGCCAATATCAACGTGGGCGGCCGCGAAATCCGCACTGGTCAACAATCGATCAACATCCGCGGTATCGGACTGATCGACGATGGTGGCACCGACGATCTCACTCAAGGTTACAAGACCGGTGACATCGAGAACGTCGTTCTAACTCAAACGAATGGCATTCCCGTTCTGGTAAAGGATATCGCGAAGGTTTCGGTTGGTTACCTGCCGCGGCTGGGGATTCTTGGCCGAGATAAAGAAGACGACGTCGTCGGAGCCATCGTAGTGATGAGCCGTACGGAAAAGACGGCCGACATGATTCCAAAGGTCAAGGCGGAGATTGACACGATGAACCGCGATGGCAGTCTCCCGCGCGGTGTCAGGATTGTTCCGTATTATGATCGCTCATCGCTGATCGCGGTCACGACCCGCACCGTCTTGCACAATCTAATTTTCGGATGCGTGCTGATCTTTTTGATCCAGTGGATTTTCCTTGGCAACCTGCGTAGCGCGATCATCGTCGGACTGAGCATTCCGTTCGCGCTCTTCTTCGCCGTCATTCTTCTTGTCATCCGAGGGGAAAGCGCGAACTTGCTTTCGGTCGGCGCTGTCGATCTCGGTATTATTGTCGATTCCGCGGTCATACTTGTTGAAAATGTTTTCCGAAATTTTCAGCGGTCGCCGGAGGAAAAACAGAATTTGCTTCAACGACTCGCCGACGGCTTTTGGGGGCCCGATCCGACGAGGCTCTCATATTCCAGCGCACCTGCCGAGGCGTGGACCGATCGGCTGCGGCTGATTCTCATCAGCGCGATCCAGGTGGACAAAGCGGTCTTCTTTACAGCGCTCATTACGGTGGCCGCCTTCGTGCCGCTCTTCACGATGCAAGGAATCGAGGGACAGATATTCGGCCCGATGGCGCGCACGTACGCCTACGCGTTAATGGGAGCGCTCATCAGTACCTTCACCGCCACGCCGGTGCTGGCATCAATTTTTCTGCCGGAACGCCTAAACGAAAAAGAGACGATTGTCGTCCGCGCATTACACCGCATTTACAGACCGGTTCTGCATTTTGCGCTCGATCACCGCATCATTGTCACGTGGATCGGAATTGCTTTTGTCGGTGTCGCCGCGCTCCTGGCCTCGCGACTCGGCAGTGAATTTCTGCCGCATCTTGAGGAGGGCAATTTTTGGATTCGTGCATCGATGCCGTTGACACTTGCGCTACAGGATGGCGAGACGGCAGCGAAAAAAATGCGCGCCATTCTCCTGAAACATCCGGAAGTCATCACGGTCGTCTCTCAACATGGGCGCCCAGATGACGGTAGCGACGCCTCGCCCTTCTCAAACGTAGAATTGTTCGCGCCGTTGAAGCCGTTCGACCGGTGGCCCCGAGGCTTGACCAAAGAAAAGTTGACTGAGCAAATCCAAGCCGACTTTCAAAACGAGTTGCCTGGAGTCAGTTTCAACTTTTCCCAATACATCCAGGACAACATTGAAGAGGCAGTATCGGGCGTTAAAGGAGCGAATTCAGTTAAGATTGTCGGCCCAAATCTTGAAGTTCTAACTAAGCTAGCGAACCAGATTCGCGACGAAATGCAGCAAGTTCGCGGCGTTACGGATCTTGGAATCTTTCCAGTCCTCGGGCAGCCGAACTTGAACATCAAAGTGGATCGGGCGCGGGCCGCGCGCTACGGCTTGAACGCGGGCGATGTGAACTCCGTAATCCAGGCAGCGATCGGCGGCGCGGAAGCGACGACTGTTCTGGAGGGCGACCGGCAATTCGGCGTAGCAGTCCGTTATCCGCCCGATTACCGAGACAACATCGACAAAATCCGTGATATCAAAGTCGCTTACCAAGCCAGCGGCGGCGCCAACGCCTACATTCCGCTGAGCGAATTAGCAACCGTGTCTCTCGATACCGGCGCGTCGTGGATCTATCACGAAAGCACTGAGAGATTCATGCCAGTTAAATTTAGCGTTCGCAATCGCGATCTGGGTAGCACCGTTGCCGAAGCGCGGGAACGAATCGCGAAAAATGTAAAACTCCCGAGCGGTTATCGCTTGGTCTGGGCGGGAGAATTCGGCCGTCTGGAAGAAGCGAGAAATCGTCTCGCTATCGTCGTGCCTGTCAGCCTCGTGCTGATTCTTGGACTCCTCTACACACTTTTCAATTCGGTGCTCGAATGTTTGCTGACGCTTTCCGGAATCACGTTTGCTGCCGCCGGCGGTGTGTTCGCCCTGTACATTTCAGGCCTCAATTTTAGCATCTCCGCTGCCATTGGCTTCGTCTCGCTGTTTGGCGTGTCCGTCATGAACGGAATCTTGCTGATGACCTACTTTAAACAAGCGCGGCTTCGCGGCGAGACATCGATAAACGCAATCTTCTTTGCCGCGTTTACTCGAATGCGGCCAATCCTGATGACGAGCTTTTCGGCCTGCATCGGTCTGGTGCCTGCGGCCATCTCCACGGGGATCGGAAGCCAGGTGCAACGCCCACTCGCGACCGTCATTGTCGGCGGCATGCTGGTCGGCCCCATCATGTTGCTCCTCGTCATCCCTGCGCTGAAGGTGGTTTTCCTCGTCCGCGACGCAGAGCGAGCGCCCGTCGCAAAACTATCATGAGAACCCCTGGTCTGATTTGCCTCCTCAGTAGTTCGGTCCTGCTCGTACCCTGGGTCTGCCATGCCGGAGATCCGACAAGCAGATTCGCAGATCCCGATCTCAAACAAAAGAAGACAAATGTAGATCGCACCTTGCCGATTCACGCTGACGTCCAACCGACATTCAAGAATTTAAGCAGTCCCCGTTCCAATCCGCCGGTCATCGGCGGGCCGCTAAACAAGTCTAAAAACGGAGCAGCGCTCAATGGAACAGGAATGAAGCAGAAACGCTGACTCAGTAGGCCAAATGATTCGCCGCTTAACATCGAACGTCGAATACGGACCATTGAACGCTCAACGGATCCAAAGCTACGCCATTGGACGTCGGACGTTATCCGCTGCGCATTGGGCGTTTCTTCTTTTTCTTTCCGGTTGTCTGGTTGGTCCGAACTTCAAGAAGCAGGCGGCGCCGGATGTCGGTAGTTACACGCCAACCCCGCTGTCGACCACCAGTAGCACTATCAACGTCGCCGGTGGCGAGGTCCAACATTTCAGCAAAGAAATCGACATTTCGGGAGAGTGGTGGGCGCTTTTTCATTCGAAACCGCTAAACCATCTGATCGAGCGCGCTCTTACAGCCAATCATGACATCAAAGCGGCGCAGGCTGCGCTAAGGGTCGCCCAAGAAAACGTTCTAGCCCAGAAGGGCGCATTTTATCCTAGCGTAAGTGGAACCTTTTCTGCAGGTCGCCATAAGACATCGGAGGAGGTCTCGCCTTTTACCGCGTCGGGCGCGCTGTATTACAGTTTGTATACTCCACAGGTCAGCGTGTCCTATGTGCCCGATGTCTTTGGGCTCAACCGGCGAACCGTTGAATCGTTAAAAGCGCAAGCAGAGCAGGCACACTTTGCTCTGGTAGCGTCGCACATCACACTGAGCTCGAATGTTGCCGCTGCGGCGATCCAAGAGGCGTCACTGCGGGCTCAGATTGATGCGACGCGTCAGCTGATAGCTGTCAGCTCCAACTTGGTGCAGGTCCTGCGCACTCAGCTTGCGAAGCACGCCGCGTCGCGGGCTGATCTCGCCGCGCAGGAATCGCAACTCGCCCAGATCAGCGCCACGCTGCCGCCACTGTTAAAGCAGTTGTCTCAACAGCGCGATTTGCTCGCTGCGCTCTCAGGTGGGTTTCCGAACGAGGAACTGTCAGAAAAATTTGAGCTCTCGAGGATGGAACTTCCGCAGAAGTTGCCAGTGAGCCTTCCTTCGCGGCTCGTCGAGCAACGTCCAGACGTCCGGCAAGCCGAAGAAGGCATGCACTCGGCTAGCGCTCTGATTGGTGTCGCTGTCGCAAACCGGTTGCCGAATTTCAATCTAAGTGCAGACGCTGGAACGATGGCGCTAACTGCCGCCAAAATTTTTTCAGCCGGCGCAGGTTTCTGGGACTTAGGTAGCAGTGTAACGCAGCCCATTTTCCAAGGTGGGACGCTGCTTCACAAGGAACGCGCCGCACGGGCCGCATATATTCAAGCCGCAGAGCTGTATCGCAGCGCCGTCGTCACCGCTTTTCAAAATGTCGCCGATACATTAAATGCCCTTCAGCGCGATGCCGACGCTCTGAAGGCCGCGGCTGCGGCCGCCGACGCCGCGAAAATAACTCTCGATCTTACGCGGCAACGTCTCGAGACGGGCGGAGCTGGTGAGTCTGGTCAGCTCGCGCTGTTAAATGCGCAGCAGGCACACCAGCAAGCCACCATCAATCTTGTGCAAGCTCGAGCTAATCGCTTCGCGGACACCGCTGCGCTCTTTCAAGCTCTCGGGGGAGGTTGGTGGAACCGCGCCGATCTTGGCAGGATCGACGAATCAACAGCGGTCCCGAGTGGAAACTCGGTTGTTCGTTAGGCGCTCAATTGTAATTTTATGTTTCGCTTAACGAGTGTTTGTCTGA
>Ga0182035_10000221_pt1 | contig 24970 bp, 15 predicted proteins | sample flu12Cox44000170_FD_125969 | JGI IMG/M metagenome (GOLD analysis project Ga0182035, IMG submission 125969) | Lab enrichment of tropical soil microbial communities from Luquillo Experimental Forest, Puerto Rico - flux4day.12C.oxic.44.000.170 | ecosystem: Environmental > Terrestrial > Soil >...
AGCGCATCGCCGCAAGCCGTTGCAGCGCAGCGCGAACGGGCCCGACATCGCCGGCGGTGAACAGCTCGGCGAGATACTCGATCGGGATGCGCAACGCGTCGATGGCGCCGAACAAGTTGTTGCGGTTCTCGCCGTCGTGTCCGGTTTCGGCGAGCACGTCAACGACCGGGGACAGCGGCGGGACATACCAGACCATTGGCATCGTCCGGTACTCCGGATGCAGCGGCAGCGCCACCTGGTAGTCGACGATGAGGCGGTAGACCGGTGAATTCTGGGCGGCCTGGATCCATTCGCTGGAGATGCCGGCGCGCTCGGCCTCGGCGACAACCCGAGGATCGTGCGGATTGAGGAATACGCCGAGTTGTGCTGGATAGAGGTCCTTTTCGTCTTGCACCGACGCCGCGGCCGCTACCGCATCGGCGTCGTAGAGCAGCACCCCGATGTAGCGCAACCGGCCGACGCAGGTCTCCGAGCACACCGTCGGAATGCCCACCTCGACGCGCGGGTAGCAGAACGTGCACTTCTCGGCCTTGCCGGTCTTGTGGTTGAAGTAGATCTTCTTGTAGGGGCAGCCGGTGACGCACTGCCGCCATCCGCGGCACCGGTCCTGGTCGACCAGCACGATGCCGTCCTCGCTGCGCTTGTAGATCGCGCCGGACGGGCACGACGCCGCGCACGAGGGGTTCAGGCAGTGCTCGCAGATGCGTGGCAGGTAGAACATGAAGGTCTGCTCGAACTCAAGGCGCACTTTGGCTGAAATTTCTGCCACCTTGGCCAACAGTGGATCACGGCCAATCTGCTCGGGTCCCCCGCCGAGGTCGTCATCCCAGTTCGCGCCCCAGGTGACCTTGGTGTCTTCGCCGGTGATCAAAGACTTGGGACGGGCCACCGGCGTGGTGTCCATCGCCGGCGCCGACAGCAGGTTCTCGTAGTCGTAGGTCCACGGGTCGTAGTAGTCCGACAGCGTCGGCAGGTCCGGGTTGGCGAAGATATTAAGGAGCCGGCGCAGCCTCGACCCGGACCTGAGCGTCAGCTTGCCGCGCTTGTTGAGCGTCCAGCCGCCCTTCCACTTTTCCTGGTCTTGGTAGCCGCGCGGATATCCCTGTCCGGGACGGGTTTCCACGTTGTTGAACCAGACGTACTCCACACCGCTGCGGTTGGTCCAGGCCTGCTTGCAGGTGACGCTGCAGGTGTGACACCCGATGCACTTGTCGAGGTTCATCACCATCGCCAGCTGAGCCATGACTTTCATCGTCAGTACTCCACTTCTTGCGAGCGTCGCCGGATCGTGGTGACCTCGTCGCGCTGGTTTCCGGTGGGGCCGTGGTAGTTCAGCGCGAAGGACTGCTGGGCGTAGCCCCCGATCAGGTGTGACGGCTTGATCATGATCCGCGTCAGGGCATTGTGGATGCCGCCCCGCTTCCCGGTCTTCTCGGTGCGCGGCACGTCCACCGCCTTGTCTTGCGCGTGGTACATGAACACGAGTCCCTCGGGCATCCGGTGGCTGACGATCGCACGCGCATTCACCACACCGTTGCGGTTGGTGCATTCGATCCAGTCGTTGTCCTTGACGCCGATCTTCGCCGCGTCGACGTCAGAGATCCAAATCGCCTGCCCGCCACGGGAAAGCGTGAGCATGTGCAGGTTGTCCTGGTAGGCCGAGTGGATGGACCACTTGGAGTGCGGTGTCAGATACCGCACGGTGATCCCGCCGCTGGTGTCTCCGACCGCCGGCTCGTCGAACAGCGCCGTCATGTCCAGCGGCGGACGGAAGATCGGCAACTGCTCCCCCAGTTCACCCATCCAGTCGTGATCGAGGTAAAAGTGCTGCCGACCCGTCAGCGTGTGCCACGGCTTGAGCCGTTCGGTGTTAATGGTGAACGGCGAGTACCTACGCCCCCCGGTCTCCGAACCGGACCACTCCGGAGAAGTATTGACCGGTACTGGCCGAGACTGGGTATCGGCGAAGGTGATTCGCCGGCCTTCGTTCTCCTTGGCGAGGTCGGCGAGCTCGATGCCGGTGCGGCGCTGCAGCGCCTCGAAGCCCTCCACGGCAAGCCGCCCGTTCGTCGTTCCGGACAGCGCCAGGATTGCCTCCGCGGCATGTATGTCCTTGGCCAGCGACGGGCGTCCCACCGCCACCCCGCTGACCACGGCACCGTTCACGCCGCGCAGATATTCGACCTCCGCCTCGGGATGCGTGGTGACTCCCTTGACCGTGAGCCCGACCGTTTCGACCATCGGCCCCAGCGCCGCCATCTTGTCAGCCACCGCCGGGTAGTCGCGTTCGACCATGACCATGCGCGGCATCGTCTTGCCCGGAATGGGTTCGCACTCACCGGCTTTCCAGTCCAGCACGTGCCCGCCCGGCTGGGCGGTCGCGTCGGCGCTGTCATGCTGCAGCGGTACCGCCACGATGTCCTTGCGCTTGCCGAGGTGTCTATCGGCGAGCCAGGAGAACCCGCGCGCTATCCGGTGAAACGCCTCAAAATCCGTCTTGGTCTCCCACGGCGGTGAGATCGCCGGCGAGAACGCGTGCACGAACGGGTGCATGTCGGTGCTGGACAGGTCGTGCTTCTCGTACCAGGTGGCCGCGGGTAACACGATGTCGGAGAACAGCGTGGTGCTGGTATTGCGAAAGTCCAGCGACAGCAGCAAGTCCAGCTTGCCGACCGGTGCCTCTTCGCGCCAGCGCACCTCTTGCGGGCGAACGGCATCCTCATCGCGTGCGGCGACGTTGGAATCGGTGCCCAGCAGGTGTTTGAGGAAGTACTCGTTACCCTTCGCCGACGAGCCGAGCAGGTTCGACCGCCACACCGTCAAGCAGCGCGGGAAGTTCTCCGGCGCATCCGGATCCTCGCACGCGAATTGGAGATGGCCGGACTTCAGCCCGTCGACGACATGGGTCGACGCGTCCTTTCCCAGACGCAGGGCCTCGTCGGCCAGATCCAGTGGATTGCGGTCGAACGTCGGATAACTCGGCATCCAGCCCAGCCGGCTTGCCAGCGCGATGTTATCGGCCGCCGTTCGGCCGGCAAACCGGCCCTCGGCCGTTGGGGACGCCATCACCTCGGAGGTGAACCGGTCGTAGCGCCACTGGTCGGTCGACAGGTACCAGAACACCGTGCCCTGCATCTGCCGAGCAGGCCGCTGCCAATCCAACCCGAAAGCCAGCGTCGACCACCCCGTCACCGGCCGGCACTTCTCCTGGCCGACGTAGTGCGCCCAGCCGCCGCCATTGACTCCCTGACAACCGGTGAGCATCACGAGCGTCAGAAACGAGCGGTAGATCTGGTCGGAATGAAACCAGTGGTTGGTGCCCGCGCCCATCAGAATCATCGACCTGCCGCGCGAACGTTCCGCATTGTCGGCGAATTCACGCGCTATCCGTTCGACCGCCTTGGCGGGCACGCCGGTGATCGGCTCCTGCCAGGCGGGGGTGTATGGCTGACTCGCGTCGCCATAGTGCATCGGCCAATCACCGGGCAGGCCGTCCCTCTGCACGCCGTACTGGGCGAGCAGCAGGTCGAACACCGTGGTAACCCGTTGCCCGGCAATGATCTTCGTCGGTACGCCGCGCGTCAGCACGCCGGGACGGTCACTGTCGAACCGGGGCAGGTTCACCGCAGTCACGTCGCGGTCGGTGCCGTGCAGCGTGAGCAGCGGGTCAGTGCCGTGCAGGTCGAGGTTCCACTTGCCCTCGCCGGATGCGGTGAACCGGTGTCCCAGCGAGCCGTTCGGCACCACCGGGTTGGCCTGCGCGTCCAGCAGCACCGTCTTGGACGAGGCGCCCTCGCTGGTGTCGCCGAGATCGGCTGCGGTGAGGAACTTTCCGGGTAGCCAGACACCGTCGCGCTCGTCAAGCGTCACCAAAAACGGCAGATCGGTGTACTTCTTGACATAGTCGGCGAAGTAGGGGGTCGTGCGGTCGACGAAGAATTCCTTGAGGATCACGTGCCCCATCGACATCGCCAGTGCGGCGTCGGTTCCCGGCCGCGCCGGCAGCCATTCGTCGGCGAACTTCGTGTTGTCCGCGTAGTCGGGCGAAACCACGATCACCTTTTGGCCGCGATAGCGCGCCTCGGTCATGTAGTGCGCATCGGGCGTCCGAGTGACCGGAACGTTGGAGCCCCACATGATCAAATACCCGGCGTCGAACCAGTCGGCCGACTCGGGGACATCGGTCTGGTCGCCGAACACCTGCGGCGAGGCCACCGGAAGGTCGGCGTACCAGTCGTAAAACGACAGCATCGACCCGCCGATCAGCGAGATGAACCGCGCCCCCACGGCATGGCTGACCATCGACATCGCCGGTATCGGCGAGAATCCGGCCACCCGGTCGGGGCCGTACTTCTTGATGGTGTGCACGTGCGCCGCGGCCGCCATTTCCGCGGCCTCCCACCACTCGGCCCGGACAAACCCGCCCTTACCGCGTGCGGCCTTGTAGCGGCGGGACTTCACGGCGTCCTCGACGATGTCAGCCCACGCCAGCACGGGGTCGTTCAGCCGCGCCTTGGCTTCACGGTAGTACTCCAGGAGGACGCCGCGTATGTACGGATAGCGCACGCGCGCAGGCGAATACGTGTACCACGAGAACGAGGCTCCGCGGGGGCAGCCGCGCGGCTCGTACTCCGGCTTGTCGGCGCCCACCGACGGGTAGTCGGTCTGCTGGGACTCCCAGGTGATGACGCCGTCCTTGACGTAGATCTTCCACGAGCACGATCCGGTGCAGTTCACGCCGTGAGTCGAGCGGACGACCTTGTCGTGCGCCCAGCGGTCCCGGTAGAAGTCGTCCGCTGACCGGCCACCGACCTTGTGTAGCGCACGTTGATCCGGGGAGATCTCTCCGCGATGAAAATATTTGCTGAATCTGAGCAAGGCGTCGCCGCCGGTCTGGCGATTCGCGTTCAGATCGACCATGGCGCCTCCTCTCGTACAGCACCTATCGTGCGGTCATTTACCGAGGGTAAGGGAGGTTTTTGGCCGCTCAAAAAATCGCACCGGGACCCACCGGCGATTGTGCGATTGCTTTAACACTGCGGTCATATTGAGCCCGTGAGGCGCGTCACCTTGTTGCCACAGGCGCGGGAAAAGGCGCTGCTGGGCGACCTAATCGGTGCAACCACGATGGCAACGAATCGTGACGGCCCCCACAGCTCCGACCTCACATATTTTCAAGTCGTTAACACGTGTAATGCGCCGCAAAACGACGAATAAAAGCACCCTCGGGTTTCGCGGCGCCCTAGACGACCGGTGGAACCGGGCAGTGCAGCACGCCGCACACGGTCCGGAGCAGCTCTGACTCCTCCTCGGTGACGACCTTGTCGGCCATCACGGTCGTCACGACGGCGGCAACAACGGTGGCCTTGTCGTTGCCTTCCAGTCCGTCGATCACCGGCCACACCTGTTCGAGCGCGAGTATGCCAAGGGCTGGCAGGAACGGAATCTGTGCCTGGGGATACGCGACGGAGATTCCCGCCTGGAATGCCGCAGCCGCGACCCGTGGGTCTCTGTTAGCGGTCTGCGCCAGCACAGCGATGAGACAGGAAATGGCGTTTTGGGCGCTGGCCAGGCTCTGGCGCCTGCTCTTCCATGGCGATCCTGACGTCAGAGCCTCGTGCAAGCTAACGAAAACGAGTGTGCCAAGACAGTATTCAAAGATGTCGATCTGACCGTCGGCCTTGATCAGTTCGCCGATAACCGTTGTCATCAGCCGCGTCTCAGCCTCGGGGCGACCACGCAGAGCGGGGAACGCGATGGATGCGAGGGGCAGGCGCAAGCTCGGGTCGAGGTGCTGCACCATCGCCGCGGAACATCGCCATGCCTCATCGGCCACCTGCTTGCCGTGATACCGGGCGACGATTTGGTACTGGGCCTGCCGGACATTCATGTTGCGGTCGAAGATAAGCCCGTAGATCAGCGGAACCGCCTTGGCGGGATTGTGCGCAAGGTCGGTCAGGTTCTGCGGGATCGCTTTGCGGGCGGTCGCCCCCGCCTGGTACGAAGCGGCGGTCGGGTTGCCAACGGCCGCTGCGTATTCGCGGGCATTGAGGCGCCGCGGCGGAGCTTGCTGTACCGGAGCTTGCTGTACCGGAGCGTCTGCGAAGCCCATCGCCGCGTCCTCGGCCAAGCCGTCCGGCGGCTGGTAGAACCAGCGTTTTCGCATCTCGTCGAGGTTGCTGGGAGTGAAGTTGGGTTCCAGCACCTGGATGCGCTTGATGAGCGGCGGGTGGGTGGCGTACAGCCCAGAGAACCTCATGCCCTGGCCGAACAGCATGTGGCTGACGTTTTCGGTCCTGGGGCTGCGCAACACGGAGCCGGCCTGGAGCCCACCGATCTTCTTCAGCGCGCCCGTCAGCCCGCTTGTTTGCCGGGTGAATTGGACCGCGGATGCATCGGCGAGGTACTCCCGCTGACGGGAAACAGCAGCTTTGATCAGCCGTCCGAAGAAAACTCCTATCCAGCCCGCCGCCATAACGACCAACCCGAGCACCCACAACGGAAGGCTGTTGTCGCGGTCGCGGCTCCGCCCGTCACCCGAATACAGCAGCACCCGGCCGATAACCGACAACGCCGTGATCCCGGCCAGCACACCGATGAGTTTGAGGCTCAACCGCATATCGCCATTCACGATATGGCTGAATTCGTGTGCGATCACACCCTGGAGTTCGTCACGGTTGAGCTGGTTGAGCGAGCCTTGGGTGACGCACACGGCCGCGTCCGCCGGCGTGTATCCAGCGGCGAACGCGTTGATTCCCTGTTCGTACGGCAGGTAATAGAGCACGGGCACCGGTGTACTCGACGCTATTGCGATTTCTTCGACGATGTTGCGATACCGCTTAAGGGTCAGGTCTGTTGGCATATTCGGTACGGGTACCGCACCGAGGCTCTCGGCAACCTTGACCCCGCCACCGTGGCGCAGCATCAGCGTCTTGACAATCGACACCGCGGCGATCATCAGCAGCACTGCCCCACTCACGACCACCGAGAGCCCAATCAACTGCTGCGGCGTCGCACCCTTCTGGGACGCCACCGCTGCGATGACGGCGAAATTCACAATCGCGGTAATTGCGAGTACCGCCAACACGAAAAGGAACACCATCCTTTTCGACGCCGCACGTACCTTCCGCTGGCGCTCGAAGAAGTCCATTTCCTAGATCAGAACTGAACGTGCGGGGCTTCGCGCACGTCCGGACCGGCCGCCTCCAGCGGTGCCGCCGCGGTGAAGCCGAACGTGCCCGCAAACAGGACAGCCGGGAACACTTCGCGCTTGTTGTTGTAGGTCATGACCGAGTCGTTGTAGGCCTGGCGGGCGAAAGCAACGCGATTCTCCGTCGACGCCAGCTCCTCCGAGAGCTGCATCATATTCTGGCTGGCCTTGAGGTCTGGGTACGCCTCGCGCAACGCAAACAGCTTGCCGAGAGCTCCAGTGAGCGCGCCTTCCGCGGCTGACAGCTGACCCATGGCGTTGGGGTCCCCCGGGTTGGCGGCGGCTGCCCCCCGTGCGATGACCGCGGCGTTCCGTGCCTGAACGATCGCTTCGAAGGTGCCGCGCTCGTGGGCCATGTAGGCCTTGGCGGTTTCGACGAGGTTGGGGATCAGGTCGTGACGGCGGGTCAGCTGAACGTCGATCTGCGCGAAAGCGTTTTTGTAGCCGTTCCGCAGGCGGACGAGCCCGTTGTAGATGCTGAATGCGAATAACACGAGGATCACCAGGATTACGGCGATGACGATCAGGGCAATGGTCACTTGCTCCACCTTTGCTCTTGATAGCGGACAGTGCGCCCCATGGTCCCACAATTGTTTGAGTTCGGGGGCGACGAATATCGACACCCCAAGGGCTGGTTGGGCTCAGGTTAGGCTGCCGCATACCGCTTGCCAGTTCGCCGCGAGATTCTTGCGAACTTCTTGCGTTCGCGGTAGGACCTGCACACTACTCGACTACCTGCTTATCTTTGTCGCCTTTCGCAGCGGTTTGCGGCGCAAGCGGATTCGAAGAATGGCCGCTCGAACCGTCAGCGCGGGCGAACGCCACGACGACGGTGTTGCTCCACAGCAAGCCGCAATCGCCGGCGGGTTCGGGGCGCTGGTCGGTAACCGTGATGTGCCAGGTCTGAGCGACTGTGGTCTCCGGCAGCGCCGCGTCCAGGCGCCCGTCGGCGTCACTGATGTAAGTGAGGTAGTCCACGACGCCGTCGCCGCTGTTGGTGATGCGGACGGTGACCGGTTGGTTGGGCAGGAATCCGCTGCCCGTAATCAAGAACGCGCCGCGTGAGGCGCTAATGGTCGGGCCGGCCGGCCGAACCTGCGGCTCCGGTGCGTAATCGCCGGATGCGTCGGTAGGCATGCCGACTCCGATCTCCTCGTCGTGCCGGCCGCAGTAACACTTGTCCGCCGATCGCGACGATCAACGATTCCCAGCACGATTGCTCCACTTGACACCCACACCTGGGAGGCGGCAAGTGCCGGGTCCGGTGGGTGGACCGACCCATGAGTTGCACGGCACGGCCCGACCCCCCTCCCAAACGAGCATCGCCGCGCGGTTGCCGCGAGCCGGTTAGTTAGCAGCTACGACGACGGTGCAGGTGTTGCTCCACAGCCGGCCACACACACCGTCAGGATCTTGGCGGTGGTCGGTTGCGGCGACGTACGAGGTGCCCGTGGCGCCATTGGGTAGCTCGCAATAGAGGTGACCGTCGCCGTCCGTCACATATGGCAGGTAGTCACTGATGTCTTCTCCTACGCGGGTGATCCGGATGGTGACCTCATGGACGGGCAGAAACCCTGAGCCCGTGACGAGGTGCCCGTGGGCACTGATGGTTGGTGCGACGGGCGGCTGAGGGGCGCCGGGATCGTTGGATGCCGGGGTTGGCATGGGCCGCTCCTATCGACCTATGGGGCCCGCGCTGTGGTCGATACTGCGGGATGGTCGTCGATCAGCGGCCCGGGACGGGGTTACCTAATCCGATACAAGATATGCGTATTATGCGGATGTCAAATAGTAATGGATCTCGGCGAACCGTGGTTCTGGATTCAGGAACACCAGCGCATTATCTAGGCCTTAGTTGCTGAAGGGCAGTGCCGATGCGGCTGGCGGTATACGACACCAGGCTGGGCAGGCTGGGGGGTGGATTGTTTGCCTCGACTATGACAGTGAGCGCGCCGCCGCAGGCTCCATTCGGCCACCGCACGGGCGCCGATACGCAACATATGCCGGCAACCGCGTCCTGATGGTCGATCACCGCCGCGCGCGGATCGCGGAGGGACTCGCACAGCTGGTCCCATTCGTGTCGGGTCCAGCAGTCAGGCAGGGTGGCCTCGCTGGCGGATTGGGTCGCGAAGAGGACGCGCCCAGTGGCGGTGCGGGCGATCGATTCGGGGTCGGTGGGGTAGGGCAGGTAGGCGTGGCCGTGTGGCGCAGCGGCACAGATATACCGGAGTCGCTGTTCGTGCAGGATCCGCAGCGACGCCAAGGCACGCGCCTGCACAGCAAGGCTGTGGACGGGCGCCTGTGCGCAGCGGCGCAGCAGCGGGTCTGGCTGCCAGCGCTGCCCGATACGCAACATCTGCGGCCCGACGTAGTAGCAGTGCTCGACGTACTGCACCGCGCCCAGCGTGATGAGTTGTTCAGCGAGCCGATGCGCGGACGTTTTGGCCAGCCCGCTCGCGCGGGCCAGTGCCGTCAGCCCGAGACCCTCGTCGGCGTGCGCGAGAGCCTCCAAGACGGCGAAGGCGCCTTCGAGGACTCCCCGCCCCGGCGCGGCTACCGGCATCAGTGCGGCCAACTGCGCTGGCGTGGTGGTGCTATCGGCAAGCGAGGTAGCCAGCACCAAGCCGTCGACAGTTGATAGAGGTGGAGATACCGAGACATCCATCTGGGCCTCACTGCAGATTAAGCCGGTACGGGGCAACTTCGCGTTTGGTGGTGACGCGGCTTTGACCTTCCCCCTAGCCAGTGAAGCCGGTCTAGAGTAGTCGGGTACCCCTGTGTGCAGTGTCGACCCCGATGCAACCGCTCGTACTCGCGGCTATGTAACAGATCACTACCATGACCGTGCCTCCGGGCTTGCTAGCAAACTTTCAGGTGTGAAGCTACACCGACCCCGATACGAAATCCAGCAATGCGGTGAAAGCACGAAGCCGCCGTCTCAGCCCGCCTCGGGTGCGAGGTCGCCGGCGATGGCCGGCCACCTGGCGTCGAGCGGCGCGACGGCACAAAGTCTGGCAATACCCGTTATTCAACAGGGCCGTCGCCTCGAACCGCCGACACAGCGCAAGTCTTGCAAAAGCAATTAGCTGTTAACCCTGCCTTCGTTTCACCAGACCTCCCAGGCCGCCAAATAACAATGCTGTCGCCGCGCGGATCGTGGCCAGGCTTTCGCCATCCGTTGAGCATCCAACTCGCAAAGAAGCTGTGAGGCATGATGCTTGACAGCTTGTACGGATTCCGTTTCGCCACCGGCAGCTACCGGCTGTGGGTGGCAGACCTCACCGACGTGTCGACCTGGTACGGCCAGCGGATGCTGGGGTGGCGGGTCGCGGCGACGATGGCCGCTCGATGGTCCTTGGCGCGATCGAGCACGCCATCTGGACCCGCCAGCAAGATGGCATATTGAATCTCGAAGGCCTTGTCCACCAGGCGAATCGGAAATCCAGCCCTCGCTCGGGGCGGCCGGCAACTCCGATGGCAACGCACTGGCCAAGACGATCAATGATCGGTAGTGGCCGAGCTGATCAAACCCGGCATGCCCTCGCGCGATCCATTGAAGACATTGAGTTGGCGACCCGCGCTGAGCCGACTGGTTCAATCATCACCGCCTCTACGAATACTGCTGTGACGTCCCGCCAGTCGAACTCGATGCTGCCTTTGCACCCAATGCCGGAGACCGCCAGCCGGCTGACGTCGCACATCCGGAGATCTCTGGACTCACCGGGACCGCTCATTCCGCGGCGTATTAACGCTGCCCCGGCACCCCCCGCAAATGCGGAGTGAAGCAAATCGATAGCCTATGGCCATCGATTCGAGTGTGAGTGCCTGATGGTCGGCCTGAGTTTTGCCGTGCCACGCTATGAAATCATTCTGGCCGTTCCCTCGGGCCGTATGCGAAAGCGGTTCAGCGACCGCGCTCGCTGAACCGCAGGATCTTCTGATGCTTTGATTGTCGAAGTGTCGTGATGGTTTCCATTCCCCGTCGACCGCTAGCAGTTGGCAAACCTGCGGTCCGCTGAGCGGACCGGAGTATGTCACCCGCCCGAAGCAGGACGTATGTTTACCCCCCGGGTCATCCGGCAATCAAAATCTGGAGGTGGGAACATGTTCCGGTATTGCCGAATGTTCACCAAGCCTGCCAACGTACTGACTGTCACCGACTCGCATTCGAACCAGTCCTTCGTCGGGCAGGCGGAGATCGATTTCGCCGACCAGGATGATTCGACCGTCGTCGTTCAGTTCAGCGACTTCCCGCTGCAGGCCGACCAGGTGACACCCATGGACAAATGCGATTACCGAATAAATCTCGTTGGGTCCAGCGTCGGCTTCCAGGTCTTCACGGCCTAGCCGCGATAGGCAGCTCGCGAATGCTGGACAACGCAATCACGCACGATGAGTCCGGAGGACACGAGGCTGGACCACTGAGTCGCCGCACGATCCTGGCTCTAGTCGTCGCGATCGTCGCCGGTGTCGTACTGTGTTGGTACTTTTGGCCTCTCGCCCAGTTTCCCAACATTCAGCGTTACATAGTCGGCGATCGCCCCCCACAACCGCCGCACATCGGTCCGGCTATCCTTGCGAACCTCGGCGTGATCGCCGGTTATGTCCTCGCACTTGGCGGCTGTGCCGTCATCATGTCGCGACTGACCGCGTCACTAGTCGGCGCACTGCTCGGACGATTCACTCGATGGGCATTGCTCGTTGCGGCCGCCGCCAATCTTCTCAAAGACCTCGGTCTGTATCTCGGGACACTGCTGCACTCTGACCCCAACACCGGCGTCAACGGAGTCGTCACTGTCGCCACCGCGGCCATGGCCACCATCATGACGTGCTCGCTGGTTGTGGCATTCATGGCGGTTCCGGGCGCTTTGGTAGTCCTTTCCTTACGTGCGTTCGGACGGCTCCAATTACGGCCCAACCGACAAGGCCAGTGCTGGTGGGACCATTGCTGGGCGGAGCCGGAGGTCCCTACCGTGAGCCCAGATGCGGTACGGCGGGACGAGTGGAGCTGGGTCAACGCGTATAACGTTCCCGGTGCCGCGGCTGTGATCGAGCGCCGTAAAGGCCAACCGGTGCAAGCGATCTGCCTGTCCGGTGGTGGAGTACGGTCGGCCTGCGTTGCGATGGGTGCGCTTCAAGTCTTTTCCGACTCAGCCCCGGCCGCGGTCGAAGACCGATTAGTAGAGCACGGTCATGCGGGAGGCGCACACACCCCGGCGCCACCGTATGGCCACACGTGCCACGACGGCGTGACCGCGATGCAGGCAGAGTCAGACGAGCCGTGCAGCGGTAAGCCCAAGCTCATCGACTCCGTCGACTACGTCATCTCCGTGTCCGGCGGCGGATATACCGCTGGCGCCCGGCTACTGGCGTGCCAGCGCCCACCGGATGAGCAGGTACTCAGCGGCGATGAGCCCGCCGGCACCCCGACAAGTCGACGTGACCCAGTCCGGAAGCTACGGCTCTCGGAGAGATTCGAGAAAGGATCGGTTGAGCTCGAACACGTCCGACAGCACTCCAGCTACATCGCGGATTCGGCACCGGAGCTGATACGCGCGCTCTTTGAAGTGCTCAAAAACCTTGTGGCGTCGGTCGTGACGCTATTCTGGGTGCCAGTCGCACTCGGATTCGCCGGCGGATACCTGCTCGCCGCACTCCCGATAGCGGCGTTCGTGCCGGTGCCGCGATACAACAGCGACGGCAAGCAACGAATTAGTGAGGCCTCCATTAGGAACACCTCAAACTACTTCCCGTCGCTTGTGCATCACCCGGCCGCTTGGTGGGCTGCGGGCGTCTTCATAGCGATAGCGGTCTTCACTCTGGGCTGCGCGCTGTTCACCGAGTGGCTGGACTACAGCTGGAAGAGCGAACGACGCCGGCTAGGCCTACTTAAGGGGGCACAGGCAGCGTTGGGTTTCACCGGAGTGATAGTTGTACTTACCGTCGCCCTGCCAGCGCTCATGTGGGCATGCCAGCACGTGAACATCACGCACTACTCGCATTTTGGCGGAGCAATCGGTGGTCTGCTGGGACTGCAATACTTGACTGCGCTTGTCGCCATGCTATGGAAATATCGCAACCGGATAGCGGTCGACCAGATCACCGGTGGGTCGTGGCGCGACAAGCTGCCTGCTGGGTTGGTGCCCGTGATCCTTGTGACGCTCAGTTTGACCGCGGTGCTGATCGTCTGGCTCGGTGTCCTGGGGTCGGTGGGGGCGGCCGTATTTGGTCACTTGACCCAGCATATTGGTGGGCACCTCCAGCAAGTGCCGTGGCTACCGGTATGGGTGATCATCCTCGTCGCACTGATTTTCATGCTATCGGCCGCCGACATGACGTCACTGAGTTTGCACCCGTTCTACCGGGCAAGGCTTGCTCGAACCTTCGCCGTACGACGTTTCGTCACAGACAGTCGGGGCAACGGCGCCGCGGTTTGCAAGGCCCGTCCTTACCCGGAGGAAGAGCCGACCTGGCTGCACGCCTATGGCAAGGTCGAGGGCGGCCCAGAATTTGTCTTCGCGGCGGCAGCTACCGTTTCGGGCGACGCTAAACCGGCTCCGGGGCTGAACGCCGTGTCCTATGTGTTCAATGAAAAGTACATCGGCGGGCCCGAACTCGGATGGCTGAAGACAGAACAACTGTGGCGCGCGTGCCCGCCTCGGCTCAAACGCGACCTTACGGTGGAGGCCGCCGTCGCCGTTAGCGGGGCCGCATTCGCCTCGTCGATGGGGCGCCAGGACAACGGCTTCCAGACACTCTTGTGTCTTTCGGGCGCAAGGTTGGGCACCTGGCTGCCCAACCCCAACTATGTTGACTTGCTACGAAACACGACGAGTCAAGGAGATCAGGCCGCGTCCCCGGACGGCGCGGAACCGGCTCCCGTACCGCCGGCTAGCGGGCCGCGGTACTTGCTCCTACGTTCGCTGCCGACTGTACGCGGTTTCACCTATTTCTATCGAGAACTGTTGGGCCGTCATCCGATTGACGCCAGCCTGGTTCAGGTCACTGACGGCGGTCATTACGAGAATCTTGGACTGGTGGAAGCGCTTCGTCGGCGCTGCCGACTAATCTTCTGCATCGACGGCAGCGGAGACCCGCCGCCGTTGCTCTGCGGCTTGGCCGATGCAATCAGGTTGGCTCAATCCGAACTCGGGGTGGAGATCGAACTGGAAGACTCCGGCGATTATGGGGTGCAGAACCTGGCGCCGGGCTCGGGTGTCCCGTTCAGTGAGACCAACGCGTTCGCTCGACTCAATAGCCGAATCACAAATGGCACCGTCGTCAGAGGACGGATTACATATCCCGCGGCGTCCGGACTGCCGGTAGAGCAGAGGACCGGCACACTTATCTTCGCGAAAGCTGTTTTGTGGCAGGGGTGTCCGGATTGGTTGCTGACCTACGGAGCCGGCAGTGAGGTGTTCCCGCACGACAGCACGTCGGATCAGTGGTTCAACGAGGGCCAATTCGCTGCATATACCGAACTCGGCCGGCTGCTCGGCCGCAACGCTGTCGAAGTGCTGACGGCGCCGCCACTTCCGGCCGAGGTTACTAAATTCGCAAGCGGCGCTGCGTGCGGAACTTAACGATCCATTGCGCGTCGATCGGTGTGCCTTACGAAAGAGCGCGGTCCGCTCAGTGGACCGATCCCTTGTGAACACGTCACTGCTCGGTGCTCAATGGTTTCTGACCACCAGCAAACGACTATTTGCAACCAGCAACTAGTGACCTCGCGAAGATTTCGACGGATTGACATGACCATATGACTCCGACTTATCGTCGATAAGACGTCCCGATTGGCCAACCATGGTCCCCCGGCGCCGCGACGTCGCACCGGCATCCAAACAATTCGATCCCTAGTGACCGGCAGAACGGAAGTATTCGATGCCTAAAGTGAGGCCGGACAACCCCGAAGACTACGGATTCGAGGGGGCGGCCAGTTACCTCGCCTCGGTGGCTGACCCGCGGATGGTCACCGCATTGACCGATACGCTGCCTGCCCGGCGAGATTGCGCACAAGAACGGTTGTCGCGCTTACACTCCCGTCGACCCTATGCGCAGGTGACAGCCGTGAACTATCGAAAGATCATCGTCGAGGCACTGGTGCGCCTTCTGATTTGGAACTGCCATGTACCGAATCTTCATTAGTCATTCAAGTGCCGAGCTCCGCGAGGCCAAAGCGCTGCAGGACTGGCTAATACAGCAGGACCCCCCTCTGGCCAACGAAATTTTCCTTGACGCTGACAGGCTGCGTCCCGGTCTGCAGTGGAGAGACCAGCTGAGGCAGGCCATGAAGAGCTGTGAAGCCGTCGTTTGCTTGACATCGAAGAGCTGGGCCGATCGCTCTGAATGCCTAGCGGAATTCGCCCATGCGGAGTATCTCAACAAGCGAATCTTCTGTGTCCGGCTGGAGCCGTCATCCGCGGATGCGACGACCAAGGCGTGGCAACGCGTAGACCTGTTCGGGACCGATGAAATAAAGATCCCTCTCGATGACGGTGGACCGCCGATCGCCTTTGCCGCCCTTGGCCTGCAACGGCTGAAAGAGGAGATCATCACAAAAGGCATTGGTGCGGACTCCTTTGTATGGCCACCCCCCGACGAACCGGATCGCGCGCCGTACCGCGGCTGGGAGCCGTTGGAAGAAGTCGATGCCGCAGTGTATTTCGGCCGGGACGCCGAATTACTTCGGGCGATGGACAAACTCCGGGGCATGCGTAAGTCGGCGGAGGAGCCGCTGTTTGTCATCCTTGGCCCGTCCGGTTGCGGAAAGTCATCGTTCTTGCGCGCGGGCCTCCTACCGCGATTGCGCCGCACCGATCGCGACTTCGTGGTTCTCGACAGGATCGTCCGGCCGGAAACCCATGTGCTGACGGGAAAGAACGGACTCGCCGCGGCGATCCATGCAACCCGCACAAGATTGGGCTTAGGGGGGCCCCTGCTGGCCGACATCAAAGAGGCGTGTCTGAATGACGCCAATCGCGTACGCGAACTGTTGCTCGATATCCAAGAGGCGGCGGGGCGCCCCGGCCCTAAGGACAGTCCTGACGGTCCAGGGCTTCCGACGTTGGTGATACCTGTGGATCAGGCCGAGGAGCTTTTTAGCGACGACGCCGTTCAGGAAGCTCCGCGCTTTCTCGACATGATCGACCTGCACGCCCGGGCCGACGTCGCGCAACAACTGTCGTTGATCGTGGCGATCACGATCCGCACCGACCGCCACGAAGCATTGCAGACCGCCAAGCAGCTCGCCGAGGCCAAGAGCGTGGTGTTCGACGACCTCAAGCCCATGCCGCAAGGGCAGTTCCGGGAGGTCATCGTCGGACCCGCCCGTCGCGCCACCGAAGGTGGAAACAAGCTCGCGGTTGACCCGAAGCTCGTTAACCAACTGCTCGAGGACTGCACCGAGGGCGCCGACACGCTGCCGCTCCTGGCGCTGACCTTGGCGCGACTCTTCAAGGAGTACGGCGCCGACGGCGACCTGACGCTCGCGGAATACGAGCGGATGGGCGGGATGCGCGACGTCGTTCAAACGGAAGTCGACACCATCCTGTCCCAGGATCCGAAGAAGAGACAGGAGAGACTCGCTCGGCTGCGCCCAGCCTTCGTGCCGTGGCTCGCCACCTTCCATCGCGACAGCGACGTCCCGGTACGGCGCGTCGCCAAGTGGGACGACCTGCCCGAAGAGGCGGGTGATCTGTTACACGAGTTCGTCGACAAGCGGCTACTGATGAGGGACAGTCGTCGAGGCGGGGACGTAGTCGAGATCGCACTCGAAAGCCTTCTGCGGCAATGGAAAGAGCTGAAGGATTGGCTCGAGGAGGAGCGCGCCGACCTGAAGATGGCCGACTCGCTACAGCAGAATGCCGTCGAGTGGGAGAACCAGGACCGTGACGACGAATACCTGCTGCCGGGTCAACGTGTCGCGGACGCCGAGCGCCTTCTGAATAGACCCGACTTCCGTGAACATCTGTTGCCGACACGCCCCTTCGTGGACGCCTCCAACGCCAGGGAGAAACGCCGCAAGGAGATGAGCCGGCGGTGGAGGGTCGTGTTCTCGGGCCTGGTAGCAGCAGCAATCGTGTTGACCGTCGGATTCGCCTGGAGCAGATTCGACGCTTACAAGAGCACAAACCAGTCGCGTGAACGACAGAACCGTGCCTGGCAACTAGTATCCGGCGCCGAGCAGATGCTGCAAGGCAGCCGGGCAGGCGGTGACGTTCAAGCCCTCCAACAGTTGCTCGCCGCAGCGTCACTGGGCCCGACAGCGGCCGAGGAGGTCGCCAACACTCGGCGCGACGAACTCAAGATCATTGAGAATCCACTGGCGGCTGATGATCGGGTCATGCGGGTGGACAGCGTGGCGGCGAGTCCCGACGGCAGCCGCATTCTCTCCGGAAGTGACGACCACACGGTCCGAGTATGGGATACCAACAGCGGTTCATTGGTTGGCCAGATGAACGTCGGCGCCGCCGGTACCGGCCCGGTGTCTATCGCATTCAGCCCGGACGGGCAGTGGATCGTCACGGGTAACGGCGACAAGGTCGTTCAAGTGTGGAACGCGAACAGTCTTGGGCCGGCGGGTAACCCGTTGCAGCATTCGGCCAGCGTCTACAGCGTCGCATTCAGCCGTGATAGTCGATGGATCGGAACAGGCAGTTCTGACGGCAGCGTCCGAGTTTTGGATCGCATGTCGGGCCGAGACGTCGCCCTCAGCCCCTCGGCGAACCACGGCGGCGGCACTGTTATGAGTGTGGCCTTCAGCCCAACCGCTGACCTGCTGGCCGCTGGCAGTAATGACGGCATAGTGCGCCTGTGGGACATCAGCAAGAACGATGAAATCGCGTCGTGGAGGGCGTACGACCAGTCGGTGACGAGCATTGCGTACAACCCGACGGGTGACCGCTTGTTGGTGGGGTTGTCACGCGGCGATATTCAAGCGCTCGACGGGGGAAATCTGGATGTCATCGGACCGGCATTTCCCGCGCACGCCGATCAAGTGAACACGATCGCCTTCTTGCCTGACGGTAGTCGCATAGTTACCGGTGGCGCGGACGACAAAGTACGCGTTTGGGACGCGGAAGACTATGCGCCGATTGGTGATCCATTGGTCGGCAATCACGGACCAGTGTCGGCGGTTGCTGCGATCGGCCGCACTCGGATCGTGTCGGGAAGCCGGGACGGCTCGGTGCGAGTGTGGGACGCTATAACCGGACTGCCCACACCGGCTAAGCAGGGCAAGATCGATACCGTGGCGTTCAGCTCCGATGGTGGCCTGGTCGCATCGGGCGGGGAAGACGGCACGGTGAAGCTGTGGAATGCACGAACATGGGAATTCATTCGGCGGCTCGGCGCACCAGGCGACCCGAAGCGTCAACGGATAAACGCTCTGGCCTTCAGCCGCGACGGCAGAATTGTCACCGGCCAGAAGGACGGCTCAGTCCTTCTCTGGGATATGAATCGCCCGCAACCGACAACGCTACGCCGGGACCCCGCTGGCTCAGGCGAGTTGCCGAAGCCAGACGTTCAGAGCGTCGCGGTCAGCCCGGATGGGTCGATGATCGCCGCGGCTGGCATCGACGCGGTCGTACGGTTATGGGATGCACGGACCCTCGAGCCCGTCGGCGTGCGGGTCGCCCACAAGACCGGCCCCGATGGTCGGCCATCGCCATATCAGTTGTGGAGTGTCGCTTTCAGCGCCGACAGTCGCCAACTGGTGACCGGCTCCGGCGCTGGCCTCAACGGGCCCAATAGTCTTCTGCAGCTGTGGAACGTGCGGCCACTGTCAGAAAACGGCGAACCGATGGATGCCCACGCCGGAATAATCCGCAGCGTCGCGTTCAGTCCTCAGCGAGACCCGGTTGTTGCCTTCGGCGCTGATGACGGAACCATCGGCTTGTGGGATGTCAAAACCCGCCAGCCGCAGAGCGCCCCAATCCACATCGGCCAGAATCCCGTATTGAGTTTGGCTTTCGCGCATGTGCATCCGTGGATCGCGACCGGCGGTGCGGACGAAATGGTGCGGCTATGGGATATCTCGACCGGTACCCCCCGGCTGATCGGCGCTCCTCTCGAGGGACACAAGAGTTGGGTCTCCGGCGTCGCGTTCAGTCCCCAAGGCGATCAAATCCTGTCCGGTAGCGGGGACGGAAATCTTCATTTATGGTCACCACCACCCGCCAAGTTCGAAGATCTCATCTGCAGCAAACTTTCAAGCAACATGAGTAGTTACAAGCAATTTTGCAAGGGTCTGCCAGATGCGGGAGGCAAGTGAGGTAGCGGTCGCCGGATCGGGAAAGAGGACGTCATGAGAAATCGGAACGTTCGGAAACATTTGGCACTAGTGGGTGCTACCGCTGCGGTCGTTGCACTCATGAGCGCGACGGCCGCGCCCGCTGAGCCAGGCGACCCATGTTACGTTAACCCGCCTCCGCCTTCGTGCTTCGGCCCGACAACAACCACGCCGAGCTCGAATCCGGTGCCACCACCACCGCCACCGCAATAGCAAAAAGCAAGTCGCAGAACGGAACTGAAACCTACGCGTAGCGGGCGCGAGGTGGGGCCGCGGATGTTGTGGATCGGGCAGCGCTGGCAGCCGGACCCGATGCTACGGCCGTCATCGGCGTGAGCAAGAGCGTCCAGGACGGCGAATGCGCCGTCGAGAACTCCCCGCCCAGCCGTGGCCAGTACTGGCTCCAGCCCGAGATCTGGCTGGGTGGCGGAATCCAGGCCCGGGGCGCCAGGAAGTGAAAAATGTAAGCGGAGCAATCGAGCCATTCATATGAGCCTCGCTGGAGAAACCTGCGGGACAACTTCGAGCCGAGTAGTACTCGGCTTTAACCGTCGCACCAGCTGGCAAAGCGGGCTAGCGTAGAGGACTGCTCGGGCTGCCATCGACGTGTTCTTTATTGCACGCGACTGGCAGCCGGCCGTCTCCAGAACCCGGGCCTACAGATCGCGGTAGCCGTCGATCGGCGTGACCGACTCAGCCGGACGGGCCGCATCAGGGCGCGGCTCCACGCACCGCGGCCGCGTCCCAACCGCACATCCCAGGTCGTACCCATCTTTGGTTGCCGGGCGGCTACCCGGTAGCTCCGCCGCGACCAAGACCGAGCGGAGCAGGTTCTTGTGCCCGCACACCAAATGGTCTGCGGGCCTTCTCCCTTTTGCGGGCCTCGTGCGGGTCTGAACCGACCGCGGCTCAGCGGTCGCCGATGGTGATCCCACCGATCATCGCGTAGATGCGCTGCCTCGACGTCGTGGCGTGCCATGCGCCGCTAGCACATCGGCGTTTGCCAGCGTTTGCGCCTGGGCGGCCAGCGTCGATGCCCCGTTGGCATGGGCAATGGCTTCGAGCTCGTTGCTTGCTTGCTTGCCGTGAGCCGCCGCCAAATGCCGTTTTGCCTCTTCGAGCCGGGTCTGGGCCTGGGCGCCGATGCTCTCGTGATGCTTGGCGACGTAGTCGGAGATTTGGCGCAATCTGGCCTCCGCGGTGGACAACGCCTGCCCCAACGAATGATCGCTCCCGTCAATGTTCACGTGCCCCGCGGCGCGCCGGCTGCGGCGCGCGCGAAAGAGCAGGAGAACCACCACGAGTACGACCACGATGGCGATGACGCCGATCGCGATCGGCAGCCAGTTCCGCTTTGGTGAGCTTGCCGATTTGTTCAACCCGTCAGCCGCAGCGACCGCCGCGCGGCTCCAGTCTTTAGCGGCCACCGCCGGTTCAATTTGTCTGAACTGCAGACTGTTTAACTCGTCTGTTGTGAGGTACTGCACCTTCGGCGGCACGAACGTGTACAGCTTGGTGTTCGTGGCCACGGCCAGCAGCGCGTCGTGGTCACCCATCCCGCTGGCGCTACGGGTTTGGGCGGCCCAGTTCTCGGGTTTGAACCTGGAGAAGTTGTCGACGTAGACCACCCACAGTTGAATGTGCCGAGCCTGATAGAGCCGGTCGATTGCCGAGCTGACCGCCGCCCGATCGGAATCCGTCAGCGCTCCGGTGTTGTCAGTGATGTGATCCGTGAGCTTGGACGGCGGTTGCGCGCCGGCGGGGGTCGCCAGCAGCAACCCCGCTGTGAGGATCGTCAGGACTACACCGAAAAGGCGAACAATTCGCATACGGGTAATCTAGCCCGCCGCCAGCCGCGATCCAGGGTTGCGAGACGGACCGCCGCCAACACGCCGACTCATGCACGAGGTGATCCGATTTCGGCGCTCGCGTCCAACGAGGTGGCCGATCGACCAGCACCCGCTGTCCGCCTCGCCACTGAACGACGCGAATCTGATGGCCGGGTTGCACGCCGGTGAGCGGTCGACACCAAACCGACCGAACAGGGTGGTGAAAGCTCACAAAAAATACTGCCCAAAAAGTGTCCGCATCTCCCCGGGGTGGTGCTCCTACCTGTGTCGGCGGCCCACCGGGGGCCGCCACAGAACACAAGGAGGGACTCCCATGGGCATTGGCAATTGGCTTAGCCTTGGACAGCTGAACGATTCGGATGGTGCCACCGAGCTGCGAGGCGTCGTCGACAGCCATGGCCACTACGACGGCGGCTACGTCCTAATGGTGAGGGCGAGCCAGGTATACGATCCTGACCACAGCTGCGACGGCATCCAGGCCATCGCACTCCACGCTGGCACCGGCCTATACGCAGAAAGCGACTGGGGCGATGGCGTTTTCGGCTACACCAAGGGCGAAGGAAACAGCGGGGCCGTCGGCAAGAACGACGCCGGCGGCTACGGCGTCTATGGGCACAGTGCGCGAGGTACTGGTGTCTACGGCGAGTCGCCAGCCGGCGACGGTGTGTTCGGCTACTCCACAGGCAACGACAACAGCGGGGCCGTCGGCAAGAACGACGCCGGCGGCTACGGCGTCTATGGGCACAGTGAGCAGGGCACCGGCATCTACGGAGAATCGCTCGCCGTCGAAGGCGACCGCATGATCGGCGTGCACGGTGTTGCCGTGAACCGCGGCACAGGTGTCAAGGGCGAAACGCAAAACGGCACCGGCGTGCTGGGCATCTCGCCGAGTGGAACCTACGACTGGGGCGACGGGGGTGTGGTTGGTGTCGCGAGCGCCGAAACGGGGGGCGCTGGCGTTTTGGGGATCTCTGATTCGACCAACGACGGCGTCGGTGTCCTCGGCCGCGCACCGCAGGGCGACGGTGTCTTTGGCTATTCAACTGGCGATCAGAAGAGCGGGGCGGTGGGCAGAAACGACGCGGGCGGATATGGCGTCTTTGGCCACAGCGAGCGGGGAACCGGCGTCTACGGAGAGTCGCTGGCCACCGAAGGCGACCGCAGGATCGGCGTGCATGGCGTTGCCGTGAGCGACGGCACGGGTGTGCAGGGCGAAACGCAAGACGGCCCCGGCGTGTCAGGCCAGAGTGTAAGTGGCCCGGGCGTCGAGGGCAGGAGCGGCAGCTACGTCGGTGTCGACGGTTTCTGCCTGAACGGCACTGGTGTGCACGGGCTCGGCGGTGACTCGGGTGTGACTGGTACGAGCCAAAAAGGCTACGGAGGAACATTCGGTGGCCCGCGAGCGCGAGCAGCAATCCGCCTCCTGCCGGCCGAGACACCAGGCGCCCCAACCACGGGTACTCATCAGGTCGGTGAGCTTTTCGTTGACTCGCAAGGGGCGTTGTACTACTGCCGCAAGGGTGGGACTCCGGGGACCTGGGTGACCCTGGCCCCGTAGGGACCGTCGCAATCGTGGATTCCATTGCGGCCCTTCCTGTGACCAGATTTACGGGGTGGGCGAAGGGCAGAGCCGTCAGGCGGGGACGAGACTGCTACGGGATGCTGGGTCGCGCTGCTATCAGGTCACTCCGTCCGGCGGTTCCGCGCCGAGCCGGTGCAGTCGACGGATCTGACAATTAAAGGCACACAACAACGCTCGTGGCCGGTAAAGAAACGAGTCAGACCACACCGGTTCGGACGCGGGCCCTAACGACGACTCCGCACCGCCGCCAACACGCCGATCCATGCACGAGGTGATCCGACTTCGGCGCTCACGTCCGACGACGTGGCCGATCGACCAGCACCCGCTGTCCGTCTCGCCACTGAACGACGCGAATCTGATGGCCGGTTTGCACGCCGGTAAGCGGGTCGACACGAAACCGACCGAACAAGGTGGTGGTGTCGAGTCGTTGTGACACGGCCATCACCCGCAAAGAATCAATAGTGTCGGCTTCCTTCGCGCAGCGCTGCCAAAGGATACCTGCCGCGAAGGCGGCAGCAGCCGGATAGGGCGGCTCAGTACCGTTCGCGTCCCGGTAACACTGGCTGAACCACTCGCTGTTGGGTCCGTCCGCGGGATGATCTGTCCCGTCGTCGAACCACTGGCACGGTCCGTAAAGCCCCTCAACGCGGTCACCGATGGCGTGCCGGAGCTCATCGACTCCGGCTGCGACCAACCCAACTGCGCGCCAACGTCGTTCGCTGTCCCACTGCGCGATGGCGACGTCGTCGTCGAACGAACCGGCCGATAACAGCACATCGCCCGCCGGAACTTGCGCCAGCACGTCTCCGGCCCGCCCTGGCCGAAAAGTGACCGACCGCCGCAGGAGACCGAGTCGCCGCGCAGCCATCGTCGCCCCTTCGGCCACCTCGCGGCCGAACCCCGTGTCGACGTGCATTATTACCACCTCCGACCCCTCCCCAAGACCTTCGGCGGCAAGGGTTTCCAGCACTGCTGCGAGATAGTGGTAAGCGGGAGACTCCACGTTGACGACACGCGGATACGCCGGCCGCGCCAGTCGGTTGGTGGCGCCACCGTGGTTCCAGATGACCCCTTTGCTGGCGGCCACGGCCGCGAGCGCGGGCCCCGCACCGTAGGGCCCGAACACCACGTCGGGCCGTCTAGCCTCGGCGGCCCGTATCGCGGACACCGAGGAGGGGTAAGCGTCGATGACCTCCAGACTTACTCCGGAACGGTCGGCCCAGAGAGCAAGGGCGCTTGCTCCGGCTTTCCCGAATCTGGCCAGCGGGCCCGACAGTGGGGTAACCAGGACGGCGCGGGCTGCCACGGCGTCGACCAGATCGCCTGGATACGGCGTTCCGCGGCCGACCGGGATGTGAGTGTGCTCCGCGCTCACCAACGACCCAAATCCGCGGTCTTCAATCGCACGCCAGTGACACGGTGTCGGTGCTGTCGTCATCGACCACGGTGGAGATCCCGAACTTCATCGCGCTACCCCCTGTCTGTCGGCTTCCGACAACCAGACAAACACGCCCTGACCGATTATTCCCGCATCCGAAGAAATCAGCTGCGACAGAGGGGAATTCACTCCTGAATCATGGACGGCGCAGTCGACCCGATTGCGTGCGACACGAAATGACAATTTGGGTGCCCCCGGCGGCGAGTGACCGTGCAGCTACCACTTTCGTCAGTACAGCTCCGGCACAAAGCGCCAAGGGTAGTCGGGTTCGACATAGCCGTGAGATTTCTGACGGCCGGGCAGCTTGAGCTCGTGCGGCTCGACCCGCTGGTAGGGCACCTGGTCCAGAAGGTGCGTGATGCAGTTCAAGCGCGCACGGCGCTTGTCGTCCCCCTTGACGACATACCAGGGACTGATCTCGGTGTCCGTAACGCGGAACATCGCATCGCGGGCACGGGAATAGTCGTACCAACGGCGGTGCGACTCAAGGTCCATCGGGCTGAGCTTCCAAATCTTGCGCGGGTCCCGTGCCCGGTCCTTGAAGCGCCGGGTCTGCTCATCCTGACTGACCTCAAACCTGTACTTAATGATCTGGACCCCG
>Ga0182035_10000226_pt1 | contig 24807 bp, 23 predicted proteins | sample flu12Cox44000170_FD_125969 | JGI IMG/M metagenome (GOLD analysis project Ga0182035, IMG submission 125969) | Lab enrichment of tropical soil microbial communities from Luquillo Experimental Forest, Puerto Rico - flux4day.12C.oxic.44.000.170 | ecosystem: Environmental > Terrestrial > Soil >...
ACGCCTGCCCTGGGTATCGAACTCTTGGTGGAGCGAATCGTTCCTGCCGTCGAACTCGAGCGGCTCGACACCCAACTTGCTGCACAGCGAACGATTGAAGGCGGGCGTCGCCTTGCACCACCGTCCCCGCAGGAAGATGCTGGTGTATCCGTGCCAGACGTAGTCGTTCGTGTCGATGACAGAGCGCAAGCGCTCGGTCGAGAGATGATTTCGTACGTCTGCGAATCCGACGCGGGCAGGAATTCCGCGAGACCGGCAGGCTGCTGCGAGTAGCGTGCTCTTGGTGACACACCACCCGAAGCCCTGAGCCAGGGCCGTGCTGGCCTTCATGCCGACCTCGGAGAGATCGACCTTGTAGGGGTCATAGCGGATCTCATCGCGCACCGCGAGGTAGAGCGCCTTGGCGACGTCGATCGAGTTCGACAGTCCGCCGCAGATCTGTGACGCAAACTCGACCACACGCGGGTCCTGGCTGTCGATCGTCGGTGTCGATTGCAGGGTCTCGATGGTTGGAAGCATTTGACCTTTGCCGCGATTCAGAGGCGAGTGAGAGTTGAGTCAGGCCTTTGCAGGTTCTGGCTTGGAGGTCGCCTTCACTCTGGCGCTGCGGGCAAATGCTCGCGTCCAGATCAACCCATCTGGTAGACCGACTTCAAGCGCTGGTAGGCGGCGATCGATTCAGGCCCCATCTCGCGGCCGAGACCGCTCGCCTTGATGCCTCCGAACGGCGCGTTCATGTCCGGCAGGTACCCGTTGATGCCAATGCTCCCGGTATCGATCCGGCTGGCGAGTTGGGTCGCGTGTGCGCGATCCGCCGACCAGATCGAGCCGCCGAGGCCGTAGACGGAGTCGTTGGCGATCTTCACGGCCTCGTCCTCGTCGCGATAGCGGATCAGCGACAGCACCGGGCCGAAGATCTCTTCCTGCGCGATGACCGCCGAGTTGTCGACGTCGGCGAACACCGTCGGCTCGACGAACCAGCCGCGCATGCGATCCTTCGGCCGGCCGCCACCGGCCACCAGCTTGCCCTCGGCCTTGCCGGTGGCGATGTAGCGCTCCACGCGATCGCGGTGCACGGCGGACCCCATCGGACCGATCTGCGTCGCGCGGTCGAGCGCGTCGCCGACGACATAGGAGGACACCGTCGTCGCGATGGCGTCGACGATCTCGCCGTAGCGGCTCGCCGGAACGAGGATGCGCGTGCACGAGAAGCAGGCCTGGCCGTTGCTGGTCAGCGAGGCGGAAGGCAGTCCCTGGAGCACGGCATTGATATCCGCATCCTCCAGGATGATCGCGGCGGACTTGCCGCCGAGCTCGAGGCTGACTGGGCGCAGCAGCTGGCCGCAGACCTGGGCGATGGAGCGACCGGCGGCGGTCGATCCCGTGAAGGCCACCTTGTCGACACCCGGATGCGACACCAGGTAGGCCCCGAGTTCACGTCCGCCCGGCACCCAGTTGAGGACGCCCGCGGGCAGGCCGGCTTCTTCGGCAGCCTCGGCCACGATGAAGCAGTCGAGAACCGTCTCCGGCGACGGCTTGAGCACCAGCGTGCAGCCGGCGGCCAGTGCCGGGCCGATCTTCATCATCGACAGGATGACCGGGAAGTTCCAGGGCACGATCGCGCCCACGACGCCGACTGGCTCGCGACGCACCACGGTGTTGAATCCCAGCGGTGATGGCCTGTTTTCGTCCGTCTGCAGGCCGGCGGCGAGCGCCGCGTAGTAGCGCATCAGGCCGACCGTGTAGCCGCTCTCCAGCTGTTCGGCCGTGTTGATCGGCATGCCGTTCTGCATGCTCACCGTGCTGGCCAGCTGGCCCGCGCGCTTTTCCAGGGCGTCGGCGAAGCGGGTGATCGCGGCGCTGCGCTCGGCCGGGGTGAACGTCGCCCAGGCGGATTCCTTCAGGGCGCGACGGGCCGCGGCGACGGCGCGGTCGATGTCGGCCTCGCTGCCCTCGGGCGCGCTGCCGATCACTTCCTCGGTGCTCGCGTTGATGGCCTCGATGCGGCGGGACGATGCCGGCGCCACCCAGGCGCCGTCGATGAACAGAGATTGACGATGGTTGGACAAGACAAGTCTCCTTCAGTGGCCGAAGTGTGGTCGGCTCTGGACGCGGTGATGAACGAAAGCGGTTGATCGACAACGCTATGCAAGCGCGGTAGTCGATACGCTAAGCATCTTGCATAGTACAGATGCGTACCATATATTAAAGAACCAAAATGTCACCATGCCATCAGCGCTAACCCGCGGAGAGTCAGGGATATCTGATTGCCGGCTGAGATGCAGCTTCGGCAGCGCGATTCGATCCAGTCGAAAATTGAAAGAGAACGCCATGTTCCGAACCATGCTCAAGTCGAAGATCCACCGAGCGCGCGTCACCCACTGCGAGCTGCACTACGAAGGGTCCTGCGCCATTGACGAGGATCTGCTCGACGCCGCGAATCTGCGGGAGAACGAACAGGTGCACATCTGGGACGTCGACAACGGCGAGCGCCTGATCACCTACGCGCTGAAGGCGCCGCGCGGCAGCGGCATCGTCTCGCTGAACGGCTCGGCCGCGCGTCGTGCCACGGTCGGAGATCTGGTGATCATCGCGGCGTTCGCATTGGTGACCGAGGCAGATGTGGGGCGCGTCGATCCGAAGCTCGTCTTCGTGGATGAGCGCAATCGCGCCAAGGCGAGACCGCCGTTTGTCGGGCACACGGCGGAGTCGATCGCGGCAGGGCTGGAACGCGTTTGACGCCAGGCGGGGGTCAGGCGTCTTCGGACTTGCGCAGGGCTGGAAAGTCTTCCTCGAAGTATTCGTGGAGACCTCGCGAATCGCCTGATCGAATGCCCGTCTCCTGCACACGCAGTTGCACGCGACGAATCTTGCCCGAGATCGTCTTGGGAAGTTCGTTGACGAATTCGAGTCTCCGAAGGCGCTTGTAGGGGGCCAGTCGCATTCGTGAGAAGGCGAAGAGGGCTTCCGCCAGCCGCGGCCCAGGCTCGGTTCCTGCAACCAGTGTCAGGAACGCCTTCGGCACTGCGAGTCGCACGGGATCCGGGCTCGGGATCACCGCGGCCTCGAGGACGGCCTCGTGCTCGATGAGGACGCTCTCCAGTTCGAACGGGCTGACGCGGTAGTCGCTGGCCTTGAAAACATCGTCGGCGCGACCCACGAATGTGATGTACCCGTCCGAGTCTCGCTGGGCGGTATCGCCGGTGTGGTAGTGGCCATGACGCATGACCTCGGCGGTCTTCTCCTGGCTGTCCTGGTAGCCGACCATCAAGCCTGTGGGCCTGTTCGCCAGCACGATGCACACCTCGCCTTCATCGGCGGGCTTGTCATCGGCGTCGAGCAGGGCGATCTGGTAGCCGGGCAGGGGCCGGCCCATCGAGCCGGGCTTGAGCTTCTGGCCGGGCGTGTTGCCGATCTGCGCACACGTTTCGGTCTGTCCGTAACCGTCTCGCAGCATGAGGCCCCAGGCAGACTGAACCTGAGTGATGACCTCGGGATTCAAAGGCTCGCCTGCCCCGATCACTTCGCGCAGGTGGATGCGTTCGCAGTGGGCGGCCAGGTCGGCCTGGATCAGCATGCGCCAGACGGTCGGCGGTGCGCACAGCGTGGTGACGCGATGGCGTGCCAGGACGTCAAGCATCGCTGGGGCCTGGAAGCGGCTGTAGTTGAAGATGAACACGCACGCGCCCGCGTTCCAGGGCGCGAAGAAGCAACTCCACGCGTGCTTCGCCCAACCCGGCGAAGAGATGTTCAGGTGGACGTCGCCAGGTTGCAGGCCGATCCAGTACATCGTGCTGAGATGGCCGACCGGGTAGCTCTGGTGGGTGTGCAGCACCAGCTTGGGCTTGCTGGTGGTGCCGGAGGTGAAATAGAGCAGCAGGGGATCGTCTGCCTGCGTCGGCCCGTCGGGAACGAACGTTTCCTCAGCCCTGGCGGAATCCTCGAAGCGGTTCCACCCTGGGACGGCCGCTCCGACGGTGATGCGTGTGTAGGCCCCGTTCGAAGGGCCAAACTAACCAACCCGCTCGCTGGCGGATATCACGTGCCGGACAGCGCCGGGGTCCAGACGATACATCATGTCATCCGGCGTCAGCAAGGTCGTTGCGGGAATCGTCACGGTGCGGATCTTCATGCAGGCCAGCATCAACTCCCAGAGTGGCAACTCGTTGCCCATCATCAGCAGGACACGATCGCCACGCTTGACGCCCACTTTGCGGAGGTAGTTGGCCACCTGATCCGATCGACGTGCCAATTGGTCGAAGCTTCGGCGTTGCTCGGTGCCGTCTTCTCCCACGATGATCAACGCAGGCGAGTCGTTGCCGCGCGCCATGGCGTCGAAGTAGTCCAGCGCCCAATTGAACTGCGTCAAGACCGGCCAGCGGAAATCCTGGACGGCAGTGTCGTAGTCCGCGCGATGGCGGAGCAGGAAGTCGCGTGCCTGGATGAAGTCTGTTGTGCTCATTCATGTCTCCCGCATGTGATGGCGCTCTGGAGGCGCAACTGCTCAGCGCGTCTCGCTCGTCGCGGGCTCCAGGCGCGACGGCTCGCACTCGCTGCGCTTGAGCAAGTCGAGGGCGACGTCAACGATCATGTCTTCCTGACCGCCCACCATGCGGCGTCGACCGAGTTCGACGAGGATGTCCACCGTCTTGATGCCGTACTTGTTCGCCGCCGCCTCCGAATGACGCAGGAAGCTCGAGTACACGCCGGCGTAGCCGAGCGCCAAGGTCTCGCGGTCGACACGTACGGGCCGGTCCTGCAGCGGGCGCACGATGTCATCGGCAGCGTCCATCAGCGTGTAAAGGTCGGTGCCGTGGGGCCAGCCCAGGCGCTCCGCCGCGGCGATGAACACTTCCAGCGGGGCGTTGCCTGCGCCGGCGCCCATACCCGCGAGGCTTGCGTCCACGCGATCGCAACCTTCCTCGACCGCGACGATGGAGTTGGCCACCCCGAGGCTCAGGTTGTGATGGGCGTGCATGCCCGTTTCGGTCTCGGGCCGCAGCACCTCCTTGAAGGCCCGGAAGCGGTCGCGGACGTCGTTCATGCTCAGTGCGCCGCCGGAATCCACGACGTAGCAGCAGGTCGCGCCGTAGCTCTCCATCAGTTTGGCCTGCTGCGCCAGGCCCTTCGGCGTCTGCATGTGGCTCATCATCAGGAAGCCCACGGCCTCCATGCCAAGGTTGCACGCGTACTCGATGTGCTGCCGCGCGATGTCGGCCTCGGTGCAATGCGTTGCCACGCGCACGATGCGCGCGCCCGCGTCGTAGGCGGCCCTCAGGTCATGCACCGTGCCGATGCCCGGAAGGAGGAGGGTGGCGATCCTGGCATGTTTTACGACACTCGCCACGGCTTCGATCCATTCGAGGTCGGTGTGTCGTCCGAAGCCGTAGTTGAAGCTGCCGCCTTGCAAGCCGTCGCCGTGCGCGACTTCGATGGAGTCGACTCTCGCTTTGTCGAGGGCCACGGCGATCTGCTTCGCTTGTTCGACCGTGTATTGGTGTCGAATCGCGTGGCTCCCGTCGCGCAGGGTGACGTCCGAAATGTAGAGCTTCTTGGAGGGCTTCATTGTGCTTTCCTTCAGATCGCGACCGGGGAAAGCATCCGCGCGGCCATCTGTTCGGCCGTTCGCAGCGCGGCGCTCGTCATGATGTCGAGATTGCCGGCGTAGGCGGGCAGGTAGTGCGCCGCGCCTTCGACTTCGAGGAACACCGACGTCTTTAGACCGGTCAGACGATCTCCGACGCCGGGGATGCGCAGCGGGCGATCCGCATCGATCCGATCGAACTGGACCCGTTGCTTGAGGCGATAACCCGGCACGTAGGCCTGTACATCGGCAATCATGCGTGCGATGGAGTCGGCAATGGCCTGCTCGTCGGCGAGCTCGCTGAGCGTGTAGACCGTGTCGCGCATGATGAGCGGTGGCTCGGCGGGGTTCAGGACGATGATGGCCTTGCCCTTGCGCGCTCCGCCGACGACCTCGATGGCCTTCGACGTGGTCTCGGTGAACTCGTCGATGTTGGCGCGGGTGCCGGGCCCAGCGCTCTTGCTGGAAATGCTTGCGACGATCTCGCCGTAGTGCACCGGCGCCACGCGAGAGACGGCGGCGACGATGGGAATGGTGGCCTGGCCACCGCACGTGACCATGTTGACGTTGGGCGCGTCGAGATGCGATTCGCCGTTGACCACGGGGATGCAATATGGCCCGATGGCTGCGGGTGTGAGGTCGACGAGTCGGATGTCTGGCTTCAGAGCGCGCAGGAACGCGTCGTTGAGCACGTGCGCGCTGGCCGACGTGGCGTCGAAGACGATGTCGATGTCGTCGAAGACGGGATGTCCCGCCAGGCCCTCGACGCCGTCGTGGGTGACGGCGACGCCCATCCGCCTCGCGCGTGCCAGGCCGTCGGAGTTGGCATCGATGCCCACCATCACCCCCATCTCGATGGCCTGTCCGTGCCGCAGGATCTTGATCATCAGGTCGGTGCCGATGTTGCCGCTGCCGACGATGGCGGCCTTGAGCTTGCGAGTCATGAAAAGTCCTTCAGACCATGCGGCAGGCGACGCTGCCGAGTGCCCCGATGCGGGCCTGGATCTCGTTGCCTGCGGTGCACGGGACCATCGGGCCCAACGCGCCTGAGAGGATGACTTCGCCGGCCTTCAGGCCCTGGCCGCGGGAGACCATCGTGCAGGCGAGCCAGTAGGCGGCCCGCAGCGGATGCCCGAGGCACGCGGCGCCCGTGCCCACCGAGACGATCTCGCCGTTGCGGGTCATCTGCATGCCCAGTTCGCCGAGCGACAGCCCCGTGATCGCCACCGGTTGATCGCCCAACACGTACAGGCCACTCGAGGCGTTGTCCGCCACCGTGTCCACCAGCGTGATCTTCCAGTCGACGATGGCGCTGTCGACGATCTCCAGTGCCGGCAGTGCATAGGCGACGCAACCGAGGAACTGGGACCAGGTCGGCCGCTCGAAGTTCAGGTCGCGACCCATGACGAAGGCGACCTCTGCCTCGATCTTGGGTTGTATGAGGCGCTTGGTGTCGACGTCCTGGCCGTTCAGGTACTCCATGTCGTCGAAAAGCAGGCCGAAGTCGGGTTGATCCACACCGAGTTGCTGCTGGACGGCCTTGGAGGTGAGACCGACCTTCTTGCCCACGATGCGGTGGCCCGCGGACTCACGTGCCCGCGTGTTGAATTCGGCGACGGCGTAGGCGGCCTCGATCCCGGCGATGCCATGGGTCTCCGAAATGCGGGCAATCGTCCTGCGCTCGGCGCGGGCGGCCCTGAGGGCCAGTGCGGCCTCCTGGATGTCGGCTGCGTGCATGTTCAGGCTTCCTCTTTGTGCTGGATGCAGATGGCGCCGTCCTGAAGGATGACGGGATAGACACGAATCGCGACGTCGGCAGGCGAGGTCAGCGCCTCCCCTGACTTCAGGCAGAAGCTGCCGGTGTGCCAGGGGCACTCGATGCGACCGTCCTCGGTCAGCATGCCTTCGGACAGCGAGGCCTCGCCGTGCGAGCACGTGTCGTCGGAGACGTAGAAAGTGCCTCCAACGTTGTAGACGGCCAAGGGCGCGCGGCCGTTGATCTCGACGCGGCGCGCTTCGCCGTCGGCGACTTCGGCGCTGCCGCACAGCCGTACGACATTGGCGGAACAGGTGGTCGCAGGATCAGCCATGAGCTCTCCAGTTGGGGGTGCAGTCGAACGACGGCGTCGACTGCAGGTATCAGGGCGTCAGGCCCAGCCAGCGGCGGGCGTTGACGGAGACCATGTCGGCTTGTTCTTGTGGAGACAAGCCGAGCGCGAGCAGGCGGCCCGCGGGATCGGGCTCCTGTATCGCGAAGGGATAGTCCGAGCCGACCATCACGCGCTCCGAGCCGAACACCTGGCGCAGCAGGGCGATCGTTGTCGAGTCGTAGACGAGGTTGTCGACGTAGAGCTGGCGTGCTGCCACGCGAGGCTCTCCGGCCAGTGCATCGCGCAGCGCCGGGATGGCCTGCCAGGCGTGTTGCAGGCGCGGGAGCAGGAGGGCGAGGGAACCGCCGCCGTGGCTGAGCGCGATGCGGAGATTCGGGAGTGCCAAGACCAGGCCGCTCGTGATGAGGGAGGCGCCAGCCAGCCCCATCTCCCCCGGGAACGCCAGGACTTGCTCGAGCGCGGGGGGGCCGACCAGGCGATCCATCCCGGTCGGTCGCAACGGGTGCACGAAGACGGACGCCCCCCATTCCGCCGCTGCTTCGAAAAACGGCCGAAACTGCGGATCCCCGATCGGGCGACCATTCACATGGGTGCCGATCTCCACGCCCGACAGCTTGAGGCGGTGCACGGCGTGGCCCAAGGTCTCGATGGCTCGACCCAGGTCCTGCAGCGGCACGGCACCCAGGCCGCTGAAGCGCGTCGGTGTCTCGGCCACCATGGACGCGATCTGTTCATTGAGGTAACGGCACAGGGCTGCGCCATCTTCGGGCTCTAACCAGTAGGACAACAACTCCGGCATGGGCGACAGCACTTGCCGCTCGATGCTCAGGCGGTCCATGTCGGAGAGCCGCACGCCACAGTTCCAGCATTGATGGGAGACGGTGCGGTAGACCTTTCCCGACACCATCACGTGACGGTGACACGCCTGGGCCGGCGCCATGGAGGGCCACGGCGCCGTCACGTGGCGTCCGATGTAGGCCGGAAAGTCTTCCGGGACGACGTGCGTGTGGACGTCGATCAGGCCTGCGGAGAGCGGCGACATGGCAGTCCGTCCGGCGTTTCAGGCGCCTTGGCCGCCAAAGAATCGGCGGGCGACCGAGTTGAACTCGTCGGGTGCCTCGTACTGGGGCCAATGAGCGGAGTCGGCCTTCATCAGGTAGACCTGGCTGCCCGGTACCCTCGCACTCGCGGTGCGCGCGGCCTCGAGGTCGTGGATCGGGTTGTCCGCGGTCCACAGGAACAGCGTTTCGCAGCGCAGCTTGTCCAAGGGGATCAGGTACTCGTCATGGTGGGCGATGATCGAATTGATCGAGGGTGCCACGCGACGGGTGTCCGGATGCAGGTAGATCGTCAGCCGCAGGTCGATCAGTTCTTCCTGGAGGAGATGGTGGTTGTTGGGATGCATCAACCACTTCATGCGCGCGGTGACCGAGTCCCGCGTTGGCGCCTTGTCGACGTTTGCCTTGTTGAGCGCCATGAAATGGGCCAGGTCGGCCTTGCCCTTGTCACTGACGACCGGGATGCCGGCCGCGGTATTCAGCATCAGGCGACGCACTCGGTCCGGGTACCTGGCGGCGAAGAGGCCGCTCACCCAGCCGCCCAGGGATTCACCGCTGAGGTGGGCGCGTTCGATGTCCAGGGCGTCCAACAACTCGCGCAATTGTTCGCCGAACACATGCGGGTTGTAGACGTCGATGCGCTTGTCCGACAGGCCGTGGCCGACGTAGTCGAAGGCCACCACATGGAATTGATCGGAGAGCGCGACGAGGTTCTTCGCGTAGGCTTCCAGGTGACCGTTCATGCCGTGCTGGAAGAAGATCGTCTCAGCGTTGCCACGTCCGGCTTCGGCGATGCGGATGCGCCCGAAGCCGGGCGTGTTGACGTATCGGATTTCAGTGCCGAAAAAGTCGAGCCACAGGCTCATGGGGATCTCCTGGGACGTTGAGCGGCGGAGTCGGGCATCGATTCGAGGTAAGTACGAACCATGTCTCGCCACAGCTTGAAGAGGCGCTTGAATCGGGGTGCATCGTGCTGCCAGAGCCTGCGGACGGCCAGGCCGCGCACGATGCTGATCGTCAGCCACAGCAGGTCGTCCGCGATGTGTTGCGGAACGCCGGATTCGACGAGAGCGTTCCGCCAGTGTTCTTCGACGGGCAGCCGCGTGGCGGCCGAGATCTGTCCGACCTCGTCGTCGCCGTCCCGGAATCGGCCCTGGATGGCCAGGTCGATGGCGACCAGGAACAGCTCGCTGAAGAAGAACTCCTGACTGTCTTCCAAGAGGGCCTTGATTGCCTCGTCGACGGTCGGACGAGCGCGTGTCGCCCTGCCGTGCGCCTGCTCGCTGGCGCGCTGGAAGACGTGTTCGACGACCGCGACGACCAAGTCGTCCTTGGACGGAAAATGATGGGTCTGCGCGCCGCGTGACACCCCGGCCGCCTCGGCCACGTCGGCGGTTCGGAAGCCCGCGTAGCCCCGAGTGACCAGCAGGTCCACGGAAGCGTCGAGGATCTTCCGACGCGTGTCCTCGGTGCGCTCAGCCTGTGTCCGGCGTGTCTTGCGGGCTGCTGTCGTGCTGGCGGAAGTGGGGGTCATGGTGAGCTGGCTGAGTGGATCTTGAGCAGATCATTTCACAGCATGGTGCTGCCGCCATTCACACTGATCACCTGGCCAGTGATGAAGGAAGCCTCTCGTGAAGCGAGGTAGCTCACCATCGAGGTCACTTCGTCGACCTCCGCGGCGCGACCCATTGGAATCACGCTCAGGAATCGCTCGACGACCTGCGGCTTCTCTCGCTGGAAGCGCGCCAGTTCGCCGCTGTTGACCGCGCACGGCGCGACGGTGTTGACGGTGATCCCCTCGGTGGCGAATTCACGCGCCAACCCCGACGTGAGGGCATGCACGCCGCCCTTGGCGGCGTTGTAGGCCGCATGGTCCGCCAGGCCGTTTCGAACCGAATCGGCGCCCAGGTTCACGATCCGGCCATAGCGCTGCGACCGCATTCCCGGGAGGAAGGCGCGGGTGCACCAGAGAACTGTCCAGAGATTGCGATCGATCGTCGTTCGCAGCGTCTCCGGGGTGTGGCTGAGGAAGGGAAGGATGACGCCGCCGCCGGCGTTGTTGATGAGTATCGATGTCGTTCCGAGCGACTCCTGGGTGCGTTCCAGCAGCGTCTTGGCGGCAGCCTCCTGCGAGAGGTCGCCGGCAACGGCGATCGTCCGCGCGCCGTAGAGCTTGGCCAACCGCTCTGCCTGCACGTGCAACTCATCTGCGTTCACGTCCGCCATCGCGACAGATGCACCTTCTCTTGCCAGGGTCTCGGCCAAGGCCAGGCCGATGCTGCGTGCTGCGCCGGTGACGACCGCCACTTGGCCGGAGAAGCGCGGTGCGCCTGAATCGCGGAGAACTGCAGACATGGGAGGCGGCTCGTCAATGAAACAAACAAACAAGGCGGTCTGTATGTTAAAGCATTGAAGATCGTACGCAAGCTTATCGTTAACCCGGGTACGACCCTTCAGCCGCGCGCCGCAGAATCCATCAACTTACAGACAAAACGGTCTGTTTGTTGATCGCGAGTCCTCAACGGACACGAGGAGCACCATGTCCCTTCCCGATTCATCGCCCCTGGTCAAGGTCGACCAGGCGCGCGGCATCTACCAGGTCTCGCGCCGCAGCTTCACCGACGCGCCGCTGTTCGAGCAGGAGGTGGAGAAGATCTTCGACCGCTGCTGGCTCTATCTGGGTCACGAGTCGGAGCTGCCCAAGCCGGGCACGTTCCTGACGCGTTCCGTGGCTCGTCGCAACATCCTCTTCACGCGAGACGCGCAGGGCACCATGCACGCGCTGTTCAACAGCTGCCCGCATCGAGGCGCTACGGTGTGCAGGGAACGATCGGGCACGGGCCGGAACTTCCAATGCTTCTATCACGGGTGGGTCTTCGGCAGCGACGGCTCGCTCAAGAACATGCCAGGTGAAGAGCGCTACTGCGCTGGGCATCGCGAGAGCGGCGCCGGCAACATGGTCAAGGTGCCTCGTTTCGACACCTACGCCGGCTTCTGCTTCATCAGCTTCGATCCGGACATCGTCAGCCTGCCTGACTACCTGGCGGGCGCGAGGGACTATCTGGATCTGATCGCGAGCCATTCGGCCTCCGGTATGGCCATCGTGCCGGGTGCCCAGGAGTACTCGATCCGCGCCAACTGGAAGCTCCTGGTGGAGAACAGCTTCGATGGCTACCACGCGGCCACGACGCATGCCAGTTATCTGGACTACCTGAAAAACACGAACGGCACGCTGACCAAGGTGGCGCTCGAAGGCAAGGCCCATGACCTGGGCAACGGCCATGCCGTGGTCGAGTACCGTGCGCCCTGGGGCCGGCCCGTGGCGCAGTGGATTCCGCTGTTCGGCGAGCAGGGCAAGCAGGAGATGGACGCGATCCATGCCGAACTCGTCCAGCGCCACGGCCAGCAGCGAGCGGATCGCATCGCGTTCTCGAACCGCAACATGCTGATCTTCCCGAACCTGGTGGTCAACGACATCATGGCCGTGACCGTGCGCACGTTCTACCCGACGGCGCCGAACCAGATGATGGTCAACGGCTGGGCCCTTGCGCCGCGCGAGGAGTCCGACTGGGCGCGCAAGTACCGCCTGTACAACTTCCTCGAGTTCCTCGGGCCGGGCGGCTTCGCGACGCCGGACGACGTGGAGGCTCTCGAGGCCTGCCAGGAAGGCTTCTCCAACAGGGCCTCCGCGCCTTGGAGCGACATCTCCAAGGGCATGGGCGTGGAATCGCCTTCGTACGACGACGAGGAGCAGATGCGTTGCTTCTGGAATCGCTGGCACGAGTGCTTGACCGGCATGGCGCCGGTGCAGGTCTGAGGAGGCGCGATGACCACAACCACAACCCTTGTCACTCGCGCCGAAGTCGAGGATCTGCTGTCCATCGAAGCCTGCCTGCTTGACGAATGGAAGCTCGAGGCCTGGCTGAAGCTGTACACCGACGACGCGGAGTACTACGTCCCGTCGGCCGACTTGCCCGCCAATGCCGATGCGGACAAGAGCCTGTTCTACATCGCCGACGATCGCCTGCGGCTGCAGGAGCGCGTCACCCGCCTGATGAAGAAGTCCGCCCACGCCGAGTACCCCCGGTCGAGGACGCGCCACCTGGTGACCAACGTCCGGATCGAATCGCAGGACGGCGAAGACGTGAAGGCCAGCGCCGCATTCGCCACTTTCCGCAGCAAGCACAGTGTGACCGACTTTTTCGTCGGTTGCCTGCACTACCGCCTGCGACGCATCGATGGCGCGCTGTTCATTCGCGAAAAGCGCTGCGTGCTGGATCTCGAAAGCCTGCGACCTCAAGGTCGGATCAGCATCATTCTCTGAGGAGCACCATGACCGTGCCTTTTCGCTACCGCAAGCTCGGCTACGTCGCACTCGCCGTCACGCAACTCGATCGCTCCATCGCGTTCTACCGGGATCTGATCGGGCTCGACCTCGTCGACTCGAACGCCGAGATGGCATGCCTGCGCTGCAGTCGGGATCACCACAACATCGTGCTGTACAAGGCCGAGACGGCCGGGCTGCGGCGCGCCGGTTGGGAACTGGAATCGCCCGACGACCTCCGCAAGGCCTACGCGCACTTCGAGACGCTCGGCCTGAAGCCGGTGTGGGTGGAGGCCTCGGAGCGGCGCAAGCTCAAGCAAGGGGAAAGCTTCCGAGTGCGCGAGCCGAACAGCCAGCTCGAATACGAGTTTTACAGCGCCATCACGCAGATGGCCAAGGCCTATGTGCCGACGGTCGCCAAGATCGCGCGGCTGGGGCACGTCGTCATCGGCGTCAGCGACTTCGCGAAGACGTACGAGTCGATGGCACGAGACTTCGGCTTCGTCCCCTCCGATCTGGTCGAGGACCGCTTCGCGTTCATGCGCTGCTTTCCCAACCCGTTCCATCACACCTTCGCGGTCGGCCAGAGCATCGGAAACCACCTGCATCACGTCAACTTCATGGTGAGCGACATCGACGATGTCGGCCGGGCATACCACCGGATGAAGGCGAACGACGTCCAGATCGCCTACGGAATCGGACGCCATCCGCCCTCCGGAAGCGTGTTCCTCTACTTCTACGATCCGGATGGCCTGACGCTGGAGTACAGCTTCGGCATGGAGGAGTTTCCGGAGGACGGGGCTCGCCAGCCGCGACTGTTGGAGCCCGTGCCGGAGTCGATGGACACCTGGGGCGCACCCCAGGACGCCCAGTTCGGCAAGCGCGGTGTGATCGAAGCATGAACATGTCCACCGAAGTTCGTCGAATCATCATCGTGGGGGCCGGGCAGGGGGGATACCAGGTCGCAGCCTGCTTGCGGCATGAGGGGTACGTCGGCGAAGTGACGCTGGTCGGCGACGAGCCGGGACTGCCCTATCAACGCCCACCCCTGTCGAAGGCCTACCTACAGGGCGAGATCGGGGCGGAGATGCTGAGCCTTCGCCCCCAGAAGTGGTTCACCGAGCAAGGCGTCTCGCTACGCGCTGGGCGCGCAGCGTCGATCGAGCGGTGCCAGAAGGAGTTGGTGCTGGCTGACGGAGCAAGGTTGCCTTACGACCGCTTGGTGCTGGCGACAGGTGCGCGCAACCGCCCGTTGCCGGTGGAGGGTGCCGATTGCTTCAACGTCAAGGGGATCCGGACGCTGGCCGATGCCGATGCCCTGATGCCACTGTTGAAAGTGGCAAGTCGAGTGACGGTCATCGGTGCAGGCTTCATCGGACTAGAGTTCGCCGCCGTGGCTGCCAAGCTTGGCCTCGGCGTGGATGTGATCGAGCAGGCGGCGCGGCCGATGGCGCGGGCCGTGTCGAGGTCCATGGCCGCACATGTGCAGAAGGCGCACGAGGCCTCAGGAACGCGGTTCCACTTCGGAGTTGGGGTGCGGCGAATCGAAGGCGAATGTGGACGGGCGACTTCGGTCGTCGTGTCGAGTGGCGAACGAATTGCAACGGACCTCGTCGTAGTTGGAATCGGAGTCCTACCGAACGCCGAACTGGCGGCGCAAGCGGGCCTGGAGGTAGCGGACGGCATCTGCGTTGACGGGTTGATGACGACCACCGATCCGGCCATCTCCGCGATTGGAGATTCAGTTTCCTTTCCGTGCGTCCAGGCCGAGGGGCAACGGCTTCGGCTCGAATCGGTGCAGAACGCTGTCGATCAGGCCCGCACTGTGGCGTTGGCACTTGTGGGTCGACCGATGCGGTACTCGGCCTTGCCGTGGTTCTGGTCTGACCAAGGCGACTTGAAGATCCAGATTGCCGGTCTCTCGTCGGGGCACGACCGGACAGTGGACCTGCCCTGTGACGACGCCCGTCAAAGGGTGGTGCTCTGCTTTCGCGAGGGAAAGTTCGTAGCGGTCGAAACGCTCAATCGGTCGGTGGACCACGTCGTCGCGCGCAAGCTCCTGGCCCGTGACAGCGGCCTGACGGCCGATCAGGCCGGCGCCGCGGAATTCAGCCTGAAGGCGTACGAGGTGGCCACTCGCTAGGGGCTTCGGGGCGGATGGCCTCCCTCCCCGGTGGCCGACCGGTAGATCTCGCAATTTTTCCGTTCGCTTGCGTACGAAGTTCTGCGCTGCTATACTTAATTAACGTTAAGTAAGGAGATCGCATGATCAGGCGCGCCACTGGCTCGGACAACAACACCGCTGAAGACGTCGTCGCGCGTGCTATTCCGCTTTTCGCGGCGCGTGGCTACGCAGAAGTCTCGATGCGTGACGTCGCGGCGGAGGTAGGCATCAGTGGCCCTGCCCTCTATCACCACTTCGCAGACAAGGAGGCGCTCTATCTGGCCGTGCTGGAAAAGGTGTTCTCCGACCGGACGCAAGTCATGCGACAGGCCGTGGACCCCGCGCTGGCGCCAGAGCTGGCGCTCAAGGAAATCGTGGCGACGTTCGCCAACCAGGTACTGGCAGATCCGAACTTCATCGCCTTGCTGATGCGAGAACTGCTGGACAGCGACGAGGCGCGGCTGGACAAGCTGTCGCGCTCGGTGTTCGGGCTGCCGTTCGAGGTCTTCACCGACTTGGTTCGCGCTCTGGAACTGGATATCGACACCCCCCGGTTGGCGCTGCACATCCTCGGATTCGTCATGTTTCCGCTGATGACCGCACCGCTCGCCAAGCGTCTGACCGGCCTCTCGGAGGTCGGGGACGTCCACGAACTGGTTTCGGATGTCTTCAAGATTCTGGAGCGATTGAAGCGGGCACCGGTTGCCGACGCGGCCCCGCGCCGCCCCTCGCGGAACAAGACTCTGTAAGCGGCTGCCGGCCGCCTTCCATCATCACGTCGGGGCGCGTCCGGCATCGCCTGGCCCCGCATCCTTCCAAAGCATTCATCATGAGAGCCGTTGCGCTGATTCCTTCCACACTGGCCCTGGCTTCGGTGCTGACCGCTTGCGGTCAGAAGCCTGAACTCCAAGGGGCGCCACTGCCCAAGGTCTGGAACCTGCCCGTCGTGCAGGCTTCGGCCGGATTGGCCTTGGACACAGCAGCCGTTGGCTCGGCGGTGTCGGACCAACGTGTCGACGTCTCGTCACGCCTGAGCGGATTCATCCGTGAATTGAATGTGCAGGAAGGTGATTCGGTTCGCAAGGGCCAACTGCTGGTCCGCATCGATCCTTCCGACGTCGAAGGCGGTGTGCGACAAGCGCAAGCCGGGGTCGCTGCCGCCGACGCGGCCTACAAGGACGCCCAGTCCGATTTCGAACGATTTCAACGCCTGTACGACCGCGAGAGCGCTTCCGAAAACGAGTTCCGCAAGGTTCGTCTGAAACGAGATGCCACCGCTGAAGCGCTGAACCAATCCAAAGCCGCGTTCGATACGGCCTGGGCCCAGCGTGCGTATGCCGACATCCGGAGCCCGGTGGACGGCATCGTCGTCGCGCGCGCCAAGCACAGCGGCGACATGGCGTTGCCGGGCATGCCATTGCTCACGGTGGAGGCTGGGCGCAGCCTCACGTTCGAGACATCGGTGGCCGAAGGCGTGATGCCATCGATCCAAGTCGGTCGTCCGGTGACCGTGCGCTTCGACCGGCTTTCGACGCCCGTGCAAGGCGTCGTCAGTCGAGTCGTCGAATCCGCCGATCCGGTGACACGAAGCCATCTCGTCAAGATCTCCCTCCCCGACACACCCGGCCTGACTGCTGGAATGTTCGGTCGTGCATCGCTGCCCCTGGCTCAGAGCGGGGCGCCGATCATCCCGCGGTCGTCCCTGACGGATCGTGGCGGCCTGCGAGGCGTCTTTGTTGTCGACGAGTCCAACCATGTCCATTTCCGATGGCTGCGCCTGGGGCGGGAATGGAATGATCAGGTGGAAGCCACGGCCGGTCTGCAACAGGGCGAACGTCTTGTGGCTCAACTGGAGCCTGCGCTGCGTGAAGGAGACAGCATCTCCGCGCGTGCCGGAGGTCCGAAGTGACTTCCCCTAAGCTCAATATCGCCGGCCGACTGGCCGGGGCCTTCGTCACCTCGAAGCTCACGGTGCTGTTCATGATCGCCTGCGCGATCCTCGGCATCACCGCAGTACTGACCACGCCGCGTGAGGAGAACCCGCAGATCACGATGCCAGGCGCCGTCATCGAGGTCGTGCTGCCTGGATCGTCGCCCGAGGAAGTCGAAGAACAGGTGATCCGCCCATTGGAAGGCATCGTCAAGCAGATTCCGGGGGTCGACCACACCTACGGCACTGCGATGAATTCCGCCGGACTGCTGATGGTTCAGTTCAAGGTCGGAGAAGACAAGGAGAAATCCCTGGTCAAGCTCTATGACCGTGTCCTCGGCGAGCGGGGGAAGCTGCCGGCCGAAGCAAGCGCGCCGTTCATCCGGAGTGCCGACGCCGATGACGTCCCGGTTGTGACGGTCACGCTGGCTTCGAGCAAATACGATGACTACGCGCTCAAGCGCCTGGCCGACAGAATGGTCGAGGGACTGCGCAGCATCGACAGTGTCTCCACCACCTTCGTCAAGGGTGGCCGGGACCGTCAGCTCAGGATCGACCTCGACCCCGAGCGCATGCAGGCCTACGGCGTGACCCTGGACCAGGTTCGCGCGCTGGTCGCGGCCAGCAACGTGTCGGTTCCGCTGGGAACACAGGTCGAAGCCGGTCAGAACCACAACGTGAAGCTCCAGGGCTTCATCACCTCGGAAGAGGATCTGAAGCGTCTGGTCGTAGGCGGCCACGAGGGTCGCCCGATCTACCTGGGTGAAGTGGCGCACGTCGTGGACGGACCTGCCGATGAAATCGAGCAGCAGAGCCGTTTCGGCTACGGCCGCGCCAGCGGCAAATTCGGTGCCACCCTGCAAGGCGAAGCGCCAGCCGTGACGCTGGCCGTGGCGAAGAAGCACGGCACCAATGCGGTGTTCTTCGCGCACGACGTGCTGGAACGCGTGAATCGCATGAAGGCCGAATGGGTGCCGGCCGATGTGGACGTCGTCGTCACTCGCAATGACGGGAAGAAGGCCGACGACGCGGTCAACACGCTCATCGAACACTTGGCCATCGCTGTGGGCTCGGTTTTCGTCGTCACAGCACTGTTTCTTGGGTTGAAGGAAGCGCTGATCGTAGGCATCACCGTGCCGCTCATCCTGTCGCTGACGCTTGCCACCGTCGACCTGGCGGGACTCACCATCAATCGCGTCACGCTGTTTGGCCTGATCCTGGCTCTGGGACTTCTGGTCGATGCCGCGATCGTCGTGATCGAGAACATCCATCGCAACTACGGCAATCTGCGGCAGCAAGACAAGGCTTGGGTCTCCGTAATTTCGGCCAATGAAATCGGCAACCCGACCAACCTCGCCACGCTGGCCGTGGTCGTGGTGTTCTATTCCCTCATTCCGGCCTTGACCGGGATGCCCAAGCAGTACTTCTATCCGGTGGGCGTCACCGTTCCCGTTGCGATGATCGCCTCCCTGCTGGTGGCGTATTGCGTCGTTCCTTGGGCAGCCAATCGCTGGCTTCAACCTGAAGCCCATGCGGTGGAATCGGCTGAAGATCACAGCAGACTGCACCGCTTCTACCAAGCCGTGATGGGGCCGCTGGTAGAGCGTGCCCGGCCTCGAAATATCGTGTTCGCACTGGCTATCGGGGCAGTCGTGTTGTCCTTGCTGTTGCCGCTGTGGCAGTTCGTTCGACCATCGGGTGTCGGAGGACCGCAATCGTGGTTCGGTGTTCCCATGAGCCTACTTCCCAAGGACAACAAGAACACGTTCAACGTGACCATCGACATGCCGGATGCCACGCCGGTTGAAGAAACCGATCGTGCGGCTCGTGACGTCGTCCTACTGCTTCGAAGTGTTCCGGAAGTGAACGACTACCAGGTCTGGCTCGGCGAGACCGGTGTGGTTGATTTCAACGCGATGTTGCGTGGGACGGATGGCAAGGTGGGGCCGAACGTGGCCGAGATCCGCGTCAATCTGTCTGATAAGCACTTGCGCTCCAAGAGCTCCATCCAGATCGCGCGTGAGCTGCGATCGCAGATTGCAAGGCTGGCATCGCGGTATCCCGGTTCAACGATTCAGGTTGCAGAAGATCCTCCCGGGCCACCTCTGCGGGCGACCGTACTGGCCGAAATCTATGGACAAGACCGTCAACAGATGCGAGCTCTATCCAAGCAGGTGAAGAGCCAATTTCGCCAGACGTTTGACATGGCGGAGGTGACCGACACCGAAATGACCGATGTTCCGGAATCTCGCCTGGTGGTGGATCGCGAAAAGGCCGCATTGTCCGGCGTGACTCCGGCCGAGGTTGCAATCGCACTGCGCCGGATCATCTCCGGCGAGCAGTTGGGGACCGCGCATATTGGCGGCGAGAAGAATCCCGTTCCGATCAATCTCCACATCCCGCACCAATACGAGGTGACTCCTGCGCTGCTGTCCCAGGTGACGATAACCAACCGGGCAGGCCAGCGGATTCCGCTGTCCGAGTTGATCCGTGTCGATGTCTCGGCAACGGACTACCCGATCCATCACAAGGACGGAGAGCGGGTGACCTACGTCGGTGGCGAGCTCGGTAGTACCGCGTCAGCGTATGCGGTGCTGGATCTCGACAAGCGACTGCGCCAGATCCGGCTCCCGGACGGGCGGGGTCTCGTGACAGGCAACCTGTCGCTGTCGGCAAGCACGCCAGACACGATTGGCCAGACCCTCGTGCTTTGGGATGGCGAGATGCGCATGACGCTCGACGCATACCGGGATCTCCTGGGTGCGCTGGCGGCATCCCTGACCGTCATCTTCTTGATCCTGGTGGCCTACTACCGCTCCTTTGCGTTGCCCCTGATTGCAATGGCCGCGATTCCACTCGGTGTCGCCGGCATCTTTCCCGGACATTGGCTGATGGGTCAGCAGTTCTCTGCGTCCTCATTGGTGGGCGTGGTCGCTCTGGCCGGTGTGGTGGTGCGCAACTCGCTTCTGCTCATCGACTTCGTGATCGACTATCGGCGCAAGGGCCTGTCGACAAAGCAGGCCGTCCTGAAGGCCGGTGCCGTTCGCATGCGTCCGATTCTCCTGACGGCGCTTGCCATCATCTTCGGCAGCATGATCATGCTCACCGATCCTGTGTTCAGTGGCCTTGCTGTTTCCCTCATCTTCGGTACCGCTGTTTCCACCGTCCTGACCTTGGCCGTCGTGCCACTCATGCTGTACCTGTATTTCATGCGATTTCCAGAACACGTGGCGTCGCATTCGCCCGCGCTGAATGAAGGAGTGGCAGCATGAGGCAGCTCACGATCCTTTCGAGAAGCCTGTGTGCGACCCTTTGCATCCTCGCGACCCACTGTGCGATAGCCGAGAACCTGCAGCAGGCTTGGGATGCGGCGATCGCAGCAGATCCGCAATTGAAGGCCACTCGGTCGAGCACCGCGGCAGCAATGGACAGCCTGTCGGCGGCCAAGTCTGCTCGCCTGCCAAACGTCGCGCTAGAAGGAGGGCATACGACGCTCAGCACGACGCCGGCGATCACGTTTGGCGGAGCAGAAGTGCCGTTTTCCCAACGCAACTCATCGACGTATCGCGTAACGGCGGCGTTGCCGCTCTACACGGGTGGGCGTCTCAGTGAAGCTGTGGCTGCCGCTGGTTCTGTCGCTGACGCATCGGCACTCGCCGAGAAATCAGCGGCCCAGGATCTGAAGTTGCGCGTGGCCGAAGCCTATGTCGCGGTCTTGCGCGCAAATCGTGGTGTCCGTTTGGCACAGAAGCACGCGGACAGCCTGCAAGCACATGCCAGGGACGTTTCCCAACTGCGAGAGCAAGGCATGGCAGTGAAGAGCGCGGAACTGTCGGTTCAAGTGTCGCAACTGGAGGCTCGACAGAAACTCTTGCAGGCCGCGAACGCACTTGAACTTTCTCGAGCAGCCTACAACCGGCTCCTGGGGCGTCCGCTCGACCAACTAGTCGACCTTGAAGATATCTCGCCGCGTGGCCGCGACGCGTCCGCGGAGGAACTTGCCTCGCGCGCCCTGACCCAGCGCAGCGAACTCGAAGTGATGGAACTTCAAGTGGACGCGCTTCGGCACCAGGCTCGCGCCATTGCCGGCGCGTCGCGACCTCAAGTCGGACTCACGGCGGACTACGGTCGCATGCAGGACCGCTACCTGTCCGAAGATCGGGGCTGGGCGGTCAGTCTGGGTGTCCGATGGAACGTTTTCGATGGCGGCTTAACCAGGGCTTCAGCGAGCGCGGTTGACCACCAGGCAACCTCTTTGGCTGACCAGCGGGAGGATTTGCGATCTGCGATCAGGCTCCAGGTTCGGCAGGCCTGGCTCGATGTTCAGGCGTCCAACGCTCAGTTGTCCGTAACTGAGGCTGCCGTGACACAGGCTGACGAGAACCTTCGGGTCGCCCGCGATCGCTATTCAAACGGTCTTGCATCGCATACGGAGGTGCTCGATGCCGAAGCTCTGCGCGTTGCCGCTGAGACTCAAGACGCGAGTTCCCACTTCGACGCGGTGCTGAACGAACTTCGTCTTGAAAGGGCTGTCGGTGACCTTTAAAGAGCGCCCCACGTGGGCGATGTTCGCGCTTCAAATGCCAGCGTCGATTGAGAGAGTGACGCGGACGCAACGAGGCGCTAGCAGGCTGTTGAGACGCGAATTTGGCCGTTTCGAACCGGCTGTTTGCTGCGTCGCCGAACCCTTGCTCGCGTCGAAAAGATTGCCTATGGCGCGTTTTGAGAGGCCGGCTACGGCGCCCGGCGGGACGCGAGTTTAAGTTTCGACAGCCTGCTGGGGGCAAAGCGTGAATGACACAGACTTGTCGGTGGGGCACGTTGGTGCCGTCATCGTGGCTCGACTTCGAGGCATCCCTACGGCTGAAGTGCTTCTGGAGTGTGAGCAGCAGATCGCTGCACTGTCCCGTGAGACGAGGCATGCGAGCGTGCTCTACGATGCGCTGGAGCTGATGGCACCAGACACCTCACTAGTACTGCTGCAGCAACGCCTCGGCGCCGTGCGGAGTGAGACGCTTGGGACTCGATCCCTGCGGACGGCAATTCTTGTGGCGAACACACGCATCGCATACCTGGCGCGCATCGCGTTTGGTCATGCTGGCGAAACGAGCTATAGGGTGTTCTACGGCGACATGGGTGCTGCGCTCAGATGGCTGGAGGCGCCGCCAGCAATGGATCCGGGCGCCGCTGAGAGCTAGGAGTACCGGTTTAGGTGGTCGCGCTGTCCAGGCTGTGGATGGTGCGATGGCAATTGATGTCGATGGCGTCAGTTCGTCCGCAGCGCGCGTGACACGCCTCATATGCCGCGACAGCGCGGCATCAGGTCGATCGATCGATACGTTTTCTTTGCCGCACCGCTTCTAAGGTCCGACGGTACGAGCGATTTCGAGTTGTTCAGGCCTTCGCGGGAGGTCAAGACCGACGCGACTTTGGTGCGGCTGCCGGTGCTTCGTGTCAGTTCGCTTCGGTGCACGCCTCGAGCAGTAGCTCGCGCAGCCACCGCTGCGCGGGATCGCTATGCGTACGTTCATGCCAAGCCGCAGTCTTGACGAAGCCAGGAACGGCAACCGGCGGCGGTGAGACGGCAAGCCCAGGCAAGCCTGCAACGAGTCGGCTGGGCAATACAGCTACCAGGTCGCTTGTGCGCAAGATGTCTGGCATGATGAGAAAGCTCTGCACCGAGAGCATCACCTCCCGACGCTTGCCTTGCGCCTCAAGGGCGATGTCGGTAACGCCGCGAAACCCATGCCCGCCGAACGAGACGAGCGCGTGGTCGAAGCCACAGAACTGCTTGAGTGTGAGGCGGCGTCGGCCCGCCAGTGGATGGTCAGCGCGCATCGCGCAGACGTAGTGCTCTGCGAATAGCTGGCGAGCATGAAGCGAGGGCGGCGTGCTCTCGGGCGTGAGCAGCGCAAGATCGACCTCGCCACGTTCGAGCTGGTCCTGGACTAGCGTCTCTTCGACAGCAACCAGTGACACTCGCACGTGTGGGGCGCGCGAGCGCAATGCCGCCAGAAAGGGGACGGCGACGGCACGCAGAGCGTAGTCCGTTGCTGCCAGGGTAAAGGTCAAGCGTGCTGTCGCGGGTTCGAAAGGGGCGGGCTGCAACAATGCGCCGATCTCGTCCATCACACGTCGAACGGGCTGCGCCAGGCCCAGCGCTCGGCTCGTCGGCACCATGCCTCGCTGCGTGCGAGCGAAGAGCGGGTCACCAAAGGTGTTGCGCAGCCGCGCGAGCATCCCGCTCATGGCCGGCTGGGTGACACCGAGGCGCGCCGCGGCGCGCGTCACGCTGCGCTCGTCAAGCAGCGAGGCGAGTGCCTTGAGGAGATTCAAGTCCAGGTGCCGGACATCATCCATGGTGATGGCGAGAGCGATATAGTGTTGTTCGCCCTTATAGCGCGGCGACGCTCAACGGTGCAACTGGCCGGATGACGGTGACCGCCCGAGCGGACGTAAGTACCGAGGGTTCGCTTCCTCACTTGCACACACGGCCGGATTCAGAGAGATTGAAGGGCCGCACCGACCAGGCCGTTCAGCCAAGCCTGGTGGCCGTTGATCATCGGATTGGGATCCGCTTTCGCGAGAGCTTCTGCCGGCTGGCCCTTCTGAGTTTCCTGGGTAAGGACGCGCACTCGCCCCCCAGGCAAGTCCTCAACGAGCCAAGCGTGGTGTACATCCAGGCGAGTTTCACCAACGCCTGACCAGCCATGCCACGCCACCCGTCCCGGCCTGCCGTCGGCTGGCGGCACGTACTCGTTGCAGAGCGCCTCGACGGGGAAGCCGAAAGTCTCGAAGTAGAAGCGAACACCGTCCGCAAGCATCGGGCCTGCGCCACTCTGCAGGCGGACGTTGGCGGAATTGGCGTAGTACATTGGCCAGCGGGAGGGCTCAGCGAGCAAAGGCCAGATCTCCTGCGCAGAGAGGCCGGTCACTATTACCTCGTTGGAGGCGAAGTTTTCCGTTGTGCCGGGCAAGTAGCCCGGCGGCCATGTGATCGCGTTCTGTTGCTCGCTCATGTCGTTGTTCCTGATTGAAGACGAATGATGGGCGCCGCACAGAGATAAATCCAATCCTCGATTCTTATATTCCCTATCACCAAGCCTGATTTCAGCGCATGAAGGTGCACTCAGGCAACGTCGGTCGACAGCGGCGTCGACCGATGGAGCGACAGCTAGGCGGCGTGAAGCTCCGGGTTCAGTGCGGTGCGACCCGAGACGGCTCCCGCTGCAAACCGGTTGTGACCGACCCAACGAAATAGGCAATTGGTACGATAACTATTCTTATCGCTTCGGACGGAACCAATGGGCTCGCTGACACGGGTAGAAATCGTGCAGAAAGGTCGTCCCATCAGCTACATCGTGGCCGCTGGTGCGGCCGGGTCGCCTGGCGCTTGTGACGCGACGATATCGCCGTGCGCGCTAGACTAGTAGCCCTTCCATTTTCTGAAAATAAGCCATGGCCAAGCTCACGGTTTTCGAAATCAAGAAGCAAATCGCCGCACTCGAGGCGAAGGCGGCGCGCTTGGCCGCAGAGGAAGCCAAGGCGTCCGTTGGCAAGGTCCGCGCGCTGATGAATCAGCTCGGCGTGACGCTTGAACACTTGTCTTCGACCGTGGGACGCAAGGGCGCGGCGG
>Ga0182035_10000230_pt1 | contig 24609 bp, 23 predicted proteins | sample flu12Cox44000170_FD_125969 | JGI IMG/M metagenome (GOLD analysis project Ga0182035, IMG submission 125969) | Lab enrichment of tropical soil microbial communities from Luquillo Experimental Forest, Puerto Rico - flux4day.12C.oxic.44.000.170 | ecosystem: Environmental > Terrestrial > Soil >...
CCCCCGTGCCGCGCTACTCCGGAGGTGGCGAGCGCGGTTCGGTCGGCGGTTCGCGCGGCTCCTGGGGCGGATGGGATGGCTCGCGTTCTTCCAGTGGCTCGAGTGTGGCCGGTGGCTCCGTGCATTCCGCGCCTGCGCCCTCCGCGTCCCACGGTTCTTCCGGCGGCGGCGGTGGTTCGCACGGCCGTCCGTAGAAATGCATTTCTTTCGGTTCGGAGAGAGCGACCGGCGTTCCGCGGTGTTAGGAGAAAATCATTCCCGCGTAGCCGACGACCTGGCTCAGCTCGCCGGAAACGTCGGCCGACGTTGCGTATTTCACCAGTTCGGATTCCTTCCGTCCTAGCGCGTCGAGCGCCGTAAGCATCGCCACCGCGGGTCCCAGGCCGCACATGGAAATCTCCTCGTTGCGGCAGGTGTCATACAGTCCACGTGCATCGAGCGCCAGCAGTCGATCGATGGCTTTGCGATCCTTAACCCGCGTCGTCCGGTCGTCTTCGTAATGATTCAAATCCGAGGTCGTCAGCAACAGCACGCTTTCCTTGGCATGCGCAAGTACCCGCCCCATCGCTTCGCCCACGTTCACGAGCGAGCTGAATTCGACCGTTCCGAGCGCCACGGGCACGAACGAAAATCCCGGCGCCAGCACCTGCAGAAACGGCAGCTGCACCTCAAGCGAATGTTCGGTGCTGTGCGCCACGCTGTCCTCGCGCAGCAGCGGGCATTCTCGTCGCAGTTCCTCCGCGAGCGCTTCATCGATCGGCGCATCCCCGAGCGGCGTCCGCCAGGCGCCGCTCGATAAAATCGCCGCCGGTTCGCCGCGCGGATAATGCCGCACGCCAAGAACGATGATCTTCCGGGGCAACACCACGCGCCGAAACACTGCCCCGGCGACATGGCCCGAGTACATGTATCCCGCGTGGGGCACGAGACACGCCTGGACGGGAGCGGCTGGCTCGTGCGCATCAGGCCGCGAGTATTCACGAACGAGGGATGCGAGTTCTTTTGAATCGGAGGGGTAAAAGCGTCCGGCAACTGCAGGGAGGCGCAGCATGGGCCGCCTCCAGCAAATCAAATGGGCTTCGAGGGTTTCCCTTTGAACTTCATCGCCTGCATCGTGGTGGGGTTGTAATAAATCGTCACTTTGTCGCCGTACTGATAGCCGCCCTTGTCCACGATTTGCTGCATTTTCTGCGCGGCTTCCTGGGACAGAGGAAACGTCAGGATCGTCAGTTCGCTTTCCTTGGCGCGCGCGGTAATCTGCGCGATGTTCGCGTGCAGCACAAAGCCTTCAAATTTCGCGAGCCCATTGGCTTTGGGCTTTGGCTTGACGGCGCTCACAACCATCGGCACCGCGGTATCGACGACGATGGGCACTACCGGAGCCTGCGCCGCGGCTGACGGGCAAAAAACGGCTGCCGCCATGCATGCTGCTGGCAGGGCAAGGCTGGCGGCTCTGCCGAAACTCTTCATGCCGCGTCGTCCGTCGCAATGCGCAGCGACTTCAGAAACCTAACGTCCTGCGGCGTCATCGCCAGCCGGGCAACCGGCTTCTTGTCCGCTTCTTCCGTCAGCGATTCCTGGTCCACTTGAATGCGAAGCGACTCGAGAAAGCGCCGGTCGTGGGTGGTCAGTCTTGCATCTTCCGACGCGGCGCCGTCGCGCTTGGCCAACCCGATGGTCGCGTCCAGCTTCAGGACAATATCGTAGCCGTGCGCGCGCACTCCGGCGATTGCGCCGGTGATGCGGTCGGATTCGGACACCGTGTCGTTAATCGCGTGACCCAATTCACGGAGCAAGTTCTTGAGATGATCGTCGAGTTGCAAGGGGAACTCTCCCGTACTTCCACTGCCATTCTAGGCTGACATCTGGTTGGATACAAGAGAGCTTCCAGGCGTTGTCTCCAATCGGTCCACAGGGCCATCCCCTGCGCGGGCCTCACCGGTGCGCCCTGCCGCATGGCCCTTGGCCTTCGTCTCGGCCGCCGGTTTTGCGCTAAGATGCTTTTATGTCGACGACGGCGAACGCGGCCAGCGCTTCCCGCCCGCAGGGCGGCTTCCGCCGCCTGTGGCGCGTGCTGCGGCAGCTGTTTCACGAGGTTGTGGGCGCGGTCTTTGCCGTTCTGGCGCTGGGCTGGCTGAACGCCGCGTTGCGCGCCTGGACCCGCGACGCCTCTCGCTGGCTGGTGGCCCTGGCCCTGTCGGTGGCAGCCTTGCTCGTGTTTTTTGCGGTGACTTCGTTCCGCTACGCGCGGAAGTTATAGCGTTTCGCACCATTATTCGAATGAGGACTTTCGCGTTTTCGCAACCATGTCTCGCGCCAAAACCAACTCCGCGCACCGCGCCGAGCGCAAAGAAAAATTCACCACGCTCTCAGGCCTTCCTCTCGATCCGGTCAACACACAGGAAAGCCTTGGCTCCTGGGATCGCGAAACCGCCCTCGGCTATCCCGGCGAATTTCCCTACACGCGCGGCATTTATCCCACCATGTACCGCGGCCGCTTCTGGACCATGCGCCAATACGCCGGTTTTGGCACTGCGGTAGAATCGAACCAGCGCTATCGCTATCTTTTGAGCAAGGGGCAGGCCGGCCTCTCCGTGGCTTTCGACCTACCCACGCAAATCGGCCTCGACTCGGATCACCCTCTTGCCCTCGGCGAAGTCGGCAAGGTCGGCGTGGCCATCGATTCGCTCGAAGACCTGGAGACACTGTTCGACGGCATCCCTCTCGAAAAAGTCTCCACCTCCATGACCATCAATGCGACGGCCGCTATCCTTCTCTGCCTGTACGTTGCGGTGGCCAAGAAACAAGGCGCCAGCCTCGCAAGGCTTTCCGGCACGGTGCAGAACGACGTCCTCAAGGAATACATCGCCCGCGGCACCTACATTTATCCCGTGCGGCCTGCCATGCGCATCGTCACCGACATATTCGCCTGGTGCCGCGATCACCTCCCTCGCTGGAACACCATTTCCATCTCCGGCTACCACATTCGCGAAGCCGGCTCGACTGCCGTCCAGGAAGTCGCCTTCACGCTCGCCGACGGCATCGCTTACGTCGAGGCCGCTCTGGACGCCGGGCTCGGCGTCGACGAATTCGCACCGCAACTCTCTTTTTTCTTCAACGCCCACAACGATCTTCTCGAAGAAATTGCCAAGTACCGCGCGGCGCGCCGTCTGTGGGCCAAAACGATGCGCGAGCGCTTCCACGCAAAAGATCCGCGCTCACTCGTCTTGCGCTTTCACGCGCAGACCGCCGGCTCTTCGCTCACCGCCCAACAGCCCGAAAACAACATCGTTCGTGTCGCGATGCAAGCCCTCGCCGCCGTTCTCGGGGGCTGCCAATCTTTGCATACCAACTCGCTCGACGAAGCGCTGGCCTTGCCGACCGAAGACTCCGCTCTCATCGCTCTGCGCACCCAGCAGATCATTGCGCAGGAAACAGGCGTCGCCAACACCGTCGACCCGGTCGCCGGTTCCTATGCCATCGAGCATCTCACGGGCGCAATCGAGCGCGGTGCCGAAGACTACATCTCGAGAATCGACGCGCTAGGCGGCATGCTGCGCGCCATCGAGACCGGTTTCGTCCAGGCGGAAATCCAGAAAGTCGCGTTCGAATCTCAGCGCGCCATTGAGAAAAAAGAGCAAATCGTCGTCGGCGTCAACGATTTCATTGGCGAACAAGCCCGGCCAATTCCCACGCTGCGCATTGATGAAGAAATCGAGCGCTCGCAAATCGCCCGGCTCCAAGCTCTTCGCGCGCGTCGCGATCCTGCCCGCGTCGTCTCCGCCCTTGCCGAACTCGAGCGCCGTGCCGCCACATCGGAAAATCTTCTCCCTGCCATCCTCGTCGCCGTCGAAGCCTACGCTACGGTCGGCGAAATCTCCGACGCCCTCCGCCGCTTTTTCGGCGAGTATCAGGAATCCGTGGTCATCTAGGAATAAGCAAACTGGCACAAAGGACTGCCCGTCCATCGCGCCGTGGCAACTGGTATTGGTCGCTTTTGTCCTTTCACCTTGCCCTTTCGCACAGGCTGTCATCCCGCTGGCGCTGTAGTATTCTCCTTGCCAAGGAACGTTATGAAGCTGATTCTTGCCTCCGCTTCGCCCCGCCGCGCCGAAATTCTGCGCGACGCCGGGTATCAGTTCACGGTGCTCTCCTCGGCCATCGACGAAACGCCGTATCCCGAGGAATCGCCCGAGGACCTGGTGCGCCGCCTTGCGCAAACCAAAGCCGACCTCGCGGCGGCTCGTGCGGTCGGCCCGGCCATCCTCATCGCGGCGGACACCGAAGTGGTTCTCGATGGCCACGTTTTTGGCAAGCCGCGTTCTTCCGAAGACGCCCGCCGCATGCTCGAAAAGCTTTCCGGTCGCACTCACACCGTTCTCACTGGCGTCGCTCTGGTGCGCCTTCCCAATCTCGAACGCCTCTCATTTGTTGAATCCACGCTCGTCGAGTTCGCCTCGCTCTCCGACGAGGAAATCAGGCGTTATCTCTCGACCGGCGAGCCGCACGACAAGGCGGGAGGATACGCCATTCAGGGCTACGCCGCGCGCTACATTCCCCGCATTGAGGGTTGCTATTTCAACGTGGTGGGTCTGCCTCTCGCCCGCCTTCAGCACGCCCTCGCCTCACTCGGCTGGACGGAGGAATCTTTCTCTACCGCCGTTTAGTTGAACTCCCGTCGGCAACCGCACCAGGCAGTTCCCTACTCGTACCTGAGACAATCAATCGGATCCAGGTTCGCCGCCAGGTTTGCCGGGTAATACCCGAAAAACAATCCCACACTCACGGAGATCACAAAGCCGATGGTCACCCACAAATAGGAAAGCGTCGCCGGAATCGACGGCACAGTGAGCCGCACCAGCGTGGAGATTCCCGCCCCAATCAAAATACCGATCGTGCCTCCGACCAGCGTGAGCACGACGGCCTCCAGCAAAAATTGCAGCCGCACATCCGCGCGGCGCGCCCCGATGGCTTTGCGCACGCCAATCTCCTGGGTCCGCTCCGTCACGGAAATCAGCATAATATTCATCACTCCGATGCCGCCTACGAGCAGCCCGATCGAGCTGATCACCGTCGTCAGAATCACCAGTGCACCGGTGAGCTGGCTCCACAAATGGCTCAGAAAGTCCGGCGAGCTCAGCTCAAAATCGTTTTCTCTTCCCGGCGGAATGCGCCGCAGCCGACGCATCGCCTGAATCACTTCCCCTTGAGCGGTTTCTATGTTTACGTCCTGGGGAATGGTGAAAATCAAGATCAGTTCCTTTGCTTCCGGATATTCCTTGTGGAATTTGCTTAGCGGAATGATGGCAAAAATATCCACGCCGGGGCCAACAAACAGTCCCTGATCGTGTTCGAACACCCCGATCACCTCGTAGGTGCTGCCGTTGAGGCGCACGGTTTTTCCAAGAGCATCCTCGTTGGGGAAAAGCGACTCGCTGATCGCCGCACCCAGCACCACCACCGGCCGCGCGTGCTCTTCGTCGAAGGCGCTGATGAACCGCCCGCGCGCAATGCTAAAAAGCGGCAGCGCCGTTGCGTATTCCGGCTCCGCGCCGCGCACGATTAGTTTCTCGACGCTGTGGTCTTGGTAGGTGATCAGATTCGAGTCGCCGAGAAAAAATCCCCGGGTGCCTACGGTGTTCACATCCTCCGCATGCGGGGCCGCCTCTCGGATATAGCTGGCGTAGTCGTACTCGAGGTACTTGCGCACGCGATACCGTTGCGGCAGACGCGAAGGGTCCGTACCGGGCGGAAACCGCGTTATGAAATACGTCCGTGAACCAAGCGACTCCACGCGATCCTGCACGAACTTGTTCAGCCCTTGAATGATCGCCGCCATGGAGATCACCGAAGACACGCCGATGACGATTCCGAGCACGGTCAATGCCGACCGCACTTTGGATGACCGGAGGGTCTCCATGGCCGCCAGGAAATTTTCGCGCGCCTGCTCGAGGGTCATCAGCGCCATTAGTCCGCCCTCAACGCAACCACGGGATCCAGCCGCGCTGCCCTCAGCGCTGGGTAAATCCCGAAAAACAATCCCACCGCCGAACTCATCATCACGCCCATCGCCGCCACCGAGGTCCTCACCGACGCCGGAAAGGGCGTATAAGTCCGCAGCACCAGCGCCACCAGAAATCCCAGCGCGATGCCGATCACTCCGCCGGCGATGCATTGCATGAAGCTTTCCGTAATGAATTGCTTTAGGATGTCGCCCTGCGTGGCCCCCAGTGCCCGTCGCACGCCAATCTCTCTCTTGCGCAGGGTCACACTCACGAGCATCACGTTCATGATCACGATCCCGCCGATCAGGACGGATATGGCGCTGACCAGAATGAACACGCCGAAAAACGCTGAGCTGATGCTCTTCCACAGCGCCATGTAGCTGTCCTTCGTGCCGATGAAGAAGTCATTTTCCATTCTGGGGCCGAGGTGCCGCCTCGCCCGCAGGATGAGCTGGGCCTGGTCCTGCGCGGGTTCGAAATTTCCTGCGTTCGTTTTCGCGTTGATGGTCAGGCTGGTCGTATGGAGTCCCTGGATCTCCAAAAACAACGGCAGCGGCACGATCACGTAGTTGTCCTGGTCCTGTCCGAGCACGCTGCCCACCTTTTCCATAATGCCGATTACTGTGAACTCATCGTTCCCGATGCGAATGGCCTTCCCGATGGGGTCCACGCCGAGAAACAGCCGCTGTACGATGGTATCTCCGACCAGGCAGACGCTCGCGCGGTGATCCGCCTCCCAGCTCGTGAAATAACGCCCATACTGCACCTCCCGCGTATCAATACTGGTCATGTTGGCCGTTTGCCCGAGGAAATTCACGTCCGTCGACTCTTTATCCTCGTATCTCGCCTTTACCGAAGCGCTCGCCGTGGCGCCCACCTCGTCGCAAGCCGGACATCCTTCCTGGATTGCCCGCACGTCATCGATTTCGATCTTCTTGTACTTGAGCGCCTTGATGATGATGTTGAAGTCCGTCACCGCGAATGGCGTGCGCGCGATCTGGAACACGTTGGTTCCCAGGTTCGCAATTTTGTTCTCGACGTACAGGTTTGCCCCCTGGACGATGGTCATCACGGTGATGAGCGTGGCCACTCCCATCGTCAACCCCAGCATGGTCAGCGACGCCCGCATCTTGTGGGCATAGAGCGCGCTCACGCACTGCGCCAGATTGTCGCGAATGGCTAGCATCGGCTTCCGGGAAGCTGTGGTCCGCTACTCTATCAAATTCACGAAGGGCCCATGGCGCACCACCGTTCCGGCGAGTGGCCCTCCACTTGTGGGTACGAACGGATCATCCCCAGGGTTACCCTTGGCGCTTGCGAATCTCTGGAGCGCTCTCTCGATTTCGGTGATGCCAAAGCAGAAGGACACATCTCTCATCGCGGTAAAAACAGGGGCATTTGAAACGAGCTTTGAGGGGCGCGCTCGCGAAGAGCGACCGCTTTCCACACCCTACTATAGCTGTTCATTCTAAAGCACTTAGATTAGATCCAAGAGTTCACTTGCGAAAAAAACACCGGAGCCCTGCAACCCATCCCTAACCAAACTTTGCTGTGCTGGTCTTCGGAGCGGCAGGTAGGAAGCAGGCAAGCGTCAGTAGGAGTCGTTAAGCACCGATTCCTTGGAAATCATGAACTCTGAAAAAGCATGGCGCCCCAACCAAGGTCGGAGCGCCGCGCTTGCTTCGGGGGGAGAAAACTTAGGGCTTGCCTGCTCCCGGCTGTCCTCGCGTTGTGCTGCTTTCGATACGACGCCGCGTTCTGTTCTCTGTTTTTCGTGTCGGAATTTTCTACGCGTACCGGTTCCCGCGCACACCCGATTCTGCAGGAGAGAAACGGCGCGCCGCTACTGTCCCCACGACAGGTTTTCCAGAGGCGAAAACCTAATGGCTGGCTTGGTTGTTCTGAAACTTTACCGTGACCGTGAGGTGCACGGCGGTCGGCTTTCCGTCCAGCCGTGCCGGCTCATACTTCCATCGCCGCAAGGCGTCCTTTGCGGCTTCGCGCAAAAGCGGCGGGCCGGTGATGACCTTGACGTCCTTCACGGTGCCGGTCTCGTCGACCAGCGCATCGAGTGTGACTTCGCCCGCCACGCGATTTGCCCTGGCTATTTGCGGGTAGCTTGGCAGCATCGCGTGAATCAGGCGGGCCGGTTGAACCTCGCCGCCTACCGGGAGCGGTCCGTCGGGCGCGCCGGGCCTGGCTGGGCTTGGCAAAGTCGGCAAGGGCGCATCAACGGAAGCCGGCGCCCCGGTCGCCAATGCCGGCGCCTCGGGGGCAGAATTCTCTGTCGTCACCGAGTTGGCCGCGTGGGGGGCGCTCAGCGTGAAATCGCGTGGAGTCTCTTGCCTTATGGCCGCCATTTTCCTATCGCCAGCGGGCTCCTCGACCGCCATAACCGAGGTCTCCGGCAAAGAGGAATCTTGCGCGGCGTGACCGGACTTATTGGCGTGGGCTCCGCCGGAGAACAACAGGACGGACCGGCGGTTACTGGCGTCCAAGACCTCGACCAGGAAAGTGCCCGTAGGTTCGCCCACCGCGCCCGCTTCCGACGTGCTGGAAGCCAGTTTGTTTTCGGGAGCACGGGAACCGCCCTCGGTCGCATCCGCCCGCTCGTTGAACGTGGACGTAAATCGTATGATTCCGGCAACCGCGCCGAAAGTCGCGAGAAAACCGAGGACGGCGAGGGTTCCTACCCGCCCCCGGCGCTGCCTCAGTTCCAAGGTTTGTCCGAGCCTTTGCCGTGCTTCAAAACCCAGCTGCGGAGCCGCTTGGGAGGCAAACGCAGGCTTCGATTCCCAGAAACCTTGCCTTTCGGAAGTAGCCGGGTCGAACTCCGATGGGGCAAAGGCGGGCTCGGGGGGTTCGGGTCTCGATTCGACGCGCCACTTGCTGGCGCGTGCCGCTGGCTCGTCGAGGCTCGGAGCCGTAGCGGAATCCTCGGGTTCAGGTTCTTGGTTGGAAGCCTCATCGAGTGTGGGCGAGAGGTAGGATGGCTCGGATTCGGGCTCGCGAGGCCAATTGCTCGGGGAGGCCACGGGCTCGTCGAAACTTGGTGGAGCATACGCGCCTTGGGGTTGGGGTTCCGTGGGCCATTTGTTGCGGCGCGCTACGGGCTCCTCGAACGTCGGCGCGCTAAAGGAATCCTCGGGCGTGGCCTCCTGAGGCCACTCGGTGGGGGAGATCTCAGGCGCATCCAGATTCGGCGCAGTGAACGCGGCCTCGTGTTCCGACTGGAGGGGCCATTTTCGAAGGGGAGTCGCAGGCTCATCCTGCGCGGGCGGCGCAACATGATGCTCGGGCTCCCAAACCACTTCGATTTCGGATTCGCGGATTTCGAGATCGCGTTCGAAAACCTCCTGACGGGGCTCGAACAATGCCTTGGCCGCGAGCGGCGCGGGCTCTGCCGGAGTGTACGGCGCAGAGGAGGCGGGCGTCGCGGGTGCAAAAGGCACTGCTTTCCGATCCGCCGTCTTGCTCCGTTTCTTGGTCCGTTCCTGATGCAATCCTTGGCTCGGCGAGGGCGCCTCGTGCGGGGCCGCCGAGGAGAGCCAATAGCGAATCTGGTCCCGGCTTTTCGTTGAGAGCTCCGCGAACTCCACCCCCGCGGTTCTTTCAAATTCCCGGGTCCACTTCACCCGGCCGGTGGCCTGAATCGAATCACCGAAAACTTTTCCTTCGTGTCCCTCGGTAGGAATGGACATGCATCCCATGGCCTCGAAGGTAAAGTTAATCGACTGGCGAAGAGCCGGGGGTTGCTCGAATTGAAAGCACATGCCCTTTTCGCTCAGGTCCACGAGCCTGCCCCACTGATCCCCCCCAAAGTACACCAGGACCACCCATTGGAGAGTTGCTCTGCGGCAGGAGCGCCGCTCTTCGGCTTTTCCGTCGTATCTGTGAAGTGCTTCTGAGGAGAACATAGCGTACCTCGTTGTCTCGATCGGATTTCTGAGAGCTGGCTCGAAAAAAAACTTTGTTTCGGAAACGGGCTCGTCAAGCCCTTGCTGTCGAATCAGCCTCCTGGTTGCGTCTCAACCGATTCTTGCAAATCGGGCCAGCCCGCGGGCAGGTCGAACTGGTTGTGGCTGCTGTCATCAAAGAGGACGAACCCCCGCAATGGCGCGAGCGTTTGCCTCACGAATTCCTTGAGCTTTTCGTCGTGGCGGGAATCGTCCTTGGGCCAGGGGAAATCCCGCTTGATTTCAATGGCCAGGTGCGCGCGCTGCCCCGCCGGCAGGAAGACCGGGTAGCTCAGGCGGATCCGTTGTTCCTCGCTAAGGCTTCCGTCCGTCCTCCGCCTGCTCATAATCACCACGCCCGATCCATCTGTCAGGCGGTAATCGACGTTCGTCAGATTGTTCAAGTCGTAGGAGAGGACGAGCGATGCGTGGGTTTTGTCCACTTCGCGGAGTTGCGTGGCCATGTAAACCGCTCTGATCCCGCCGCGATTCCAGTTTTTCGGAGCCTCTTGTGGTTGCCGCGCGAAAGATGTTCTGCCGAAGGCCCAGAGTGTCACTAGGAATACGACGCCAGCCGCGCCTACCGTGACGAGCCACTGTTTCTTGGACACCTAAGTCTCTCCGTCGCCTTGCGAAACATCCGCCGCAAACAGTTTGTAAGTTCCTGCTTGGGCACGCCGGCTGTGGTAGCCCCACGCTGCCGCACCGGCGTAGTGGACTGGAAAGAAGCCCTAACTGGGATGTAGAGCTATCCCTGGGATGTTGTTGCATCCCCTACAAGTTAAGGCTGGCTGGGGGGTACTGGGCAGCCTATGCCCGGTATCTGGGCTTGTCAACCTGACCTATCGGACAGGGTGCGGCTTAACAGGCAATAGAACCTGTCTTTTGGGGCTTTATCACTCCAAGACCCCCCGATCCTGCAACCGGTGTTGCAATCGGCATCGTTCTGCTGTGCATCGCCTTGCTCGCGTGCTATGTTCCAGCTTGTCGCGCCACAAATGTGGACCGCATGACCCGCGCCGCCGGTCGTGTGCCGCATCCAGCGTCGAAGAGATACCGCCCAATCCCCTGAAAACAAAAGATTTTCGGGTAGACACACAGTTGACCCCACGTAGATGCGCGGTGAATTGACCCACCCACGGACCTAAATCAAAACTCAGCACCGTCAGGAGCGAGACAACCGGGAGGAGCGACTACAATCAAGGAAGCTGCTTACACCATGAAAGAGCTGGTCCGCACGGCCGCAGTGATTCTTTCTCACGCGGAGCAAGCGGTCACCCTCAATGGAAAACTGATACCAGGTACCCGCACGGCCGAGTTCATCAGGCTCCTCGGCGATGTTCCGGCTTACCTCCCTCTGAGCGGTCGCACGAAGGAGTTCAACGGCAACGCACAGTGCGTCGTCGGATGTGGAGAAAACTAGGCAGCGGAAGCCAACCGTTTAAGCCCACGCCGAACAAGTGCATTGGCGAGTGACGAAGCACTGACTACTGCCGCAAATCAAAAGGGCGGCTACACGAGCCGCCCAAATCCACTTCGCGATGGAAACTTTGCCGTCGTTGGCCGCTACTTCTTTTCTTCCGAAGGCGGTTGCGCAGGCGGCGTCGCCTGCGTCGGCGGCGCGGGCGTTTGCGAAGAGCCGGACATGCCTTCCTTGAAGCTGCGGATGCCTTCGCCGAGGCCCTTCATCACTTCGGGAATGCGCCTGCCGCCAAAGAAAATCAACACAACGGCCAGAACAATCAGCCAGTGAAAAATACTGAACTCACCCATGGAGCCTCCACGCGCCCCCCGACTGGGTCGGGACGCGCCTTTTCAACCCTAGCGCAGTCTTTTGCGCGCGGCAAGACTGTCCTGCTACGGGCACCTATAGGATAACACGCTCGTCGCCCGCGCGGCGCGTGACCCGCTCGCGGTCCAGATATTCGAGCAAGGGTATGGCGTATTTCCGGGTGATCCCGGTCAGGTCCTTGAAGCTCGGCACGGAGATCCGCTCGCCCTTGGATTTTTTGTAGGTCGCAAGCTTTTCCTTCAGCTCGTCGAGCGCCCGGCGGTGAAAAATCAGCTCGGGCGAGACGCGCACGAGATTTTTCTCGCGCAACAGAATCTGTAACAGCCGCTCCGCGCGTTTGGTTTCCATGCCCAGTCTGGCCAACACTTCTTTCACCGAAGGAACTGCGAGCCCCGCCCCGGCAAAAGCCGCTGCGATGTGATCTTTGGCTTTCACTTCGTCCGGCTGCAGCGAGATTTCCGACCCGGCCTTCTTGACCAGCTCGCCGGGGGCATCCAGCTTCTTTTGCGTGACGAGCTCTTCCAGGGCGGCGCGGAAGGTTTCTGCCCGCACGCGCTTCCCCAGGCTCGCGCGCAAATCCTCTCGCAATATTCCCGGCAGGAGCGGGTTTTCCTTTTGGAATTTGTCGACCTTCTCCAAAATTCTGATGCGAACTTCCGCAAACAGTCGCTCCGAAACCAGCACAAGAGGGTCTCGGGAAACCGCTTTTACGCGGCCTAGAGCGGAAAGTTTCCCGGCTGCCTCGCGGATTTCCTCATCCATCCATGCCGTGCGCGAGACGATTTCTCCGTAACCTAGGCCGAGAATCGCGCGTTCAGCGAGCGAGGCGAGGATGTCTTCGCGACCCGCGCGTTCGAGCGTTTCGAGGTAGCCGACGCGCCCCGTGTCGCGGAGCATCGGCCGGCGTGCCAGCGGATCGAGTACTACCCCACCGCCAATCGTCGCGACCGGCGAAAACTGCCGCACGATGAACCGGTCGCCTGCCAGCACCAGAATTTCGTCCTGCAATTTCAGATTGGCGAAGGCGTTCGAAGCCGGCGGCAATTCCTTCTGCCCGTGAAAAAACACTTCCGCAATGGTCTCCCCCGTTCCCGCGTGAAAATGGACTCTGGCGCCCTGCTTCATTTTCCTAGCCGAGGCGAGCAACTCCAGGCGCGCATCGATACGGCGCGTCTTGCGGAATTTTCCCGGAGTTGCGAGCACCATGCCGCGTCTCAGCGCGGTGTGCTCGATGCCCGCCAAATTCACTGCCGTGCGCTGCCCCGGCATGGCGCGTTCGACCGCTTTCCCTCCCGATTGCACGCCGCGCACGCGAAGCCGGTCGCCGGGGGGAAGCAATTCAACTTCATCGCCCGGGCCGACGGTCCCCGAAACGAGCGTGCCCGTCACCACCGATCCAAATCCCTTCATTGCGAAGGCGCGGTCAATCGGCAAGCGAAAATAGCGCGAGCTGTCCCGCGCGGCGACGCTTGACGCGGCATCCGTCAAAGCCTTCTTCAAATCGTCGAGCCCCGCGCGTGTTTTGGCGCTTACCGCAACGATCCGCGCATCTTCGAGAAACGATCCGCGCAAATATTCTTCGGCTTCGAGCCGCACGAGTTCGAGCGTGTCCTTGTCGACCAGATCGCTCTTGGTCAGCGCCACAACGCCGCGCGCGACGCCCAGCAGGCGGCAGATGTCGAAGTGCTCGCGCGTTTGCGGCTTGATGGATTCGTCCGCGGCGATCACCAGGAGCAGCACGTCGATTCCCGCCGCGCCCGCCAGCATGTTGCTGACAAACCGCTCGTGCCCGGGCACATCCACAAACCCGAAGCGCACGCCATGCTCCTCGAGGAAAGCAAACCCCAGATCGATGGTGATGCCACGGCGCTTCTCTTCTTCCAGCCGGTCGGGATGCGTGCCGGTGAGCGCTTCGACGAGCGCGGACTTGCCGTGGTCGATGTGCCCGGCCGTGCCGACGATCACGCTTTTCGTTGCTGCCGCCTTCATTGCCGTGGCCATGGTGATAGTGGGCGAAGATTCCCGCCGCTCTGGATGCTACTGGAGGAGAGTTTCCGGGGTCAAACGGGGAAGCTATTTGGCGCTATTTGGCGGCGGCAATTTCGTCGACGATCGACTGCGCGGCGGCGCGCGGCTCGGCGGCCGCGAGAATCGGCCGGCCGACGACGAGAAAATCGGCGCCCGCGCGAATGGCCTCCCTGGGCGACGCCTTGCGTGATTGATCGTCGGCGGAAGGTCCGAGGTCGGAACCGTTTGGACGCACGCCGGGAGTCACGATCAGAAAACCATCGCCGCAGGCCTTTCGAATGGCTTTGGCTTCTTGAACGGAAGCGACGACGCCATCCACGCCGGATTCCTTCGCAAGCAGCGCGAGCTTCACGGCGCGCGACTTGGGCGTGCCGGCGACGCCCACCTCCTTCATGGTTTTCTGGTCCATGCTGGTGAGAATGGTGACGGCTAACAGGCGCGGCCGGTCCGCGCCCATGGGCACTCCCGCGCTGACGGCCTGCGCTGCGGCTTCCATCATGGCTTTGCCGCCGAGCGCGTGGACGTTGAGCAGCTCGACACCCGCCGTCCCCGCCGCGGAGAGCACCGCTCCGGCAACGGTGTTCGGAATGTCGTGATACTTCAGGTCGAGGAAGACCCCTGAACCGAGCGCGGCGATTTCCTGGACGGCGGCGGGACCAGCGGCGGTAAAAAGCTGGTTGCCGATCTTGAACATGCCCACAAGATCGGCAATCTGCGTGGCAAACTTCACCGCGGAGGTTAAGGAGTCAAAGTCGAGCGCGACAATCAGGCTGCTGCGGGGATGGGCATCGAAGGTGGTCTGGGTCATAACTGACCCCGACCTCCTTCGGGGTCAACGCCTCTCAGGCAATTGCATCAACTCGAGCCGGACCTGGCTCACGCCCGCGTGAATCAAATCGAGGCTGCGGGCCACACGGTAGGATACATCAATCTCACGCCCTTCTTGATAGGGCCCGCGGTCGTTGATGCGTACAAGTACAAAGTTGCCGTTCCGGGGATTTACGACGCGAATCAGGGAACCAAAAGGAAGGTTGGGGTGGGCGGCCGTCAGGGCTTCGGTAGAGAAGATCTCGCCGTTGGCGGTCTTGCGCCCGTTGAAGCCCGGACCGTACCAACTAGCGTTGCCCGTCCAGGCCTTAATCGGCTTTGCTGGCTGACTTAGGTGCGCCACCAGCGGTGCTTCCATCACCGGAGCGATGAGGAACATGAGTAGCACCCACCGGAAGGCAGCCCAGATCATGAAGAGTCGATGTCTCATAGTGTGTGTTTTGTGCTACGAAACTACCAAAAACTGTAGCAGAAAAACCTCGTTATGTCAACCGTTTTCCGCGAGAGGCCTATCGCGTAACTCTTTGAAACTTAATACGTTAGCTTCCACGAGCGCGCTGGGAAGGGCATCAACCAGGCTCTCACTGACCCTCGGGTCAGCAAAGCTGGCCGTCCCCACCTGTACGGCCGACGCGCCTACCGACAGGTATTCAAGCACGTCTTCGGCCGTCTCGATTCCTCCCAGACCTATAATTGGTGATTTGACGGCCTTCTTCGTTTCCCATACGAGCCTCAATGTAATGGGTTTAATCGCAGGGCCGGAAAGTCCCCCGGTCGCCGACCCGAGCCTGGACATTCCGGTGCGGAAGTCGAGTGCCATTGCGGGATAAGTATTTGCCACCGTCAGGGCATCGGCCCCGGCTTCCTCGGCCGCACGGGCAATAAGTCCAATGTCTGTAACAAGCGGGGAGAGTTTGACCCAAAGGGGTCGCTTAGAGGCCGCCTTCCGGGCTGCCTCCACGACTTCTGAGACCTGGGAGGGGTCGCTGCCGAACTGCATACCTCCCCTTTTGACGTTAGGACAGGAGATGTTCAGCTCATACCCGGCCAGCCCCTCGGCACTTTCAAGGACGCGGATCACCTCGACGTAGTCTTCCAAGGTGTAGCCGAAGACGTTGGCGATGACCACGCTATCGAACTTTCGCAGTTCCGGGAGTTTCTCGGCAACAAAGGTGCGAACCCCCACATTCTGGAGGCCGACGGCATTCAGCAATCCGGAAGGGGTGGGGCAAAGTCGGGGTGGGAGCGCGCCCTCGATGGGTTCTCGGGACAGGCCCTTGGTCACAAAGCCGCCGAGGCGGTTCAAGTTGACGAGGTGGGCAAACTCGAGGCCGTAACCGAAAGTGCCGCTGGCGGCGAGAATAGGATTCCGCAGACGCAGAGCGCCCACTTGCACGCTTAGATCAACGGCGCGGGCGGAAGTCACTTCGGGGAGGATAACACGCGTGCCGGGTTTAGGTCACCTGACGCGGGGCCGCGACGAATGAGGGGTGAAAGAGGCCGGTGCCCGCTTGGCTTGGGCCGGCTCTGATTTCTTCAGAGCGTCGAAGAGGATATGGCCGTCCCGGCCGGCCAGGGTGACGCCGCAAAGAGCGGCGAGCGTGGGGGCGATATCGGCGGGCGTCGCGGACTGAAAGTATTCGCCGGGCTGAATCCCATAACCCATGAAAAGCACAGGGACGCGCTGGTCATAGGCATAAGGAGTGCCGTGCGTGGTGGCGTAGGTGCGGCTCTTGCCGGGCGCGGAAGAGTCCCAGGGCCAGTACGGTTTGGGAACAAGGAGGAGGTCACCGCTGCGAGCCGGGAAGAAGCTATTCGCTTGCGCTGTTCGGAGAGGACTCCGAGTCGCGGGCGAATCCTCCAGTTCTTCGGCGCGATAAACGGCGAAGACACCGGGAACCGCCTCGATGGCCTTGCGCACGGCGTCAAGACCGGCGGCATCCGACTTCAATTTGTCGTAGACGCCCGGAGCAAAATAAATGTCGGTGGCGGCGATTCCCGAGATGATCGGCTTCGGGAAATGAAACGGCTCCAGAGCCATTTCGATGTGCGCCTGCACCTCGGCGAGGTTCAGCCAGCCAGCTTCCCTTGCCGACTTTAGGAGATCGTCGGGAATGGGGACGACGCCGTGGTCCGCGCTGAATGCCACAACATAGTTGCCCTTGCCGACGGTAGCGTCGAGGTGAGAAAAAAGGGCGCCCAGATCGCGGTCGAGCCGCAGAAGGATGTCCTGGATTTCCCAGCTGCGCGGGCCGAAGGCGTGTCCGACATAATCCACGGAAGAAAAGCTAACCGCGAGGAAGTCCGTGACTTCGCGCTTTCCCAATCCGAGCCTATCGACGGCGGTTTTCGCCAGCTCGGCAAGGTAAGTGTCCGCATAGGGGCTGGCCTGCCATTGGGAGTAAAAAAACGGGTCGGGCTTGCTGCTGTCCGGTTTTCCACGGAGCGGGTGCGGAAAAGTTGCGCCGTAGTCGGTCGGGGGAACCGCGCCGGTGGCCGCCGGCGCGTAGAGATACGATGAACTCGGCAGCAGCGGCGCCCACGTTTTCCCATAATCGCCCGACACCGGATGGGCCTTGGCGTACTCTTCGACAAACGGCGCGGTTGGAAAGGCGGTAGAAGTTGTCCAGGCGCCAACCGTCGGGTCGAACCAGGTAACCGCGTCGGCGCTGCGGCCGCCCATGGTAATCGACGCACGCGCTTTGAGGGAAAAAGTCACGACCCGGCTGCCTCCGCCCCATTGAAATTTCAATTCGTCGGCAAAGGCGGGGAGCAACATCTTGACGGCGCTATCGCCGCCGGTCACCGTGGCTCCGCCATAGGCGACGTTTTTCACGTCCGGATCGGCGGTGCAGGTCGCGCTCTTCCCTAGACCGCGATCCCACCATTCATTGGAAATCATGCCGTGGCTAGAGGGCAGCGCTCCGGTCGAGATGGTGGCGTGGCCGACGCAGGTTTCCGTGGCGGCATAGGGATAGGCGGCGTTGCGGAACCAGGCGCCTTCGTCGACCAGGCGCTTGAGGCCGCCCGTCCACGCAAAGCGGAACTTGTCGACGTAGTCGGCGCGCATTTGATCGACCACCAAGAGCACCACGAGCTTAGGTTTCTGGAACGGCTTCGCCGGGCGGGCCGCAGCCGGCGCATGCTGAGCGCGGGTAGGCGGCATGAGCGTCGCTAGCACCGCAAGCATCACAACGGTGATTCGTTTGAGGCGGTTCCAGGAATTTTTGGTGCGCTCCATCAACAGTTCTGCCTCCAAAAACAGCGTTGCGAAGTCTATCACGCCAAGCCGCGCGCTTGGTTCGAGGCGCAAATTGACCGCGCGGCGGGCACCAATGATACGATTACCCGACCGATGCGCATCGTCGAAAAGGCACAATTGATGTCGGCGGAGGAAATCGACCGCACGCTGCAGCGGCTGGCGCACGAAATCGTGGAAAAGAGCGGCGGAACAAAGCACCTGGCGCTCATCGGCATCGTGCGACGCGGCGTGCCGCTGGCACAGCGGATTGCGCACGCCATGCGCGGGATCGATGGCGAGAACGTACCGGTGGGGATCCTGGACATCACGCTGTACCGCGACGACCTTTCGAAGGTGGCCCCGCAAGCGGTGCTGCGCTCTTCGGATGTCCCGTTTGGCGTCGACAATATGGACCTGGTGCTGGTGGACGACGTGCTGTATACCGGACGGACGGTTCGCGCCGCAATAAACGGCCTATTCGACCTCGGCCGGCCAAAGCGCGTGAGGCTATGCGTGCTGATTGACCGCGGGCATCGCGAGATGCCCATCGAAGCGCAGTACACCGGGCGGCTGGTGCAGACCAGCGACACGGAAATCATCGAAGTGCGCTTGCGGGAGATTGACAAGGAGGAGCGCGTGGTGCTGGTCGACCGCGTGGAATAGGTCGGCGTCCATGACGCACGACTTAAAGGCGCTTGTCGGCGGCGACCACAAAGCCAGATTTCCTCGCTACCGGGGCATGACCTGATTGCGGAGCTCAAGGCCGCGACGCTCATCCGTTGGATTTGCAAAGCGAGCGAGGACAAAACCTGCCAACCGGCGCACTAGCTCACGGTCGGCACGCCGGGCAGGCCTCCGGATTGACAGGCTGTGAAGTTTCTCGGCACCCTGCTAGAATCTGAGTCGGGAAATTGACTTACCGCTTCCGCGATCTGCTCGCTCTCGAACCGCTCACGGCGGACGAGCTTCGATTTCTTCTCGACCAAAGCAAACCATTCCAGGAAATCCAAAGACACCCGCTGAAAAAGCTGGCGACGCTGCGCGGCAAGACCGTGGCGCTGGCGTTTTTCGAAAACTCGACGCGCACGCGCATCAGCTTTGGAACCGCGGCGGCCCGGCTGGGTGCGGACACCATGAATCTGCAGGCCGAGGCGTCGAGTATCAAGAAGGGCGAAACGCTGCTGGACACCGCGTTCAACCTGAACGCCATGAAGCCGGATTGCTTGGTGATGCGGCACTCGGCGTCGGGGGCAGCCGACTACGTAGCGCGGCACCTGGATATTCCGGTAGTCAACGCGGGTGACGGCACGCATGAGCATCCGTCGCAGGGTTTGCTCGACGCGCTTACGATTCGCGACCGGTTGGGCACGATTGAAAACCTGAACGTGACCATTCTTGGCGACCTTTTGCACAGCCGCGTGGCGCGTTCGAACATTCATCTGCTCGGGAAATTCGGATGCCGGTTCACGCTGTGCGGGCCGTCGATCTGGGTGCCGCGCGAGCTCGAAAAGATCGCCCCAGCAGTGCCCATCCGTTGCCTTTACAAGGTGGAAGAGGCTCTCGAGGACGCCCACGTCATCATGATGCTGCGCGTACAGACCGAACGGCTCAACGATCCTCCACTTTCCGCCAACGACTACATTTTGCTGTATCAACTGAATGCGGAACGGCTGAAGCGCGCGCATCGAGATGCGATTGTCTTGCATCCGGGACCGATCAACCGCGGGATCGAGATTACCCCGGAGGTGGCCGATGGGCCGCAGTCGTGCGTGCTCGAACAGGTGACAAACGGCGTGGCCGTGCGCATGGCCATCCTGTATCTGCTGATCGCGGGCGCCTCGGAAAGTGGCGCGCACCCGGCGCTCGAGGCCAAGACGTCACCCTCGGCAGAGAGCGGCTACAAGAAATCCAAGGAATCCGCAAATGCTCGTGATTAAGAACGGGCGCGTGATCGACCCGGCAACGCATACCGATGCGCCGCGCGACATTCTGATCGACGGCGGCAAAATCGCCGAGGTGGCCGAACCGGGAAGCCTCGTCGCAGCCCCCGGCCAAGAGGTGTTTGACGCTGCCGGACTGATGGTTGCGCCGGGATTTATCGACCTGCACGCGCACCTGCGCGAGCCGGGCCAGGAATCGTCGGAAACCATCGAGACGGGGACACGCGCCGCGGCACGCGGCGGCTTCACGGCAGTGTGCTCGATGCCGAACACCAGTCCGGTGAATGACAATGCTTCGGTGACGCGGTTCGTTCTGGACCGCGCCGTGGCAACGGGAACGGTGCGCGTGTGGCCGATTGGCGCGGCGTCGGTCGGGAGCAAAGGCGAGGCCATTTCGGAGATTGCCGGTATGCAGGAGGCGGGCATCGTGGCCGTTTCCGACGACGGGAAACCGATCGCCACGGCCAAGCTCGCGCGACAGGTGATGGATTATTGCCGGTCGCTCGATCTGCCGGTGATTGAGCATGCGGAAGATGTTTCGCTCGCGGCGGGCGCGGTGATGCGCGAAGGCGTGGCCTCGACGCGGCTCGGCCTGCGGGGCATGCCGGCGGCGGCCGAGGCGGTGTGCGTGGCGCGGGACGTGCAACTGGCGGAGTTGACCGGCGCGCGGCTGCACATCGCGCACCTCTCCGCAAAAGCTTCGCTCGAACAGGTGCGCGCGGCAAAATCGCGCGGCTTGCGCGTTACCTGCGAAGTGACACCGCATCATTTCACGCTGATCGACGAGGATGTGACCTACGACTCGCGGTTCAAGATGAATCCGCCGCTCGCCGCCCGCGAGGACCGCGAGGCGTTGCTCGAAGGACTGGCGGATGGGACGGTAGACGCGATCGCGACCGATCATGCGCCGCACGAACCGGCCGCGAAAGACGTGGAATTCGACCGCGCGCCGTTCGGGGTGCTGGGCTTTGAAACGGCGCTCGGGCTCGGGCTCGACCAACTGGTGCGGACGGGGCGGCTTTCACTGATGCGCCTGGTCGAGCTTTTCACGGTCGGGCCGGCGCGCGTGCTCGGGATGGAGCGCAAAATTGCCGCGGGCGAGCCTGCCGACCTGACGATTTTTTCAACCGAGCGCGCTTGGACCTACGACGTGGGGGAATCGCCGAGCAAATCGCGAAATTCACCGTTTGACGGTTGGAAGTTCAGGGGCGGGCCGGTGGCCACGATCGTGGCCGGACGGGTGTCGTTCCGAGCTCATTAAGGTTGGCAGCGGTTCCCGCCTCCCGAGCATACCGACGATAAACCGGCTGGGGCTGGATTTTCCGGAAAGGAAAGCCAGACCGCAAAGACCGGCGGCGAGGAAAGGAGTGACGAATAGCCACATACCGGCTCGACGCGAGGGCAGGCGAACCTCGATTCGCCCGCGAAGTAACTTGAAGGCCTTGCGCCTCAGAGGGGACTCGAGAGCGCGCCTCAGTGGGCCGCGGGTTCGGCGGCGGGGTGCAGGCCGTGCTGCGGCACTTCGTGGATGCCTCGGGGGGGCGGCTCGATGCGCTGGCGGTAGAAATGGTCGAGCGGGACGCGCCCTTTCCCGATGGGGTAACCCTTTTCGATGGCCATGGTAACGTACGTTTTGGCGAGCGCCGCAGCCTCGAAGAGCGAGCGGCCGGAAGCGAGTTGTGCGGTGAGCGCGGAAGAAAAGGCGCAGCCGGTGCCGTGCGTATTGTCGACCTTCACCTTATCGGCAGCCAGGTGAATCATTTCGCCGCCTTCGAACAGGATGTCCACCGCGCGGTCCAGGTGGCCGCCCTTGACGACCACCGCGTGCGCGCCCATCTCGACGAGCCTGCGCGCGGCCGCCTCCACGTCCGCCAGATCTTTGATGGTCACCCCCGTCAGGACCTCGGCCTCGGGGACGTTTGGCGTGATCACGCTCACGCGTTTGAGCAATTCCGTCGAGACAAACTTGATCCCGGCGGCATCGAGAAGCTCGGTGCCGCTCGAGGATTGGAAGACTGGGTCCAGAACCACGTGAGCGAATTTGTGCGCATCGAGGAATTCGGCGGTGGCGGCGGCGTTGCTGCGGTTTCCGAGCATGCCGATCTTCACCCCGGCGATTTCGCAATCCTTGGCGAGCACTTCGAGTTGAGCGCGGAGGTCCGCGCTCGGCGTGTTGTGGACGGTTTCGACACCCTGGGTGTTCTGGACCGTCAGCGAGGCGATCGCGGCAATTCCGTAGCAGCCGTGCGCGGCAAAAGTTTTCAAGTCCGCGGCCGTACCCGCGCCACACGAAGGATCGAATCCCGCGATGGATAGGAGGATCGGCGGAGCGGCGTGGCCGTTGTGCCCGTTCGTCATCGTTCTTTCTTCTTTCCCGTCGTACTTCTTTTCATCCGCAACTTAGATTCTCGGTCCGCGGGCTCCGGTTTACCACGTTTCGCGAAAATCATTCGCCCCAAGCGAAAATTGCCGGCTGCGCCCGCTTCCGCTGGAGGATTTTCTCCTGCGGCTTCGGAACACGCCGGCAAATGCGAATGTACGCGCAGATTTTTTCCAGTGCAAGGAAAAAATTTAGAAAGCCTCCGACAGAACCTAAGAATTCCCTTCGCGGTTGGTTTCCGTCTTGGACCGCGCCGGAGGAATGCGAGAGAAAATGCTCTTTATGCGGGCTGCTCCTTTTTTTCGCTGTGCGCCAAGCACGACCGGCAAGCGTTGGGCCAAGATCATGGCGGACGCCGTGGATTTCCTGACCGTCGGCGACGGCCTATCTGGCGGGCCGCGCGGACTTCGAAAATTCCACCTGCGATTGCCGGAACGGGCGCTGCTGGTGGCCCGCTGTGGTCGCCTGAGAACACTCATGCGCCGCTGAACATAGGGCCCGCGCTTGAGGATAGTAAGAGGCCTATCGCGGGAGGGCGCGAGAAAGCCTAATCATCTCTTAGAAGGCGGTTGATTAAGGGAACAGGCCGCGGACCAGGGTGGCTTCGGCGACGCGACCGACGGCCAGGATCATGGCGCCCGCGCGCGGGGGAACGTGATGCTTGCGCATGGTTTCCACCATTTCGTGGAAGGCGCGGACCATGACCTTTTGCAGGCGCGCATTCACTTCGTCGCCGTCCCACATCAGGCCTTCCTGGTTCTGCACCCACTCGAAGTAGCTGACCGTAACGCCGCCGGCATTGGCAAGAATGTCCGGCAGCACGGTGATGCCGCGGCGGGCGAGAATCTCGTCGGCGTGCGGCGTGGTGGGGCCGTTGGCAGCTTCCGCGACGATGCGGGCTTTGACGGCTTCGGCGTTGTGCAGGGTGATGACGTTTTCAAGAGCCGCGGGAATCAGAATGTCGCACTTCATGGTTAGCAGCTCGTCATTGCTGATGCGGGAGGCGCCGGGCATGCCAACTACCGTGCCGGCCCGCTCTTTATAGCGGATGGCCTTGATGGGGTCGATGCCGCGGGAGTTTGTGACGCCGCCCCGGGTGTCGCTTAACGCCACGATCCTCGCTTTCCTATCGGCGAACAGGCGGGCGGCGGTGGCGCCCGCGTTGCCAAAACCTTGAATGGCCACGGTCGCACCGCGCAACGAGATCTTTTTGACCTTGCATGCTTCTTCCACGACATAGAGCAGGCCGCGTGCCGTCGCCTCGCCGCGTCCCTCGGAACCTCCGATGGAAACGGGTTTGCCCGTGACCACGCCATGCGCGGCGTGGCCGATGGTCATGGCATAGGTGTCCATAATCCAGGCCATGGTTTGCGCATCGGTGTACACGTCGGGGGCGGGAATGTCCTGTGCGGGTCCGATGAGCGGGAGAATCTCGCTGGCGAAGCGGCGCGTCATGCGCTCGAGCTCGCTCTTGGACATGCGCTTCGGGTCGCAGATGACTCCGCCTTTGGCGCCGCCAAAGGGAACGTTCACCGTGGCGGTTTTCCAAGTCATCCAAACGGCCAGCGCCTTGACTTCGTCAAGGCTGACATTGGGATGGTAGCGAATGCCGCCCTTTCCCGGGCCCCGAGAAATGTTGTGCTGCACGCGGTACCCGGTGAAGACCTTCACCTGGCCGTTGTCCATCTTGGTGGGAAGAGAAACTTCCAGAATGCGCTTGGGGGTGCGCAGGATCTGGCGCAAGCCGGGATCGAGCTTCAGAAACTCCGCGGCCATATCGAATTGCATTTGCGCGATGCGGAAGGGGTTCAGGTCTTCGCGCGGAGCAATGCGCGGCACGATCGGCGGCGCGCTTATCTTTGTCGGGGTTGTGGGCTTTGCGACCGTGGCCATGGGCGTCGGTCCTTTCCTCTTGAGTTATTCGCTCGTCCGTCCTACGTGGCCCAGATGCGAGATCTTCGGCCCTTTTCTTCCGTCCCTTAAGGGAAGTTCTCTAGCCGTTTGCAGCAAACTTTTTGGAACTAACAACATACGCATCGCGGCAACCGATGGAACAAAAATGCAACAGTCGATCGTCCTCACGCATGGGAATCGAGAGCGTTTCATCGACGTGCATGCCGCAGACCGGGTCGCGCACCAAGCGGCGCGCGGTCTTTGCAGGCTGTGAGGGAGCCGTCCCCTTCGCGGCGTGCTCGGGCGATGAGGCCCGGTTCTCGAGCAGCAAACCGAAAAGGCGGCGAAGCAGCCGCACACTCCAGGAGAGCACCAGCAGCCAAAACAGAAACCGAATGATGCGAGCCAGTATTGTCACGGGCGTCAAAGACCGTCCTTACAAAGCTGGAACCTGCAAAGTCCCAGTCAGGTGAGTGTATGTAAGGCGAAAAGCGCTAGTCAAACGAAAACGCGTCCTTTCAAGAGGTTGCAGGTTGCCCGGTTGCC
>Ga0182035_10000232_pt1 | contig 24541 bp, 15 predicted proteins | sample flu12Cox44000170_FD_125969 | JGI IMG/M metagenome (GOLD analysis project Ga0182035, IMG submission 125969) | Lab enrichment of tropical soil microbial communities from Luquillo Experimental Forest, Puerto Rico - flux4day.12C.oxic.44.000.170 | ecosystem: Environmental > Terrestrial > Soil >...
CCGTCCTGCCTCAGCATTGTAATCCTGTTCTAGGTTTGCAAGACTCCGGTCTTCCATTCGGGGATGACAGGATTCAGTGAGGCACATTCGAGTGCCCAGATGAGGGCGTCGCGTGTGTGAGCCGGATCAATGATCGCGTCCACCCACAGGCGCGCAGCGGCGTAGCGTGGATCGGTCTGGTGCTCGTAAGTAGCGCGAACCGATTCATAGAGTTCTTCTTTCTGATTTTCGTCGACCTTCTTGCCTTCGCGCTCGAGTTGTTTGAGCTTGATTTCCACGAGCGTACCAGCCGCGGAATCACCGCTCATGACTGCGTAGCGCGCGGTGGGCCAGGCAAAAATGAACCGGGGATCATACGCTTTCCCGCACATCGCGTAATGTCCGGCCCCGAAGCTGCCTCCGCAAATCACGGCAATCTTGGGGACCACGCTGTTGGCCACGGCATTGACCATTTTCGCGCCCGCGCGGATGATGCCGCTCCACTCGGCGTCCTTGCCGACCATAAAACCGTTCACATCGTGCAAAAACACAAGCGGGATGCGGTTCTGGTTGCAGTCCATAATGAAGCGAGCGGCTTTCTCAGCCGATTCGGTGTAAATTACGCCGCCAAATTCCATGCGCTTTTGATCCGATCCGCGCGCCTGGGTCTGCACGTGCTTCTTCTGATTGGCGACAAGACCGACAGCCCACCCGCCAACGCGCGCATAGCCGCAGAGCAGCGTTTCGCCGTATTCGGGTCGATACTCCTCGAATTCACCGCCGTCCACGATGCGCCCGATGATTTCGTGCGTATCATACTGCTTCGCCGGGTCACTGGAAAAAATGCCGTAGATTTCCTCGGCGGCATAAAGCGGGTCGCGCGGCGGCACATGGCTGAACGGCGAGGGATTCGGCGCTCCCAGCTTATCCGCGAGCGCGCGAATGCGATGGAGACACGCTTCGTCATCGGGCTCGCGAAAATCGACGGTCCCGCTGATTTGCGAATGCATTTTCGCGCCGCCCAGATCTTCGGCGGACGCCCTTTGTCCGATGGCGGCCTGGACCAGCGCCGGACCGGCGAGAAACAATCCCGACCCTTCGGTCATGAGGATGTGATCGCACATCACCGGAAGATACGCGCCTCCCGCCACGCACATGCCCATGATGGCGGTAATCTGCGGAATGCCCATGGCACTCATGACCGCATTGTTGCGAAAGACGCGGCCAAAGTCGTCGGTATCAGGAAAAACATCCTCCTGCACTGGGAGAAACACGCCCGCGGAATCGACCAGATAAATCGTCGGAATGTGATTGTCGATGGCGATGTTCTGCGCGCGAATCACTTTTTTCGCGGTCATGGGAAAAAACGCGCCGGCTTTGACCGTGGCGTCATTGGCGATGAGCATGAAAGTGCGGCCGCAAACTTTGGCGAGCCCTGTGATCGTGCCGGCCGAAGGCGCGCCGCCCCACTCTTCGTACATTTCAAACGCCGCATAAATGCCGAGCTCGAAAAATGGCGAGTCGGGATCGATCAGCCTGGCGATGCGCTCACGCGCGGTCAGGCGGGCTTTTTTGTGCTGGGCCTCGATGGCCTTGAGGCCGCCGCCCTGGCGAATCTGCTCTTCCTGATTCTTAATTTCCGTAAGGAGGTCGACGATGCGGCGCGTGTTCTTTTCGAAGTCGGGAGATTTGCGATTTGCGGCAGTTTTCAGGACGGAACCGGCCACGCTATAGCCTCACAGAATGCCGCGCGTTGGATACTCATAAGACAGATGCCACCAGCCCTGGCTCACAGTATACGTGGTTTGCGCGGCTGGCGCGAACCGGAACCCACGCGGGGCGGGAGCAAAACCGTGGTTGGACACAAAACCGTAGTTGGACTTGACGCGAATGTTTGACAGCAGTCTAATGCGAGGCCTTACCGGAAAAGCGACCGAGGGAGACCATGATCAAGGTTACCGTCTTATATCCGAACACCGCCGGCAGCCATTTTGACATCCGCTATTACTGCGATACGCATATCCCTTTGGTCCGAAGGCTGCTGGGGCCCGCGCTCCAGGGCGTCGCCGTCGAGCACGGAATCGCCGGCGCGACGCCGGGCTCCCCCGCTCCCTATTTGGCGATCGGAGAGCTTCAATTCGATTCTGTGGAAGCGTTTCAATCCGCGTTTGGGCCACATTCGCAGGAGATCATGAGCGATGTTCCCCGTTACACCAACATCCAGCCGGTCATCCAAATCAGCGAAATGAAGTTGTAGCTCGCCAGGCAAAACGCTTGCACTTCCCGAGAACGCAGGTAAGCTAGTGACCTGCGAGCGTGGTCCAGCGGTGAAGCTTCAAACCGTGCCCAGTCGAAAGGAACCTCGATGAAAGCATATGCGAAGAGTGTCTTGCTGCTGGGTGCCGCGGCTTTTTGGGTTTTCGCGCTCCCGCCCGCCGGAGGGCAAGCGGCCCCGGCGCAATCCACCGCGTCGGGCGCAAAAAAAGCTCTTGCCACGGCTGGGAGCCAGAAACCTTCCCTCAAACCCGCAGCGCTTCAAATCCCGCAGCTGAAATTCGAAAAATACAAGCTGCCGAACGGCCTGGAGGTCATCCTTTCCGAGGACCACCGGCTGCCGATGGTGGCGGTCAATTTGTGGTACCACGTCGGGCCCGCGAACGAATTGCCCGGCCGCACGGGCTTCGCGCATCTTTTCGAGCACATGATGTTCGAAGGGTCGCGCCACGTCCCGGGAAATACGCACTTCCATTTGCTGGAAGCTGCGGGAGCGAGCGACATTAACGGAACAACCGATTTCGACCGCACCAACTACTTCGAAACTCTTCCGTCGAATCAGCTGGAGCTGGCGCTGTGGTTGGAATCCGACCGCATGGGGTATCTGCCCGACAAGCTGGATCAGGCCAACCTTTCCAACCAACAGGACGTTGTGCGCAACGAGCGTCGCCAGAGTTTTGAGAACGAGCCTTATGGAATCGTGGAAGAGGGAATCATCCATTTGCTCTATCCCAAGGGCCACCCTTATTACGGCGACGTCATCGGCTCGCACGAGGACATCCAATCGGCAAAGCTGGAAGATGTGAGGAGTTTCTTCAGACTTTACTACGCCCCTAACAATGCCAGCCTGGCTATTGTTGGTGACTTTCAACCGGAGCATGCCAGAGAGCTCGTGGAAAAGTATTTTGGCCCACTCAAGCGCGGCGAAAATGTGCCAAGAATCGCCGCCAAAACCCCGCCGATCACTTCCGAGCGCCGCGCCGTCATTCCGGACAACGTGCAACTCCCGCGCGTGTATGAGGCGTGGCTCACCTCGCCCATTTTCAAGCCGGGCGACGCGGAGGCAGATCTCACCGCCACGGTGTTGGGAGGCGGGAAATCCAGCCGGCTCTACAAGAAGCTCGTATACGAAAAGCAGATCGCGCTCGATGTAGCGGCCAACCAGCAATCGCTCATGCTGGGTTCGGAGTTTCAGGTGCAGGCGACCGCGCGCCCGGGAGTCAAGCCGGAAGACCTCGAAAAAGCGGTCAACACGGAGCTCGAGGCATTCCGCACCAATGGCCCGACGGAAGAAGAGTTGCAGCGCGCTCGAAACGTACTCGAGTCGCGAATTATCGAAGGACTCGAAACACTGGGAGGATCTGGCGGCGTCGCGGATCGCTTGAACAGCTACAACCATTACCTTGGAACGCCTGATTTTCTTGCTGCCGACATTGCGCGCTATGAAAACGCGTCCGCGGAATCATTAAAGGCTTTTGCCCAGACGCAGCTCGCCGGCAACCAGCGCGTGGTGGTATACGGCGTGCCCGGCAAACCGGACCGTGGGCCGGAAGTGCCGACGCCGAAAGCGGAATCCAAGGACACCGCAAAGACGGGCGGCGAGCCGGTGAATCCGGATACGGAGTGGCGGAAGGATCCGCCAAAACCCGGCCCCTCGAGCCCACTGCATCTGCCTGTCCCCCAGGAGTTCAAGCTTTCCAATGGTTTGACCGTGCTCTACAGCGAGCGCCCGGGGCTGCCGTTGGTGGCGGCGGCTCTGGTGTTGCGTTCGGGAAGCGGCGCGAACCCTGCGAGCAAGCCGGGCCTCGCGAGCTTCACCGCGCGCATGCTGCAGCAGGGAACCACCACGCGCGCTGCCTTGCAGATTGCCGACCGCGCCGCAGACCTCGGAGCTTCGCTTTGGTCTAGATCTTCCATGGACAGTTCCATCGTTGGCACGCTGGCCCTGACGCGAAGCTTTCCTGAGGCCTTCGAATTACTTGCCGACATAGCGCTGCACCCGACTTTTCCGAATGCCGAAGTCGAGCGCGTCCGAAAGGAGCGGGCAGCCGCGCTGGTGCAGGAAAGGGATGATCCTTTCACCGTGGCAACACGCGTGATGAGGACGGCGTTGTATGGGCCCCATCACCCTTACGGGTACCCGGACATTGGGACGGCGGAATCCCTCAAAACCATTTCGCGGGACGACTTGCTGAAGTTCTGGCAGGAGCATTATTTCCCGAATGAAGCGGCCCTGGTCATTGCCGGGAACGTTAAGCTCGAGACACTGAAGCCTCTGCTCGAGAAAGAGTTCGCTCCCTGGAAAGAGGGGAAGTCCGCGGACACGAAGTTCGGAACGCTAGAGACCAGCGATGCGCGCCTGATTCTCGTGGACCGGCCCGGTGCTCCGCAGACCGCCCTCGAGTGCTACGAGCTTGGAGCAGCGCGCTCGACTCCGGACTATGCACCGCTCGAAGTGATGAATACCGAACTCGGCGGATTGTTTTCGAGCCGCATCAACATGAATCTGCGCGAGGCCCATGGCTACACATACGGGGCCGGGTCGACCTTTGCTTATCACCGGCAACCGGGTCCGTTTCTCGCTTATTCCGCAGTGCGAACCGATGTGACGGCGCCGGCGACGACGGAGATATTCAACGAACTGCGGCGCATGCGTGACACGCAGATGAACGCGGACGAGATGAAGCTCTCGAAAGATTCCATCACGCGGTCCATGCCCGGGCGGTTCGAACGAGGCAGCGAGGCTGCCGGGACGTTTGCCGAACTCTTCACCTACGATTTGCCGCTGGATTATTTCTCGAAATTGCCTGAGGCGGTCGATGCCGTAAGCTCCGTCGAAGCTCAAGCCATGGCTCAGAAGTATATTCACCCGGATAAGATTGTGGTCCTGGCGGTGGGAGACAAAGCCAAGATCGAAGACGAAATGAAGAAGCTGAATCTTGGCAAGATGGAAATCCGGGATGCCGAAGGAAAACTTGTTCAGTGACCGGAGAAATACAAGCAAGCAAAAGAATTGACCTGGCAGGATTCTCCCGTTAGGATGTGACAATCGGGCTTGCTCCATTCCACCAAGGAGGCGCCTCATGCGAATGCTCACCGAAGTTTGGCGGGTGGGTGTGCCTCCCCGGCTCCTCTGAACTCCAGACCGTTCGCGTCTGGTTCGAACTGACGAAACCACACCCTCCCGACAGCTCTTGGTCACTCCCATAAAGGCTCGTTTGCTTAGGCGCTAGCTGCGGCCGTGTGTCGTGTCATGGCCGCGGGAGGATACTACCGTGTCGATTTTTCATTGGGGATGGAATAGCTACTTCGAAGCAATCTGGCGCGACATGGAGCGCGAGAAGGCAGTTCCTGCGCGAGTCATCGCGCAGAGCCGAGGCATTTGGTGTGTTGCCGGTGATTTTGGCAAGTGCTCGGCGGAAGCAGCAGGCAAACTGCGCTTGGCGGCGGAAGAAGGGGCGGATTGGCCTGCGGTCGGCGACTGGGTTGCCGCCGAGCTTCAGGACCATGCCGGTGCTGCGATGATTCGCGAAGTGCTGCCTCGCCGCAGCCAGTTTGTGCGGAAGATGGCGGGGAGGAAGATTGCCGAACAAGTGATCGCCGCGAATGTGGATACGGCCCTGCTCGTTTCAGCGCTCGACGGTGATTTCAACCCCAGGCGCATCGAGAGGTATCTCGTGCAATGCTGGGAGTCGGGCGCGAAGCCCGTGATCATCTTGAACAAGGCGGATGCCTGCGAGCGTCTTGAAGAAAAAGTAGACGAAATCGAGAAAGTTCGAAGGGGCGTCCCGGCGTGTACAGTCAGCGCAAAGACCGGACAAGGCTTCGAAGAATTGCTGGGGTACTTGGGCCGGGGACAAACGCTGGTCCTGTTGGGTTCCTCGGGGGTAGGAAAGTCCACGATCGTTAACCGCTTGCTGGGGCGTGACCTCCAGGAAGTCGCGGAGGTACGCGCATCGGACAGCCGGGGACGGCATACAACGACCGCGAGGCAACTGTTTCCCCTACCGGGCGGCGCCTTGCTCATGGACACGCCGGGGCTACGCGAATTGCAGCTCTGGGACGCAAACGAAGGAATTTCACAGACTTTTTCGGAAATCGAGGCGTTTGCTGCGCGCTGCCGGTTCACCAATTGCACCCACGGCAGAGAGCCGGGGTGCGCAGTGCAAGCGGCCATCCAAACCGGTGGGCTCGATCTGGGGCGGCTTGAAAACTGGCGGAAAGTTCAGCGCGAACTGGAATTTCTCGAGCGCAAGGTCGACCCAGAAGCGAGGCAAAACGAAAGGCAGCGAATCAAACGGCTCATGCGCGGGGTGCGGCAAATGTATCGTGATAGGGAAAAGCGCTAGCCCCGCGGAACGCGCTTGTGGATAAAATCTACGATGTCCTGCGTGGAAGTCCCGGGGAGGAAAATCTCGGCGATGCCCGATTTCTTTAAGCCGGAGATGTCGGCTTCAGGAATGATGCCGCCGACCAGGACGGTGACGTCACTCATGCCTTTTTCTCGCAGAAGATTCATGAGTTGCGGGCAAATCGTGTTATGCGCGCCCGAAAGAATGGAGAGACCGATGACGTCGACGTCTTCCTGGAGGGCAGCAGAAGCAATCATCGCCGGGGTCTGCCGCAGGCCCGTATAGATGACTTCCATGCCCGCATCGCGCAACGCGCGCGCAATTACCTTGGCGCCGCGGTCGTGGCCGTCCAACCCGGGCTTCGCAATCAGAACCCTTATCTTTTTTTCCGGCATGGGCTAGGTGATGGCGACTTCCTCGTAGGTGCCGAAAACGTCGCGCATGGCGTCGCAAATTTCTCCCAACGTTGCGTAGGCCTTCACGGCATCGAAGATGTAAAGCATGAGATTTTGGTTGCACTTGGCGGCGTTGCGCAGCGCGCCAAGCCGGCGGTCCACCTCGGCTTGCGAACGCTCGGCGCGGAGTTTTCGGAGGCGCTCGGCCTGGCGCCGCGCGACCGTCTCGTCAATCTGCAGGATCTCCAGCGGCTTTTCCTCCGAAATAAAATCGTTCACGCCCACGATGATTTTTTCTTTTTTGTCCACTGCCATTTGGTAGCGGTAGGAGGCTTCCGCGATTTCGCGCTGTGGGTAACCGCGCTCGATGGCCGCAACCATGCCGCCCATGGCGTCGATCTTGTCGATGTAGTCCCACGCGCCGCGCTCGACTTCGTTGGTGAGTGTTTCCACGAAGTATGAACCACCCAGCGGATCGACCGTATTCGTGACGCCAGTCTCGTGCGCGATGATCTGCTGGGTGCGCAGCGCGATCGTTGCGGCAAACTCCGTCGGCAACGCCCAGGCTTCATCAAGGGAGTTAGTATGCAAGGACTGCGTACCGCCCATGACCGCGGCAAGCGCTTGAATGGCAGTCCGCACGACATTGTTGTAGGGCTGCTGCGCGGTGAGCGAACAACCCGCTGTCTGGGTGTGGAAGCGCAGCGCCCAGGAGCGCGGATTCTTCGATTTGTAGCGTTCGACCATGGCCCTGTGCCAGATGCGCCGCGCCGCGCGATACTTAGCAATCTCTTCGAAGAAATCATTGTGGGCGTTAAAGAAAAACGAAAGCTGCGGGACAAATTGGTCCACCTCGAGCCCGCGACGCATTCCCGACTCGACGTACTCGAGCCCGTCGCGCAGCGTAAAGGCCAACTCTTGAATCGCCGTGGAGCCTGCCTCGCGGATGTGGTAGCCGCTGATCGAAATGGTGTTGAACTTCGGCGTGTTTTTGACGCCAAATTCAAAGGTGTCGATGACCAACCGCATGGAAGGCTCTGGCGGGTAGATGTACTCCTTTTGCGCGATGTACTCTTTGAGGATGTCGTTCTGCAGCGTGCCAGAGATTTTCCTCCAATCCGCACCCTGCTTTTCCGCCACCGCTAGGTACATCGCCCAGATGACCGCCGCCGGCGAGTTGATGGTCATGGAAGTGGTGACGCTGCCGAGCGGGATTTTGTCAAAAAGCACTTCCATGTCGGCAAGAGAGCTGATGGCCACGCCGCATTTGCCGACTTCTCCTTCCGAGAGAGGGTGGTCAGAGTCATAACCCATCAAGGTCGGCAGGTCGAAAGCGGTCGAGAGGCCGGTTTGACCTTGCGAAAGCAGGTAGCGGAAACGAGCGTTGGTATCTTCCGCGGTGCCGAACCCCGCGAACTGGCGCATGGTCCACAGGCGCGTGCGGTACATCGCGGGATGGATCCCGCGGGTATAGGGAGGAAGCCCAGGCATGCCTAAATCGCGTTCGGGATTCCAGTTCGGCAAATCGGCTTCGGTATAAAGGCGGCGAATCGGATGACCAGATGTCGTGGTGAAAGGGGAGGTTCTTTCCGGGCTCTTGGCCAAAGTCGGCTGAAGAACGTTCCTCTCCCAGTCAACTTCTTTGGCCGAGGGCTGGCGATGCGAGGCGGAAGTTTCGGCGGGCGTTAAAGTCTCTGTCGATCCTTTTGGCTTATCGCTCATTCCCGAGCCCCTCCTTAAGGGCGCGAGCCAACGCCTTCGACCTCTAGGCTACCAATGCTATGCGAAAGGTAGGGGGCGGGCAAGCGTCGACACACCAGATACCCCCGCTCGGCCGGATAGAATTGCATGGCAAATACGAGGATTGTAACCGAAGGCGACTCGGTTGCGGGTTCACTCGCCTATGGGGATATCGAATGGCGCAAAACGCGCTCGCGAGCTCGAACGCTAGGGTTGCGGACCACGAAGCGTCGCCGCGTAGCCGGGAGGGCAGAGGGTTGTTGTGTCTCCATCCGCCCGCTCCGGGACGCAAAATTTATCCCGCAACTTGTGCGAGTTATTTCTGGCCGGCACTGGTGTCGGAGAAGAGTTTGTCCACACCAACGACCTGGCCGTGCAAGGTTCCCGGGATGAGCGTCTGGTGGTCGATTTCGCCGCCTTTGGCGTCGGCAATGGTCACGTGATTGACTTCCAAGGTTTTGCCAACGGCGCGCTCGTAGTTGGCTCGAGCTTCGACCAGATCGGCGAGGGCGCGGAGCTCGGTGCCCTGAGCGGTGATGTAGTCGCGCTGCGTCAGAATCACGTTATAAACGGTCGAAGCACCAAGTTGGTACCTTTTCTGCTCCGCTTCAAAAGTTTGCTTTTGCAATTCACTGGCCTTGGAGGCGGCGGCCACACGCGCGCGATCCTGTTCGAGTGCGATGTAAGTGTTGCGCACGTCCAGCAAGGCCGCGTTCTTCAATTGTTGCACTTCCATCTCGATCTGGCGCTGGACGAGCTGCGCGCGCTGATTGTCGGCTTGCAACGATCGATTGCGAATCGGAATGGTGATGCTGATTTGCGCCGCATAGTCGGGGTTTTCGTTGTGCACAACGGAACGCATGGCGTCGCTGAAGCCAGCGAAATTCTGCTTTGTGGTTAACGGCACGGAGACAGGAAGGAAAGCGTCGATCGGGGCCCCGGTCGAGTCTACTAACTGTGTGGCGCCAGGCACCGTTTTCGAAGTCAGAACCTGAGTAGAATTACCGGCGAGTCCCACTGTTCCGTACTGGGCACTGAGCGTCGCGGTGGGTAGCAGCGCGTTGTGCGTAGCTTTCACGTCAAGGGCAGCGTTTCTCAGGTTGTATACCTGCTCGAGGAGGTCCGGCCGTTTGGCGTAGGCTTCTTTCAGCGCCTCTTCGAAGTTGGGAGCTTCGGTTTGCCCCGGGGCCGTGGGCTTGTCCGTCGGGATGATTTCAACATTGACCAGTTTGGGGTCGAGCGGATTCCGGCTAATCGCGTTCTTCAGCGTCTGCTCGTCTTGCAGTTGAACCGTTTGCGCGAGGATGAGATTCTGCTGGTTGGTGGCAAGTTCGGACTCCGCGCGCGTGACATCCAGGGGAGCCATCGTGCCGATCTGGAGCTGCTTTTTGTTGTCGCTATACAGCTTTTCGGACACAGCTACGGCTTGCTGCTGGACTTTCACATTCTCGCGGGCGTAGGCGAGTTCCCAGTAGGCGGTGATGGTATTCGTGACGCTCGTGATAGCCTGCTGCGCGAAATCCAGGTCAGCGATTTTGCGGTTGTTGTTCGCGATGATGATATTCCGTCGGTTCACGGTCAGGCCAAAGCCGCTCAGCAAATTCTGGCTGAAGCTAACGAAGATGGAAGACTGCACGTAGGGGTTAAAGAAGTTGGCGGTGGGTGCGCTCGAGGACCGCGTGTTGTCGTAGGTTACGGTCATGCTTGTTCCGGTCGGGAAATACTGGGAATACTGCGTGTTGTACGTGTCAGTGTGAATGAAGATGGAGGCGGCCGTCAAAGCGCCTAGACCTGTTCCGGAAATGAACGGGTTGTTGATGGGCTGCTTGCGATCGTCGAGCGAAACCGAAGAGGTCAACAGCGGGTCGTACGAGTTGATGATAAAGGCAAAAGGATTGAGGCTCGCCGAAGAACCAGGGATGGCAGCGCCGGGCACTCCATAACCCGAAGCATTAGGTCCAGAGGACGCTTTGAGAATCCCTACGTCTGCGATCCACGGGTAGTAGCGCCGCACCGCAATATCCACGCTGTTTTCGAGAGCGAGTTCCACTGCGTCCTGAAGAGAGATTTCGAGCTTGTTGTCGTGGATGAGCTGTTCGATGCGCGGCGCGTTGACGATGGGGTTTGGCGGGACCTTAATCGCGCGGTAGGGCGCAAACAGATTGGGAAAAGGCCGCGGCGCGCGCGAGAAATGGTATTTGGCGCTACCGAGCGAAATGGGAGTGGCCACAGAGCTCGGTGCGGCTTGCGGAGCCGGCGCAGGAGGCGGATTTTGTGGTGCGGCTTGCGCGTAAGCGGGGGAGACAGGTCCCCCAACCAGCGTCGCCGCAAGCATTAACGCCAACATCGGTCGGGCCAACAGCGTTGCTCGAGATCCAGCCAGCGTCCTACGTAGCGAAGTCATAGCGCTCCTTACCCTCGTGATTCCCCCAAGGGATTTAAATTTGAACTCAGATGGACTCTATCTGTAAAACGTTCACAGAATGGAATTTGTTTCGCAGACTGTGCTCTTATATTGCACTCTTGGAAACAAGAACCGTTATTGGGGTTTAGCAAGATCGAACTAGCCTGCGCCTGCTCCGGATTCGAACGGGCAAGCTAGCACAACCAACACAAGCACTGGCCGGGAGGGCAGTCTAACAGGCGCGTCCATTCTTGACAATAAAAGGCACCACCGCTAGGCTGCTGACAGTTCGATGTTTAGGAGCCGCTGACGGTTAGCTGAGGCCATGCTCAAGCGCGAAGAAATCCTGAAGATGTTCGAGACCGCCGGCGCCATCCGCCACGGGCATTTTGAACTTTCTAGTGGGCGGCACAGTGGAACCTACGTGCAATGCGCGCTCGTGCTGCAGTATCCGCGTTTTGCAGAAAAGCTCGGGCAGGCCCTGGCAGAGCTGTTTTCCGATGTTCGCGTGGATGCGGTGGTCTCTCCAGCCATCGGCGGCCTTATCATCGGGCAAGAAGTCGCGCGAGCCTTGCCCGACCCAAAAACCGAAATGGCCGCAGGAGTGCCGGCCCTGTTTGTAGAACGAGACGCAAGCGGGATGATGACGCTGCGCCGCGGGTTTGAGGTCAGGCCGGACCAGCACGTCCTGGTGATAGAAGACGTGTGGACCACCGGCGGCTCGACAATGGAAGCCATTCACGTTGTGGAAGAGGCCGGCGGGCGCGTGATGGGTGCCGGGGCGCTGATCGACCGCAGCGGCGGAGCGATCGACTTCGACGTCGAAGCGCAGTCGCTGCTGCAAATGCCCCTCACTCACTATGAGCCGGAAGATTGTCCACTCTGCCGGCAGGGCAGCGTCGCCCTGAAGCCGGGCAGCCGCTTTGCGCGCACGGCGCTTTAGCCGGATCGAACGTTGCTCTCGCCCTGATGCGTCATTTCAAGCTCACCATTGCCTACGACGGCACGGATTTCCACGGCTGGCAGATGCAGTCGACGAAGCCGACCATCCAAGGGGAAATCGTCAATGTGCTCGAGCGCCTGACGCAACAAAAGATTTTTCTACACGGCGCGGGACGAACTGACGCTGGCGTACATGCGCTCGGCCAGGTAGCCAGCTTCAAAACACAATCGGCGCTGTCGGCCGAGGAATTCCAGCGCGCGCTAAACGCGCTGCTACCCCCGACGATTCGCATTGTGGCGGCGGAAGAGGTCGGGCCGGACTTTCATGCGCGCTGGTCGGCGCGGCGCAAAACCTACCGCTATCGCTTGTATCGAGGAAAAGTCGTGCCGCCATCCGTCTGGCGCTACGTCTTGCACTATCCGTTTCCGCTGGACGAAGATGCCATGCGTGACGCAGCGGCTCGTTTTACCGGAACGCATGACTTCACTGCGTTTGCCGCTTCGGCAGATTCGGAGGACGAAGATCGCGAGCGTTCCACCGAACGTGAAATTTATGCCGCAGAACTCGCACGCTCGGCGGACGGCGAGGAGTTGGTGTTCACGGTGAGCGGCCGATCATTTCTTCGTTACATGGTGCGGAAAATGGTGGGCACGCTGCTGGACGTGGGGCGGGGACGGTTGAAGCCAGAAGACATTGACCGTCTCTACGAAAGCAAGGACCGCTCGATGGCCGGCCCCACCGTTCCGCCGCAAGGGTTGGTGATGGTCGAGGTCGAGCACGAACGGGCCTGGCGCATCGGAGATCCTTAAGAGCCACTCGCCTTGTGAATCGCCAAGCTGGTTTCCAGCGGTTTGCTCTCCCGGAAGCAGAAAATCGGTTAGAATCCCGGGTATGGCTGCCACGGCCATCCCTATCGACATGCTGCCCTCCATCGACCCCGCCACGGGAAAGGTCCTGGCACATATTGAAAGGACTCCGCCGGAGATGGTTGGGCGGACCGTCGTGCTTGCGCGAGCGGCACAAAAGGAATGGGCGAAGGTTCCTCTTCGCGAACGCTGCCGGCGTTTGCGCAAGCTTCGAGACTGCTTGATGGCTTCCCGCAACGAGCTGGCCGACACCGTCGTCGGCGAATCGGGCAAACCGCGTGTGGAAGCCCTCTTTGCGGATATTTTTGTCGCGCTCGATTCGGCCGAGTATTGGTCCAGAAAAGCGCCCGCGGCCCTTCGCCGAGAACGCGTACCGCATCACAGCCTTGCCGCCATGGCTAAGTCCGGGTATCTCGTGTATGAACCGCTCGGCGTGATTGGCATTATTTCCTCGTGGAATTATCCGCTAGCGATTCCGATCGGTCAGATTATTCCTGCCGTCGCAGCCGGGAATGCGGTCGTCTCAAAGACCAGTGACTTTACGCCGCGGTGTGGAGCGCTCGTCGAAAAACTTTTCCGCAGCGCTGGCTTCCCGCAAGACCTCGTCGCCGTGGTGCAGGGTGGAGGAGAAGTCGGCCAGGCGCTTGTTGACGCGAGCCCCGATAAAGTTCTTTTCACGGGTAGCGTGGCGACCGGGCGGCAGGTTGCCGAAGCATGTGCAAAGAAACTCATACCGACGGTCCTCGAACTGGGTGGCAAGGACGCGATGATCGTTCTTGCCGATGCAGACCTCGAAACGGCATCGAGCGCCGCCGTTTGGGGCAGTTACACGAATTGTGGGCAGGTTTGCCTGTCGGTGGAGCGGCTGTTCGTCGAGCAAGCAGTCTCGCAAAGATTTGCAGAGCTCTGCGTGGAGAAAACGAAGAAGCTGCACCTTGGCCCGGGCAGCGATCCGGCGACAGATGTTGGACCTTTGATTCGGCCGCAACACGTGAGCCGAATGAGCGATTTGATCGAAGACGCTGTGGCGCGTGGCGCGCGGGTTTTATGCGGCGGCCATCCACGTCCCGACCTCGGGCCGAACTTCTTCGAGCCTACCGTGGTCGCCGACGTTGATTCCACCATGAATCTATTTCAGGAAGAGACGTTTGGACCTATTCTGGCCATTCAGACGGTGAAGGGTGCCGAGGAAGCCATCCGTCACGCTAACGACTCGCCGTTCGCCCTGGCGGCCAGCGTCTGGACTAAAGATGCGAAGAAAGGACAAGCGATCGCCCAGCGAATTCGTGCAGGCACAGTGATGGTCAACGACGCCATCAGCTGCTTTGCGATTGCCGAAGCTCCTCACGGCGGAATTGGCGCGAGCGGCTGGGGCCGCACACACGGACGCGCGGGAATCCTGGAAATGGTGCACACGAAATACATCGATGTCGACCGCCTGCCGCGGAAGGAAAAGCCCTGGTGGTATCGTTATGGCGCCGAGCTGGAGCAGGCGGCGGACGCCTTCCTGCGATTTGAGTTCTCCAGCGGGATCGGCCCAAAGCTCAGCAATGTTCGCGCCGGGCTGAAAACTTTTTTCCGTGACCACGGTTTGTAGAAAGGACTCCATGGGCGAAGAAGCGACAGCCACCCCCAAAATCAAGACCCGCAAGCCCAAGCAGCGTGCTTGCGACGAGAAAGATGAAAAGGGCAAACTCTGTGCCGGCCATTTGAAGCGCTGGTACGACTACCCCAAAGAGGTGGCCGAGGTTATCGGGCCGAAGGCGGAGATTTATCGCTGTGAGTTTTGCAAGACGCTGTATCGCCCTGATCCTGCGCAGCAGCCGCAAAGCTATACCTTAAGAAATTAAGTGCCATCCGGGAGTAGCCAAAGACGTATGCCGCAAAACGATTGGATCTACGACTGGAACACGGCGACTCCGCCCGAGATTCCTGTGGGCACGTCTGTGCTCCTGGACGACGAAACGCTTCGCGATGGGTTGCAAAATCCCTCCGTTTTCGATCCCAGCATTGAAGACAAAGTGGACATCCTGCACTTGATGGAGTCGCTCGGCATCGACTCCGTCAATATCGGTCTGCCGGGCGCCGGGCCGCGGGCGGCGGCACATACCGAAGCTTTGGCGCGTGAAATTGCCGCCCACCGAATGAAGATCAAGCCGAACTGCGCCGCGCGAACACACGAAAACGACATTCGTCCCATCGTGGAGATTTCCGAGCGCGTGGGAATTGCCATCGAAGCTGCCACTTTCCTTGGCTCCAGCCCCATCCGGCGTCTGGTCGAGGACTGGACGGTCGACCATCTTCTGCGCACCACAGAACACGCGGTGACCTTCGCGGTCGAGCATGGCCTGCCGTCCATGTACGTGACGGAGGATACGGTACGAACCGACCCGGAAACGGTGAAGCGCCTGTATTCCACGGCGATTCGTAACGGCGCCCGCGCCATCGTTCTGTGCGACACCGTGGGCCACGCCACGCCAACGGGCGCCTTTAACCTGGTCAAATTTGTTGTCGATGAGGTCCTGAAGCCTTTGGGCGAAAAAATTCGCGTGGATTGGCACGGTCACAACGATCGCGGCTTGGCTATCGCCAATTCCCTTGCCGCGGTTGCCGCTGGAGCGCATCAGGTCCACGCCGCCGCCAATGCGCTCGGCGAGCGCGTCGGCAACACGCCCATGGAACTCATGCTCGTGAATCTGCGGCTTGCGGGCCTGATTGACCGCGACCTTTCCAACCTCCGGTTTTACTGCGAGAAGGTTGCTCGCGCCACGAAGACTTCCATTCCTCCAAACTACCCCGTGATTGGCCACGACGCGTTTCGCACCGCCACCGGAGTGCATGCGGCTGCAATCATCAAAGCGATTCAGAAGCACGATCATCACTTGGCCGACGCGGTTTACAGCGGCGTGCCCGCCCACCTGTTTGGCATGGAGCAGGTGATTGAAATCGGCCCCATGAGTGGCAAATCCAACGTTCTTTATTGGCTCGCGCGCCACCAGATTCCCGCCGATGACGCTCTGGTCAGCCGCATCCTCGAGGCTGCCAAGCAATCCGCGCGCGTACTCACCGATGCCGAGGTCCACGCCCTTTGCCCGGAGCCGGCATCCCGTTGAAACAAGATAGGCCAAACAAGACCGCCGGGCCGACGATGAAACAGGTCTTGGTTTGCGCTATTCTTCTGGTTATGCCGGTTCGCTCCGCCGCTCCGTCCCACACGCGTCGTCTGACCGCGGGTCCCCGGCTCGTCGAAAACGTGCAAGTGCGCGCCGCCCTCGAATGGTTTGACCACAATCTTTCCTGGATCAACGATGCGCAAGCAAGGTTAACGGAGATTCCCGCGCCGCCCTTTGAGGAAGAAGCGCGCGCGAGTGCCGTGAACGAATTGCTCTCGGAAAGCGGCCTCCCGGCGCGTGTCGACAAGGTTGGCAACGTTATCGCGGAGTTGCGCGGCGCAACCGAAAGTGAAATGGTGATGCTTTCCGCGCATCTCGATACGGTTTTCCCGGCCGGCACGGATGTGAAGGTTCATCGCAACGGCAGCCGGATGCTGGCGCCGGGCATTTCCGATAATGGCACCGGCATTGCGGCACTTGTCGCCATTGCGCGAGCCCTCGAATTTGCTCACATCAAACCCGAGCGCACCATTTTGCTTGTGGGAAACGTGGGAGAAGAAGGGGAAGGGAACCTGCGCGGAATGCGCGAGTTGGTCGCAACGTACCGTAGGAAATTGAAAGCTGTGGTAGTGCTCGACGGCTCCGGTACGGATCACGTCACCACAAAGGGGCTGGCCTCGCGACGCCTGGAAGCTGCGATCACCGGCCCCGGCGGGCATAGTTGGTCGGACTTCGGCATGCCCAATCCCATCAATGCTTTGATTCGCGGCTCGATGCGCTTTATCAACACAAAAGTACCGGCCAGCCCGCGCACCACCTTCAACCTTGGCCAGATCGAAGGCGGAACGTCGGTCAATTCCGTGCCTTACGAGGCCAAAATCAAAGTGGATATTCGTTCGGAAAACGAGGAGGAACTCGGCCGGCTCGAATCCGCGCTTCGCGATTCGATCGCCGCCGGCGTGCGCGACGAAATGGAGCCGCCGCGCGACCGCTCCAAAGGGATTCTCGAATGGAGAGTGGAGTTGCTTGGAAGCAGGCCGGGGGGCGAGCTTTCGCCGGACTCACCGCTGCTCGCGGCGTTGCGCGCTGCCGATGAATTCATCGGCAGCCAGTCCCGATCGGAACGGTCCTCTACCGACGCGAACATCCCGCTCTCCCAGGGAATCGATGCCATCTCCATTGGCGCGGGCGGAAGTGGCGGCGGAGCGCATTCCTTGCAGGAGTGGTACGACGCGGCTGGCCGGGAAGCGGGCTTGAAACGCGCGTTGCTGACCCTTCTTGGAATCGCTGGGCTCGAAGAGGGGAAATCTCGGTGAATGCGGGGGCGACGCGACTCGGGTGTTCCCGTGTCGGGTTTGCGTTGAGAGCGGTTTTGTGTGCTCTGCCGTTGTGCCAGAATCTCGCGGCGCAGGAAAAGCCGAAGCACACCGTCTTCTACACGCACGCCCGGATTTACACCAACGATCCAGGGAATCCGTGGGCCGAAGCCATGGCTGTCGCGGATGGGCAAATCACCTGTATTGGAAAGTTGGATCATGTTCTGCTCGACTGCGGCGGAAGCCAAGAGGGCGCAGAGACCGTTCGCCTGAACGGCCTCTTTGTAATGCCTGGCTTTAATGACGCGCACGTGCACTTGGGCAGCGCGGGTGCCGACGCGCTGGCGGTTGAACTACGGGGCGTCGCTTCCGTCGAAGAAATGCAGAAGCGCCTGGCCGAGGCAGTTGTGCATCACAAAGAAGGAGAATGGATCACCGGCAGTGGATGGGATCACACCCTTTGGCCGGATAAGAGGTTCCCAAATCGCCAGCAGCTCGACGCCGTCGCGCCGCATAACCCTGTCATCCTCACGCACATCTCCGGCCACGTGGCGGTGGCCAGTTCGCTGGCGCTGAAGAAGGCGGAAATCGACAAGTCCACTCCGAATCCGCCAGGTGGCGAGATCGAGCACGACGGCCTCGGTGACCCCACGGGAATGCTGAAAGAATCTGCCGCGATGAATCTGGTCAGGGTGCGAATACCTGACCCTTCCGTCGAAGAGCGCCGGCGGGGAATTGAAATCGTGCTTGCGAATGTCGCGCGCAACGGTGTCACGTCGGCGCAGGACAATTCCGCCTGGGAGGATTTTCAGGTCTACCAGCAATTGAAAGAAGAGGGCAAACTCACCGCGCGCATCACCGAATGGCTGCACTTCAATGACTCGCTCAATGATTTACAGGACAAGCGCGCGCAGGGCGGTACCACGGACCCGTGGCTCAAGACTGGCGCGCTCAAAGCCGTCACGGATGGCGCTCTCGGCTCCCGCACCGCCGCAATGCTCGAACCCTACAGTGACGATCCCTCAACGACGGGAATTTTCACCTACGATCCCGACAAATTGCGCGCCATGGCCATTGAGCGCGACCGGGCCGGCTTCCAGCTGAACTTTCATGCCATCGGTGATCGTGCCAATCGCATTGCCCTCGACGTTTTCGACGCAGTCATCAAAGCCAACGGCGCGCGCGACCGCCGCGACCGCATCGAGCACGCCCAGGTGGTGGCTCCGACGGACTTCCAGCGCTTCAAGGAACTCAAAGTAATTGCCTCGATGCAACCCTCGCACCAAACCACGGACATGCGCTGGGCTGAGGACCGCATCGGCCCTGAGCGCATCAAGGGCGCGTATGCCTGGAAAACGATGTTGAGGGACGGTGTTCGACTGGCGTTCGGAACCGACTATCCCGTTGAGCCGATCAGCCCGTTTCGCGGGTTGTATGCCTGCGTCACGCGCGAGCGCCCGGACGGCGGTCCAAGAAACGGCTGGGAGCCTCAAGAGAAAATCTCGCTCGAAGATTGCATCCGCGCCTACACCTCAGCCTCCGCGTATGCGCAGTTCGAGGAAGGGAAGAAGGGCGAGCTCAAGGTTGGCGAATACGCCGATTTCATCGTACTCTCCGCCGACCTCACGAAGATTCCGGCTTCGCAGTATACGAAAGTCCGCGTGCTACGCACCGTTGTTGGTGGCCGAACCGTTCACCAAGGCAACTAGCTTCTCGGCAACCTTCGAGGTTGCTCTGAAGCAGGCAACCAATGATTCGGCGTCCTCGTTCGTTCTATAAGTCTCAGTACCCTGAGAGTCCCGACCATCGAAAATGTAAATTCCTGTTAAGGGCTAGATAAATATTTAGATTGACAAGCCCATCGGGGGGGACTATACACCGCTCCTAGAGTGATGTTGTTTGCAAGCCGTTGCCTCGTTGTGGACATTGCTGTTCCTGCGGGTCAGTTGAGGTCGGTCAACGAGGATCGACGCAGCTCTATGAAAGTCCGTAGAAAAGTATGGACTTGCGGAGAGCGTGAGTCTTGGATTTATTTGGGATTTTGGTGTAACTAACGGATGGCTTAGAAGTTATTTAGCTCGATCGCCTTGGCAGAGAATTTGCTCTGTGCCTCAGCCAGCGACAGAGTCCCTGTGGTAGGGGTTGTGAATCCGATTCTTCCAAATGCGTCTCCAGTAACGCTCTGCAAGTTCACTGGGCCTGCCCGGCCCATCCAGGAGGTAGTTCGCATGCTTAATCAGCGACTGGTTCTAGCGGTGTTTTGTCTGTTTGCTGTAATTTGTATAGGCTCCCCATCGACTATGGGTCAGGCATCGGCGACTGGCACGGTCTCCGGGACGGTGACCGATACCTCTGGAGCTGCTGTCCCCGGCGCAACTGTGTCCCTGATTGACGCGGCTACAGCGAGCGCTCGAAATGTCACGACCAGCGACACCGGGGCTTACGTTATTCCGTACGTCAATCCAGGCACCTTTAACATAAAGGTCTCGAAGCAGGGCTTCAAAACCACTGTCGTCACGAACCAAGTCGTAGAAATCGGTCGCCAGTTAAGTGTAAACGCCGTACTCGAGATCGGCTCTGTTTCGCAGACGGTCGAGGTTACCGTGACGGTGGGAGCCGAACTGCAAACCATGGACGCGACGGTTGGTGCGACTCTCAGCGGCACCACGCTGGTTAACCTGCCTAACACCAGCCGAGACGCTTCGACGCTGGCCGTCCTTCAGCCCGGCCAGAACATCAATGGCAACGTCGGCGGCGCGGCCTCGGACCAAAACTCCTTCTTGGTTGACGGCGGCTTTGCCACCGACGATATGAGTGGAGACAACAACACTTATATCGCGGGCTTTGGTTCTGACACCGCGGGAGGATCAGGCGCCATGCACAGCGCCGGCTTCAACCAGACGCCCTCGGCCGTTATTCCCCTCCCGGTGGCCAGCGTTGAAGAGTTCAAGGTTTCCACGGCAAACCAGACTGCCGACTTCACCGGCGGCGCCGGCAGCCAGGTGGAAATAGCGACCAAGCGCGGCACGAACACCTTGCATGGCAGTGTTTACGAATACTATCAATCCAGCACTTTCGGCGGCGCCAATACCTGGGACAATAATCTTATAAAAAAACCCATTGTCAGCTCGCATTTTAGCCGCTTCGGCGCGGATGCTGGTGGGAAAATTCCCCACTCCACCTTTCTCGGAGGAGACTGGTATATGTTCGGCCTCTACGAAGGTTTCCGCTACCCGCAGGCCGTAACGTTCGCTAGAACCATGCCGCTACCGTCTATGCGCGCGGGCCTTATCCACCTCAACGGACAGACGATCAACTTGAATCCGTTCCCTGTGGTTGACCCTGGGTGTGGAGCAGCGGTAACTTCACGTTGCAAGATCACCACCACGGGCCAAACCATTCAGCCGACGGCATGCCCCGTTGCCCCTACCGCGAGCAACCCTAACAGCCTATGCGACCCGCGCCTTCTTGGCACAACAGAGAATGGCCAGCCAACCGGAACGCTGAACCCCGTCGTCACGCTCTGGAACACTTATCTGCCTTCCCCCAACGACTGCAGCAAGGGCGACGGTTTAAACTATTGCGGGTATACGGGCTCCATCGCTATTCCGGAGAGCAGTAACTTCGGGGTGGCGCGGATCGACCACGATTTCCCCAAAGGCTGGCACTTCAACGGCACTTACCACTATTATAAGTTGACCAACACGGTCAGCAACCAGTGGGATGTCGGTGGATTCTTCCCTGGGGACACGAAGGGCCAGTACTCAGCCATTCGTCAGAAGCCGCAGAATACTTGGCTCTATACCGCTGGCCTGACAAAGGACATTACGCCGAGCGTTACCAACAGCTTCCACTTCAGCTATACGCGGAACTGGTGGGCCTATGCGAGTCCCAGCGGCGTGCCGAACGTTGCCGGATATCCGGCAGCACTCGAAGTCGGCGGCGAGAACTCCAACAACGTATTCATTCCATACAACACCAATAATCAGAGCGTTCGCACCCGTTATTGGAATGGCCACGACTACATGTGGCGCGACGACGTCTCTTGGTCGAAACGCAGCCATCTGTTCCAGTTCGGCGGCAGCTACTTGCGGAACATCGACACCCACAAGCGCAACGACAACGGGGGAACCATCAACACCTACCAGCAGTACCTGATCGGGGAGGGAAACGGGGTCGGTCTTGACTCTGTCGGCATCAGCATGGCTGGTTATGTTCCCGCTGGCGTCACGTCCACAAACAAATACGGAAACCTTTACTCGGAAATTCTAGGCATGGTGGATTCCAGCCAGGGCCTTTTCTCACGAGGCTTGGGCTCGCTCTCGACTGGCTTGCCCCTCAACCCCATCCACTCCTGCGCCATTTCCGGCATCGCTGCCACAGCCGGCTGTTTGTCGTCCCCACCGATAACGGGCCACAGCATTCTCCCGACCTACAGCCTCTATTGGACCGACAGTTGGCGCATGAAGCCCACGTTCACCCTGAATTACGGCATTGGCTACACCATCGAACTGCCCCCCTACGAGACCCAGGGAGGCGTCCAGTCGGTCATGGTGGATTCAACGGGCCACATTTTCCGCGCCGAGCAATTCTTGCAGCAGGAAAAGCAGCTTGCGCTTGCTGGCATCGCCGATGCGCCCGACGTTGGCTTTGCTGCGGTCCGCAACGTGGTAAACCACACCAAGTATCCCTATGACCCGTTCTACGGCGGAATCAGCCCTCGCGTCGGAGTCGCCTGGAACTTCACGAAGGACACCGTGGTTCGCGGCGGCTACGCCCGCATCTTTGGCCGGATTAACGGAGTCAATCCCCTTCTGGTTCCGCTGCTCACTCCCGGCTTGCTGCAACCGGACACCTGCGGCGGTCCCAATCTAACGGGCGGCTGCGGTGGCGACCCAACCACCACCTTCCGAGTCGGTGTGGACGGAACAAGAGCGCCGCTGCCCCCGCCGAGTCAGAGCCTGCCACAGCCCTGGTATCCCGGGGTCAACGACGTCGCCACTGGAGCGGGCGAAACCGTCGACGCGAATTTCAGGCCGAACAAGTCAGATGAATTCACTCTCACCATCCAACACCAGTTCGGTTCGAAAATTCTTGCCGAGGCCGGCTATATCGGCCGCAAAATGACTAATGAAATTGAATACTATAGCCTGACCGCAGTTCCCTATATGATGACCCTGAGCGGGCAGACCTTCGCCAATGCCTGGAAAAACATCATGGTGCAGACAAACTACGGCACCAATGTCCCATCGCCCACACTACCAAAGTCACAGGGTGGCGGCCCGAACCCGGCCTATTTCACCTATCTGAACTCGTTGCCCGTCCAGCCATTCTTTGAAGCAGGGTTAGGAGGAGCAAAGTCGCCGTACTGCACCGGTAGCGCCGGGGGCGGGCTAGCGACCGGGGTTACAAGCTGCACCGCCGCGTTTGTGGCGAACAGTGTCGGCAACATGGGAGTATCCGATCCGTTCGATGCTTGGGGCGCCGTCTCCAACGCCGGCTTCTGGACGTTCGGCCGGACCTTCACCAGCGATCCCCTCAACACGCCCTTTGGGGCCAATGGCCAAGCGCCATCCGTCATCACTACAGTTAGCAACGGCTATGGCAACTACAACGCCGGCTTCCTGCAGTTGACTATGACAGAGTGGCATGGCCTGACCATGAAGACCAACTTCACCATGTCCAAGGCCCTAGGAACCGGAAACACTGTCCAGGCTACCAGCTCCTTTGCCACCATCGATCCTTGGAACCTGCATAGCCAGTATGGTCTGCAGACCTACGACGAAAAATTCAATTTCAACCTCTTCTTCAACTACGCCCCTCCGTTCTACTCCAGCCAAAAAGGCCTAGTCGGCCACATACTCGGCGGCTGGAATATCTCGCCGCTATTCGTCTACGGCAGTGGCTTCCCGGTCCAGCTCCAGACGGCGAACGGCAACTGTGGAAGCTTGGGCGAGTGCAACACTGCCTACATCGGAGCCAACGAGAATATGGTGGGGAACTTCAGTTACAACGCTAACCGCCATCAGAACGTGACTGGCGACCCCACCACTGGGTGCGGCAACTCCGGGTCGGGCCAAAACATCTTGAGCCAGGCAGCAGTCCTCGCCACCTGCCCAGCCAACGGCGGGACATTCAGCGACCTAGTCCGCAACCCCGTCCTTGGTTTGGATGGACAAGCTGGAGCCTTTCCGGTCCGCGGCTTTCCGTTTTGGAACCTGGATCTCGGCCTCAGCAAGAAGCTCAGAATTACGGAGCGGTTCAGCGGTACTCTTCACTTTGATTCCACCAACGTGCTCAATCACATGCAGCCGAATGAGCCCTGCTTCAACGCCGCCACCCCAGGCAGCTGGGGTGTGATAGGGTCGTCGGATTGCGGAAACTTGAATGGAAACGTTCAGGGCAACAATGCCCGCCGGTTCCAGTTCGGCGTGACCATCGACTGGTAATTCACTAACCACTACCAATTCCATTTCGCGAGGGCTCGCAAGGGCCCTCGCGATTTTTGATCTGCGACCAGCAGGGCGCCACTACAACCATTCGGCGACGCGCGCCAAGGCCCTGTCGTGGAAGCCGAGGCGGCGTGACCTGGAAAGCGTCACCGGCCGTTGGTGTAGTACTTCACGTCGACGGGGTCGTACCTGGTGGCGGTCGAGGCGTGCGCTTTCTCGTCTCCCGTGTTCCCGGCATAGACACTCACCGCCACGGGACATCCTTCGCCATTCGTCATCACCCCCGTAGACGATGATGGGCAGACCGTTCTTCCCATCCCGATCGTGTCCGAATTGTGCCAGCGGACAAGTGCGCCCCTCGTAGAAACTGCTGGACACGTCATACAGCACCAATCCCCCTCACGCAGATGACGAGCGGCGAGCTTCTTCTCGATGCGCTCTTGGCGCGCGAAAAGCCAATCCATGGCTTCGTACAGATCATTCTCCGTGGCCTCGGCCACTCCCAATTCTTCGGCCAGCGTGGTCGTGTGCCACTCGCGCGTGGTCGCCAGTTTCGAGCAGGCAGCGATCAATCGCTGAACGATCATGGCCACCACCAGATCTCGTTCGCGGCAGCGCTGGGCCGAAATCAGGCGATCGAGCCCGAGCTTCCCGATCATTTCCAGAACCGCTTGGACATGGCCGTGCGGCAGAGATTTTTGCGTGGC